>Ga0156330_1018_pt2 | contig 10843 bp, 4 predicted proteins | sample RifCSPlowO2_12_FD_107978 | JGI IMG/M metagenome (GOLD analysis project Ga0156330, IMG submission 107978) | Acidobacteria bacterium RIFCSPLOWO2_12_FULL_67_14b | reverse complement strand
CCAGCCGTCGCGCACATGGGCACGAGCAGGGGCATCCGATAGCGATCCGAAACGAAGAAGAGGACCACCGCGGCTCCGTACACTGGGACGAACATCGCCCAGACCCAGTACCCGCGGCGGCTCGCGCGCAGCGCCGGCCAGAACAGCCCGATCAGGCCGAACGGCAGAAGCAGCCACGGACCGACAGCCAGGACGCGGAGGAACGAGGATGGCTCGCGCGCGTAGAAGGCGTAACTGTAGTTGAGCGGAACGTCGACGCGGTTGAGCAGAATCCCGATCTTGCGGATCGACAGGCGGAACGCGTCGGCTGGATGTCCGGTCACCCAGTCGATGGCCCGCCACGCGAAGTAGTCGGAGACCTCCCCTGGAGAAAGGCTTCGACCCGTGCTCGACTCCGCAACGCGGGCCGCGTCGCTGGCCTGTCCGGCGATCGACGGAGTGATGCCCGGCACGGGCGTGTAGGTACCGTCGGCGCGATCGTGGTTGCCGATGTAGAGATTGAGCCCACCGTGCGAGGCAATCACGAGGGCGTGACCGGATACGGCGTAGTTGCGCGCGGCGTTGGCGGCGAGCACGATGATCAGGGACACGAGCAGCACCGTGGCGCGGGTGACCCGCGTCCGCCGCCACTCGCTCACGAACACGGCGGCGGCCGCCGCCATCGCGAACACCAGCGCGTTGGGCCGGTTCAACGCGAGCAACCCTAGGGACGCGCCGGCGGCCACGAACGCCCATGTACTTCCGCCCACCATCGTGCGCGTGAGGGCGTAGAGCGCACACGACACGAGGAAAGGATCCAATGCAGACTGAAGGATCAGCACTTCGCTGAAGGTGAAGAAGCCCGTCAGAATCGCCAGGCCGGCGGCCACGAGGGCCGCCCGTTCTCCAAACCAGTGCCGCGCGGTGGCGAACAGCAAACCGACCGCCGCCGCCCCCAGGGCGATCTGGACCAGTTGCGCCGCCAGCAACGATCCCCCGACGGCAAACACCGCTGCGAGGAAGTACACATACAACGGCGACACGAAGAACGCCCCGATGGGGGCAAACACACCCTCCAGGGCGACCTGCCGGCTGAGGGCGACGTAGTACGCGGTGTCGAGTTCACCGTGCGGTTGCAGCAGCGGGTGGTTCCAAAGCTGCAGGAGCACCGCCAGCTTGACGACGAAGGCCGCCGCCACGATCAGCGCGACCCTGCGCCAGAGCATCGCGCCATTGTAGACGCACGAGCGGCTCCGCGGTCGCTTTCTGCACGTGTTAGAATTCCGGTGATCAAACACTTCACCTAACCTAACCTCACAGCCCGGCACTTTGGCCCTGAGACTGACGGAGACTGACGCCATGTGTCATCGACCGATGCTCCTCGCCGTTGCCATTACCGTCGTCCTCGCTCTTCCGACCCCCGTCCACGCCCAGACCCGGGCCACGGCCGCCGACCTGGTGGGCCTCGTGACCGACGCAACCAACGCCGTGTTACCCGGCGCCGTGGTGACGGCCACCAACACCGAGACCAATCAGTCGCGGTCGGTCACCTCGCAAGGCGACGGCCGGTTTTCGATTCTGGCGCTACCCCCAGGCACTTATCAGGTGACGGTCGAATTGTCGGGCTTCACGCGCGAAGTGCGGGAGGGCGTGACCCTGGCCCTCGGCGCGCAGGTGGATCTGCCATTCTCGATGCGGCTGGCCGGGACGGCCGAAACCATCACCGTCAGCGGCGAGGCGCCGCTCGTCGACAGCCAGAGGACCGCGGTCGCCACCGTGGTGTCGCGCCAGCAAATCGAGAGCCTGCCCATTGACGGGCGCAACTTCATGTCCTTTGCCGTCATCACGCCCGGCGTGTCGACCGATCGCACGCCGCAGCAGGGCGCGTCGGCCACATCGGGACTGACCTTCGCCGGCCAGCGCGCCCGATCGAACAACATCACCGTGGACGGGCTGAACAACAATGACTCGGTGGTGGGCAGCGTGCGGGCCACCTTCAGTCAGGAGGCGGTGCGCGAATTCCAGGTGCTCACCAACTCGTACACCGCCGAGTTCGGCAACGCCACCGGTGGGGTGCTGAACATCGTGACCAAGAGCGGCACCAACCGGCTCGCCGGCAACCTGTTCGCCTTCGTGCGCGACGACTCGCTCAACGCCAAGGGGCACTTCGAGAAAGTCGATCCGTTCGACCGGCCGGTCGACCTGGAGAAGGCGCCCTACAGCCAGGAGCAGTTCGGGGCCACGCTCGGCGGGCCGATCCGGAAGGACAAGACGTTTTTCTTCCTGTCCGCCGAGCGGTTGGACATCGCTACCAGCAATTTCGTGACGATCGACGATCGGACCGTCGTCCCGCACCCGTTTACCGGCGCGCCGCTCGGGACGCAGGCCCAGATTCTGCGCGCGGCCGGGTTCCCGGTTGAAACCGGCAACGTCGGCTACACCGTCACCAACACGCAGTTCCTCGCCAAGATCGATCATCAGATCGCGCAGAACCACGGCCTGGTGCTGCGGTTCAATACCGGCGACGCCCTCAACGAGAACGCCGAGCCGTTTGGCGGCATCACCGCGAAGAGCCGCGCGGCCGCGCTCGACGCTCGCGACCACATCGCCGCGGCATCGCAGACGTCGGTCTTCTCGTCGAAGTGGGTCAACGAGCTGCGGCTTCAGTTCGCGTATCGCGACCAGATCGTCCGCTCGCTCGACCCGGCGTGCGGCGGCGAGTGCCTGGCCGCCGACCAGGGCGGTCCCACGCTGGAAGTCACCGGCGTGGCGAGCGTGGGGCGTCAGCGCTTCACGCCCCAGACACGCACCAACGCACTGTGGCAGTTCGTCGACACGGTCAGCCTCTCGGCCGGCAGGCATCTCTTCAAGGCCGGCATCGATGCAGGATTCACGAAAGATCTCACCGAGGGACCCGTCCTGCCGCTGCACTTCGGCGGCCGCTATATTTTCCAGCAACTCCCGGCGATCCCGGGATTGCTGCCCGCGCCGGTCAGCGCGATACAGGCCGTCGCGCTGGGTCTGCCCGCCGCGTATGTCCAGGGCTACGGCCGGCATGAGGACCAGTACGACAGCAGCGCCGTCGCGCTGTTCGTCCAGGATGACTGGCGCATTGGCTCGCAGCTGACGCTGAAATACGGCGTGCGCTACCAGAAACAGTTCTGGAAGGACATCACCTACTCCGCCCCGGGCTACCCGGGCACGTTCGGGTTCCCGTCCGACGGCAACAACATCGCGCCGCGCGTGGCGGCGTCATGGAATGCGGGCGCCAGAAGCAAGACCATCATCCACGGCGCGTACGGGCTGTTCTTCGAGAACCACATCACGGGCATCGCCGGCATCACGGATCTGCTCGATGGCGACGACCATATCCGGACGCTGGTGCGGACCTTCCCAGGCTCGCTCGCCCCGTGGAACGCTCCGGGCCACCGGCTGCCGGAAGCCGCCGCCGGGACGTTCCCCACGCTGAAGTTCCTGATCGATCCCGGCCTGGAGTCTCCCTACGCCCACCATGCCTCGATCGGCGTCGATCGCGAACTGCCCGGGCAAATGGCGCTGTCGGCCGGTCTGGTCTACGCGCGCGGCTTCAACCAGATCGGCACGGTCGACTACAACCCGGCGGTGGCGGCGCTCGGCCCCGGCCGCCGGCCGCAAGACATCAACGGCGTCGCGGGCACGTCGGCTTCGATCCTGCAGTACACAACGTTCGGTGAGACTTGGTACAAGGGCCTCACGGTGTCGCTCAATCGGCGGTACTCCGGCCGCCACCAGTTTCTCCTGAGCTACACCCTCTCGGAGGCCGAGGACAACTCGACGGACTTCCAGAGCGCGTTCGTCCCGCAGCAAAACGGCCGCGGCCGGAGCCCCAGCGACGTCAATGGCCTGCCCGCCGGCTTCGACCCGCTCAGCGAGCACGGACCCTCCCTGCAGGATCAACGGCACCGCTTCGTGTTTAGCGGCGTCTACATGGCGCCCGGCGACGTGCAGCTGTCGTCGATCGTCACCATCGGCTCGGGCCGGCCGTATACGATCCTGGCCGGCGCCGACCTGAATGCCGACGGCAACGGCGGGACGTTCCCCCCGGATCGGGCACGACGCGAACCGGCAAACGAGGCCTCGAGCGTCGGCCGCAATTCGGGCACCATGCCGGGCCAGTCGGTGGTCGACGTGCGGATCAGCCGGCGCTTCCAGCTGGGCGACCGGGTCTATCTGGAGGGGATCTTCGAGGTGTTCAACCTGCTCGACCGGACGAACTTCATCGAGACCAATAACCTGAGTTCCGCGTTCATCTGGGGCACGGGTGCGTACCCGACGTCACCGCTGCCGGGCTTTGGCCACTTCACACAGGCCGGGCCGCCACGGCAGATGCAGCTGGCCATGAAACTCGGGTTCTGAGCGGACCCTTCGGCCGGCATGCGGCCGACTGCGGTTGCGGTCGTGAGTCGGGGGCAAGCCGATCCGGGGCCAGTGGGATAAGATCCGGCTCGTCGGCGGCGTCCCCCCTCATTCATGGCACTCGCTTCAGGTACGCGGATCGGCCCCTACGAAGTGACCGGCCTGCTCGGCGCAGGCGGGATGGGCGAAGTTTATCGAGCCACCGACAAGCGGCTCGGCCGTGACGTGGCGTTGAAGCTCCTGCGGGACCAGCTGGCACGCGATCCGGCGGCGGTCGACCGCTTCACGCGGGAGGCCCGTGCGGCCTCCGCGCTGAATCACCCGAACATCGTCACCATCTATGAAACCGGCGAATCAGAGGAGGGCCGGTACATCGCGATGGAGTTCGTCAGTGGCCGGCCGATCCGTCCGGCGCCAGGCGAGACGCTGCCCCCGAGTGCGTTGATTTCCGTCGCGCGCCAGATTGCGGAAGCGCTCGCCGTCGCCCACACTGCCGGCATCGTGCACCGCGACATCAAGCCGGAGAACATCCTCGTCCGCGACGACGGCTACGTGAAGATCCTGGACTTCGGCATCGCTCGATTGCTGCCTGCGGCCTTCGAAGGTGGGTCGGAGACCGTCACGGCCCGGACCGCGCCCGGCATGCTGCTGGGGAGCGTCCGCTATATGTCGCCCGAGCAGGCGCGGACCGAGAAGGTGACGCCGGCGACGGATGTGTTCTCGTTTGGCATGGTCCTGTACGAGTTGGCCACCGGGGTCCATCCGTTCGAGGCGGACTCGCCGATGGGCGTGCTCAGCGCGACGCTGACCCGGCCGGCAACCGCGCCGTCGCGGATCAACCCGGAAATCCCGGCCGCGATCGACGCGCTCATCCTCCGGATGCTCGACAAGGACGCCCGCCTGCGGCCAGGCGCAGCCGAATGCGTGACCGACCTCGAGGCGCTCGCGGCCGGTTCCCCTGGGTTCGGCAGCGGCGCGCCATCGGTGCGGTCCGCGCGCCATTCGGTGGGCCGGACGCGAGAGCGAACCGAGCTCCAGGCGGCATTCGGGCAGGTGGCGCGGGGGCCCGGATTGCTGATTTGCGTCTCCGGCGAGCCCGGTATCGGCAAGACGACGCTCGTTCAGGATTTTCTTGGCGACCTGGCGGTCTCGGGCCTGTCGTGCCGGATCGGTCGCGGTCACTGTTCGGATCGTCTCGCGGGGACCGGTGCGTACCTGCCTGTGCTCGGGGTGCTGGACACGCTGCTGCACGGGCCTGACGGCGATTCGGCGGCCGCCGTGATGAAGCTGTTCGCGCCGACGTGGTACCTGCAGCTGGCGCGGCTGGCCGCCGATGATGAGTCCGCGGCGAGGCTCCGGGTCGAAGTCCAGACGGGCTCACAGGAGCGTTTGAAGCGCGAGTTGGGTGCGTTTCTGCGAGAGCTCTCGGTCCATGCGCCCATCGTGCTCGTCATCGAAGACATTCATTGGGCCGATCTGTCGACGATCGATCTGCTCTCGTACGTCGCCGGCATGTTCGACGCGGTTCGCGCGATGGTGCTCGTCACGGCGAGGCCCTCGGAACTGCTGCTCAACAAACATCCGTTCGCCGCGGTCAAACTGGAGCTGCAGGCGCACGGACGCTGCCGCGAGATCCTGCTCGGCTTCCTGACGCCGAAGGACGTCGAGCGGTATCTGGCCCTGGAGTTTCCGGAGCACCGCTTCCCCTCGGAGCTCGGCGCGCTGATCCACGCCAAGACGGAGGGAAGCCCGCTGTTCATGGCGGAGTTGGTACGGTACCTCCGCGACCAGGGCGTCGTGACGTGCGAGGGCGGCGACTGGGTGCTGGCCCAGGCGATCCCGGATTTCGAAGGCGCGCTGCCGGAATCGATCCGCGGCATGATCCAGCGGAAGATCGACACGCTCACCGATGGCGACCGGCGCCTGCTCCTCGCCGGCAGCGTGCAGGGGCACGACTTCGACTCGGCGGTGATCGGCCGGGCGATGGCAATGGACCTGGCGGAGGCCGAGGAACGGCTCGACCATCTCGAGCGTGTGCTGGCCCTCGTCACCTGTCTTGGCGAGCACGAGCTGCCCGATCGCACACCGAATCTCCGATATCGGTTCGTCCACATTCTCTACCAGCATGCCCTCTACAGCTCGCTGCGCGGCACGCGCCGATCGACGTTGAGCGCCGCGGTCGCTTCCGCCCTCGAACGGGCTCACGGCCCACGGCCCGAGATTGCGTCCGAGCTCGCGATGCTGTTCGACGTTGCCAGGGACAGCGCGAAGGCGGCCGAGTATTTCCTGATGGCGGCCCAGCACGCGGCCCGGCTGTTCGCCTCAGTCGAGGCGGTGGCCCTCGCGCGGCAGGCACTCCGCGCCCTCGACCACCTGCCGGATGGCGAGGATCGGCGCCGCCGTGAGCTCATGACGCTTCTGACGCTGACGCGGCCGTTGATTGCGACCAGCGGCTTCGCGAGCGCGCAAGTGGAGCAAGCCTCGGATCGGGCGTTGGAACTATGCGGGCAGCTCGGCGGCACGCCCCTGATCGTGCCCGTCCTCAGCGGATTGTGGCAGGTGCACATTTCGCGAGGCAAGCTGCCGAAAGCGCGCGAGCTCGCGGAACGGTTGCAGGCCGCGGCCGAACGGACCGGCGACGCCTTCGACCGCCACAATGCCCACGTCGCTCTCGGCATCACCGCCGTGTGTCGCGGCGACCTCGACGTCGGCCGGGAGCATCTCGAGACGGCACTCGGGCTGTTGCCGAGCGATTTCGCCAAATCCCGGGCGCTGGCCTACGGCCAGGACACCGTATCGAGCGCCGGCGCGTGGCTCTCGCTGGCCCTCACGTTCATGCTTCGGCTCGACCAGGCGGCCGAGGCCGAGCGGGCCGCGCTCGAATGGGTCGGGGATCTCCAGCATCCGTTCAGCCTCGCCTACACGCTCCACATGGTCGCGCGACGGCGCCAGCTCCAGCGCGACATCGACGGCACGCACGACCACGCGCAGACGACGATGACGCTCGCGCGGGAGCGCGACTTCTCCCAGATGCTCATCGTCGGACACATGTACGACGTCTGGGCCCAGTCGATGCGTCAACCACGAGATGAGGACACGGAAGCATTCGCCGCCAGCCTGACCCGGTATCGAAAGACCGGCGCCGGGCTGCAGGTTCCGCACTATCTCGGGATGATGGCTGAAATCTGCATGCGGAGAGGCGAGACCGATCGGGGCGTCGACCTGGTGTCGGAGGCCCTGGATCTCGCGCGGGCGCAGGACGCGCATCTCTACGAACCGGAATTGATCCGCCTGCAGGCCGAGTTGCTGCGGGGACGAAACGTCGAGTCAGCCGAGGCTGCTTACCGCGGGGCCATCGCGGCGGCGCAACGGACGGGCGCGCGCCTGCTGGAGTTGCGCGCCGCGAATGGCTTGTCGCGCCTCCTCGCGGAGCAGGGCCGCCGTGAGCAGGCGCGCGAACTGCTCTCGGTGTTCGCGGATTTGACGGCGCGGCCCGGCCTGCTCGCAGATTCGGAGGATGTCAGAACACTGAAGACAGGCCTGGCCCCGTCGTGACCCCCAACCCGATCTGTGCGGACGGGGATCCCGGCGACTTCTGAATGACCACGCGATAGCTTTCGAGCGAGCCGTCCCGGCCGAGCGCGTGCGCGGTGGCCCACAGATAGAGCTGAAACAATCGAAAGGTCCGCGCGCCGAACTCGGGGACGAGCCGGTCGCGCGCCGCCTCGAGATTCCGGGCCCACGTGCTGAGCGTGAGGAAATAGCTGTGGCGATCGTTGTGCACGGCAATGGGTTCGAAGGTGCTGGCATTGGCGGCGCTGAGCAGCTCGGGCAGAACGACCGGCGAGTGATTGCCGGGAAAGACGTGCCGATACGCCACCGAACTGCTGGCGTACTTCTTTCGGATGGCGGAAAAGTCCATGTAGACACGGCCGTTCGGCTTGAGGAGCGCGTCGAATTGCCGGCAGAGCCCGGCATAGTCCGGCAGATGCTCCATCACGCCAAGGAGCACGATCGCGTCGAATCGCTTCGCCGGCGCGTAGGCGTAGATGCTCTCGCGGACCGCTTCGAGCCGGCCCGGCGCCGAACTGTTCCGCGCGACGTTGGTGAGGCACTCGTACTGCTTGTGGGCGAGCGTCATCATGGTCACGTTGACGCCGCGGGCGGCCGCATAGCACGAGAACGAGCCCCAGCCTGCACCGACATCCAGCACCTCGGAGCCCGCCGTCAGCCGGCACGCGTCCAGGATGTAGTCAAGCTTGTTTCGCGCCGCCTGCTCCAGCGTGTCGGTCTCCGTTTTGTAGAGCGCCTGCGAATACAGACGCACGTCCTTGTCGAGGAACGAGAAGTAGAACTCGTCGCCGTAATCGTAGTGACGCGGAATCCCTTTCTTGTCCGATTGCACCTGCCCGAAGAACAGCGGCGGGATGAAGCGCCAGATCGAGCGGAACGGGTGGCGATCGACGAAGAACTTGCGGAGATCGAAAGCCGACAGGACATCGCCGTCCACGTCGACGTCGCCGTTGAGGAACGCTTCCGCGGTTCGCGCCTCGTCAAACGACGAGAGCGCACGCAGGCCCTGCTGGTTGCGCACGCGAATCCGAAAGCGCGGGTGTTCGGGAACGCTCTCCTTTGCGTTCCGGGGCTGGGCGCCAAATGTGTGAAGGGCGCCGTCCGGCAGCTCGAGCTCAAATCGCGGAACGTGCGGCCCGGTCACCAGGGCATGGAACGCCTCGACCAACTTGCGGGAGCTGCGGTCGGCCGCTCGAGTGATGCCACTCAGAGCGGGGCCTTGGGGCTCTGCGTTCAGGGGTTCCGACAACGTAGGCATTCCGGAGTCTCCACACGGGAATCGAGCGCTTCGGATTCTACCCGAGGTCAAGGGTCGGTTGGCGGACTGCCGGCCGGCGGGTTCGCGGGCGCGTAGCTGTGGAATATCCAGCAACCGGATGCGAGAAATCCCGCGCACCCCACCAACGATCTTGGCCGACCTGGGTTCGAACTCCAGAGATCTCGGGCTTTCAGCGGGCAGCTCTTCGGTACGGTTCATGCTTTGCGTGATTACACCCCTCTTGTATCTGAACGTCTCCTTTTCGGTCGTTCCCGGCAGGAGAAACAGGTTAGTTGATTTGAAACATTGGTCTCACCTCAGGAGGCGCGATGACTAAGCGTTCACTTGCGCTGGCGCTTTGGGCGGTCTGCACCGCGGCGCTCGTTGCCACTTCACCAGTTGGGGTGTACGGACAATCCTTCCAGGGCGCCCTGCGCGGCGTCGTCAAGGACGCCCAGGGCGTCATTCCCGGCGTGACGGTCACGCTGCTGAACGAATCGACCAGCATCTCGCGTGAGACCGTGACCAACGAAACGGGCGAGTACTCGTTTCCCGCCGTTGAACCGTCCACTTACACCGTGAAGGTCGCGGTGCAGGGCTTCCGATCGTTCGAGCGCACGGGCGTGCGCATCGGCACGCAGCAGAGCGTCGGCCTGGACGTCGTCCTCGAGGTCGGCACGCTCGAAGAGACCATCACGGTGACGGCGCAAGCGCCCCTGATCGAATCGACCAACGCGTCGGTGGGCGGCGTGATCGACGCCGCGGCGCTCGGGGCCATTCCCTCTTCGGGCCGCAGCGTGTTCCTGCTGGCCACGCTCGAGCCAACCGTGCAGGCGAGCGGCAACGCGCACTGGAACCGCATGCAGGACCAGGTCGGCAACTCCGCCGTCTCGATGGGCGGCGGCCCGGTCCGCGCCAACAACTTCCTGGTGGACGGCTTTCCCGTGACCGACCTCCAGAACCGCGCCTCGACCAACCCGTCGATGGAAGCGGTGCAGGAGATGAAGGTCCAGGTCCACACTTACGACGCCGAGATGGGGCGCACCGGGGGCGGCGTGATGAACATGTCGGCGCGCTCGGGCGGCAACGACTGGCGCGGCTCGGGCTACGGGGTGCTGCGTCCCGAATCGATGGTGGAGCAGCTGCTGATTCCGAAACTCCAGAACCAGACGAACGTGCCGGAATACTGGCGCAACGGCGGCGGTGGCGGCGGCGGCCCGATCGTGAAGTCACGGACGTTCTTCTGGGTGGCCGGCGAAAAGTACGTCAACAACCAGCCGCAACAGAACTCCTTCCTGGTGCCGACGGCCGCGGAGCGCAACGGTGACTTCTCCGGCCTCACGCGCAACGGTCAGCCGGTGACCATCCGCGATCCGCTCACGGGGCAGGCGTTTCCCGGCAACCGGATCCCGGCCAGCCGTTTCGATCCGGTCGGGGCGAAGATCCTGAGCTACTTCCCCAAGCCCGACTCGGAAGTGGACAACGGCTCGCCGAACTTCAGCATGACGGACCTGTTGCCGAACCGGGCGTATCAGGTCACGACCAAGGTGAACCACCAGTTCAATGACTCCATCTCGGTGAGCGGGTTCGTGCTGCGCCAGGTGACGCACGAAGCCAACTCCAATTACAACGTCGACA
>Ga0156330_1085_pt1 | contig 10908 bp, 8 predicted proteins | sample RifCSPlowO2_12_FD_107978 | JGI IMG/M metagenome (GOLD analysis project Ga0156330, IMG submission 107978) | Acidobacteria bacterium RIFCSPLOWO2_12_FULL_67_14b | reverse complement strand
GATGATGGCCGAGAACAGGAACACCAGCGGCATCAGGTCGGACGACCACCACTCGCGCGACTTGAGCGAGCCGAACACGAAGCCGACATAGCCGTGCAGCCCGTGAGCGCCGGGGATGCCGGCGATCGCGAGCCAGAAGATCCATTTGCGGTCGTGGCGCAGCGTCTCCTCGGACACGTCGTACGAGCCGAGCGTGAGCAGGCGATAGAACCTCCCGGGCAATCCCTTTCTGTGCTGCGCCTGCTGCACGATATGGGGCCGGAAGGCGAACCAGGTCTCGAGCAGGAGCAGCACGATGTAGAAGCTCGCGAAGTAGCCGAACATCGCCATCGCCGAGGTCCAGTGCGGCGTGAGCAGGTTGTTGAGCGCGCGCTCGGGGTGGCCAAGATGCAGCAGCAGCGGCAGGGGCACGAACAGCATGAAGCACAGCGAGGTGAGCAGCGCGAGGTGCGCGACCGGCTTCAGGCGCTCGAAGCCGAACACCTGGTAGAGGCTCGAGACGGTGAACGCGCCCGCCACCAGGCCCGTGATGTAGGGGTAGACGACGATGGCCACCGACCATTCGATCACCGTCTCGTTCGGGTACACCCAGCCGGTGTAGGGCGCGTAATGGATCAGGGGCTCCACTAGTTCACCTCCTTGTCGAGGCCGACGTAGAACACGTTCGGCGCATTGCCGGTCTCGGGCTTGAGCACGTGCACGCGGTTATTGCGGATGAACAGGCTGATCGGGCTCTGCTTGTCGTTACGGTCGCCGAACACCCGCGCGCCGACCGGGCAGGCCTCGACGCAGGCGGGCTGCAATCCCTTGGTGATGCGGTGATAGCACCAGTAGCACTTCTGCGTAACGCCCTTCTCTTCGTTGAACCAGCGCGCGCCGTAGGGACAGGCCTGCACGCAGTATCGGCAGCCGATGCAGTATTTGGCGTCGATGAGCACCACGCCGTCCTTGGCCTTGTAGGTTGCGCCGACCGGACAGACCTGCACGCAGGGCGGATGCTCGCACTGGTTGCAGAGCTTCGGCACGAAGAACGCCTTCTCGACCTTCGCGTCCTGGTAGCGGTTGGCGAACCGGTATTCGCGTTCCGAGCCGGAGGCGGCGATGTTCACCGGGTCGGCGTGGCTGTCGACGCGCGGCTTGTTCTCGCCCTCCAGGTAGACGTAGCGCTCCACCCAGGTATTGAAGTGATGCGCGGTCAGCGGGACACCGTTCTCCCGCTTGCAGGCCTCGACGCAGCGCAGGCAGCCGATGCACTTGGTGGCATCGACGCCGAACGCCCACTGGCGCTTGCTCCAGTCGTAGTCCGGCGTAGGGAACGACTTTTGCGCGGCCGCGGCTTCGCTCTTTGCGGCCACCTTGGGCACGACGCCCGCGGCGACGGCGGCGCCGGCAAGACTGATCTTGCGCAGAAACAGGCGCCTGGCGCGCAATGCACCGATCGCTTCGCGTTTTTTCATGAGGTCTTCCTTGGCCCGCAGCTCTGCGCGGCGTAGTAGGCGGCAAGGTTTGCGATGTCCGCGTCGCTCAGGCCCCTGACGACCCCCGCCATCATCGGGTCCTTGCGCAAGCCGGCCCTGAACGCCTTGAGGGTGTTCGCGAGGTAGACGGCCTTCTGGCCGGCAAGCTGCGGCCACGCGGGATTCGTCCCCACGCCCGTTTCGCCGTGGCAGGCCGCGCAGTTCTGCGCCAGGGCCTTGCCTGCGGCAGCGTCGCCCGCCGCCTTCCCGCTTGCCGGAGCCTTGCAGCTCAGGCCTTCGTAATAAGCGGCGAGATTCTGGATATCGCCGTCGCCGAGCGTCTGCGCCATGGGCGACATCATCACGTCGGTCTGGGCGCCGGACTTGTACGCCGCGAGGATTCTGACGAGGTACGCGGCGTTCTGGCCGGCCAGGTTGGGCCAGGTGTCGTTCGGGCTGATGCCGTTGGTCCCGTGGCAGCTGGCGCAGCTCTCCGCGTGCTTTTTGCGCCCTGCGGCGGCATCGCCGCTCACTTTCGCCACGACGCCCGCGAGCTTGGGCGCATGGGGGTTGTGGCAGGTCGCGCATTGCTGGCCCGCGCCGTGCTGCGCCAGGTCGATCTGGGGCTGCGTGCGGGGCCGCTCCGCCATCTTCTCGTGACACAGCGAGCACAGCTTTCTGGTGTCCGCGGGAATCGGCAGCTTGCCCTTCTGCGGATGGCCCTCGGCCGCGCCATGGCAGGTTTCGCAAGTGACCGTCTTGTGATTGTTCGCCGACCACTGGGCGTGGCGCTCGCTGTGACAGCTCTGGCAGTACGCCGCCGTCTGGAGCACCGGCTCCTTGGCGGCGATTTCAGCGACCGAGTCGGCGCGGTAGTGGCCGAATTCGTAGAAGGATTCGGCGGTGAAGAGCCACTTGGCGATCAACCCGACCGCCAGGCCTGCGCCCAGCAGGATGAGCAATCGAACGACGTGCTTTGGCACGCTCGGCCCCTAGCATGGAACGTCGCAAAGGCGAATGGGAGCATCAGCCTCGCTCCCCCCGGTCCCGCAGGTGGACCGTAGCAAGCAGGTCCGGAAACGACTTGATCTACGTCAATAAGGCAGGAGTCAGCCGGCGCGCCCCAGGAAACCGGCGAGCACCAGCACGAGCAGGATCAGGCCGATCGAGATCAGCACGAACCCCAGGATGGTGGAACCGATGGTCATCGGCCGCGAGGGCGCGTCCACCAGGTGCTTCTCGAGCTCCCCGGACTGCTTCAGCCGCTGGTATTCCAGCGCGTGCTCGCGCCTGAACTCCTCCAGCGGCACCGCGCCGGTGAACATCACCGTGTCGAGCGGGAACTTGTCGGGCCGGAAGTGGTTGTTGAAGAAGTGTACCGTGAACAGGAACACCGCGGCGAGCACCGCTTCCTCGCCGTGCACGATGGTCGCGACGTTGAACACCCACCCGGGCAGGACCGAGGCGGTCGCCTCCGGGACGGCGAGCATGAAGCCGCTGCCGCCGATGATCGCCATGCCCCAGAACACCGCCCAGTAGTCGAACTTCTCCCAGTAGGTCCAGCGGTCGAACTGCGGGCGCGGCCTGCGGCCGATGAACCACTCGAACATGGCGATGATGTCCTTCAGGTCCTGCCAGTTCGGCACCAGCGAGACCGGCCCGAACCACTTGAAGCTGCGCCAGCTGCGGCCGATGCGCCCGAGCAGGTAGACGAGGTGCACGAAGAAGATGCCGAGCATGATCGCCGCGGCCGTGCGGTGCGCCACGGCGGCGACTTTCGGGCTGCCGAACATGGCGACCACGATCTTCGCCCAGTCGGTCTCGGCGAAGAACACCGCCATGCCGGTGAGGACCAGCGTCATCACGCTCACGGCGAACACGAGGTGCGCGAGGCGCCAGACCGGGCCGAAGCGCTGGAACTGCCTGCCCTGCGCGTGCAGCTCGACGCCGGCGACGTGCGGCCTCGCCTTGCCCTCCTTGCGGTCGCGGTACTCGCGGTAGAACCAGAGCGCGGTGTGCGTCCAGAAGAACAGGAACACGCCGAGCAGCAGCGCGATCATGAACTTCGCCGCGAGCCACACGTGCGGATAGCGCTCGAAGTCGTGCGTCGTGGCATGCGGCTCGAAGCTCACGAAGCCCTTGCTCGCGTTCTTGTGGCACTGCTGGCAGGTCGCGAGGCGGTTGTCCGGATGCACCCTCGAGGCGGGGTCGCTCGCCCGCTGCACGGTGTGCCCGCCGTGGCAGTCGTAGCACTTGGCGGTATAGGTGTAGCCGAGCTTGTGCACCTGGCCGTGATAGGTCTCGGTGTAGGTCCGGAAGCTCTCCGTATGGCATCCGCCGCAGTTCTTGACGATCGCGAGCTTGGCCGACTCCACGGCAGGCGATTCGATGTCGTGCGTGGTGTGGCAGTCGGAGCAGATCGCCGCGGCCGGGTTGCCCTTCTGCAGCACTTCCTTGCCGTGCACCGAGCTGCGGTACACCTCGCGCTGCTTCTCGTGGCACTTGCCGCACACCAGCGGGATGCTCATGCGCCAGTCGGCCCGGCCGGTGCTGCCCAGCGGGTAGACGTAATGCGCGTCGTGGCAGTTGTAGCAGGTGGCGTTGGTGCGCGACTGGTCTTCGCGGCTGGGCCGCGCGTGCACCGACTTCATGTAGCGCTCGATCTGCTTCACCACCACGCCGAGCCGCTGGTACTGCTGCTCCCCGGACTTGCCCTCGTCCTGCGCCGTCTTCCACAAGGCCTGGTGGCACTGCACGCAGCTCACCTTGATCGGCCCGGTTTTCTTGTGCGGGATCTCGGTGATGTCCTGGTGGCACTCGACGCAGCGGCGCTTGGCGTGCACGCTGAGCTCGAACTTCTCCTTCACCACGTGCAGCGGGCGCGGCCTGCCGTCGGGGCCGGGCATCGAGAAGCCCTCGTTGCCGTGGCAGCCGAGGCAGGTGGCGTTGTCGAGCGCGGCGGGGGCAGCGGCAGGTTTCTTCGCCGCCGCGGTGGCCGGCGCGGCGAGCACGCGCCTGAGCATCGCCCTCAGCTCCGCGTCGCTGGCCTCCACCTTGACCGGATGGCCCTTGCCTTCCCTGAGCGCCGCGGCCAGCCTCGCTTCGGCGCCCTTGTCCGCCTTGTACTTGGCGGCGATGTCCTTGAACGCCGGCCCGACCTTCGCGGCGTTCACGTCGTGGCAGCCGAGGCAACCCTTGGAGCTCAGCAGCTCCGGCCCGGACTGGGCGCTTGCCGCGCCGGCCATCAGTGCCCCCAAAAGGCTGAGCCACAACGCTATTTTTTTCATTCGTCCGCCACGCTGGTCGACCGACCCGCATAATTGACGCAGATCAATCTGCGGGTCAACCGGTTGATGTTTCCTGCCTCCATGGCAAGGGTCTTGATTCTGTACGCCACCGTGGAAGGGCAGACCGCCCGGGTCGCGGCGCGCATCGCGCAGCGATTGCGCGAGCGCGGCCATGCGGTGGAATCGCGCCGGGCCGAACCGGCGGGCATGGGCCTGAGCCTTGCTGGGTTCGACGCCGTGATCGTCGGGGCATCGGTCCACTACGGACGGCATCCAGCGCATCTGCGGGCGTGGCTGCGCGAGCGGCGCGCCGACCTGGCCGTGCTCGCCGGTGCTTTCTTTTCCGTCAGCCTGAGCGCGCGCACCAAGCCCATCGCCGCGCAACGCTATCTGAGACGTTTCCTGCGGCAGGCAGCCTGGCAGCCCCAGCAGACGGCGACCTTCGCCGGGGCGCTGCCCTACAGCAAGTACGCCGCATGGAAGCGCCTGCTGATGGTCGCATTCGTCGCTCTTGCCGGCGGCGACACCGACACTTCACGCGACTACGAGTACACGGACTGGGACGCCGTGCAGCGCTTTGCCGACGGCTTGGCGCTCCCCCTTTCACAGGCATGAATCATCGCCGCAGGCAACGGGGGCATGGCTTGATCTGGGTCAAATTGCCGGCGGTTCCCGAGCCTAGGATCGCTCAAAGCGCAAGACGCCATCCTCCAGGAGCCCCAATGAAGAGACTTTGGCTAGCAGCAGCGGTGACCCTTGCCATGGCGAGCGCCATGGCCGCCGATCCGGCGAAGATCAACTGGAGCAAAGTTCCCGCCACGACGGTGCCGCTGTTCTATCCCGGCCAGTCCTCGTACGAGTGGCTGCGCTCGGACAAGCACCCGGGAGCGCAAGGGGTCCAGGCGAATCTGCCGTGCGCCGGATGCCACGAAGGCCAGCAGAAAAAGCTTGGCGCGAAGGTGGTCAAGGGCGGCGCCCTCGAGCCGACTCCGGTCAAAGGGAAGGATGCGTACAAGGAACTGAAGGTCCAGGCCGCGTACGACGACCAGAACGCGTACCTGCGCTTCCAGTGGAAGACCAACGCCAGGAGGCCCGGCATCGAGTATCCCTACTACCGCTTCGACGGCAAGGAATGGAAGGTCTACGGCGAGCCCAGGCTCAACAAGGCGGTGCGGGAGGGCAAGCAGCCGCCGATCTACGAGGACCGGCTGACGCTCATGATCGATGACGGCAAGGTGCCGGTGTTCGCCGCCCAGGGCTGCTGGCTCACCTGCCACACCGGCGAGCGCGACATGCCTGGCGAGGCTTCCAAGGCGGACGCGCAGAAGGTGCTGAAGAGGAACGACGTGCGCAAGTACCTGCCGCTCACGCGCACCAACCCGAGCGACTGGACGACGGTCAAGTCCGACGAAGAGCTCGCCAAGCTCAAGGCCGAAGGCGGCTTCGTCGACCTGGTCCAGTGGCGCGCGCACCGCTCGAACCCGGTCGGCGGCGCCGACGACGGCTTCGTGCTCCAGTACCGGCTCTTCGACAAGGGCAAGAACCACTTCGCCTCGAACATGGACAACGAGAAGAAAGTGCCGAAGCTCATGTACGACGCCAGGAAGTTCAAGTCCAAGGCGACCACCGCCAAGGACGTGCGCAAGCGCGACCCGTTCCTGATCAAGGACGTCAATGCGGTGGCGTTCGATCCGAGCGCCGGCTGGAAAGAAGGCGACATGCTGCCGCGCTACTACCTGCAGCCCGCCGAGGACTCGGCCGCCGATAACAAGGCCAAGGGCACGTGGAAGAACGGCACGTGGACGGTGGTGCTCATCCGTCCGCTCGGCCTGGCCAACGCGGACGACAAGGCGCTCAAGGACGGCGGCGTCTACAGCGTCGGCTTCGCGGTGCACGACGACAACATCACCACCCGCGGCCACCAGGTCTCTTTCGTGAAAACCCTGGGCTTCGGCGCCAAGGCCGATATCCGGGCCGTCAAGCTCAAGTAGAGAAGAAGGAGGCTGTGTGAAATCGATGTCGCTCTTGCTGACGGTGGCGGGAATGCTGGTTGCCGGTGCCGCGCTCGCGCAGTCGGCCGACGAGCTTCTGAAGTCGAAGGGCTGCCTCGGCTGCCATGCGATGGACGTGAAGAAGGTCGGTCCGGCCTACAAGGACGTCGCGGCCAAGTACAAGGGCGACAAGAAAGCCGAAGGCAAGCTGGTCGCGGCGCTCAAGGAAGGCAAGGGCCATCCGATCAAGGCCGCCGCGTCGGAGGCGGAGCTGAAGAAGATGGTGAAGCGGGTCCTGTCCGCGAAGTAAGTTCCGGGCTGACGGCTTTCGGTAACTATTGGATCGGGCTCGATTTTCGCTCCGTGCGCCGCCGCGATTTCGCGGCGGCTTTCCTTTGCCTGGCGAAACTCCTGGTTCGCCCGGCTTGTAGGCTTTATTGAGATAGATCAAAGTGGCTTTTCAGGGTACGGGTTTTAATCCATGTAGTTTCGGTGAGTCTGCAGGCACCTCAGGGAGCCGGCTTGCTGCAAGAAGAGAAGAAGATAAGTTGCAACCGGGGATCGTTCCCCTGCGTCTTTCGGCGAGCGTCCGTTCGCCGCGATCGTCTTTCCGCCGTTTCGTCGAAGCGACAATCAGGGAGAACCCAATGCGCGTAGTGCCGCGACTCGACTTGCTGCGCATGCTCGGTATGCTGGGTGCTGCGTTGCTGCTTGTGGCGGCCAGCCCGGCCGCGCTTGCACAGCCCGCGCCCGGCAAGGCCTCGCCGGAGGAGGTATGCAAGGGATGCCACCTCGATTACTTCAACGGCTACGCCGCGTCCAAACACGGCGTCAAGGGCGATGAGCGCACCCCCGCGAGCATGGGCGGCTGCCTGGCGTGCCACGGCGACGCCGCGCTCGAGCATGCCGCGAAAGGCGGCGGCAAGGGCGTGGGCGGCATCTTCTCGTTCAGCAATCCCAAGGTCCCGGCCGAAGAAAAGGCCAAGGTCTGCCTGACCTGCCACCAGTCCGGAGCGAGGGTGAACTGGCAGCTCAGCTCGCACGCCAATAACGACGTGGCGTGCAGCTCCTGCCACAGCGTGCACGCCGGCGACAAGGACAAGGTGCGCATTAAGGCGACGCAGTTCGAGGTCTGCGGGTCGTGCCACAGGACGCAGCGCGCGCAGATTAACTATCCGTCGCACCATCCGATCAAGGAAGGCAAGGTGGTGTGCTCGAGCTGCCACCAGCCGCACGGCTCGGTCGGCCCGAACATGCTCGTGAAAGGCACGGTCAACGAGACCTGCTACACCTGCCATGCGGAGAAGCGCGGGCCGTTCCTTTGGGAGCACCCGCCCGTGCGCGAGGACTGCACCAATTGCCATACGCCGCACGGCTCCATCAATACCCCCCTTCTCAAGGCGCGCGGCCCATGGCTGTGCCAGCAGTGCCACAGCGCGCAGTTCCATCCCAGCACGCTCTATAGCGGAACCGGTCTGCCGCCGCCGACCGGAAACGCCGCACAGCAGCTGCTCGCGAGGAGCTGCCTGAACTGCCACACGCAGGTGCATGGATCGAACCATCCTTCCGGACCGCGCTGGACGCGGTAGTGAGCCCGACCGATATAGGGGAGCGTCATGAGAAGACTGGCGAATAATCCAAGCAACGGCATCCTCAAGCGTAATCGCCTCTGCCTGGCCGTGGCGATCGCGTTGGTGCCCGTTGCGAGTTACGCGCAGCAGGAAGCCCTGGTTTCGAGCGAGGTCGAGCTCGGCGCGGGATACGTCAACAAGGACGCGTGGAAGTTCGGCGGATACAACGGGCTCGGCGACGAGGGCGCGTACCTGATCGGCAACATCGAGCTGCGCTCGCGCGATCGCGAGACGGCGAGATGGTGGGGCCTGACCGGTACCAATCTCGGCCTGAGCTCGCGAAACCTGCGCTTCGACCTCGGCACTCAGGGCAGCTACCGCCTCTGGGCCGAGTACGACCAGCTCGAAAAGCGGGGCAACGACACCGGCAGGACGCTGTTCAACGGCGCGGGGAGCAGCAGCTTGACGCTGCCGGCGGGCTTCGCCGGCATCGCGACGACCGATACGACGCAGGCGCTGCGGGCCGCCAAGGTCGATCCCTTCCTGCAGAAGCTGGACCTCAGGCAGGAAAGACAGAACTACGTCGCCGGCCTGTCCGCCCGATTGGGACGCGGCTGGGAGGCGAGCGCCAATTTCCGGCACGAGAAGAAGGACGGCATCAAGCTGACCGGCGGCGTGTTCGGCAACAGCGGCGGCAACCCGCGCTCGTCGTTGATCCCCGAGCCGGTGGATTACGAGACCAACCAGCTCGAAGCTGCGCTCGCCTATGCGACCCAGAAGATGCAGTTCAAGGCGAGCTACTACCTCTCGCTGTTCAATAACGACAACACCTCGCTCACCTGGCAGAACCCTTACCGGCAGATCGCCGGCTGGACGGCGGCGAGCGCCGGCTTCCCGACCGGAATCGGCCAGCTTGCGCTGCCTCCGGAGAACCAGTTCCACCAGTTGGCGATCAACGGCGGCTATAACCCGACGCAGACCACGCGCCTCGGCTATACCCTCTCGATCGGCAGGATGACCCAGGACGAGCCGTTCCTGCCCTATGCCGCGACGCCCGGGATCGTGATCAACACGCCGCTGCCGAGGTCTTCGCTCGACGGCCAGGTGAACACCACGCTGGCGAACCTCAATTTCACCAGCCGGGTGCTTCCCAGGCTCACGCTGCGCGGCAGCTACCGCTTCGATGACCGCGACGACCGCACGCCGCGGGCCCAGTACCTCTACATCGGGGCCGATTCGCAGAGCCCGCAGTCCGGCGTGGCGACCAACCGCGCGAGGACCAATCTGCCGCTCAGCCATCAGCAGAATCTCGTCAAGCTCGACGCCGACTACCGGCTCTTTGCCGGCACCAAGCTCAACGCGGGCTACGACTACGACCAGATACGCCGTGAGCTCGAGGAGGTCGCCAAGACGAAAGAGCACACCCTCCGGTTCGGCGTGAGGCGCAGCATCGCGGAGAACGTGACCGGCGCAGTGAGCTATGCGCGCTCGCAGCGGCGCTACGACGGATACCACGACATCCCGTTTGAAGAGAGCTTTTCTCCGGAGTACAGGGCGACGCTGACTGCCGCCACCGCTTGGGACAACAACCCGCTGATGCGCAAGTACAACTTCTCCGACCGCGACCGCGACAGGCTGAAGTTCAATGTCTCCGCCTCGCCGCAGCAAAGCGTGACGCTGGGCTTGTCGGCCGACTACTACAAGGACCAGCACGAAAGCGAGAAGAACCCGCTGCTCGGCCGCCAGGAGGCCAAGGGCACGACCTACACGCTGGACGCCGCGTTCACCCCGGCCGAGAAAGTGACGACGCACGCGTATTACACGCACGACAACTACAAGAGCCGGCAGCAGAACCGCTCGTTCGCCAGCGCGACGAAGGCTGCGGCGGGCCTCGAGGGGCCTTTCGCGGGTGACTGGTTCGTGGGGGTGGACAACGAGGCCGACACCTTCGGCGTCGGGTTCAAGCTGACCGGGTTCCGCGGCAGGATCGACTTCGGTGCAGATCTTACCTACACGACGTCGACCGGCCACGTCGATCCGCAGTCGGTCGGGACCTCGACGGCGCTGCCGCTGCCGGAGAACATCACACGACTCACCGCCCTGCAGCTTTTCGCCAAGTACCAGCTGCAGAAGAACGCCTGGGCGAAGCTGAGCCTTCTGCACCAGAAGTACAAGGAGAGCGACTGGGCGTGGGACAACGTCAGGCCAACCGAGATGGCGAACGTGATCTCGACCGGCCAGTTGCCGCCCGACTACACGGTGACCGCGCTCGGCCTGTCCTACATCTACAGGTTCCAGTAAGAGCCCTCGGCGGCGCCGCCGCAGGCTCGACGGATAGAGCGGTCTTTGACCTAGGTCAAAGACCGCTCTAGGCCTTCCCGTACGTTACGCACTGGGATTTCCTGTAAAAATAGTGCGTAATCAATATCCTGCGGAGTGCAATGCTGGAAGCGGCGGGTCTGGAGTGCGTGCGCCAGCAGCGGGTGCTCTTCACCGGCCTGGGCTTTGCCCTGCGCAACGGCGAGTCGCTGCGCGTAGCTGGCCCGAACGGCAGCGGCAAGACGAGCCTGCTGCGCATCCTGTGCGGGCTGCTGCTGCCGAG
>Ga0156330_1172_pt2 | contig 10922 bp, 6 predicted proteins | sample RifCSPlowO2_12_FD_107978 | JGI IMG/M metagenome (GOLD analysis project Ga0156330, IMG submission 107978) | Acidobacteria bacterium RIFCSPLOWO2_12_FULL_67_14b | reverse complement strand
CCGCTCCCGTAGGTCAGACGTCAGAACGCGAATCGTCCGCCGATTTGCGCCTGCCGCGGGAAGCCGCCGCCGCGAAGCGTCGACACCTGCAGGAAGTTCGACAACCGCTGGTCGCCGCTGGGGTTGTCGAAATTGTCCGCGTTCAGCGCGTTGAAGATCTCGAAGAACACGTCGATCGTGCGCGACGAGCCGGCCCGGAGCCGGTAGCCGAGGCGCGTATCGAGCTGCGTGAAGATCGGCCCGCGGGCGCCGTTGCGTCCGCCGTCGAAATCGACGCTGATGCCGTTGGGGCCAGTGCCCGAATAGGTTCCGGCCGGCAGGTAGTCGAACAACTCGCCATTCTGATTGGCGTCGACGTTCGAATTCTGCAGTGTAAACGGGGCACCGGTCATGAACCGGTAAATCGCGCTCACCGTCAGCCCTCCGGTGCGCGGGATCTCCGCCCGGCCGCTGAGCGACAGGTTGTGCTTGCGATCCGTGGCGGTGGGCCCCCAGAGCCGGTCGAGGTTCTTGTCGGCGCCGACCTGCATCGGGTTGTCGTCGGTGCCGCTGTTGTCGTTGTTGCCGCGGGAGTAGCCGAGCGAGTACGAGACGCGGGCGCTCCAGTGGCCGCTGTAGCGTCTCTCGAGCTGCAGGTTCAAGCCATCGTAGCGCGTTTCGCCGTCGCTCAGCCGCGTCAGCACGCGCGTCCGGAACGGCGTGACGCCAAGCTGCCCGGCAAGCCCCGTCAGGTCGGTGAAGCTCAACGGACCGGTGCGGCTGGTGTTGGCGCGCGTCATGGGGTTCAGGTTGTAGGTGATCAGCAGGTCACGCCCCTCGGTGTGGATGTAGTCGGCGCTGAGCGACATCCGCGTGCCGAACTGACGCTGGTACCCGAGCGACAGTTGGTGCGTGTACGGTACGGTCCGATCTGGCGACTCGAGATACACGGTCCCGGTATTGCGGGCCAACGTACCCGGCGGGAACAGCTGGTTCAGCAACGTCCGGTTCACCACCGGTCCTCCCGCCAGCATCGGATCGGTCGGAAGCTGTCCGCTGGACGGGCCCCGATCCGCCTGGCTCGCCGGGAAGAGCGCCGTGAACGAGTTGCTGTACACGCCGGCCTGGATGAAATTGCGCATGATGATGAGGTGCGTCTTGTCGAAGAAGAGCCCGTAGCCGCCACGGATGACCGAACTGCCGGAGCTGCCGGGGTTGTAGGCAAAGCCGAGTCGCGGCGCCAGGTTGTTCTTGTCGAGCGGATACTCGCCCTCGCTGATGAGCGGGTTGCTTCGATGGGTGATCGGGATCACCTCGAGGTCGTAGCGCAGGCCGGCGTTCACGGTCAGATTGCCCCGCTGCCATTTGTCCTGAACGAACAGCACCCCGACGTGCGATCGCAACGTCGTGTCTTCTGGCGCCGGCACGACAATCGACAGCCGTTCCGGGTAGGTCCGTGGATCGGCGGCGTTGAACAGCCGATCGGTGCTGAACGTGAACGTCCCGTTCATATTGCCTTCACCCACGATGTTGGCTTCGACGAAGATGTATTGGGTCCCGAACTTGATGTCGTGATCCCCGCCCCACCAGTCGGGCTTGAACATCGAGAACGATTCGTCGAGCTGATACGCCGTGTCGAGGCGCGTGCCCGCCGCCGTCGTGTAGTTGTCCGTGAAGGTCAGCATCTGGTACTGCGGTGGCAAGTCCCACTGATGCTTGCCGTCCAGCCATTCCTGCGACGCGAACGGGTTGTCCTCGAACGTCCGCGACATCCGGATACTGTTGAACTTGTTGTTGCCGAACACCGTGTTCCAGGTGCCGACGACGGTCTCGTCGATGTCGCGCTCGTCGCGGCGGGCCGCATAGGTGATGTATCCGCTGATGCCATCGAAGGTCGGCGAGTCCTCGCGGAGGTAGCGAACGCCCCACGTATTGCCGGCGTTCAATTGCTGGTCGAAGCGAATCATATGATTCCAGACGCGGGTCCGCTGCGCCACCGAGTAGTCCAGCTCGGGCCGCGCCGGGAACTGGGCGCTCCGGCCCGCGTTCAGCTCGACGCGCTCGAGGCTGTACAGGAAGTGCGCCTTGTCCCGGACGATCGGACCGCCGATCACGCCACCGTACTCGCGCTTGAGCGTATCCGGCTTCGGGAGGTTGCGCTGCACCGTGAAGTAGTCCCTGGTCATCATCCCCGACTCGGTGAAATAGCCGAAGCCGACACCGTGGAAGTTGTTCGTGCCCTGCTTGGTGACGGCGTTGACCACCGCGCCGGTCGAACGGCCGAACTCGGCGTCGAACTGGTTCGTCAGAACCTGGAACTCCTGGACCGCTTCGAGCGCCAGCCGGGTCTGGCCACCAAAGGACTGGCCGAGGTAGTCGTCGTTATTTCCGCCGCCGTCGACCGTGAAGTTGTTGTTGCGATTGCTTTGGCCGTTGACGTTGATCGAATCGCCGCCGAAGGAGACCGAGGTGCTCTGCACCTGGATACCGGGGAGCAAACCAACGAAGCCGAGCCAGCTGCGCGTGCCGCTCGGCAGGCCGGTGAGCTCGCCCGCCGTCACGTTGCCGCCCACCTGCTTTGACGTCAGATCGACGAGCGGCGTCTCGGTCGTCACCGTGACGATCTCCTCCAATCCGCCCACGGGCAGCACAACCTCGAGGGTCGTGGTTTTCCCAAGCTCCAGCAGCACGCCTGGACGCGAGTACTTCCGGAACCCTTCCAACTCCGCCGTCACGACATAGGATCCCGGGATGATCCCGGTAATGAAGTACGAGCCATCGACGTTGCTGACGACCTGCCGGAAAATGCCACTCTGTTCGTTGGTGACAACGACCGTCACGCCGGGGAGCACGGCCCCCGACTCATCCGCCACCCGTCCTCTGATCGACGAGTCGCCCAACTGGGCCACGGCCGGCAGCGGCGTCGAGAGCAACGCGACCGCGGTCATCGTGGCAAGGACCCTGCGCATAGGAACCTCCATTCGGAACCTGCGTTTCTACGACTGCACACGACAAGAGGGCGACGCGAACGAAGAATGAAACGCCGAATGAAACAGAAATCAAGGTGGAAACGACGACGTCTGGCGCTTGGTATCACAGTGCATGATTGGCGGTCAACAAGCGAATTGCAGCCGATTGCAGCCCGGTGAGTCGGCGCGGTGGTTGTCGAACGTCGCAGAGACTACATTCACGGCGTGCGCCGACGCCGACAGCCGCGACACGTACGCGTTGGTCGGCAGGCCGGGAATGCGGCCAGTGATGTCGACCCACGTCTTGCCGTCCTTCGTCATGTGGACCTTGCCGTCGTCGGTGCCCGCGCAGAGCACGCCCGGGTTCTTCGGCGATTCCACCAGCTGCACGATGTTGCCGTACGTGCACGTACAGTGCGTACCGTGACAAGAGTGCGTCCAGGGCTCTCGGCCGCCAAGGGTGCCATGGGCATCGGGCACTGATACGATAAGCCATGCGCCCGGTTGCTCTCCTTCTCGCCATCGCCCTCGTCGCCGCGCCCGTCCAGCTGCTCACGGCGCAGGGGGCGGCGCGCGTCGTCGCCATCGGCGACATCCACGGCGCCATCACCGAATTCAAGGGCATCCTCAAGGCCGCCGGCCTCGCCGACGTCGCGGGGCGCTGGACCGGCGGCAAGGCCACGCTCATGCAGACCGGCGACTACATGGACCGCGGCGCGGGCACGCGCGCGGTGCTCGACCTGCTGATGGCGCTCGAGAAGCAGGCGAAAGACGCGGGCGGCCGCGCGTTCGCGCTGCTCGGCAACCACGAGGTCATGAACCTCATCGGCGACACCCGCGACGCCACGCCTGAGATCTTCGCCATGTTCGCCGACACGAAGTCCGAGTCGCGGCGCAAGGCGGCGTGGGAGCAATACGCGAAGCTCGGTCCCGCCAAGACGGCCAAGGGCGAGCCGGTGCCGCCCGTGTATCAGCAGACGCAGCAGGAGTGGTTCGCCGCGAACCCGCCCGGTTACGTCGAATACCGCGATGCGCTCGGGCCGCGCGGCAAGTACGGCGCCTGGCTCCGCGCCAAGCCCATGGTCGCCGAATACCGCGGATCGATCTTCATGCACGCCGGCATTGCGCCGGAGCGTGCGCCGGCGAAGCTCGACGAGCTGAACGATCGCGTGCGAGACGAGGTGCGCCGCCTCGATCGCTTCGTGCAGCGCCTCGTGGACGCGAAACTGGCCCTTCCCTCCTTTACGCTGCGGGAGATCCTGCTGGTGGCCTCGAACGAGATCGCCGCCGCCAACGCGTTGATTACCGCGGCCAGGGAGAGCGAGCAGGAACTGGATCGATCGAAGCTGAACCTGCCGCTCCTCACCGAGGCGCAGGACATTCTGACCATCGATCAGTGGATTTCCGTCAACCCGGAAGGGGCGTTGTGGTACCGCGGGTTTTCAACCGAGGCGGACGACCCGGCGGGCGGGCCGTTTGCGCCGCTCCTGGTGCGCTACGGCGGCAAGCGCTTCGTGACGGGCCACACGCCGCAACAGAACCGCAGCATCACGATGCGCTACGGCGGCCGCATCGTGTTGATCGATACGGGGATGCTGACGAGCGTCTACAAGGGCCGTGCCTCGGCGCTGGAGATTGATGGAGAAACGCTGACGGCGATCTACGAGGATGGGCGTGTGCCGTTGGCGGCCCGGTACCAGGCGACGGTTTCGCGCAGCCCCTCTTCCAGCCCCACCGTCGGCCGGTAACCCAGCAGCCGCTCCGCCTTGCTGATGTCGGCCTGCGAATCGCGCACGTCGCCGGCGCGGGCCGGCTGGTACACCGGCGTCGCGTTCGTGCCGATGATCTTCTGCAACACCGCCAGCAGCTCGTTGAGCGACACGCGGCCGTTGGTGGCGACGTTGAAGATCTCGCCGCCGACGCCCGGCGTCTCGGCCGCGCGCAGCACGCCGTCGACGACGTTGGCCACGTAGGTGAAGTCGCGGGTCTGGCCGCCGTCGCCGTGGATGATCGGCGCGGTGCCCGCGAGCAGCGCCTTGATGAACAGCGAGATCACCCCCGAGTACGGCGAGGTCGGATCCTGCCGCGGGCCGAACACGTTGAAGTACCGCGTCGTCACGGTCTCGAGCCCGTAGAGCCGCGTGAACATCCGCGCGTACTGCTCGCCGATCTGCTTGTGCAGCGCGTACGGCGACAGCGGGTTGGCCGGCATGTCTTCGCGCTTCGGCAGCGTCGGCGTGTCGCCGTACACGGACGAGGAGCCGGCGAAGACGAGGCGCCCGACCTTCGCGTCCCGGGCGGCGACCAGGATGTTGAGGGTGGCGTCGACGTTGGCGCGATGCGACTCCACGGGGTGAAGGACCGACCGCGGCACCGAGGGAATGGCGGCCTGGTGCAGGACGTAGTCCATCCCCTCGACCGCGCGGCGCGCAGCGGCAGGGTCGGCCAGGTCGGCCGCCATCAGCTCCACGCCGTCGCGCAGGTTGTGGCGGTAGCCGGTGCTGAAATTGTCCGCGACGCGAACCCGGTGGCCGCGCTTGACGAGAGCTTCTGACAGATGCGAGCCGATGAAGCCAGCGCCGCCGGTAACCAAATAGTTCGCCATTAACTCCGGACTCTTGACTCTGCACTCTTAACGCTGAGAAGTGCCGCAGTGAGCCTGTAAGCCGAATTCTGTTCCACCGTCGCCCTCGGCCTTGCGGCCTCGGGCTACGGCGAGACGATCATTCCTCTAGCCCCGACATTACTGGCGGGGTCGAGCAACCTACCCGGAGACTTTAGGCGGGCAGCCATTTGGCGGGGTCCCCAGCGCGGCAGCCGCGCTGGGGTGCCTCGTCTCCCTATTTGGTCTTGCTCCGTGCGGGGTTTGGCCTGCCACCCCTGTTGCCAGGAGCGCGGTGCGCTCTTACCGCACCTTTTCACCCTTACCCAGGTTGCCCCAGGCGGTATATTTTCTGTGCCACTGTCCGTCGGGTTGCCCCGCCCGGGTGTTACCCGGCGCACTGCCCTATGGAGTTCGGACTTTCCTCTCCCGCCGGCACTTCCCACCTTGCGGCGGGGTTACCGGCGGCAGCGATCGCCCGGCTCACTGCGGCGAACTCTAAACTCTAAACTCTGAACTCTAAACTCTAAACTACCCGTCTTTCTCCTGCGAGATCTGATACTGCTCGAGCTTCTTATATAGATTACTCCGAGGCGTATCGATGACCTCGGCCGTCTTCGAGATGTTCCAGCCATTCTCTCTCAGGCGGGCCACCAGGTAGGCGCGCTCGGAGCCCGACTTGAACTCCTGCAGAGTGGTGGCGTGCATCCACGGCTGGTCGGCCGGCGCGCCTGCCGCCGGGCTGCCGGACGCGGGCGACGGCAGCTCCATCCGGTGCAGGCCGCCTTCAGGAATGTCCTTGGCGTCGATCGCCTCGCCGCCGGTCATGATCACCAGCCGCTCGACGAAGTTCCGCAACTCGCGGATGTTGCCGCGCCAGTGCTGCTGCCGCAGCCGCTCCATCGCCGCCGCGGTGAACGTCTTGCGGCGGAAGTTGTTGTCGCGCGCGAACAGGTCGGCGAAGTGGCGCACCAGCGCCGGAATGTCGTCCCGGCGCTCGCGCAGAGCGGGCACGTGTACAGGTACGACGTTCAGCCGGTAAAAAAGGTCTTCGCGGAAGGTGCCCTTGTCGATCGCCTCCTCGAGGTTCTTGTTGGTGGCGGCAATCACCCGCACGTCCACCTTGATGATGCGGTTGCTGCCCAGGCGCTCGAGCTCCTGTTCCTGCAGCACGCGCAGCACCTTCGCCTGCGTCTTCAGACTCATGTCGCCGATCTCGTCGAGGAAGATGGTGCCCTTGTCGGCCTGCTCGAACTTGCCGATCTGCCGATCGGTGGCGCCGGTGAACGAGCCCTTCTCGTGACCGAAGAGTTCCGACTCGATCAGCTCGTCCGGAATCGCGGCGCAGTTGACCTGCACGAACTGGCCGTCGCGCCGCAGGCTCTCGCGGTGAATGGCGCGCGCGACCAGCTCCTTGCCGACACCGCTCTCGCCCCAAATGAGCACGGTGGCATTGGTGGGCGCGGCCTTCTGGATCGCGCTCCGGACCGCCGCCAGCGTCGGCGAGTCGCCGACTATCTGGTAGCGCTTCTCGGCGTCGCGGCGAAAGCTCTTGTTCTCGGTCTTCAGCCGCCGTGTGTCGACGGCGTTGCGGACCGTGACCATCACGCGCTCGGTGGCGAGCGGCTTCTCGATGAAGTCGAAGGCCCCCAGCCGCGTCGCTTCCACGGCCGTGTTGATGGTGCCGTGGCCCGAGACCACGACGATCGGCGTGGTCTCCACCAGGTGCCGGAGCTTCTGCAGCACGTCGAGCCCGTCCATGCCGGGCATCTTGATGTCGAGGAACACCAGGTCGGGCGCCTCGCGTTCGACCAGCTTCACGCCTTCTTCGCCGGTCGCCGCCTGCATCACCTCGTAGCCCTCGTACTCGAGGATCATCTTCAACGAGTCGCGAATCGCGGCCTCGTCGTCGATCACGAGAATCCGCGGTTTCACCGCGGCTCCGTGCGGACGGTGCGGATGGTGCGCTGATCGAGCTCGGGGTCGTAGATGTAGAGCGCGAGCGCGCCGCCCGCCTCCGTGGCGCCGACCAGGCGGCGGAAGCCGGCCACCGAGCTCACCGGCTGGCGGTTGATTTCGAGGATGATCTCGCCGCGCTGGATGCCGCTGTCGTAGGCCACCGAGAGCGGCTCGACCCGCTGCACCATCAGGCCCGTCATGCCGGCCGGCACGTCGAACCGGTGCGAGTTGCTCTCGTCGATCTCGACCAGCGTGAGCCCGAGCTCGCCCGGGCCGAAGCGCTGCGTCGATCGTTCGGCCGGCGACGCCGCCGCCTCGCCCACCGGCGTGCGCAGCGGCCGTTCGGCCAGCTTGACCGACACCTCGCGCGCGCGGCCGTCGCGCACGTATTCGATGCGCGCCGCGGAGCCCGGCTGGCGCGACGCGATTTCACGAATCAGGATGTCGTGCGTCTTCACGGGATCGCCGTCCACGGCCACGATCACGTCGTAGGGCCGCAAGCCGGCGCGTGCGCCCGGCGACCCGGCGGTCACGTCCTGCACCAGCGCGCCGTCGCCGCGGGCCAGCTTCAGCGACGCCTGCAGGTCCGGATCGACGTCGCGCAGGGTTACGCCGATGTAGCCCCGCTGCACCCGGCCGATCGTCTTCAGCTGCGGCAGCACGCCGCGCGCCTGGTTGATCGGCACGGCGAAGCCGATGTTGCTGGCCTGCCGGCTGATCGCGGAGTTGATGCCGATCACCTGGCCGCGCGAGTTGATCAGCGGACCGCCGCTATTGCCGAAGCTGATGGCGGCATCGGTCTGAATGTAGTTGTCGAGGCTCGAATCGAACAGCTTCCGGCCGATGAAGCTGACCACGCCAACCGTGACCGTGTGCTCGTAGGCCAGCGGATTGCCGATGGCGCAGACCCATTCGCCCACGCGCAGCCGGTTGGAGTCGCCCAGCGTGGCGTGCGGCAGCGGCGCCGGGGCCGATACCTTGATCAGCGCGATGTCGGTGTCGGGATCCGATCCGATGACCACTGCGCGCAGGCTGCGGCCGTCGGCCAGCTTCACCGTGAGCCGCTCGGCGCCTTCGATCACGTGGTGGTTGGTCAGGATGTGGCCTTCGGCGTCGATCAGGAAGCCCGTGCCGGTGCCGCGCCGCGGCACGTCGGTGCCGCGGCGGCGGCCGAGGTCGAACGGATCGTCGCCCTGACCAGGGCGTGCCCCCCCCTGCGTCAGCTGGCTCGCGCGCCGGCTCCGCGCCGAGGCGTCGATGTTGACCACGGCCGGGTTGAGCCGCGCCGCGATGTCAGCAAAGTTGATCGACGTGGGCGAGACGGGACTCGCCGCCGGCTCCGGCGCCGCCGACGAAGACGCCGGGTTGGTTCTTTCGGCCCCGCTCAGGCCCGCGGAGACATTCAACCCGGCGTCCTGGCCAGGCTGCGGCCGCGGCGCCGTCAGGATGATGCCCACGAGCACGCCGATAATGCCGGTCAGCGCCGCCGTGATCCACGCGAAGTGCCGCGTCATGATTCGCTCATTATAAGCCGCAGGAACGCCGCCTCATCGAGCGTCTCGACCCCAAGTGCGCGCGCTTGCTCGAGCTTGCCCCCGGCATCGGCGCCAACGACGAGATAGTGTGACTTTTTGCTCACCGAGCCCGTCACTTTTCCGCCGAGCCCTTCGATTTTCGCCTGCGCGTCTTCCCGCGACATCGATTCCAGCGTGCCCGTGATCACGAAGTTCTTTCCCGCCAGCGGCTGCGGCCCGGCCGGCGCGACCTTGCGCTCGCCGACCGTCTTGACGCCGGCGTCGCGGAAGCGCTGGACGAGCGTCCTGTTGCCGGGCTCATCGAACCACGTGCGCACCGAGTCGGCGAGCACCGGACCGATCTCCCGTACCTGCTCCAGCTCGTCGCGCGATGCGGCCTCGATCGCTTCGAGGGACCCGAAATGGTCGGCCAGTACCTGTGCGCCGCGCTCGCCGACATGGCGGATGCCGAGCCCGTAGATCAGGCGCCACACATCGTTGCCCTTGGACTTCTCGATCTCGCCGAGCACCTTGGCGGCGGATTTCTTTCCCATCCGCTCGAGGTTCTCGAGCGTCTCGGCCGTCAGGCCGTAGATGTCGGCGATGCTGCGCACCAACTCCTTGTCCGCGAGCTGCGCGATCAGCGATTCCCCCATGCCCTCGATGTTCATGGCGCCGCGGGAGGCGAAGTGCTCGAGCCCGCGCCTGAGCTTGGCCGGGCACGAGCTGTTGTCGCACCGCCACACGGCTTCATCGTCCGGCTTGTGCAGCCGGCTCCCGCACACCGGACACGTTGCCGGCATCACCCACGGCGCCGGGCGATCGGCGGCCTCGGGATGCGCCGGCCCCACGACCCTGGGGATCACGTCGCCGGCCTTCTCGATGACCACCAGCTCGCCCGGGCGGATGTCCTTGCGGACGATGTCGTCGGGATTGTGGAGCGTGGCCATCGAGATGGTCGAGCCGGCGACCACGGTGGGCTCGAGCCTGGCGAACGGCGTGGCCGCGCCCGTGCGCCCGATGTTGATCTCGATGCGATGCAGCATCGCGAGCTTCTGCTCGGCCGGGAACTTGAAGGCCGTGGCCCATCGCGGAAACTTGGAGGTGTAGCCGAGCCGGTCGCGCAGCGCGAGGTCGGTCAGCTTGATCACGACGCCGTCGGTCTCGAACGCCAGGCTGCCGCGCTTCTCGCGCCACTCTTCGCAGAACGCGAGCACGGCGTCGATGCCATTGCACGGACGCCAGTGGGGCTCCACCGGCAGGCCCCAGGCCTTGAGGCTTTTCAGCATCGCGTCGTGCCCGGCCCCGTGAGGCGGCACGACCTGATAGGTCCACGCAGCCAGTCCGCGTTTGGCCACCAGCGAGGGATCGAGATTGCGCATCGTGCCTGCGGCCGTGTTCCTCGGATTCGCGTAGAGCGGCTCGCCCGCGTCCTCTTGTTCCTTGTTGATGCGATCGAACGACTTCTTCGGCAGGTAGACCTCGCCGCGGATCTCGACGCGGCCCGGCGGCCCGCCTTTCAGCGACAGCGGGATCGCGCGCACCGTCCGCACGTTGAGCGTGACGTCCTCGCCGCGCACGCCGTCGCCGCGGGTCGCGCCGCGCACGAGCCGCCCGTCTTCGTAGGTCAGCGCGATGCTCAACCCGTCGATCTTGAGCTCCGCCACGTACGACGGCGGTTGATCCGTGCCGAGGCCCTTGCGCACGCGCTCGTCGAACGCCCGCAGGTCCCCCTCGGTGTAGGCGTTATCGAGGCTCAGCATCGGCCGGATGTGCGCGACCGTGGCAAAGCCTTCAGCCGGGCGTCCGCCCACGCGCTGGGTCGGCGAATCGGGCGTCAGCAGGTCGGGATGCGCCACTTCGATTGCCTTGAGCTCGTTCATCAAGGCATCGAAGTCG
>Ga0156330_1136_pt1 | contig 11116 bp, 8 predicted proteins | sample RifCSPlowO2_12_FD_107978 | JGI IMG/M metagenome (GOLD analysis project Ga0156330, IMG submission 107978) | Acidobacteria bacterium RIFCSPLOWO2_12_FULL_67_14b | reverse complement strand
CCGCCGGGCCGGTGATCCCGCGCGCGGCCGGCATGGCGCCGTCGATCTGCGCGCCATGGCCGATCCCGACTCCGATCCGGCGCTGCGCGTGCCCGAGGGATTCGGGTTGCGCGTGCTTAGACACGCTCGCGACGGCCGCATGGCCTTCGTTCAGGCCGACCGCCGATTCTATGGCTGGGTCAAGGCCGACGAGCTGCGATGAGGCGGGACGGACGCTTGAACATCCGCGCGCGGATGAGGACCGATGACAAAGTGGGGGCGGGCACTTGGGCGACGGTCGGCATTGGTGGCGCTGACGGTAGCGGTGGCCGCTGCGTGCTCGCCGGTCCGCTACGCCAACGAGGGCGAGACCGGGGACCGCACCCCGGTGTTGGCGCGCACCGTGACCTACACCGTCGAGCGCGCCTTCTACAGCGAGCCGCCCCGTTGCGTCATCGTCATGCCCTTCGACGGGCCGGGCGACGATCGGCGCCGGGGGGCGCTGGTCGAGGCCGCCTTCGCCCGCCATCTGGCCCTCAAGGTGGGTCGCGTCGTCGATCCCGCCCGGCGCAACCGCGAGGCGCGCGACCGGGCGCTAGACCTGGACCGCGACGGTGACCGCCGCCGGCTGGCGCGCGATCTCGGCTGCGACGCGCTGCTCGAGGGCGCGACGGTGGCGGCCGACGCCACCTTCGCCTTGGTCTGGGCCGAGGTTCGCTTCGGCATCTCGGCCAGCCTGGAACGGAGCGAGGACGGCCGTCTCATGTGGCGCGCCTCGCACACGGCGGAGCGCTCGGCGGGGGGCCTGCCGCTGTCGGTGCTGTCGCTGCCGGTGGACGCCTATTCGGCGGGGCGCCTGATGAACGACGGCGACGTGCTGCCGTCGATGGTGGACGACGTCGTCCGCCGCCTGATGGCGAGCCTGCCCGATGCCCGTGGACTGTGGTGAGGCGAGCCGTCCGGCCTTGTTCAGAGGCTTCGCCGCCGTGGACCTTGTGCGGGGCGGGGCGGCGGGCCAACATGGCACCGATAGGCCCGGTCACGCCTTTGAGCGCGACCGGGCCAACGAGGAATCTGGCCCATGACCCTCCGTGTCGGGATCATCGCGACCGCCCTTGCGGTGCTCGTCGCCGGGCCCGCCGGGTCCCAGGTGCGCCAACCGCCGCGCTTCGACTTCGACGCCGTGCCCGGCCAAGTGGTGGTCCAATTCCAGCCGCAGACGGCTGGGGCAGCCCCTTTCAACCTAGCCGATTTCCTGACCGAGCGGGCCGAGGTGGTGGACGAGCTTTCACGCCTGGGGGGGATCGTCCTCGACGTGCCGTCGGCCCGCGCCGACCCGGCGGTGCGGCAGGCGGTGGTGGACCGGCTGCGCGCCAACCCTGCCGTCCGCCACGCCGAGCCCAACTACATCTACTACGCCGATCGGGTCCCCTCGGACCCCCTGGTCAAGGACATGTGGTTCCTGGAGCGTATCGGCGCCTACGATGCCCAGGATCGAAAGGGCGCTGGCTACGCGCCCGTCGTGGCGGTGATCGACACCGGAATCTACGTCCATCATGAGGACTTGGGCCAGCACGTCTGGACCAATCCCAGGGAGATTCCCGACAACGGCATCGACGACGACGGCAACGGCTTGGTCGACGACGTTCGCGGCTGGAACTTCGTCCAGGGCAACAACAGTCCCACCGCCGAGTTCGTGGCCGCGGCTGCCGCCGGCTGCGAGCCCGACCCGGCGAAGCGGCTGTACGAGGCGCACGGCACCCATGTCGCCGGAGTCATCGGGGCGCTCGGCGACAACGGCAAGGGCATCGCCGGCCTCGCCCCCGACGTGCGTATCATGGCCCTCAAGGTGATGGGGGGTCCGTGCGGCTCGGGGACCACCTCGACCATCATCCAGGCGGTCCGGTATGCGATCGACAACGGCGCCGACATCATCAACATGAGCCTGGGCGGGCCGCACCCGTCCGACATCCTGCGCGATCTCCTGCGCCAGGCCAACGATCGCGGCATCCTGGTGGTGGTGGCGGCCGGGAACGCGGCCTCCGACAACGACGCCACCCCGGTCTATCCGGCCGCCTTCGACCTGCCGGGCCTGATCGCGGTCGCGGCGACCGATGCCAACGACCGGTTGGCCACGTTCTCGAACCGTGGTGCGCGCTCGGTGCACCTGGCGGCGCCGGGCGTCGGCATCCTGAGCAGCGTGCCCATGGGCGACACGCCCACCGGCCCGAACAGCAACTACGCGCAGCTCAGCGGCACCTCGATGGCGGCACCGATGGTGTCGGGGGCGCTGGCGGCGATGATCGGGCTCAATCCGACGCTGCCTCGGCTCGAGATCATGCGCATTCTCCTGGCCACGGTCGATCCCGTGCCCGCGCTCGCGGGCATGGTCGCGACAGGGGCGCGGGTGAACCTGGGCAAGGCGTTGGCGGCGATGCCGGCGGTGAGTCCGCCGGTCGCTGCCCCCAAGCCCCCGATTGCCGCCCCTGAACCGCCGGCCGTCACTCCCCAGCCGCCAGCCGCTGCCCCGGAGCCCGCGCCTCCTGCCTCGGCGCCAAAGCCGGCCCTCCCGGTGGTGACGCCGCCGCGGAAGCCCATGCCGGCCAAGCCGGCGCCGCCGGTGGCCGGGCCGAGAGTCGTGCCCCCGGCGCCGGCGCCGGTGCGGGACGTGCGGGGGATCATCATCAACCCCCCGCCGACGACGGCGCAGCCTCCGGCCGGGGACGGAGCGACGCCGTCTCTCGAGAGCGAGGGCATCAACGTCTCGCCGCCCCCGCCCCAGGGCGCGAGAACATCGCCGTGAGTGCGGAGATGCCGTCATGATGGTCTCGCTGGCCGCCGTGTCGGCCCGAGCCAGGATGGTCTGCGGTCGGCGGGGCCGTGCCCTGTTCGCGATGGCCGTGGCTGCGACGCTGGGCGCGCCCGCGCCGGGTTGGGGCGCCGAGCCCGGCGAGGCCCCACCAGGGGCAAAAAGGGGACCGCGCCAAGTGGACGCGGCGGTGGTCGAGACGCTGGCCGTAGACGTGCTGGCCGGGATCAGGCGCCACGCCGCCGGCCGGGCGGCCCGCGCCGACAAGGGCCGCCTCGATTCCTGGATCGAGGCCTCGACTTGGTATGTCAAAGAGAAGATCCGCGAAGTGAGGGGCGAGACCGGAGACGCGGGCAAGATGGGCGGGAGTCTCGCATCGGCGCCGAGCCCGGCCCGGTCCGCGGCCGCCGGTCTCCGAGCCAAAATCGCATTGTGGCCGGTGTGGAAGGAGAGGGACCTGCCGGTGGACTCGTCTTTCGCCCGCGTCCTCGCGCACGGCCTGCGCGCCGCGCTGGTGAACGGCGCCGAGCCCGACCTCGACGTAGTGACCCGCGACGAGCTCGTGACGCTCGAGAAGGAGATCGACGAGTTCAATCCGCTCAAGCTTTCGGCCGAGAGGACCAACCAGCTTATCCGCTCAGCCGGCGCCGACATCCTGGTGATCCTGCACCTGATCCCCGGCGACGCGCTGAGCGTGACGGTTTCGGTCTCGGCCCAGGAGGTGTTGACCGGCACCACGCTCGCGGCGGCGCCTCCCCGGTCGCTCGCCTACGATGCCGACGTCGCCCGCGGCCTCGGCGTCGAGGAGTCGCTGAAATCGGCCGCGGCCCACTTCCTCGTCCGCCTACCCGGGCTCGCGACCATCAGGCCCCAGGGGCTCCGCTACCAGGACACGAAGGTCCAGACCCCGTTCGGGCGCTGGTTCTCCGAGCGCTTCCTGGCCGAGCTCGGGCGCGCGATCGACGGCCGCGGCCGGGGCACGCTCGCCATCGCCGACGCCGCCGTCGGGGCGGATCAGGCGCAGACACGCGGCCTGGATCTGGTGGAGAGGCCGGTCGCCAGCCTGATGGCCGGGGCCGGTGGCGGCGACTATGTGCTCAACGGCACCTATTGGGACCTGGGCGAGACCATCGACATGCAGCTCGCGCTCACCGACGCCAGCGGCCGGGCCGCGCCGTGGCAGGGTGCCATCCGCAAGGGGTCGATCGGCCCGGCCCTGTTGAAATCGCTGGCACCGGCCGCGGGCCTCGAGGTCGACGTCGACCGCGTGGGTCCGATCGGCTTCACGATCGCGAGCGAGCACGGCGAGGACCCGGTCTACAGGATCGGCCAGAAGCTGGTGATGATGGCCCAGGCGAGCCGCGACAGCTTTCTCCACTGCTTCTACAAGCAGGCCGACGGCAAGATCATGAAGATCTTTCCCAACCGCGCGCACAAGGGCGGGCGCATCGCCGGCGGCATGGTGGTCGCCATCCCGAGCCGAGCCATGGGCTTCGACTGGATGATTTCCGAGCCCGCCGGCACCAAGCAGGTCAAGTGCTTCGCCACCGACCGCGACGTGACGGCGCGGCTGCCCAGGCCGGTGGCCGCGCTCGACTTCGTCGGCCTGCCGTACAAGACGCTGACCGAGATCGGCCGGCTGTTTCGCGACTTCCGCGACGTAGGCTTGGCCGAGGCCCGGATGGTGATCACCGTCGAGCGCTGACGGGCGACGATGCCTAATCATGGCATCGAACGAATCAACGGAGCGTATGTCTTCCCCATTCGTTCCGACAATTTGACCGTGATTCCAACGGCGTCACATCGATCATCGTCTCGTGGAACGGCGGTGAGCGCCCGCTCGCGAGTGTGGCAGATGACCAACCTCTTCACGATAACGCCGCGCGTGGGATGCGGTCGTTACAGCCACCGCCCCTTCAGCCGGTCCCAGCTTCCGGCGCGTAGATCCGGTTTTTCCTTCAGCAATTCTGGCTTTAATATCTTGGTTCCCGCCGGATTTCGCGGCAATGGGATCTTCCGATACTCCAGAAAGCGCGGCACCTTGAACGCGGCAAGGTCCTTCGCGCAATGCTCGATGATCCGTTCCGGTGGCAAGTCGTCCTGAGTGACGCCCTTTTTCAGTACGATGTAGGCTTTCACCTCCTCGCCCCGCTCCCGGTCCGCCACCGGCACGGCCGCCGATTCCGCGACCCCAGGGATGCCATCCAACACCTGCTCAACCTCGCGCGCGGCGATGTTCTCGCCCGAGCGGCGGATCATGTCCTTCATCCGGCCGATGAAATAGAAATAGCCGCGCTCGTCTTGGCGGGCGAGGTCGCCGGTGCGGAACCAATCACCATGAAAGGCCGCAGCGGTCGCCTCAGGCTTTCGGTAATAGCCGTCGAACATACCCGGCCCGCGAACCAACAATTCGCCGATCTCGCCAGGCGACAGGGTCCGGCCGTGCTCGTCGGCGATCCGGCATTGACGGAACGCCGTCGGAATGCCCATCGAGCCCGAGCCCACCATGTCATCGGCCTCGACCGGCATGAAGAGACCGGCTCCGATCTCGGTCATTCCGAAGCCTTCGCGCGCCTTGAAATCGAAGCGGCGCTCCATGTCGGCATGGTTTTCGTGATTGTGACCGTAGATGTTGACCCGGGTCAGCTCGTTGTGACCATCGAGAGGAGAGGGAGGCTGGCGATAGATCGCCTCGGGGAACAAGCAATAGTTGATGCGATTTACGCGCACCCAATTCATGAAACGACTGGCGCTTGGCTGGGCCGCCACGTACAACGTGCCGCGCTGATAGAACGCCGCCAGCAGCAACCATTGTGGCGTCATGTAAAAGAAGGGAGTCGCCGAGAGCAACCTCTTGAAAGTCAGGAAGTCGCCCCGAGCATGGACCTTGGCGCAGATCAGCCAATAACGATGGGTCAGGAGACAGCCTTTCGGAAGGCCGGTCGTCCCCGAAGTGAACTGTATGTTCACCAGGTCGTCGAGTTCGGGCTCCGCTTCCGGAGAAAACCGGTCGCTCGACTTCTCGAGAAGATCGTGCCACCGAATACATCCATGATTGTCTTCGCCCACCACCACAATCCGCCCTTCGAGCCGTGGAAGCTGCCGCCGGATGCCGCCAAGAACGGGCAGGAAACTTTCATGGATAACGAGGCCATCCGCCTCGCTGTCATCCAGAACGTAGCCAAGCTCGCGGCTGGTGTACCTGGTGTTGATCGGCACCATCACCGCTCCCATTCGGGCGAGGGCCAACCACGAGGTCGGCATCGCGGCGATATTAGGCAGCATGATCCCCACATGCTTGCCCCGGCCAAGGCCGATCGACGTGAATCCGTTCGCCATACGATTTACGCGTGCGGCCAGATCGTTGTATGTTGCGACTTCGTTGCTTTCGAAGAAATTCCAGGCGAGTTGATCGGGCACGTGGGCACGCGCCTCTTCCAGCAGCGCATTGATGTTGCATGGCAGGGGTTCGGCTTCGATCTGCCGAATGCGTTCCGCCGCCGGCGGGATAGGTCGGCGAAAAATATCATGCTTGGACATCAGATTCCTCGTCGACGTTCTCGACGCTCTCGGGCCTAACCTCGGCACGGCGATTTCCGCTCGATAAGCTACGATAATCCGGCCGATGCTTCAGTACAGCCAACGATGGGTGTCGCGGATCTCCCACACCTCATGGTCCGGAGCACCTGTTGCCGTTTCCCGGCATCGCGTCATGAGGATCGTGCCACCGAGCAACCGAACGCACATTGAGGGAAAGGTAAAAAGTGCTTCGCGAAGCGCTTCGGGCAGGTCGTCACCGAAAGGCCGATGCGACCGCAGCGTGATGACGGCCACGTCCTGCTTCGGCAACTCGACCGCAAAATCATCGCCGCGGGACGACAGCAACCGCCGCAAGAAGCTCAACGCGGCGGCAAATCCGGTCTCCGAGATGTTCATCTCGCGGAAGAGTCGTCGCTGGTTCTGCACCGCCAGCATCGCCATCACCTGCTTCACCAGAAGGCAGGTCGCGTCGAGTCCGTAGAGGCTCAACATCGTGTGCACATGACCTTCAAGATATGCGCCGCCATATTTCCTTCTGGCGCGGCTGACACGTTCCTGCGGCCACAGCGTGGGATCGAGCCGCGGCGCACGGCGGGGATCAAAAGCGGGAGAATGACTCACGGCCTCGAACCGGATTACGTCTTCCGCCGCGACGTCCTGATCGTGCTCGATGAAATAGCCTTCGTTATACGGTTCCCCGTCCTGCCGAACCTTGGTGCAAACATAACCCAGCCGCCGGCAGCCCATCAGGCTCGCGTTCCGTGAGTGCCAGGCCGCGAAGGTCGCACGTTGCGCCGAGGCAGGGACGGCAACCAGTGCGCTGCCGTCGTTCCACAAGTCTTCATGGACGTAACGGATCCACACCTTTTTCGGGGTATCTTCAATGTACTCGACCGAGCTGCCGCCGATTAGGTTGGATAGATAATGATATTTCCCGGCGACGATCGCCGGCGCGGTATCTTGAATTCCCAGCTTCTTGACGCCTTCCAGGTAGTGCTGCTGTTGATGCGTTCCCAGCATCGCATGCTTGAATCGCACGAGCTCGTCGACGCCCCATTCGCGAAGGATTATGAGCTGCAGCCCGCCGGCCTGACGGCGCCACAGCGACGATGCCAGTTCGCAATCTTCCCGGAGCGCGGCGAGATGGGACATGGATCAACCCCCCTTGCATCGCGCTTGTCCGGCGCCCCAATCCCGCAGGTTCCAGTCGAGCGATTGCGGAAAGGTCGGCACGACCCCCCCCCAGGATTCGTGGCCCTGGGACGGGACGTGCCTCGCTTCCGTATGTCGAGAGCGGTAAGCTTTTCCAGCCGCGTTCCTTGAAGTAACGCTTGGTCGCGTCGCACGGCTCGATGCCGAGGCCATCGGCCATCATCTTCTCGGGAACCCATTCCTTGTGGGATGCATGGCCCTTGACCATCCGGTCCTTGCCCTCGGCCCACGCCTTGGTGATGTCGTAGATCATCTCCTGGCTCACGGCGCGGGTGTCGGCGTAGACGACGAACGGCAAGGCCACCGTCTTCACCTCGTTGGGCGTGTTGGGGTAGACGCCGCCCGGGATGCTCAGCTTCTGGAAGCCCCAGTCCTTTGCCAACTGGTCCCGCACCTTGTCGGAAAAACTGATCAGATGGGCCTTGCGCGTGGTCATCATCTCGATCCAGGCCGCCGTGGGATACAGGATCATGCTGTTGACCACGTCGACCTGGCGGTTGTTCCAGGCGTCGACGCGCTCGCCGGTGCCCATCAGGTCGACCCGGCCGCCCCAGCCGTCGATTTCCTTGAAGGTCACGCCATAGAACGCCAGGATCTCCTTGAGGACGAATTGCTCCGTGGACCCCATGGCTCCGGTCGCGATCTTGAGCGGAGTCTTGGCCTGCTTCAGCTTCTCGATCGTGTCGATGCCATACTTGGCATCCATGATCACGTGGAGGAAGTTCGGAGACGATGCCCCGATGGCGCACAAGGTCGGGGCAGGATCCTTGTAGAGGTCGTTGCTGCCCTTTTTGGCCAGCACCAGGAACGGCCCGTATGAGATGCCGAGCCCCGACTTGCCGGCCGCGGTGTGCGCCGGATTACCGACCCCTCCCGGACCGGTGATCACCGAGATCGGCTGGCCGTCGTAAAGGGCGTTCGCCATCTCGGCGAGGGTGGCTCCGGAGGGATACCACGCTCCCGCCGGCGGGCCGGTGATGATCTGCACGGCCGGATGCTTCTTCTTCGCCTGGGCCATGCTCGATGCCGGTGCAAGCGTCGCCATGGCGACCGCACCGACGATCATCAGCAAATAGCGCAACCACATTGTCCACATCTTTCGCTCCATCGAAGTTTCCTGAACCGACATTTCCAAGATAGACCACGGTTCCGAGCGTCATCGTAGTCAGTTGGATTCCCCGCGGCAATGGTGATCACCGTCGAGCGCTGACGCGCCGCGGGCGCACATGGGAAACCGGCACCGGAATCCCGACAACCACCAGGGGAAAAAATGTCCGCCGGTCTTTCCATGGTCTAGAATGCTGGTCTGCGGGCGCTGGGGGAGGCGCGCATGGCGGGACCCACGGCTCGATGGGCGGTGCTGCCGCCAACCCCGACGGTGGCTCTGGTCTGGACGGAGACCGAAACCGCGGCGGAATCGTCCAGGGTTCGCCATCGGGTTCGAGGCCAACAAGGCGGACGACACGCCGCATGCCGGCGAGGTCAGGGTCTATCGTGCCAGCCACGTGCTGATGCTCGTGGAAGGATAATGAAAGCGACCCTTGCCGGTGCGTTCCTGGTTGCGCTCGCGGCGTGTGCGGACCTCGTTCAGCCGACGGGGGACGCACATCGAGGCGCGCCCAGGCCGGGCGACGTATTCAAGGACTGCGCCGAGTGCCCCGAAATGGTGGTGGTGCCGGCGGGTTCCTTCGTCATGGGCTCGCCGGCCTCCGAGGCCGGGCGCATCGGCGCCGAGGGCCCGACGCACCCGGTGACCATCGCGCGCCCGTTCGCGGTGGACAGGTACGAGGTTACGTTCGCAGAATGGGATGCCTGCGTGGCCGGCCGCGGCTGCAACGGCTACCGGCCCGACGATCGGGGCCGGGACCGGGGCCGGCGGCCGGTCGTCTGGGTGTCGTGGGACGATGCCAGGGCTTACGTGGCATGGCTGACGCGGAGGACTGGAAAGCCTTACCGCCTGTTGACCGAGGCCGAGTGGGAGTACGCGGCGCGGGCGGGGACGACGACGCCCTGGTCATGCGGGGCACGCGAGCGGTGCCTGGGCTCGGTCGCTTGGCATTGGTACAATCAGGAGTTGCGGACGCAGCTCGTGGGAGGCAAGGCAGCCAATGCCTTTGGACTCTTCGACATGCATGGCAACGTGTGGGAATGGGTCGTGGATTGTTGGCATGACTCGTACGCGGGCGCGCCCGAGGACGGGAGCGCGTGGATGGCCGGCGGCGATTGCAGGCAGGGGATTCCGCGCGGCGGCTCCTGGCTCAGTCATCCGTGGGACGTACGCTCCGCCGCCCGCGGCACGGTTTCGACCAGCTACCGGGACTTCTTCAACGGCTTCCGCATTGCAAGGAGGTTGGATTGAGTCTTCGTCCCTTGCATCTCTGCGTCTAATGGGGGGATTCCAAGTCTTGTCGCACGGCAGGCCGTCGACGCCGGCGTGCATGAAGTGCTCCTGCCAACGCCAGACCACCGGCTGACTCTTGCCGGTGCGCCGCATGATCGCGGCCGTGCTCAGATCATCGGCGGTCGCCGGGACGATCCGCGCACGCCAGACATGCTTCTGCGGGCTGTTGCCATCGGTCACGAGCGCCGCCGGTCACCGGCGATCGAATTCATTCACGTTCGCCGCAATCCCGTTGCGCATGCTGCAGACTCACACAGCCGCGAGGTGGCGGAAATCCCCAAACGGACTCAATCGTTAGGTCGTTACGCCTAGAAGGGAGCTTTGATGTTGGGTAGGGGAACCGGCTGGGCTCCGGCGGACATCTTGGCGCGTGGCTTGCGCATGAAATAAATGAAAGGGACGCAGAGTAGGGTGAGGACCGCCAGCACGTGAAAGTTGTTGACGTAGGCGATCATCATCGCTTGGCGTTGCACCTCTTCCGCCACGGCGGCGAGCCCCACCGGATCGCTGAGGCTCCAGTCCGGGGGTAGCGGCACGTAGCGGAGGACATCGCTGAAAGGCGAGACCTCCTCCATCAGTATGGAACGGTTGATTTGGGCGCTGCGCACCAAGTAGTTGACCATGACCGAGATCCCGACGCTGCCGCCGAGAATGCTCACGAGGGCAAAGAGACCCGTTGCCATGCCGCGGTGACGAGGGTCCAGGGTCCAGAAGGTGGTGACGTTGAGAGGCACGAATGAGAATCCCGAGCCGATGCCGAAAACGACGGCGGAAACCATGATGAACGTCATGTTGACGTCGGTCGTGTACATAGACATCAACCATTCTCCGGTGGCGATGAACAGCAAGCCGAGGACGATGATGCGCCGGGGTCCGGACTTCTCGACCAGCCATCCGGCGATCACGCTGGCCAGCATCGTGCCGACGGCCCGTACGCCCATCACCTTTCCGGTCTCGGCGATGGGAAATCCGCGGATTTCCTGAAGGAAGGCGGGCATCAACACGAGAACCGAAAACATCAGCCAAGCGAAGACGAAGCACAGACCCAAGCCGACGCTAAGGTTGCGATCCTTGAAGATTTGCGGATCGATGAAGGGCTTGGGCGACGTCAGGGAGTTGATGGTGAAGAGGTAGAAACCCACCACCGCCAATGCCGCCGTGACGACGATCTCCTG
>Ga0156330_1186_pt1 | contig 11176 bp, 21 predicted proteins | sample RifCSPlowO2_12_FD_107978 | JGI IMG/M metagenome (GOLD analysis project Ga0156330, IMG submission 107978) | Acidobacteria bacterium RIFCSPLOWO2_12_FULL_67_14b | reverse complement strand
CGTGATCAAGTTCAGGATTTCGTTATGTTGATGCCGAAGAAAGTCAAGTACCGCAAGCAGCAGCGCGGGCGCATGGCCGGGAAGGCCTGGCGCGGGTCCGACGTGTCGTTCGGCGACTACGGCCTGAAGGCGCTTGAGCCCTGCTGGTTGACGGATCGTCAGATCGAGGCGGCCCGCGTGGCGATGACGCGCTTCGTCGCGCGCGGCGGCAAGATTTGGGTGCGCGTGTTCCCCGACAAGCCGATCACCAAGAAGCCCCAGGAAACCCGCATGGGCAAGGGCAAGGGCGCGCCGGATCAGTGGGTGTGCGTCGTCCGTCCGGGACGCGTGCTGTTCGAAATGGAAGGCGTGACCGAGAAGAACGCGCGCGAAGCGATGAGGCTGGCCGCCGCGAAGCTGCCAATTCTCACGAAGTTCGCGACCCGGTTCGCGCGGGAGAAGATGCTATGAAGGCCGCGGACCTGCGCGACCTGGCCGCTGAGGAACTCGGCGCGAAGGAGCGCGACCTCGCCGATCAGCTGTTCCGGATGCGGATTCAGAAGTCGATGGGACAACTCGACGCGCCCGACAAGATGCGGACGGTCCGCCGCGACCTCGCGCGCGTGAAGACCGTGCTCAGACAGAAGCGGAACGGATAGCACATGGCCCAGAAATCCGAAAAAGTCGGCGTCGTCGTCAGCAACAAGATGCAGAAGAGCATTGTGGTGGCTGTGGAGTGGCAGGTGCGGCACGGGCAGTACGGCAAGGCCGAGCGCCGCACCTCGAAGTTCATGGTGCACGACGAGGATAACGCGGCCCGGGTCGGCGATACGGTCGCCATCGTCGAGACGCGCCCGATGAGCCGACGCAAACGCTGGGCGCTGACGCGCGTCGTGCGCAAGTCGGCGGAAGTCTGAGGAGCACCCGTCATGATCCAGATGCGATCGATTCTCGACGTGGCCGACAATTCCGGCGCGCGCAAGATCGCCGTCATCAACCCGATCGGCGGGTCGACCGGGCGGTACGCGCGGCTCGGCGACATCGTCACGGCGTCGGTGAAAGAGGCGACCCCGGAAGGCACGGTCAAGAAGGGCCAGGTCGTCAAAGCCGTGATCGTGCGGACCGTGAAGGAGCAGCGACGCCGCGACGGCAGCTACATCCGGTTCGATCGGAACGCCGCGGTCATCATCAACGACAACAACGAACCTGTGGGCACGCGCGTGTTTGGTCCCGTCGCCCGGGAACTGCGCGAGCGCCGCTTCATGAAGATCATCTCGCTCGCGCCGGAGGTGCTCTGAGACCGCATTCAGCGGTCAGCCGTCCCTGCGGATCGCTGAAAGCTGGTCGCGGAGAGCTATTGATATGAGTCGTCTAGCCACCCCGCTCCGGAAGAACGACAACGTGCTGGTCATCACGGGCAAGGACCGTGGCAAGCGTGGCCGCGTGCTGAAAGTGCTGCCCGGCGAGAACGGCAAGAACCGTCTCGTGGTCGAAGGCGTGAACATGATCAAGCGCCACACGAAGCCCAATCCCGGCAAGGGCGTCAAGGGCGGCATCGTCGAGCGCGAGGCCTCGTTGCACGCGTCCAACGTGCAGCTCGTGTGCCCCGAGTGCGGGGCACAGACGCGCGTCGGCCACAAGATTCTCGGCGACGGCCGCAAGGTCCGCGTGTGCCGCAAGTGCGAGGGGGTGGTCGACAAATGAGCCGCATGAAAGAGAAATACCAGAAGGAAGTCGTGCCGGCCCTGCAGAAGGAATTCGGCTACACGAACGTGATGGCGGTTCCCAAGATCCAGAAGGTCGTCGTGAATATGGGTCTGGGCGAAGCGACCGCCAACGCGAAAATCATCGACACCGGCACTGACGAGCTGGCGCGGATCACCGGGCAGAAGCCGGTGACCCGGCGCTCGAAAAAATCGATCGCCGCGTTCAAGGTCCGCAAGGGCAAGCCCATCGGGACGATGGTGACGCTGCGCGGAGAGCGGATGTGGGAGTTCCTCGACCGCCTCGTGAGCATCGCCCTGCCCCGCGTGCGCGACTTCAAGGGCGTCTCGCCCAAGGGGTTCGACGGCCGCGGCAACTACACGCTCGGCCTGCGCGACCAGCTGCTGTTTCCCGAGATCGACTACATGAAGGTCGACAAGGCGCGCGGCATGAACGTGTCGGTCGTGACCAGCGCGCGGACCGACGAGGAAGCCCGGAAGCTGCTGCAATTCATCGGCATGCCGTTCCGGCAGAACTAAAGGCGAAGAGCTGATATGGCCACCACCGCGAAGATCGCGAAAGAACAGAAGAAGCCCAAGTTCAAGGTCCGCCTGCGCAACCGCTGCCATCTGTGCGGCCGACCGCGCGCCTACATGCGGAAGTTCGGGCTCTGCCGGTTGTGCTTCCGCAAACTGGCGCTTGATGGCGACGTCACTGGGGTGACAAAGAGCAGCTGGTGAAATTTGCTCATCTGGTCATCTGGTTATCTCGTTATTGATTGCCCGATTGAGCAATCGAATGACCAGATGACCAGATAACCAGATGACGAGATACTGAGAACAAGATATGACAGACCCTATCGCAGACATGCTCACGCGGATCCGCAATGCGGTGATCGCCAAGCACACCCGCGTGGATATGCCGACGTCGCGGATCAAGGCTGACATCGCGCGCATCCTGCAGGACGAGGGCTATATTCAGGGCTTCAAGCTGCTGGAGGAGTCGGCGGAACAGAGTGCCGGCCCGATCAAGACGCTGCGCCTGTTTCTGAAATACGGGCCGCACGGCGAGAAGCTCATCACGGGCGTGCAGCGCATCAGCCGTCCCGGGCGCCGCGTCTACTTCGGGCGCGACGACGTACCGGACGTCCTGGCGGGTCTCGGCACCAGCATCCTGACGACGTCGCGAGGCGTCATGACCGGCCGCGAGGCGGTCAAGGCCGGCGTGGGCGGTGAAGTCCTCTGTAACATTTGGTAGAGAGCTGAGAGATATGTCTCGAATCGGTAAGAAACCCATCACGATCCCGAAGGGGGTCACCGTCAACGTGGTTGACGGCGCGGTCGAGGTCCAGGGACCGAAGGGCAAGCTGCGGCAGGCGCATCCCGCCGGCATCAACTTCGAGCTCGCCGACGGCCATCTGATGGCCAGGCGCGCGACGGAGAGTCCGGATCTCGGCAAGTTTCACGGTCTGGCGCGGACGCTGGTGGCCAATGCCGTGGCGGGTGTCACCAACGGCTTCAAGCGCGAGCTCGACATCGTCGGCGTCGGCTACCGCGCGGAGCTCAAAGGCAGGCAGGTGATCTTCGCGCTGGGCTACTCGCACGCGGTCGTGTTCGACATCCCCCTCGGGATTGACGTCACGATCGACAAGCAGACGCACATCACGGTGACCGGGGTGGATCGCCAACTCGTCGGACAGGTGGCCGCGAACATCCGTCGCCTGCGGGAACCCGATCCGTACAAGCAGAAGGGCGTCAGGTACACGGGCGAGGTCTTGAAGAAGAAAGCCGGAAAGACCGGTGCGAAATAGCGCATCGAGTCATCTGGTCATCTGGTTATCGAGTCATTCAATCGCGCAATCAATGACCAGATGACCAGATAACGAGATGACCAAATTGGTGAGACGAGCATCATGAAGATAAGAACGAAGGACGACCGACGCGTCCGCATCCAGTTGCGGCAGCGGAAGCGGATTTCCGGCACGACGGCGCGGCCGCGGCTGAGCGTGTTCCGCAGCGTGACGCACATCTACGCGCAGGTCATCGACGACCTGAGCGGAACAACGCTGGCGTCGGCCTCGAGCGTCGAGCCGACGCTCAGGGGCACGTTCGAGAAGGGCGTGCGCGGAGGGAATCTCAAGGGCGCGGAGGCGGTGGGACAAGCGATCGCCAAACGGTCCAAGGACAAGGGCATCACCCGCGTGGTCTTTGATCGGAGCGGGTTCCTGTATCACGGGCGGATTCGCGCGGTTGCCGACGCGGCCCGTAAGGCGGGCCTGGAGTTCTGACAGAGAGGCCGAGTGCGCCTCGTCTTGGAAATGCAGTCTGGGAATACACATGAGAACACGTGAACGCATCGATCCGAGCCAGCTCGACATCAAGGACAACGTGGTGTCGATTAACCGCGTCACCAAGGTCGTCAAGGGCGGCAAGAACCTGAGTTTCAGCGCGCTGGTGGTCGTCGGCGACGGGCACGGCGTGGTGGGATTTGGTATCGGGAAGGCCAAGGAAGTACCGTCCGCCATCAAGAAGGGCATTGAGGCGGCGAAGAAGAACCTAATCCGCGTGCCGCTCGCCGGGACGACCATTCCGCACGCGATCGTCGGCAACTTCGGTGCGGGCAGCGTGCTGCTGAAGCCGGCGCCTGACGGCACGGGCATCATCGCCGGCGGCGCGGTCCGCGCGGTGGTGGAAGCGGCCGGCATCGCCAACATCATGACGAAGTCGCTCGGGTCGGCCAATCCGCACAATGTGGTGCGGGCGACGTGCGCCGGCCTGGACGCACTGAAGGATCCCCAGTTGGTTGCGCGGCTCCGGGGCAAGGACGTCGCGGATTTCATGCGGGCGCACGCATAAGCTGGTCATCGAGATAACCAGACGGTCAGATTCGAGGATTGAGATGGCGAACCAGCGAACCGATTCGAAAGGCGGCACCGTGAAGGTGACGCTCGTGAAGAGCCCGATCGGGTTCAAGAGCAATCAGGCGGCCGTCGTTCTCGGGATGGGTCTGCGTCGGATCCGCCACACGGTGGCGCTGAAGGACACGCCCGCGACGCGCGGCATGATTCACAAGGTGCGTCACCTCGTGACGGTGGAATAAGCGATGCCATTGAATACGCTCCGCCCTCCCAAGGGCATGAAACACCCCAAGAAGCGGATCGGCCGCGGACAGGGGTCGGGCACCGGCAAGACCGCCGGGGCCGGGCACAAGGGCCAGAAGTCGCGCTCGGGCTATAAGTTCAAGCGTGGGTTCGAAGGCGGTCAGATGCCGCTGCACCGCCGCGTGCCGAAGCGCGGGTTCCACAACCCGTTCCGGGTTGAGTACGAGGTGGTGAACCTCGACACGCTCGGCCTGAAGTTCGACGCCGGCACCGTGGTGACGCCCGAGCTGCTGCGCGAGCGTGGCATCGTGTCGGCCAACACGGGCCTGATCAAGGTGCTCGGGCGCGGCGACGTCGGTAAGGCGCTGACCGTCCACGCGCACAAGTTCAGCGGAAAGGCGGCCGAGAAGATCGCCGCAGCGGGCGGCGCGACGGAGCAACTCGCGTGAACGACAGCCTGAAGAACATCTTCACCGTTTCGGATCTGCGCAACCGCGTGCTGTTCACGCTGGGGCTGCTCGGCGTGTACCGCGTTGGTCATCACATCCCGACGCCTGGGGTGAATACCGCTGCACTCGAAGAGCTCGCGCGCCAGGCCGCGAACACGATGTTCGGGCTGTACGACATGTTCTCGGGTGGCAACCTCTCGCGTGTCACGATCTTCGCGCTGGGCATCATGCCCTACATCAGCGCGTCGATCATTCTGCAGCTCCTCACGGTCGTGTGGCCGTACCTCGAGAAGCTCTCGAAGGAAGGCGAGCTCGGCCGGCGCAAGATCACCCAGTACACGCGCTACGGCACGATCGTCCTCAGCGTCGTGCAGTCGCTGGGCATCGCGATCTTCCTCGAGCGCCAGACGAACATTGCCGGCGGGCTGCCGCTCGTGTATCACCCGGGCATGGCGTTCCGTCTCATGACGGTGCTGACGCTCACCACGGGCACGACGTTCATCATGTGGCTCGGCGAGCAGATTACCGAGCGCGGCGTCGGCAACGGCATGTCGCTCATCATTTATGCGGGCATCGTGGTCGGCCTGCCGAGTGCCGTGCTGCAGATGTTCGACCAGATGCGGACGGGCCAGCTCGGGCTGTTCCGCGTGCTGATTCTGCTCATCGTCATGGCCGCCGTCGTGGCGGCGATCGTGTTTGTCGAGCGCGGACACCGGCGCGTCACCGTGCAGTACGCGAAGCGGGTCGTCGGCCGCCGGATGTACGGCGGATCGAGCACCCACATCCCGCTGAAGGTCAACACGGGCGGCGTCATCCCGGTCATCTTCGCCTCGTCGATCCTGGCGTTTCCGGCGACGATCGCCGGGATGTTCACGGGCGCATGGGTCGACACGGTGACCCAGCAGCTCGGGTTCGGGATGCCGCTCTACAACCTGCTGTATGTCGCCGGCATCATCTTCTTCACGTACTTCTACACCGCCATCATCTTCAATCCTGATGACGTGGCGGAGAACATGCGGAAGTACGGAGGGTTCGTGCCGGGCATCCGGCCGGGCAAGCGCACGGCGGAGTACATCGACACGGTTCTCACGCGCATCACCCTGGTGGGCGCGATCTACCTGGCGCTCATCGCGCTGCTGCCGAACTTTCTCATCAGCGGGTTCAAGGTGGCGCCGATTCCGTTGGTCGGCGAATGGCTCGACGCGAACCTGCCGAAGTTCATCACCGAAGGCATGAACGTGCCGTTCTTCTTCGGCGGCACGTCACTGCTGATCGTGGTGGGCGTCGCGATGGATACGGTGCAGCAGGTCGAGTCGCAGCTGATCATGCGGCACTACGACGGGTTCATGAAGAAGTCGCGGATTCGCGGCCGAAGGGCATAGTTGTCGAACGTGGCGCTCAATCTGATCATGCTCGGACCGCCGGGCGCTGGAAAAGGGACGCAGGCTGAGCGGCTTGCTCGCACGCGGGGCATCCCGAAGATCTCGACCGGGGACATTCTCCGCGAGGCGGTGCACGCCGGGACCGAGATCGGACAGCGGGCCAAGGCCATCATGGACCGTGGCGAGCTGGTGAGCGACGAGGTGATGATCGGGATCGTGCAGGAGCGGCTCGACCGCGCCGACGCGCGGCGTGGATTCGTGCTCGACGGCTTTCCGCGGACGGTGGCGCAGGCGGTGGCGCTCGACGGCATCATGACGGGGCGCGACCCGCTCCTGGTGGTGGACGTCGAGGTGTCGGAAGCGGAACTGGTGCGGCGGCTCAGCACGCGCCTCATTTGCGACGATTGCGGCGCGAATGGGGCCAGCGGGGACACGGAGTGCGGGCGCTGTAAGGGGCAGCTCGTGCAGCGCGCGGACGACAACGAGGGCGTCGTGCGCGAGCGACTGAAGGTGTATCACCGGCGGTCGGAGCCGCTGGTGGCCTACTACCGGGTCCGGCCGACGTTCCGGTCGATCAACGGGGCGCAGCCGGCGGACCGCGTGTTCGACGATCTGGCGGCCGTCGTCGACGCTGCGGTGGCCACCGCTGCGAAGCCGGGAGCGTGGCGGTGATCGTCTGTCGGTCCGCGGTCGAGCTCGAACAGATGCGCGAGGCCGGCCGGCTGGTCGGTGAGGTGCTCACCGAACTGGCCGCGCACGTCGCCCCCGGGGTGACAACGGCGGATCTGGACGCGATGGCCGAGGCGCGAATCATGAAGGCGGGCGCGACGCCGGCCTTCAAGGGGTATCACGGGTATCCCGCGACGATTTGCGCGTCGATCAACGACGAGGTGATTCACGGGATTCCGTCGGGTCGCCGGGTGCTGAACGAGGGCGATGTCATTTCGATCGACGTCGGCGCGGCGCTGGGCGGTTACTTCGGCGACAGCGCGCTGACGCTGCCGGTGGGAGGGGCGTCGGAGCAGGCCGCGACGCTGCTTCGCGTGACGGAAGAGTCGCTGTACAAGGCGATTGAGTGCGTCAGGCCGGGTGGGCGCATTTCGGACATCGGCCACGCGATTCAGCAGCACGTCGAGGCCTACGGATTTTCGGTCGTGCGGGAGTTCGTGGGGCACGGCATCGGGCAGAAGATGCACGAGGAGCCGCAGGTACCCAACTACGGCGAGCGCGGCCGCGGTCCGCGGCTGGCTGAGGGCATGGTGCTCGCCATCGAGCCGATGGTGAACGCGGGTAAGGCGTCGGTGAAAGTGCTCGCGGACGGGTGGACCGCCGTGACGGCCGACGGCGGCCTGTCGGCGCACTTCGAACACACGGTGGCAGTGACGGCGAACGGGCCATGGATTCTGACGGCGCGGGAAGTACCGGTGGGCGCCCGCAGGTAGCGGGGACGGTCGCCGAAATGCTGCCGAGTGCATTGTATCGCGTGCGGCTCGACGACGGGCCGTTCGTGACGGCGCACATCGCGGACCGGATGGATCGCAACTTCATCCGGGTGCTGGTGGGCGATCGAGTACGCGTGGAACTCTCGCCCTTCGATCTGGGACGCGGGCGGATAGTGGGCAAATTATGAAGGTCAGAGCATCGGTGAAGCGGATTTGCGACAAGTGCAAGATCGTCCGGCGCCGCGGAGTCGTGCGGGTGATCTGTCCGAATCAGAAGCACAAACAGCGGCAAGGATGAGAGCTCAGGATTTCAGGATCTGAGGATTTATGGCACGAATTGCTGGCGTTGATCTCCCGCGGACTAAGCGCGTTGAGATCGGTCTCACCTACATCTACGGCATCGGGCGCACCCGCTCGAACATCATCCTGAAGGAAGCCGGGGTCAGCCCCGATCTCCGCATCAAGGACCTGTCCGAGGACGACGTGCGGAAGATCAGCCGGGTGATCGAGGAACAGGGCGGTGTCGAGGGCGATCTTCGGAAGGAGATCTCCATGAACATCAAGCGGCTGATGGAAATCGGCTGCTTCCGCGGACTGCGGCATCGTCGCGGCCTTCCGGTGCGCGGCCAGCGGACGAAGACCAACGCGCGCACGCGCAAAGGCCCGCGCAAGGGTGCCATCGCAAAAAAGAAGACCATTTAGGATTCAGGGTAAGGGCTGAGAGCAAAACGATATGGCAAAAGCTGAACCGGCCGCTGAAGGCGCCACGCCAGAGAAGAAAGACGCAGGCAAGCGGAAGAAGACCTTCAAGAAGCGCGGCGAAAAGCGCGTCGTTCACCATGGCCTGGCGCACATCCATGCGTCGTTCAACAACACCACGGTGACGATCACGGATACCGAAGGCAACGTGGTGGCGTGGTCGAGTGCCGGCGGCATCGGGTTCAAGGGGTCGCGCAAAGGGACGCCGTTCGCGGCGACCCAGGCCGCGCTCAACGCGGGAAACGCGGCGAAAACGGTGGGCATGCGGTCGCTCGACGTTCGCGTGAAAGGGCCGGGCTCCGGCCGGGAATCCGCCATTCGGGCGCTGCAGACCGTCGGTCTCGAAGTGAAATCGATCCGCGACGTGACGCCCATCCCGCACAACGGGTGTCGTCCACCAAAACGCCGACGCGTGTAATCGACGGAGTAAGGATTTCAGGCAAATTCGAAAGGTTATTGAATGGCTCGTTATATCGGTCCGGTCTGCCGGCTCTGCCGCCGCGAGGGGATGAAGCTGTTCCTCAAAGGGGAGCGTTGCTACACGGAGAAGTGCGCGATCGAAAAGCGCAACTTTCCGCCCGGCCAGCACGGCAAGACGCGGAGAGCGAAGATCGCGGGCTACGGTCTGCAGCTGCGTGAAAAGCAGAAGGTCAAGCGGACCTACGGCGTGCTCGAGGATCAGTTCCGCGGGTATTTCGAGATGGCCGAGCGGACGCGCGGCATCACCGGCGAGACGCTGCTGCAGCTGCTCGAGCGCCGGCTCGACAACGTGGTGTATCGCCTCGGGCTCGCGACGTCTCGGCCGCAGGCGCGGCAGCTCGTGCGCCATGGACACTTTCTGGTGAACGGGAAGAAGGTCGATATCCCGTCCTATCAGGTGAAGCAGGGTGACGTCGTGACGTTGCTCGGCCGCACGCAGAAGAACCCGACGCTCGAGCACGCCATGGAAGAAGTGAAGGGCCGCGGCATTCCCGAATGGCTCTCGTTCGACCAGAACTCGATCACTGGACGCATCGTCTCAATGCCTACCCGCGCGCAGATCAACCTGCCCGTGCAGGAACAGCTGATTGTGGAGCTGTACTCGAAATAGTTTCTCGCATCCGCCGACCCGCAGCCTTATACAGACCTGCGGCGGGAGGTCGGCGGTCACTGGCAGGTCTGGAGGCCCGTCTGCGGGCCCGTTGGCGAAAGGACAGAGGACATCATGCTGTGGAAAGGTTTTCAGCGGCCCAAGCGGCTGGAATTCGAACGCGAGACACTCACGGACCGGTTCGGCCGGTTCTACGCGCAGCCCTTCGAGCGTGGCTTCGGCACCACGGTGGGCAACGCGCTTCGGCGCGTGCTGCTGTCGTCGATTGAAGGCGCGGCCATCACCGCCGTCAAGATCGAGGGCGTGCTGCACGAGTTCTCGCCCATCCCGGGCGTCGTCGAGGACGCGACCGACATCATCCTGAATCTGAAGCAGATTCCGCTGAAGCTGCACTCCGAGCAGACCAAGACGCTGACGATCCGGGTCGACAAACCCGGCGAAGTGCGCGGACGCGACATCCAGGCCGACGGCGACGTCGAGATCCTCGAGCCGGACGCGCACATCGCGACCGTGGCCGAGGGCGGCAAGCTCCACATGGAGATGCGCATGAAGCGCGGCCGCGGCTACGTTTCGGCCGACAAGAACTTCGACGAGGATCTGGGCATCGGCTGGATCCCGATCGATTCAGTGCACTCGCCGACCAAGAAAGTGAATTACCTGGTCGAGGCGGCGCGCCTCGGACAGACCACCGACTACGACAAGCTGACGGTGGACGTATGGACGAACTGCTCGATCAGCCCGCGTGATGCCGTCTCGCTCGCCGCCAAGCTGATTCGAGACCACCTGAATATCTTTATCAACCTCGAGGACGGCGCCGAGCAGCCGGCCGAATCGTCATCCGATCAGCCGCGCACGGGCGCCAGCAACGAGAACCTCGACAAGAGCGTCGAGGAGCTGGAGCTGTCGGTGCGGTCGTACAACTGCCTGAAGAACGCGAACATCCGGACGATTCGCGAGCTCGTGCAGAAGACCGAGGCCGAAATGCTCAAGACGAAGAACTTCGGCCGTAAGAGCCTCAACGAAATCAAGGAGATCCTGCACACGATGGGTCTGAGCCTCGGCATGCGCGTCGACCAGGCCTCCCCGTCACAGGAATAGCAGCAATGAGACATCGAGTCGCACACCGCAAGCTGGGCCGCGTCACGGAGCATCGCCTGTCCATGCTCAGAAACCTGTCAACGGCCCTGCTTCATCACGAGCACATCACGACGACGGTGCCGCGCGCGAAGGAACTGCGGCCGTTCGTCGAACGGCTCATCACCATCGAGAAG
>Ga0156330_1247_pt2 | contig 11219 bp, 9 predicted proteins | sample RifCSPlowO2_12_FD_107978 | JGI IMG/M metagenome (GOLD analysis project Ga0156330, IMG submission 107978) | Acidobacteria bacterium RIFCSPLOWO2_12_FULL_67_14b | reverse complement strand
CGGCACCGCCGGGAAGCGGTAGTTGCCCGTGTCCGAGGTCACCGAGGTCAGGATGCCGATCGATGACGGGCTCGTCGCCGTCACCGTCACACCCGGCAAGACCGCGCCTTGCGCGTCTGCCACGCGTCCCTGAATCGTGCCGGTGCTGCTGGCACCGCCGCCCTGTGCAAACGCCGATGCACTCAACGACAGCGTAACCAGCAAGGCCAAAAGGCCCGTAGTCCAACGCCTCATGCTTCTCCTCCTCAAATCATGTGGGGGCTGGCCCGGGGGCCAGGTCCCTACGAGATACAGATCAAACAAACCACACCGCCGCGATACCCGGTTCCGAGCCGCAGAAACAGGTACCGACCCGGACGTTTCCTACCGGGTAATCGGGACACGATACAGAAAGGCGTGGCAGGATGCAAATAGATGGGTTGAACGACCGTTCTAGCGGAATGACCGCCGGGGGTGGACGGCGGCCTGTTCGGCTTTCAGCGATCAGCTTCCGGCCTACAGCCTTCAGCCTTCAGTGAACCTGTGAAGGCCGAGGGCCGATGGCTGATCTAGAAAATGAACCTGAAACACTCCATTGAGGAGCAATCCGCCTGGAGACGAAAACAGGGCCGGGCGCTCAACCGCCCGGCCCCTATCAAGAGATCGGCGAAGGCTAGAAGTCGAACCTGACGCCGACCATGAACGTTCGCGGATCGAGCGTCGCGTTGATCCGGTTGAAGTTCGCACCGTTGCTCAGGTTGAAATTGATCACCGCATTGGAGTTCATGACGTTGAAGAGGTCGGCCATGAGCAACGCGCGGTATCTGGTCGCGAACCGGAATGACTTATCCCACCGCAGATCGACCAAGGCCACCCTGTCAGACCGGTTGTTGTTGATGTCCTCGATGAAAAACACCTGCGTGCCGGCATTGGGCAACGTGGCACTCACCAGCCTCGCCCACTGCCAGCCGCTCTGCGCGCGGAAGTTGGCCGCGAACCCGACGTCGTAGGGGAACACGTAGCGCCCCATCAGCCGAGCCTGCCAGTTGGTGCTCTGCTGCCGATTGGCAACATCCCGGAACACGTTCTGGAAGTAGTTCACGCCCAGGGGGTCCGAGTTCAAGGGGCTGTTGGTGGCGGAGTTCTGACGCAGCTCGTCGCGCCATTGATAGTCGAAGCTGCTCTGGATGAAGAAGCCCGAACCAAACCGCTTCGTGAAGCCGACCTGGATCGTGTCGTAGTCGCTGTCGCCGCCGCCAACCGATTCGGGAATGGCTGCCACGACGTTTCGGACCTGGCCTCGCAGCGAATCGGGGATGTCGTGGAGCGTGAACGTCCGCGTCTCAGCGATGCCGCCGTCGAAACTACGCATGACGACCGGAATCTGACGAGCCACGGTGAACTGGCCTTCACGCAGTACGTTGTAGGTGGCGAAGTCGTCGCGCGCCATCTTCCGGACGTAGGCGGCGCGGATCGATGCCTCACCCCAGAACTGCCGCTCGAACGAGACGCTGACCTCGTCCGCGTACGGCGTCTTCAGGTTGGGATCGACGGTGGTGCTGCTGCCGCCTGCACTCGACACGAGCGGGCCCAGCTCGTTGATGCCGTCGAAAGTCCGGTTGCCGTTCTGGTCCAGGAACCGGTAGTCGCGGCGGTTCGTGCCGCCGGGGTTCACGTTCCCCAGCCGGTCGGCGAAGTTATAGTAGTACCGACCGAAGAAGCCCTTGATCACCGACTTCCCTTCGCCGGTCAGATCGTAGCTGAACCCCAGGCGGGGCACCAGCTTGTCACTGGTCAACAACGTGGCGGCTGGGACCGTCTGGTTCTGGAAGACCTGCGTCAACACCGGCTGCCGGATGGAGGCTTCGTAGTGCGGCCGCTGCCGCTCCCACCGCACACCCAAGGTGAGCGTGAGCCTCGCAATCGGACTCCACCGATCCTGGAAGAACAGCGCGTGACGCTGGTCCCGATCATCGGCTCCGGTCCAGGTGTCGCCGAACGATTCGAATGTGCCGACGTCCGTCAGCCGGATTTCGTTGACCGCGCCGTTGAGGTCCCGATACAGAATCGGACCGGAGTTGCCGTTGCTGGCAAACTTCGACTGATCGTTGACGTATTCGTAGCCGAATTTGAAGTCGTGGCTACCGGCCTTTTCCGGAAGGAAGTAGGTGGCCGTCCAACTAATCTGAGGCTTGTTGCGGTCGAAGGTGAACGGCCCGCCGGCGTCTCCAGCCTGCCACCCGGCGCCGGTCTCGATGGTCGTTCCGGTATCGACGCGTGGCGCGTTTGTCTTCCAGTCAACCGCGGGCGCCATCGGCCAGCCAAAACCAAAGAGGCCGACCTTCAGATCGCTGAAGATGCGGTTGGACCAGACACGCTGCCACTGGCCGTTGTACATCCACGACCGGCTGTCCTGGGCCAGGATCGAATCCGGGCCGATCGACGCCGAGAGCCCGCGGCGGGGCTTGAACTTCCGTCCCCATTGGTAGTAGCCGACGAGCGTGTCCTTCGACGAGAGCCGCGCGCTCCCCTTCATCGTGTAGTTGTCGAACACGCCAAGGTCGCTGAACTGGCGCGGCACGCCCGAGATCTCTTTGTCGATCTTGAAGTGGTTATACGCGCCGTAGAACCAGACCTTGTCGCGCTTGATGGGGCCCCCGACGTCGGTGTGAGCCTCCCAAAAGAGGATATTGGGCTGGCCGGTGAAACCCCGCTTGGCGGTTTCGTCGTCGAGATTGTTGCCGACGAAACTGTCCGGTTCGTAGGTGACGTTGGTCAACGACTTGAAGTCGTTGCCGCCGCTCTTGATGGTGGACACGACGGCCGAGCCGGGCGTGTTCATCGAGACGTCCGCGCCGGCCGCGCTGACGGTGATTTCTTCGTGTGCGAAGAAGTCCTGATAGAACCCCGCCCCACCGGTACCTTCCGTCGTGTCCACACCGTCGGTCACGACGCGGTTCTGGTTGCGCACGCCAAAGCTCTCATATCCGGTCTGCTGGCTCTTGTGGCTGCCACCGGTGTCGAAACCCAGCATGCGTACCCCAGGAGCCTGAGCGAGTGTCGCCCACAAGTCGGTGGCCGACGGAATGCCCACGAGCTTCTCGCCGCTGAAGTCGGAGCCGATTCGGGTGGTCGTGACGTCGACGATGGGAGACTCGGCGGTCACCCTCACGGTTTCTTGCAAGGTCGCGAGCGGCAGCTGCATGTTCAGGCTGAGCGTCTGCCCCAGAGCGAGCACGATGTTCTCGCGAATCGTGGTCTGGAACCCCGCTAGCTCGAACTGCAACTGATATCGCCCCGATGGCAGCGACGGAAACAGATATCGTCCGTCCGCCTCGGTAACCGCCGTGTTCGCCCCGAGCAACGCCGTCGACGTGGCGGTCACGGTCACTCCGGGAAGGGCTGCTCCTTGTGCATCGGTGACGAAGCCGGTGAGGCGCCCCTGCTCCAGTTGAGCAAAGGCCGGCGCGCTACACGACAGCGCCACCAACAGGGCCACAAGACGCGTAGTCCAACGATTCATGCGTTCCTCCTCCCAATACTGGGACCGATCAGGCAACGGACACGATACAGAAGGCCGAGGCAAGATGCAATCGGACACAATCGGTGCCTCACGGAGGCGCCTCCGTGAAGAAATGGTTTACGTGAACCGCGTGACGGCCAGCCCGGTCAGGATGGCGGCGGCGCCGACGAGCTGGTTCGCCGTGATCGGCTCGCCGAGCCAGGTGGCCGCCACGATCAACGCGACGATCGGCGTGAGGTAGCTGTAGATCGACGTCCGCGTGCCGCCGAGCTTCTGCAGGCCCGTGTACCAGATCACGTACGAGAGGTTGAGCGCGAGGACGGCCGAAAAAAACATCAGCACCCAGCTCATGCCCGAGATCGACCGCCAGTCAATGGCCACCAGCCACGGTGCGGTGAACAGGACGTACAGGCCGGCGCCGATCGAGAACGACAACCCGGTCACGATGAGCGGCGAGTGCCGCTTCAGCAGCGGCTGGGCGGCCACCGAATACGTGGCCCAAAACAGCATGCTCGCGATCAGCATGCCGTCGCCAAGCAGCGATTCGGCCGACCAGTCCGCACGGTGGCCCACGACGAAGTAGAGACCGGCAAAGGCGAGGACGACGCCGAACCACCGCCGCGGCGGCACCCGCTCGTGGCCGGCCAGCGACGACAGCAGCGCGATCAGGATCGGGGAGGTGCCGACAATCAGCGAGCCGTTGCCGGCGCTGGTCCGCTTCAGGCCGCCGACGAAGAGGAACTGATACAGGAAGGTGCCGATGACGCCCAGGATTACCAGGCGGAGCCAATCCGCCCGCGACGGGCTCACCGGGCGCCCGCGCGAATACGCAATGACGCCGAGAAACACGATGGCGCTGGTGATCATGCGCATCGCGTTGAACGCCACCTCGGGGAAATCCCGAAGGGCCAGTTTGACGACGGTGAAGTTGCTGCCCCAGATGAGCACCATCAGGAGCAGCGCCGCGTCGAGGAGGGTGAACGCCAACGGGTGATTGTACCTGCGGCGAGGGCCGGACATGAAGAACGGGGGCGCCGCCGAGTGGCGGGCCCCCGCATTTGTCGTGACGCGACGTGTGAGCTCTGGACCCGGCTGTTCTCTACCCGACGAAAGGATTGAGGAAGAACAGGATGAGCGAGATCAGCAGCACGTAGATGACGAGGGACTCGATCAGCACAAGGCCCAGAATGAGAGCGCCGCGAATTTCGCCGGCGGCGCCGGGATTGCGGGCGATCGCTTCGGCGGCCGAGGCCACGGCCCGGCCCTGGCCGAGCGCCGCGCCCAGGGCCGCGATGGCCAGCGCGAAACCGGCGGTGATGATCGACCACTGCGCGGCCACGCCATTAGCCGCACCAGCGGCTTCCTGCGCGTAGACCGGCGAGGCCAGACCGAGAACCACAAACCCGAACAGCAACGACAGCACCAACCGACTTGTTCTCACGGAAAACGCCTCCATGTCACACCCCTGACCGCTTCGACCGCCACCGCCGCGCCAAGCGACGAGACACCCACCAGCATGGCCACCGGGTTGACGTGCAAACGCATCATCATACCGTAGGCGGCGAGAGCCACTATACCATGCCTTGTGAAAAACTTCACTAGCTGAAACCGCGCGCGCTTTCTCCCGGTTTCGCCCCCGGATCGAACCCCGATCCACGCGTCCACGCTGCCCCGGATCGCCCAGAAGGTGAGGCCGATCAGCAGGCCGCCCCCAAGCACCCCCAGCGGCGCCGCCAGGTCACGGCGCCAGAGCGCCGCCGCCATCGCCGACAGCACGCAGATGATCGCGGTGTCGCGAACGATGCGCTCGATCATTCAGGAGGTTTCGATGGCGGCGCGGCCAGTTGCATCACCCGATACACGTTGAGCACTCCCGCCGCCAGGCCCAGGAAGAAACCCAGAAACGCCAGCCAGGGCCTGGTGCCCAGCAGGCCGTCGAGCCAATACCCTCCGCCGAAGCCCAGCACCAGGGCAAAGACAAACGACATTCCAATCGTGCTGAGCTGTCCGATGAGCTGCCAGGTGGACGGCGAGGTAGGCGGCACGCTTCAAGTGTATTGCAACGGTCCGGGCGATATACTGCGGGTACGCTGCCCGATGCGCCTCGGAGCCGGCCGCAGATTAGACGGAAGATTCTCGATCGCGGTGAGTATGAGCCGACATATCCTGATTCGCCTTGGCGCCGGCGGCGTCGCCGCCCTGTTGATCTCGGTCACGCTGGCGGCGCAGGCGGCCGAGCGCACGCTCTACGTGAGCGTATTCGACCAGAAGACGCGCGCCCCGATCACCGGCCTCACCACCAGGGACTTCGTGGTGAAGGAAGACGGCGCCGCGCGCGAAGTGCTGCGGGTCGCGCCCGCGACCTCGCCGATGCCGATCGCGGTGATCGTCGACAACAGCCAGGCCGCCGACGACACCATTCCCGACCTGCGCAAGGCGCTCGCCGCCTTCATGCGCGAGATCGACGGCGTCGGGCCCGTCGCGCTCATCACGGTGGCCGATCGGCCCACCGTCGTGCGTGACTACACGACCGACCAGAAGCAGTTGCAGGACGCGGCCGGGCGCATCTTCTCGACGCCGCAGTCCGGCGCCACGCTGCTCGACGCCATCGTCGAGGTCAGCCGCGGCCTCGAAAAGCGCGAAGGCGATCGCGCCGGCATGGTCCTGGTGACGACCGAGAACGTCGAGCACAGCACGCGCTACCACCGCGACGTCCTCGACGCGCTGCAGAAGAGCGGGGCGATGCTGTACGCGCTGGTCCTGACGAGCCCAGGCGGCACCAGCCTGAACGAAGAGGCGCGCAACCGGGCGGCGGTGCTGGATCAGGGTCCGAAGACGACCGGCGGCATGCGCGTCGACGTGGTGACGAGCCTGGGCTACGAAGGCCGCCTGCAGGAGATCGCGAAGATCCTGAAGTCGCAGCACCAGGTGATCTACGCCCGGCCGCAACGCCTGCTTCCGCCGGAGACGATCGAGGTGACGGCCGCGAAGGCGGGGCTCGTCGCCGCCGGGGCGCCCGCCAGGGGCCAGGCGATCCGGTAGCCCCATGCGCACATCCCTCGTCACCGCGGTCGTGTTGGTGGTGTCGCTGGCGGTGGCCGCATCGGGCCACGGAGCCGCAGCACAGACGGTTGCGCCCGTTGCACCCGCTGCACCCGCCGGTCAAGACAAGAGCCAGGTGTTCCGCGCCGGCGTCGAGGTCGTCTCGTTGAACGTGACGGTGACCGACAGCCAGGGCCGCTATGTCACCGACCTCGAGCAGAACGACTTCTCGGTCTTCGAAGACGGCGCCAAGCAGGAGTTGAACTTCTTCAACAAGACCAACCTGCCGATTGCGCTGTCGCTGCTGATCGATTCGAGCGCGAGCATGGAGCAGCGCATGGAGACGGCGCAGGAGGCGGCGATCGGGTTCGCGCGGACGATCCGGGCGCAGGACCTGGCGCAGGTCGTCGACTTCGACAGCCGGGTCGAGATCCGCCAGAGCTTCACCAACCGGATCGACGATCTGGAGACCGCGATTCACAACACCTCGTCCGGCGGATCGACGGCGCTGCACAACGCCGTCTACATTTCGCTGAAGGAGCTCGCCAAGATCAAGGCGAAGAACCCGGACGAGATCCGGCGCCAGGCGATCGTCGTGCTGTCGGACGGCGAGGACACGTCGAGCCTCGTGAGCTTCGAGGAGGTGCTGGAGCTGGCGAAGCGGTCCGAAACGGCGATCTATACGATCGGCCTGCAGCCGCGCGAGACGAGCGCGCTCCGGGGGTTCCGCGAGGCCGAGTTCGTGCTGCGGCAGCTGGCGCAGGAAACCGGCGGCCGCGCGTTCTTCGCGCAGCGGGCCGAGGAATTGAAGGACGTCTACGGCCAGATCGCCGCGGAGCTGTCGAGCCAGTACACCATGGGCTACGCGCCGAGAAACCCGCGCCGCGACGGCGCCTTCCGCCGCGTCGTCGTGCAAGTGGCCCGTGCGAACGTCACGGCACGCACCAAGCGCGGATATTACGGCCCCGTCTCGAACTAGGGCGGCGTCAAGTCCTCAAGCCCTCAAGTCCCCAAGCCCTCAAGCCCCCAAGCCCCCAAGCCCCCAAGCCTGTTAGTATCTGCCCGTGCGGTCTACCGTTTACCTGATCGGCGCCGGCCCCGGCGCTCCCGACCTCATCACCCTTCGCGGCTTCCGGTGCCTGCAGAAGGCGGACGTTGTGATCTTCGATCACATGGTGCATCCGCGCCTGCTCGCCGCGGCGCCCGCGGCGGCCGAGCGGATCGACGTCGGCAGCGCCGCGCCGCAGCCGACCGATCAGGAAGCGATCTGTTACCTGCTGCTGGAGAAGGCGCGCGAGGGCAAGACGGTGGCGCGGCTCAAGTGGGGCGATCCGTTCCTGTTCGATCATGGGGGCGAGGAAGCGCTGTTCCTGCACGAGCAGGGCGTCCCGTTCGAAGTCGTGCCCGGCGTGCCGACCGCGATCGGGGCGAGCGCGTACGCGGGCATTCCGATCACGTATCCCGGCGGCGGTGACACCGTGACGTTCGTGCGCGGCCATGAAGACGAGGGCCGCGAGAAAGCGAAGGTCGACTGGGACAGCCTAGCGCAACTCGAGGGGACGATCGTGTGCTACGCGGGCCCCAGGCAGCTGCCACGGATGCTCGACGCGCTGGTGTCGCACGGGCGCTCGCCCGACGAGCCGGCGGCGGTAATCGTCAACGGCACGCTCTTCTCACAGCGCACGACCACCGGCACGCTCGGCGAGCTGGCGCACGCCGTCAAGGAGCATCCGGTGGGCGGCGCGGCCCTGTTGATCGTCGGCAAGGTCGTCAACTTCCGCGATCACCTGCGGTGGTTCGATTCACGCCCGCTCTACGGACGGCGCGTGCTGGTCATGCATTCGAAGGAGCAGCCGGACGACCTGGCCGAGCTGCTCGAGGACCAGGGCGCCGAGGCGATCGTCGACACCAACACGAAGCTGGACATCTACCGCCAGCTGCTCGATTGCAAGATCGACGCCGTGACGTTCACCACCGCGTCCGCGGTTCTCGGCTTCGCCGCCAACTACGGCGTCGAGCAGGCGTCGGACCTGCTCGCGCACACGGTGGTCGCCACGCTCGGCCCTGCCGCGGCGGATGCCGCCGGCCGCGCCGGCATCACGCCGGCGATTCAGCTGCAGGCCGGCACGCATGCCGCCTTCGCCGACGCCGTCGTCGCTCACTTCAGGAACCACTGATCAGGGCAGCGTGCGCGCGGCGGCGGTCACGTCTCGCTAAGCCCGAACCGGCACGACAAGAAGCGCGAGCACAATGGCACCGGGCACCAGCACTCCAGGCACCGCAGGCACCTTAGGCACCCCAGGCACCCTGGTCTTTAGCGCCAGGGCATGAGATTCTCGATCCACGCAATCCTCGTCAGATCGTTGTAGATGACGGTGACCATCAGCGTCATCAGCAGCAGGAAGCCGACAAACAGCATCTTCTCCTTCACCTGCAGGCTGAAGTCGCGGCGCGAAATCGTCTCGATGGCCATGATGAAGATGTGGCCGCCGTCGAGCACGGGAATCGGCATCAGGTTGAGGAGCCCGAGGTTGAGGCTGATCGACGCCATCAGCGCCAGCAGCGCGATCCAGCCCGCCTGCGCCGACTCGCCGGAGAGCTGGGCGATGCCGACGGGGCCCATCAGCTGCTTGGGCGACGCTTCACCCGTGACCAGGTCGCGGAGCGTCAGGAGGATCAGGCCGGCCATCTCGATGTTGCGCTCGACGCTCAGGCCGATGGCCTCGATTGGACTCGGCGTGAACGATCGCATCGCATCGCCGAGGCTGATGCCGATGCGGACCAGGTCGCCCTGCTGTTCGGGCGTCACCGTGAACGTGTGATCGACCGCCTCGCGCCGGACCGTCAGCACGATCGGCTCGTTGACGTGCTTGCCGATCTCCTCCGACACCTGCGACGAGAACACCATCCGCTTGCCGTTGATCGACACGATCGAGTCGCCGGCCTTCACGCCGACCTTGTCGGCCGGCCCGCCGGCCACCACCGCGGGAATGGTCGGATAGACATCGGGCAGCACGCCGATCGTCCCGACCTCGAAGCGCGCGTCATTGCGCGTGCGCAGCTCGGTGAGGTCGGGCCGGACCACCAGGCGTTCCTCGCGCCCGTTGCGCACCACGACGACGGGGACCTCGCGCTCGGGCCGCGCCGCCACCGCCATATCGAGGTGTTCCCACGTCCGGATGTCGGCGGTGCCGACCTTGAGGATCACGTCGCCGGGTTGAATGCCGGCCCGCTCTGCCGGCGATCCCGGCTGCACCATGCCGACCGCGGCCGGGCGATCGAGGTAGGCCAGCACTCTGGCGCCCTGCATCAGCACCACGGCGAGCAGGACCACGGCCAGCACCAGGTTCATCACCGGCCCGGCCAGCAGGATCTGGAACCGCTGCCACTTGCTCTTCGCCAGAAACTCGTCGCTGCCGCCGGTGTGGGGATCCTCGGGGTTCTCGCCGGCCATCTTCACGTATCCGCCAAGCGGGATGATGCTCACGCAGTACTCGGTGTCGCCGCGCTGCATCTTCAGGAGCTTCGGCCCGAAGCCGAGCGAGAACGTGATCACGCGGACGCCGTGCCAGCGCGCCAGCAGAAAATGGCCGAGCTCGTGGATGAACACCAGCACGCCGAGAACGAACAGAAACGCGAACAGCGTAGTCACAGCAAACCTCGTGGGGACAAACCCACTCGTGGGGACAGACCTTCCTGGCCCGCCGTAGCCTTGGCGAAGGCGGCTAGGTTTGTCCTCTCATATTCGATTCTAACTCCCGGGCCAGGTCCGAGGCCTGGGATCGGGCCCAGGCGTCGACGCGCCGGACGTCGGCCAGCGACACCGCCGGCTCGGGCGTGTGCGCATCCATGGTCCGGGCGATCACCTCCGGAATGCCGGTAAAGCCAAGCCGGCCCTCTAGAAAGGACGTTACGGCCACTTCGTTGGCCGCGTTCAATACGATCGGCAGGCTGCGTTCGGCCTCGAGGGCCCGGTAGGCCAGCCGCAGGCAGGGGAAGTCGTCCCAGGCCGGGGCGTGGAACTCGAGCGGGCCGACCCGGGTCAGGTCCAAGAACGGCACCGGCGCATCCCAGCGGTCGGGATAGGCGAAGGCGTACTGGATCGGCAGCCGCATGTCGGTGATCCCGAGCTGGGCGATAATCGATCCGTCCTTCAGCTCGACCATCGAGTGCACGATCGACTGCGGATGCACCACGACCTCGATCTGCGACGGGGGCACGCCGAACAGCCAGTGCGCCTCGATCACCTCGAGACCCTTGTTCATCAGCGTCGCCGAGTCGATCGTGATCTTCGGCCCCATCTGCCAGGTCGGATGCTTCAGCGCTTCGGCGGCGGTCACCTCGGCCAGCGCCGCGAGCGAGCGGCCGCGGAAGGGGCCGCCGGAGGCCGTGAGGATCAGTCGCCGCCACTCGGTTGACGGCCGGCCATGCAGGCACTGGTGGATCGCGTTGTGCTCGCTGTCGACCGGCAGCACGGCGACGCCCTTGCGCCGCGCGGCGTCCATCACGAGGCCGCCGGCCATGACGAGCACCTCCTTGTTGGCCAGCGCGATGGTCTTCCCCGCTTCGATGGCGGCGAGCACGGCGTCGAGCGCGGCGGTACCGGACGAGGCGCACAGGACGAGGTCGACGTCGGGATGCGTCGCGATTTCGACGAGGCCGTCGTTGCCGACAC
>Ga0156330_1073_pt1 | contig 11244 bp, 14 predicted proteins | sample RifCSPlowO2_12_FD_107978 | JGI IMG/M metagenome (GOLD analysis project Ga0156330, IMG submission 107978) | Acidobacteria bacterium RIFCSPLOWO2_12_FULL_67_14b | reverse complement strand
ACCAGAAAGACGCCAATTCACGACCTTCGTGTCGCTGTTGTCGTATCGATGCGATAGGGTGGGATCGTGTTCTTTTGATTTTTCATGCACCTGGGTAAGGGGGGACACGACCATCACCGCCAACGCGATGAGCGCGCTCGATGGGGACGGCTTGCCGACGGGCTTCATCCGCGGCGCCCGCTTCGGGCAGGGGACGTCGACCGCCCACCACCCGCGGCCACGCCCCGGCATGACCGGGGGGCGCACGTTCCTCGGCGCCTTCGGGTTGCGCTTCTAGACACGAACGAGACCACGAAGTTCACGAAGATCATCACGAAGAGCACGAAGCAAACTCTTGGAAAGACCAAGAGCCTTCGTGCTCTCTCTCTCTGTGGTTTCCGTTTAGCTGCTTCGGGCTGTGAGCTGAAGGCCGAAAGCAGAAAGCGCCCAGCGAAGGGCCGGCTGGTCTAGAACGAGCGGGCGAACAGGTCTTCGATGGCCTTCTGCGCGGACGCGCTCAGCACGCGCGTGCCCGTGCCGGTGAAGTGCACGTGCTCAATCACGGGATCGTCTCCGCCCTTGAGCGCGGTCCAGGCCGAGGCCTCGCCGTCCCACGTAAACCAGCCGTTCCGGTCCTGATCGAAGACGAACAGCGGCTTGTTGCACAACTTCGCGAACTCCGCGCCCCAGCCCGTGCCGCCGCGGACGGTGTGATCGGGCTGGATGGTCCCGATCACGTAGATCTCCTGGCCGTTGTTGATCTGGTACCAGATGCTCTGGAGGATCTTGCGAAAGGTCGGCGTGTCGGGGTACCGCCGGTTCATCAGCCGCGAGACATACGCCAGGCTGACCTCGCCGGCCGCCAGCTCTTCGTGATTGAGCACGCGCAGGCCGCGCGTGCGCAGCGGCTTGTGGCCGTCGAACGAGAAGTTGACCTCTTCGATCCCGAAGCGCTCGGCGCAGGCGCCAAACTCCGCCTCTGCGCCCTGCGCACCGCCGCTGAAGAGGATCACGTCCTCGCGCTTCGGCACGATGTCTTACTCCTTGTCGTCTGTCTCAGGTGCATCAGGTGCATCAGGTGCCTCGGGTGCCTCGGGTGCCTCGGGTGCCTCGGGTGCATTAGGTGCTGCGTCCAGCTCCGGCTCCTCGTGCTTCATGAAGTCCGGGGTGACATCGATCGCGTCCTCGTCGGCCGAGTCGTCCAGGTCGTACATGCGGCCGGTGAACTTCGTTGGGATCGGCCCCTTGGGTTTGTCTTCCTTCTTGAAGACCTGCTTCTTCTTGTCTTTCGGTGGAGCGGGAGGGCCGAAGTTGCGATCCCGTGCACCACCGCCCTGAGGGCCTTCGCCGAAGCCACCCGGGCGCGGTCCGCCGAATCCGCCACCGGGCCGGGGTCCGCCAAATCCTCCGCCGCCCCCGCCGCTGAAACCGCCAGGGCGCGGGGGACCGCCGTAGCCGCCCGGACGGGGCGGGCCACCGGCTTCACGCGCGCGGGCCTCGCTGACCGCGAGGGGACGGCCCATGAACAGTTGCCCATCGAACTTCTTGATGGCCTCTTCGGCCGGGCCGCGCTCCGCGTATTCGACAAACGCGAACCCGCGCGCGCGCCCGGTCTCGCGATCGAGCGGGCGAACGATCTGCGTGGGTGGGCCGACCTGCGAGAAGTGCGTACGCAGGTCGTCTTCGGTCGCCTGATAGGGCAAATTGCCCACGAACAATCGGACTGGTGGCACGGGTGAACTCTAACGGGTGACGGCTGGGCGCAATATAGGATTCGGGTTCGATTCCAACGTGGCTGTGGAAGCTTTGGTGGGTTCGGGTCTTAGGGCGGGTAGCTTAGCAAATCTGGGGGATCCTCACAAGTCCTTGAGCCGGGACCGGATCGCCTCCATCCGAAGCTGCAGCATTTCCCGATGAGCTGGCCGGCAGGCGGCCCCCAGCTCGGCCTGTGTCTGCGCCAGCGCCAGTTCCAGGCCGGTCCGGCGCCCCGCGCGCTCCTGCTGCTCGGGCGTGACCGGCGGGCCGGCCTCCGACTTGCGCGATGCGTCATCCTGTTGGGATTCGATCGACTTGCTCTCCCAGCCGCTGGCCATACCCGGAGCATAGCAGTTCCGCAAACGGACAGTCCGGCCCCAACCCAAGGCTGCCGTTTCGTGAGGCCCGCATCCACGAGTGGACTAAACTACGCGTCCGTGGCGCACCGACCATTAGGCACATTACGCACCGTACGCACCTTAGGCACCCTGGATTAGGCCCATGACCCGCTTTGAGTTCGCGATCACCGATCCCGACGGCCACCTCATCACGTTCGCCGAACGCGTCGCGCAATGACGTGCTGCTCGCACTGACGATCGCGCAGGCCGCCACGGCATGGGTCGCGGCGACCTGCGTCGTTCCCAACGATCGGCAACAGCGCGAGTGGAAGCTCGTGCGCCAGGAAGATGTGGCGTCCGGCTTCAGCCGGACATCCTGGCGGATCACCTTCAGCGGCCGCATGCTCGACAAACCCTCCGTCGAGCTGCGGCTGCCCGGCGCCGCGCCCGTCGTGGCGGCCGGCGACGTGCGAATATCGTTCGCGAGCGCGAACGGCGGCCGATCGGTCGAGTGGCGCGCGACCAACGGCGCGTCCTCACTCGATCTCCACGTCAGTCACGGACTGGAAGTCAACGTCGAGGCCGACCTCGATCCCGCCGTCGATCACATGAACACGGAAGGGCCGCTGGCGGTGGTGTGCACGGTCGGCGGGCGCGAACCGGCGTCAACGGAACTGGTCGTCGCCGCCGGCGGGGCATGGAGCGTAAAGCTGTTCGAATCGACGGCCCACCGCCGATACGCGGTGCAGGTCGTCTCATGGGGGCGCGAGCTGACGCGGCCGCTCGGTCCCGGATGGCTGCGCGGGCGATTCGCGTGGGCGGTGGAAGCCACGCCGATCTTCGCGCAGACCCGGCCCTCTCGCCTCTACGGGTCCGGCCTGGCGCCGGTGGTGTGGCGGTGGAATTTCGAGCCGCGCCCGAAATGGTCCGCCTTTGGCGAGCTGTCGATGGGCGGACTGTGGACGTCGGACCCGATTCCCGAAAAGAGCACCCGCGCCAACTTCACGGCGCATTGGGGCGGCGGCGTGCGCCTGAACGTAGCGGCACGCCACCGGCTCGTGATCGGCTATCGCTTTCAGCACATCTCGAACGGGAACCAGCTGGGATCGAATCCCGGCGTCAACAGTCATGTTGTGCTCGCTGGCCTTTCGCTTACTCGCCCGCATTGACGATCGTCAATCGTCAATGTGAGTCTGGCCCGCCGGCTAGCGCTTATAGCTTTCGCGTTTCGATGATGCGGACAGTTTGATGAGGTAACGGAGCGGATCGTTCCTGAACATCTGCCGCAGCTCCCCTAAGCTCCTGGCGCCGCCGTAGCTGATCGACGAACACAAGTGTTTCAGGATGTCGTGCACGATCGGCCGCACCGAGCCTCGCGCCGGCACGCTGACCTCGGTGCCTTCGGCGCCGAGCGCCTCGAGATCGACCACCTCGTCGTCTTCGACGTCGAGCCGGTCGCGGATCGCCTGGATCGAGGCCATGCCGCGCAGCACCTTGAACGGCACCTTGACCGACCGCTGCTGATCGGGCAGCACGACGGGTTTCTGCACCACGTCGCCGGGGGTCTCTTCCGTGCCGGCGAACATGCTGCCGAGCATCACGGTGTCGCCGCCGAAGAGCAGGGCCTCGAGGATGGCGCCGTGCCGCTTGATCCCGCCATCGGCGATGAGCGGCAGGTTGTCGCCCGCGGCCTGGCGGCATTCGACCAGCGCCTGCAACTGCGGCACGCCGAAACTGGTCGTCAGCCGCGTGGTGCAGCCACCGCCGGGCCCGATCCCCACCTTGACGGCGTGCACGCCGCGTTCGGCGAGAAAGCGGACGCCGTCGGCCGTGGCCACGTTGCCGGCCACCAGCTCGACGTCGGGAAACTGCTGCTTGAAGGCGTCGATCGCACGGGCCATGACCACGGAATGGCCGTGGGCGATGTCGATCACGATGACGTCGACCTGCGCCTTGACCAGCTCCGCGGCCCGCTCGAGGAAGTCGCCGGTCGCGCCGATGGCCGCGCCCACGCGCAGGCGGCCGTGCGCATCGCGGGTGGCGAAGGGGAGCCGTTCCTGCCGATCGATGTCTTTCGCGGTGATCAGCCCCAGCAGCGTGCCGTTGGCGTCCACGAGCGGCAGCTTCTTGACCTTCTTCTCGACCATCAGGCGCTCGGCGACGTCGAGCGCCAGCTCGCCATGGCCGACGACGAGCTGGCTTGCCGGCGTCATGCGCGACGACACCGCGCCTTCACGCGTGTTCACGAACCGCACGTCGCGTTCGGTCAGCAGGCCCTTGAGCCGCCGCGCCGCGTCGACCACCACCAGCGTGCCCGCCCGTGTGCGCCGCATCACGGCCACGGCTTCTTTCAGGCTCGTCTCGGGCGCCACGGCGTACGGGTCGCGGATGATGATGTGCTGCATCCGCTTGACCTTCTCGACCTCGCGCACCTGCGGCTCGATGTCGCCGTTGCGGAACCCGCGGTCGATGATGCCGAGGCCGCCTTCTTCGGCCTGGACGATGGCCATCGGCGCGCGCGTGACCGTATCCATGTTGGCCGACACGAGCGGCCGCTTGAGGGTGATGCGGGCCGAGAACCGGCACGACAGGTCCACCACCGACGGGTCGCGCCGCTCGATCACGCTGTACTGCGGGCGCAGCAGGAAGTCGTCGAAGGTCGCGCCGCGGACCAGTTCCACGAGGGCATCGAAGCCTGAGGCCATGGCGTTACTTTACTGCTATCGTAGTGTCCGTCCATGCAGCTCGATCTGCCGTTCCGTGTCGCTCCCACGGTGTTCGTCCGGCACCGGTGGGCCCGGCGCTACATTCTTCGCGTGCTGGACGACGGGACGCTGCGGGTGACGCTGCCGCGCTGGGGGTCGAAACGTGAGGCCCTCGAATTCGTCCAGTCGAGCGAACCGTGGATCGACAAGCAGCGCCGCACGCAGTTTGCGCGGCCGGCCCTGGTGCACCCGGACGAGCCGGCGCTGCGCGCCCGCGCGCGGCGGGAGCTGCCGGCCGCGCTCCTGGCGCTGGCCGGGGCGCATGGCATCACGGTGACGCGCGTGTCGGTGCGCAACCAGCGGTCTCGATGGGGCGCGTGCTCGGCGGTTGGCGCCATCACCTTGAACTGGCGGCTGATCCTCGTCCCCGACTTCGTGCGCGAGTACGTGTTGCTGCACGAGCTGATGCATCGCCGCGAGCTCAATCATTCGAGGCGCTTCTGGCGGCATGTGGCCGCCGTCTGTCCGCGGCACCAGGAAGCCCGGCGGTGGCTGTTGCGCGACGGGCAGCAGTTGTTCACGGGACAGGGATGTGCCGGGAGGGCGCCACTTTAGTGGCGCCCGTGATTCAGGAGACGTGATGAATCGGATGTGCGTGTGGATGGTGGTCGCGGTGGCGCTAGTCGGTCTGAACGCGTCGCGCGCCGACGCGCAGGGCGGCGGCACCTACAAGGGCCTGTTGACCGGGCAGCTGGGCGCGACCACCGGCGGCGACGTACCGGCCACCTCGCTCACGCCGGGCGCCTCGGTCTCGGTGCACGAAACCACCGGCTGGGGCGCGGAGCTCGATTTCGGGTTTGCGAACGGCTCGCCGTCGCCCGGGCCCGAGCTCGACCTGGCCACCTACATGGTCAACATCATGTGGCTCGCGCAATCGGGGATCGTACGGCCCTACGGCGTTGGCGGCGTCGGCGGGATCCAGGTGCACGGCTGCTTCGCGGCCTGCCCGAAGATCGCCACCGTCTATGACTTCGGCGTGAACGTCGGCGGCGGCGCGATCTACGACGTCAACGACATGGTCGGCATCCGCGGCGACGTCCGGTACTTCATGGCGCCGGGCGACAAGACGGGATTCACGCGCCCCGGCAACTACGGGTTCTGGCGCCTGTCGGCGGGCGTCACGTTCACGTGGGTGATAGCCCCATAGTGCGCACGGTGCTGGTGCTGGCACTTCTGGTCTCGGTCGGCTCAGCTCAGGGGCCTGCTGACGACTGGCAGGTCGTCGTCCTCGGAATCGCGCAGGACGGCGGCATTCCCCAGCTCGGCTGCCGGCGGCCGATCTGTGAGGAGATTCGGGCGGGGAAGCGGAAGCCCGAGAAGGTCTCGAGCCTCGGCTTGATCAATCGGCGCACAGGCGCGGCGTACGTGTTCGACGCGACGCCGGATTTTCCCGCGCAGGTGCAGGCGCTCACGGGCGGGCGCAATCCTGACGGCATCTTCCTGACGCACGCGCACATCGGCCACTACACCGGCCTGATGTTCCTGGGCCGCGAGTCGGTGAACGCGGCCGGCGTGCCCGTGTTTGCCACCGAGCGCATGGGCGCGTTCCTGCGGGCCAACGGCCCGTGGAGCCAGCTGGCCGCCGTGCCGAACATCGCCATCAGGACGATGGCCTACGACCAGCCGGTGGCGATCGACGGCGGCATCCGCGTCACGGCGTTTCGCGTGCCGCACCGCGACGAGTTTTCCGACACCGTGGGGTTCCGCATCGACGGGCCGCGCCGTGCCGCCGTGTTCATTCCCGACATCGATCGCTGGGAGAAGTGGGACCGCAGCATCCGCACGCTTGCCGATGCGGTGGATTACGCCTTTCTCGACGGCACGTTCGCATCGCCAACGGAGATCAACCGGCCGATCGACGAGATTCCGCATCCGATGATGAGCCGGACGCGCGAGCTGCTGAAGGGGGTCCGCGCCAGGCTCTGGTTCATCCACATCAACAACAGCAACGCCGAGATCGACTCGCCGGATGTGGTCAAGGAAGGGATGGTGTTTCCTATGTAAGTCTTCAGCCTTCAGCCTTCAGGACACTAGCTCGTCGCTGGTGTCATCTGGTGTCAGGTCCGCGATCCGAAGGCTCCGCGGCCAAGGGGGAGACGGTAAGATGTCTCATCGCATGGCCGCGGACGATTCGCCACTTCCCAACGTTGCACTGATCGATCGGCCCGGCTCGACGACGGCCGGGGCGCCGCTCGAGCGGCCGCCGCTCGAGGTTCGCAGGCGGCTGCTCGTCGTCGACGACGAGCCGCCCGTGCTCAACCTGGTGAAGCGGATCCTCTCCACCGACAACTACGAGATCCGGTCGGCCGAGTCGGGCCCGGTCGCGGTGCGCCTGCTCGACGAGCCGGGGTTTCCCGGGATCGATCTGCTGGTGACCGACCTGATGATGCCCGGCATGAACGGCCGCGAGCTGGCCGCCATCGTGCGATCGCGCTACCCGTCGACGCGCGTGTTGTATCAAACCGGGTTTGCCGACGCGCTCTTCTCCGGCGTGCAGGAGCTCGGCGACGGCGAAGCGTTCATCGAAAAGCCCTTCGGCGCCGAGGGCCTGCTCGAGGCCACGCGGCTGCTCATGTTCGGGCACATCGCCGACGACCAGGTGCCGCCCGACAAGCGAGACGACACGTCGGAATGGAAAGACGACCGCCTCCGCTCGAAAGTGGTGCGGTTGTTGCGGCGATGGAAGATTGGTTAATAGGGTTCCTCACGGGGGTTCCTCACGGGGGTTCCTCATGAATCACTGGGTTAGCCGTCTCGCTGTCGCTGCGGTCATTGCTGCCGGCGCTGCTCCCCTGCACGCGACCCCCCGGATCGATCCCGCCGAGTTGGGATCGAACCTCGCCGAGGGCACGCTGGTGTGGGAGCGCGTGCAGAAATGAGCACACCACCGGGATCCGGGCGGTCAGGCGACGAGCCGCCTACACGACCGTCGTCGATGTCGTCGTGGTCCGTGGCCTCACCTTCTGGTACCAGGTCGACTCGGCCCCTCCGCCAAACCTGGAGACGACAAACTCGATCAGGTAGGGACTACCGGCGCGCGTCTCCGCCGTGCCCTTCTTCAACGCGGCGGCAATGTCGCTCGCGTTGGTAACGCGCTGCCCCTTGACGCCCTGGCTGTCGGCCAGTTTGACGAAGTCGATGTCCGGGTCGCCCAGGTACAGGCCGGGGAACCGCCCGGTCTCGGCCATCCGCCTGTTGTAGCGGAACGCGCCGTTGCGGACCGTCTGGTAGTTGTGGTTGTTCCAGACGATCGTGAGCACCGCGGTCTGGTGGCGCGCCATGGACCAGAACCCTCCGGCGCTGTACATCAACGACCCATCGCCGATGCTCAGCACGACCTGCCGATCGGGGGCCGCCAGCTTGACGCCCACGGCCGCGCCGACGCCCCAGCCGAGCGAGCCGCCGCCATGGCTGATGTTCTGTTTGTCCTCGGGGCGCGGACCAAAGCCCAGGAAGTCGTGCTTGCCCACGACGCCCGGCTGGTTCTCGGTGACGATCAGCGCGTTTTTCTCGAGACCGTTCTCCATCTCGAACCCGACCTGATCGGGATGGATGACGCTCTGCCCGAAGTTCTTGCGGGCCTGCGCCAGCCGCGCGGCGTTTGCGGCCGCAATGGCCGGCTTGATCACAGCCAGCCGCTCGTCACGGATCCTGGCGAGCCGGTCCCTGGTCACGAGCGCGTTGACCGCGTCGGCCAGATCCCTGGCGGTCACCTTGACGTCGCCGACGATGGCGAGGTCCATGGCGTGGGTCCGGCCCAGGTTGTTGGTATCGAGGCCGATCGCGATGTAGCGTGATCGTGGCGTGCCTGGAGCGGGATTGGCTGCCGGGGCGCCGCCCTGCTCGCGCGATCCGAGTTGAATCGTGAGGTCGGCGCCGTTGTACGGGTACGGCCGGTCGCCGCCCAGAGCCGAGCCCAGATACAAGGGGTTCGTTGCCGAGAGATACTGGAACGCCCCGAGGCGGGGCGTCGCCATCGGCAGGCCGAGCATCTCGCAGAGGGCAATGGCTTCGACGGCCGCATCGGCCTTGAAGATCTCGTCGCCGAGCAGCACCACCGGGCGCTTCGCTTCGACCAGCATCCGCGCCGCCGCCTGGATCTGATCCACGGCCGCCCGCGGTCTTGCGTCGATCAGGAACGCCTCTTTCGGCCAGACGTCGCCCTTGACCTGCTCCTGCAAGGCGCGCGTCGAGAACGCGACGTACACCGGCCCGCCGGGCGCGGTGGCCGCGAGCTTGTAGGCGCGGCGGACGGCCATGGCGGATGACGCGCCGGTGCGGACGTCCCAGGTGAGCTTCGTGAACTGCCGGTTGATCTCGGACTGGCTGAACCCCGGCCTGGGGGCGAGCACCATGTCGTCGCTGGCGATCGTGTTGTCGCTCATGCCCGCCGTGACGATCAACCCGGAGCCATCGAAGTGCGCGTTGTACATCTGCCCGGCGGTCTGCGCCGTCCCGACCGCCGCATGCACGTTGACCATCGTCGGTTGGCGCGACACCTTGTGATAGCCGTCGGCCATCGCGATCACTATGCCTTCGTGCAGGCCGACCACCAGTTCGAGGTCCGGCCGATCGACGAGGGCATCGAAGAACGCGACTTCCAGCGATCCCGGGTTCGTGAAGATGTACTTCGAGCCGGCGGCCTTGATTTGCTCGACGAGCAACTCGCCGCCCGTGCCGGAAAAGACTGCGGCATTACCCGTGGGCTGGGTGTCCTGGAGGGCGCCGCGTTCCGCGGCTTCAAGCACCGACCGGGCGGCGGTGGCGGTGAGCCCGGTAGCGACGAGGCGTTCGAAGAACCGGCGACGCGAGAGGCGGCCGTCGAAGTAATCCCGGAGCAGAGCTTGCATACCTCACCCCCATGATTCCCTGGGACGCGCGATAGAAACCCAGTGTATTCCTCTCCGAGCTCAAGTGCTACAGGGGCGTTCAGTTACTGCGGCCCGCACGTTGAACCCGTGGCTCGCGCCGGGAGACGCCTGTTCGCGTAGGTCGTTCGCTCGGGGCAGGCTGCGGCCCTGGTGTTGGCACGTAAACGCAATCTGTGGGTTGGCTTGCCAGCCGAAGCTCGGAGACCGAAAGGGCCCACCGCCGCGGCTGCTGCATTCACCGCCGCTATGGTGGGCAGCTTTCGCCTGAAACTCGAGCGAAAGCTGGTGCCGGAGGAGGGGATCGAACCCACACTCTCGCAAGGAGAACGGGATTTTGAGTCCCGCGCGTCTGCCAGTTCCGCCACTCCGGCCCGAACTTCGAATTATAGCGCGCCATGCCATCCGGCTACGGCGAGACGATGCGGAGCTTGGGAAAGTAATGACGATAGCGGCGCGGATCAAGCGTGAGCAGGGTGTGGCCGGCGACGGCCGCGTGGGCGCCGATGTAGAAGTCGGGCAACGGCGACCGACGCTGCCCGCCCTCGTGCCGGTAGATCAGGAACGCGCGCGCCGCCAGGAACGCCGCCTCCCAGGGCAGCGGCTCCCGCACGACGAAGTCTTCCGGCAAGTGCTGGTTCACCGCCTCGTACGAATCGAATCCCAATGACCCCTCTGCCAGGATCACCGGGTTAATCACGATCGGCCCGCGATTGCGGCAGGTGGCCACCATCGCGTCCGACCATCCCTGCCACTCCGATCCGTCATCGAAGAGATCGATCAGGACGTTCGAATCAATCAGCGTCGATCTCATCGGGCTCGTCTCGGAGGAGGGCCAGGAGCTCCTTGCTGCTCATGATCATCTTGGGACCTTCGCGGAGGCGCTTGACCGTGAGTTCGCCGATGGTGGGCTTGCCCTTTTTCGGACGGAGCACGGCCCGGCCGCGCTCGACCGTAAACTCGACCTCCGTATTGGGATGCAACCCCAGCCGCTCGCGGATGTCCTGGGGAATCGTGACCTGGCCCTTGCTCGTGATTCGCATGGTAATACTCTTACTGGTAAGAATCTTACCACAGGAATCGCCGCGCAATCAGCTATTGGCGCGTGCCGGTCCAGGTTCCGCTGCAGCCCTCGCCGGCGAAGGTGCCGCTGAACGACCGGCGATCGGCCGACAGCGTTGCCGTGAAGGTGAAGATCGTGTTGCTGACCACGACGGCGAACTGCAGCGTGGTCCCGGTGACACTCAAGGCGACGACCTGGTTGACCACGGCAATGGCCGGCGCCGTAAACACGAACTCGAAGCCGCCCGCGGCGTTGCGGCGAATCTCCCCGGTCCACGGCGCCGCAGACGGCAGGGCGGCGGGGCAGCCCGCTCCCTTCGCGATGGTCCCGGCCCGGTTGCCGAACAGCGGGTCGCCCCCGGCCTGGTTCACCGTGACGCTCTGGCCGCCCACGGTGAGCGTTCCGCTACGGGCATCCCCCGGGTTCGCCGCCACGCTGAGGTTGATCGTGCCTGATCCCGTCTGACTCGCGCCGAA
>Ga0156330_1049_pt2 | contig 11262 bp, 14 predicted proteins | sample RifCSPlowO2_12_FD_107978 | JGI IMG/M metagenome (GOLD analysis project Ga0156330, IMG submission 107978) | Acidobacteria bacterium RIFCSPLOWO2_12_FULL_67_14b | reverse complement strand
GCCAGGGTGGCGTTGGCGTTCACAACCCGGGCGTCACGCAGACCGGCGATGGTCTTGGCCACCTCGTTATCCCCCGTCGCGCCGGTTTGCGACGCCGACACCAGTCTGGAGTCCGACGCCACGCCGGCGTCCACGGCCATCGCCGCCGCGGCTCCCGCGGCGACCGCCAGAGGCGCGAAGAAGTTGTGACCCGTTCCGCCGAGGATGTCCGTGCCAGCCAGGTGCAACGTGTTCACCTGCTGCACGACCGTGAACGCAATCGTATCGAGGCGATCACGGTAGCCTGGAATGTTCTTGTCCCGCACGTCCAGCCAACCCGACAGCCGCCCCTTGGCGATTTCGGCGGTGATGGCGGTGCCGCCAAGCGTGACCGAGGCAAATCCCGACGGGGCGACGCTGGTCGCGGTCAGGGGATAGGCTGTGGCGCCCATGACAATCGCGCGGCCCTGCCCGAGCGAGACGTCTGCGCCACCGTCGGCGCGCGGAACCACCGAGACGCCGGCCAGCTCCGCCAGCTCCTTGAGGACCAGACCCAGCTGATCCTTCACCCCTTCGGTGTCGGCGCCGTTGGCTCCGGCAATCGTGGCATTCAACCCTGCCGCCTGCGAGGCCAGCGCGTTGATCCGATCGATGCCGCCCCGCACTTCTGCATCGGCCGCGCGCTGGGCGTCGCTCAGGCGGGATGACAGGTCGCTGAACGCGCGTCCGAGCAACCGCCCCTGCAACACCACGCTGTCGCGCAGCACGGTCGACGTGGGGTCGTGGGCCAGGTCCGAGAAGCCGTCGAAGAACGCGGTCAGCTGCGCATCGAGCGAGGCTCCGGGCGCGCCCAGTGAGGCCTCCACCACGGCGAGCCCGTCAGCGATCGCCCCCTCGCGCGCTTCCGCCGGCGCCTCTTGGCGCACGCGAGCCTCGAGCATCGCATCGCGACGAGCGCGGGTACCGAGCACTTCCACGCCACCTTGTCCCGGCCCGCCTTGAGCCAGCTCGATGGTGCGGCGTACGTATCCGTCGGTGTTGAGATTGGCGATGTTCTCGCCGGCCACGGCCAGGCCGGCGCGCTGCGCATCGAGCGCGCGGGCGGCCATGGACAGGCTGGTCATGAGACCTGACATCAAAGCCTCGCCTTCACAACGGCACCACGAACTCCGACTCGAGCGGGCATGGCCGACCGGTCGTAGTCGCCCGATCGTCCCTGCACCACGAGCGTGGCCTGCACGGCGTCTACGGCCGCCGCGCCCAGGATGCGGCAACGCGCGAGGGCGGCGCGAGCACGCGCCAGCTCGACGAACAACGCCGTCCGCTCGCCAAGCTCGACGGCGTTCGCCCCGCCCATGTTGGCCACAGCGCCGGCCAACCCTTCCTCGGCCTTGACGAGGGCCGTCACGTCGGCCGAGGCCAACGCGGCCGCTACTGCGTCAAGCGCCGAGCCGAGGCGACAGGCAACGTCGAGGGTAGGGGATCGGAACATCGCGCGACCCCTGGTGCTATTCGTCCTTGGCGAGCGCGCGGTCGATCAGCGCGTCGGCCAGCCGATAGGGATCGTTGCCAAGCTCGCCGCTGGCGAGCAGGGCCTTCGCTCGTTCCACCGCGTCGGGGCGCACGTCGGGAGCCTCGCCAGCCGCCGCCGCCGCGGAACTGGCCAGCCGCACACCAGTGGACAAGCTGACCTGATCGGCCGTGCCAGACGGCTTGGACCGGTCGGCGCTCGTGGCCTCCGTCTCTGCGGCCTGCACCTGCAGGGTGGCCATGGCATCAAGTTTGGCGCGGTTGTTGTCGATTCTCATACTGTGTCGCTCCCATCTCGCTCTGAGCCCATGCTTAACGAGATCTCTATGGTTCCTCAATCGGCAATCGCCAGAGATCCTTTAATGACTATCCAGGCCGGCCACGCCGACAACGCCAATGAGTCCCGTCACTGAATCCGGGCTCACCGGTTGCCCAGCCCGCCGCACCTCGAAATGCAGGTGTGGCCCCGTGGTGCGGCCACTGCGGCCCGAACGGGCGATCGTTTGTCCGGCCTCAACGGCCGTCCCCACCCGCACGTCGGCGGACGACAGGTGGGCATAGCGCGTCTCGATCCCGTCGCCATGATCGACCACGACCATGAGGCCGTAGCCGCCCTGCTCACCCGCGAACCGGACGACGCCGCCCGCGGCGGCGCGGACGTCCTCCCCGTAGGCCATCCTCAAGTCCTGACCGGCGTGAAATCTCGGCTGACCGTGGACAGGATCGCTACGCCAGCCGAACTCGGAGCTGACAAGATCGTCCGCTACTCGCGGCGACCCGTCCGCAACGACGGGTGCGTCCGCGTTCTCTCGGATGGCCCACTCTGCGGCGGCCGCTTTCAAGCGCGCGGGCAACTCGGTGGCGTCCGCCTTCAGGCGGACGGGCCCGGCTTCGGCACCGGCTTCCGTCGCGCGCCGCGTCAGGGCCTGGATCAGGAAGTCCGACAGCCCCACGCCCCCCGAGCGGCTGAGTGAGAGCCCCAATTCGCTCGTGAACGTGTCGGCCATTATCGATCCGCCCAAGCCTTCACCGTCGGTGTCCGAGTCCATCGACTCCCGCATCTCCCGCAACATCTGCGAGAGCAGTAGCGACTCGAACTGCTGCGCCAGCGCGCGGACCGCCGTCACGTCCGGCGCGCCGGGTGTCTCGCCGCCCGAGTCAAGGGGGCGTTCAGTGTGGACGATTCTGTTGATGGTCGTGGCCATGGCGGTTACAGGATGATGATCTCGGCGCGAAGGGCGCCGGCCGCCTTGAGCGCCTGCATGATGGCGATGATGTCGCGCGGCGTGGCACCGAGCGCGTTGAGGGCGCGCACCACCGCGTCAAGCGTCGTGCCCTCTTCGAGCGCCACGAGCCGCGCCTGCTGCTCACGCACGTCGACGTCGGTTTGCGGCACGACCACCGTGTCGCCGCGGTTGGAAAATGCCGCCGCTGGCTGCGAGACCTCGTACCGGGTGCGGATGGTCACCGACAGGTTGCCATGGGCCACGGCGGCCGCGCCGAGACGGACCGACCCGCCCACGACGACGGTTCCGGAACGCTCGTTGATGACCACGCGCGCGGGTGTGTCGGACTCAACCGGTAACACCTCGAGACGGGCCATGAGGTCGGCGATCGACGTGCGGTAGTTCTGGGGCACGCGGATCGTGACCGTGCCCGGGTCGACGACCTGCGCCGTGTCGGGCCCGAACTCGCCGTTCACGGCCTGCGCCAAACGCGAGGCGCTCACGAAGTCCGGATCGCGGAGGACGAGCGAAACCGTCTCGGACGTCGGTAGTGTCGCGCCGGTGCCCAGTTGCACCATCGCCCCGCTGGGCACGCGGCCCACGGTGAGGTGGTTGACCGCCACCGAGTTATCCCCGCCGCCCCCGCCAAAGCCTCCAATCGACAGCGGCCCCTGCGCCAGCGCATGGATTTGCCCGTTCGGTCCCCGGAGCGGCGTCGCCAGGAGTGTGCCGCCTTGCAGGCTTCGCGCGTCACCGACCGATGAGGCCGTGATGTCCAGGCGCGCGCCTGGCCGCGCGTAGGTCGGCAGTTCGGCGGTGACGAGCACCGCCGCCACGTTCTCGACTTTCACCTCTCCGGGCGGCACCGACAGGCCGAACTTCTCCAACATGTTCGTGAGCGTCTGCGTGGAAAAGATCGTCTGGCGCCGGTCGCCGGTCTTGTTGAGGCCCACCACGAGCCCGTAGCCGATGAGGGGCGTGGACGTCGCGCCCTGTAACGAGGCCATGTCTTTCACGCGGGTCGCAGGGTCGGCCCTTGTCGGCGCCGCGCCCACAACCGCCAGACACAAGCCCCAACACACAATACGCAGTCCGTGATGCATGACCAACCCTCAGAAAACCTTGTTGAGCAACCGCACGAGCCAGCCTGGCGACAGGCTGTCTTTGATCAGGCCGCGGCCGAAATAACGGATACGCAATTGACCAAGGGCGGCGGACGACACGACGTTGCCCGGCCCCACATCGGCCACGCGCGCCACGCCCGTGAGCACGACAATCTGCCGGTCGCCATTGATCTCGATCTCGCGCACGCCCTCGAGCAGCAGGTCCCCATTCGGCAGGACCTCCGACACGCGGGCGGTTATGATGGCCGACAACGTGCCCGCGCGGGTGGTGGCGCCCGCCCCCGTGAAACCCGTCTCCGCCTTGACCGCCGCCAGGCTCTCCGGCGTCACGAAACTGGGCAGCTTCTTCTCGATGCCGAACAGGGACGGCACGCCGATTTCGGCGCCGCTTGATTTCGACAAAGACGAATCGGCGGTACCCGACGCGGCCATGCTCTCCGCGACGTTGATGGTGACGAGATCGTTGACGTGCCTCGCGCGAAGGTCGGCCATCAGGCCGTTCATCCACCCCGCCGGGTCCGCCGGGGGACCGGCGGCCTGGCTCCGGGCGGTATCGAGGTAGCGGGCGATCAGCGCGTCGTAGTTGTCGCTCGGCGCCGCCTTGGCTTTCTGGGTCGATACCAGAGCGGGCGCGGCCGCGATCAGGAGGCACACGAGGAGCATGGTTCTAGTCATGAATGATCTCCACGATCCCGGTGGCCACGACGCGCGCCTTCAGGGCGCGCCGGCTGTCTTGATTGACCACGCGAATCACCGATCCGGTGTTGCCGCTCTGGATCGCCACCATCGTCGCCGACACCTGTGCACCCGCCGCCCGGGCGATCGCGATCACGCCTTCACCGGAGCGCACGGTGGGCGCGACAGCCAGCGCGGCGCGCCCGAGACAGGCGTCTTCCGCCAGGTGTTGAAGGGCCCGGCTGCGGCCGGCATCGGCCAGCGTGGGAAGCGGACGGAGCGGGCCGGCCTCGATCTCGTGGCGGCCAGCCACGACATCCTTGGCGGTGAGATCGGCGCCGCGAACAACCGCGTGCCGTGCATGGGCATGATCGACGGTGACCCGAACGGTGGCGTGAACCCTCCCGGTGCGGGCCTGGCGCGCCGCACCGGCGGCCACCAGCGGTTCGATCGTGAAGCGCATGGAGCGGCCGAGCCGCGCCGCCGGCTCGGGGACGGCCCGAATCCGCCGCGCCTCGACCGGTTGCAGCACCTGCAGGTCCTCGACAATCACGCTCGCACCCGCACCCATGCGCAGCCGCACGGCCTCGACGATCGCGTCGCGAACACGGTCGCCAGCGGCCGCGTCAGGGGGCGGCGCTTGAGTGCTCAACAGCAGGAAGATCAGCAGCTCGAACATCACCGCACCAGGTTGTTGACCTGCGCCAGCATCTCATCCGCCGTCTTGATCACCTTCGAGTTGGCTTCGTAGGCGCGCTGCCCGAGAATCATGTTGATCATCTCCTCCACGACGCTGACGTTGGAGTCTTCGAGGAAGCCCTGCTGCAACGTGCCTCGTCCATCGGTACCTGGCGTGCCCACCTGCGGCTCGCCCGAAGCGGTCGTGGCGGTGTAGATGTTGCCCCCCATCGGCTTCAACCCGGCCGGGTTCTGAAAGGTGGCCATCTCGAGCGTGCCCAACTGCTGCGCGGCGGTCTGTCCGGCCACCATCGCCGACACGACGCCATCCTTCGAGATCGTCACCGACGTCGTGGAGGTTGGGATGGTAATGGCGGGTTCGAGCGCGTAACCCTCCGACGTGACGATCTGCCCTTGCGCGTTGCGCTGCAGCGAGCCCGCCCGTGTGTATCCGGTACTCCCGTCGGGCAGCGTCACCTGCAGGAAGCCGTCGCCCTGGATCGCCACGTCCAGCGGCGAGTTGGTGGCCCGCAGGTTGCCGGAACTGAAGTCGCGGGAGGTCGCCACGGGACGGGTGCCAAGACCCGTCTGCATGCCGGTGGGCGATTCGCCCGCGCCCGGCGTCGGCGAACCGGGTGCCGTCGTTTCCTGGTAGACCAGGTCCTCGAACTGGACGTGGCTTTTCTTGAACCCGGGCGTGTTGACGTTGGCCAGGTTGTGCGCAACGTTGTCGATATTGGCTTGCTGAGCGTTCATGCCGCTGGCGGCTGTATATAGCGCGCGAATCATTGTGGGCCCCTATCTGCTACCGGCGTCCAAGCGAATCGATCGCCCGCCCGTCGACGTCATTCATCATCACGGAGACGGCCTTCTGCAGCGCCTGAAAGCTGCGCGCGACGCCCGTCAGCTCACCCATCCGCTCGACCACCGACACGTTCGACTGCTCGAGCACGCCGGCCTTCACGACCGGACCGTCGAGGGGCTCCGGCGCCATGGGCGCGTCGGCGCGAAGCAGGGCGCCGCCCTCGCGCACGAGCAGGCGGGGATCGGCAAACCCGACCACCTGAATTCTGCCCGCCACCTTGCCCCCGCTCGTCACGGTGCCGTCGTCGTCGATCTTCACCGTGCCGGGCCCGAGCTTGATCGGACCGCCTTCACCCAGCACGATACCGCCCTCGGACGTGGCCAGCGATCCGTCGGCGGCCCGCAACAGATTCCCGTTGCGCGTGAAGCGGGGGCCGGACGGTGTTTGCACCGACAGAAAGCCGTTCCCTTGTACGGCGACGTCGAGCCCCCGGCCCGTGGGCATCACCGTACCCTGCCGCATGTCGAGACGGCGCTGTCCCAACGAGACGTCGATGGCAGTTTCAAGCGCGGCGCCAAACACCGGGCGCGGCGCATTCGCGCTGCCCACGCGTTCGCCCTTGAATCCGGCCGTGCCGGCATTGGCCAGATCCTCGGACAGCCGATCGAGCTGGTCGAGCAGCGCGCGCATGCCGCTCAGTGCGATGTAGTAGCCGCCTGACATGGCACCTCCTCGTTTGAACCGGTGTCGGTGGCGCGCGCCAGCAGCACGTCCTCCACCATGCCGCCACCCTGCACGCGAACCCAGGTGTACGGTTCCCACCGGGCTTCGGTGACCGTCGTGTCACGGCCGCGAGTGGCGGCCGCGGCGATGCGTGCGGCGGCGTCCGACAGGCTCGCGGTCTGCACGAACTCGGCCGGGGAACGTCCGGGGGCGTCTTCGTCGACGTCGGCCCCGTAGTTGCGGACCAGGGCGTGCCAGTCGTCATCCGACACCAGGTACGGCTCTGGCACCCAGCCGGTGAGCCGGCGCAGGGCACTGAGCGCACGGCGTGGAACCGGCGCGGGACAGGCCACGCGAATGCGGCCTTCCTCGACCCCGCTGATCGGCACCAGCCCCAGCGCGCGGACCGCGTGTGGCGACAGGCCCCCGGGGCCCTCGCGCACACCGGCCACGTCCACCGAGGCCAGGTAGCCGACACCAGCCTGGGCGGCGAGGACACGGAGCACGCCCTGACGCTCGGCCGCGCCCATCGCACACAGTTGCTCGCCGAGCTTCAACTGGCTGCCCCGCTGTGCTTGCAGCGCCTGCTCGATGGCCTCGGCCCCGCACAGGCCGTGATGGCGCAGAAGGGCCCCGAGTCGCATGGGTGGCACGGTCGGGATGCCCGCGGCCACGGGCCGCGCTTCGATCAGTCGCCGGCGCGCCATGTGCTCGACGCAGGCCTTCGAACAGAACCAGAAGCCGTCGACACTGGTGCCGACGCCGCGGCGCACGAGCAGTTCAGGACACCAGCGACCGCACGCTTCAGCCGCGCAACGCGCCATGATCGCCTCCAGTGGATGGGTCGGGTGACGCGAGTTCGAGATGCAGGCGGATTTCGCCGTGCGACAGCGCCTCGAAGGCGGCGATGTCCTCAATGGATTGGCCCCGCCGCGCGGCGTGGGTGATCCGCCGGGCCGTGGCGCCCCGGGAAGAGCGGGACGCCCGCTGCGGTGCGGTGCGGTCCAGCTCCGCCGACACGTTGGCCAGGCCCACCTCGGTGGTGTCGGTCAGCAGCTCGAGCGCCGCCGCCAGATGCGCGAGCCGATCGCCGAAGCGGCCCACCGCGTGGAGCGTCTTCGACACTCGGACAATCACGAGCGCCTCGATCGCGGCGACCACCCCGAGCGTCACAATTACGTAGATCTCCACCCTATGCCTCCAAGACCCGAACACGCTCGGTCGGGCTCACCAAGTCCGTTACTCTGACACCGTAGTTGCCCCCAACCACGACGATCTCGCCACGGGCGATCACCCGTTCACCCACGAGCATCTGCACGGGATCGTCGGGGGAACGCTCCATGTCGACGATCGAGCCGGGGCCCAGCGCCAACAGCGTCTTGAGGGGCATGACCGTGCGGGCGAACCGCACGACGAGCGGCAGCTCGATGTCGAGCACGGCATCGAGCTTGTCGCTGGCGGCCTTGTCCAGGGCGCCCTTCTCCTGCGCCTTCGCGTCGACGGCGCCTGGCTCCCGCTCGACCGGCGCGGGCGCCGCCGTACCGCCCACCGCGATGCGTGCCACGCCGTCGCCCGCACGCAGGTTGACCCACACGGCCTCGGCCGGTACCTCGCCGGCCTCAGCAGAGCCGAGGGCGAGTTTCACGCCCGTGAAGGGCGCCTTCAAGGACAGCGCACCCGCCGCTTGCGACCACATCTCGCCCAGCATGTCGGTCACGGTCGCCTGGTCGGGTGCCTCGTCCATGCCCAGCACGCGCCGCGCCATGGTCTCGGCGCCAGCCTGGTCCACCCAGACCTGAATCGGCCCACGAAGATCGCCCGAGGCCGTCGCGGTGATTCGCCATCCGAGCCCTTGCGCCTCCTGGACCGCCGGCGCCGCCGTCACGCCGCCGACGACAGCGTCGATGGCCATCACGAGCTCGGCGATCAGCGATTCGGCGAAGGATCTTGTGGTCAAGGGAGCGCTCATCTCACGCCTCCGCCGCCGTCGAGCCACCGCACCGCTGCTCGATGCGCACGCCAATTCTTTCCGACTCGACCGCCAAGCGTCCTTTGAACTTCAAGGTGCTCCCGACAAGGAGGTCGATGGGCTTGTGCGCCCCGACACCGAGCGACACCACATCGCCGGCCACCATCGCCAGCAACTCCCGCGCGGGCAGCTGCGACTCGATCAGGGCGCTCAGCACCACCGGGACCCGTGAGAGGTTCTCGTGGACCCACTCGCGCTCGCTCGCCGTGGGCTCCCGCCGCTGACGGTGCCAGGCTTGCGCGAAGTGGCTGCCGGTGCTCTCGACCAGGCTGACCGGCAGACAGAGGTTGGCCATGGCTCGGGAGTTGCCCACTTTCATGTCGAACACGATCATGATGACCGTCTCGTTGGGCGCGGCCACCTGCAGCATCAGCGGCCGCGTCTCGCGGCCGCGGATCCCGAACGCCAAGTCGACCAGGGGACGCCACGTTTCGGTCAGCGCGTCGAGGAATAGCTTGACAATCGCGTCGATGACATTCTGCTCGATGTCGGTCAGCGCGCGCGTGAGCGTCGCCGTTTGTCCCACACCGCCGAGCATCCGGTCGATGATGGCGAACGCCACGCCGGGGTTGATCTCGAGCGCGCCCAGCTCGTCGAAGGGCGGGATGGCCAGAGCGTAGAACGCCGTCGGATCGGCCAGCGACATAAGGAACTCGGAATACGAGAACTGTTCGACCGACACCACTGACACGTCGGAGATCGTCCGCAGGTACGCCGACATCGACGTCGACACATTGCGGGCGAAGCGATCGTGCAGGAAGCGCAGCGAGTGCAGCTGCTCCTTCGAGACGCGGTCGGGCCGCCGGAAGTTGTAGCGGATGACCGCGGCCGCCTCTTGTTCGTCCCGGCGCTCCGGAGACGTCTCAACGGACGCCGAGAGGAGCGCGTCGATCTCGTCCTGTGTGAGGATCTTTCCCATACGCTTAGTGCGTGCCCTTCTTCTGGATCACGTCGCTCAGGATCGACCTTAGGCGCGCCACGGCCTGCGTTCGCAACTGGGACACCCGCGACTCGCCCAAGCCAATCACTTCGCCGATCTCGGCCAGCGTCAGCTCTTCCTCGTAGTACAGCGCGAGGATGTGGCGCTCCCGCTCGGGCAGCTTCACGAGCGCGCGCACCAGATGTTCGCGCAGCTCCTCGCGTTCGAGACGGGCATGAGGCCCCTCGGCCGGCTCGATCGCGATCTCGAGCGCCGCCGGGCCGTCGCCGTTCGACGAGGCCTGGCGGATGGTGGCCAGGTCGGCGCTCCGCAGCTGGTCCAGCATGCGGTCGTACTCCGGCTCTGGCACGTTGAGCGCGGCGGCGATTTCCGTCGATTCCGGTTCGCGACCGAGTTCGCTGCGCAGGCGCGCCAGGGCGCCGTCCACGTCACGACGCATCTTGCGGAGCGCGCGCGGCGCCCAGTCGAGGCCCCGCAGCGAATCGAGCATGGCGCCCTGGATGCGGCGGCGCGCGAAGGCGTCGAACGGCACGCCCATCGACGGCTTGAAGCGGCCGGCCGCATCGATAAGACCGAGCACGCCCACGCTGATGAGCTCGGAGACCTCCACCTGGGAGGGCAGACGGTGTGCCAGCCGGCTGGCCAGCGCTTTCACCAGCCCCACGTGCTCCATCACCAGCTTGTCGCGGGTTTCCAGATCGTCAGGCAGTCCCACAGTCACGCGCATGTCAGCGTCTCCGTCTTCAGTCCTCGTCCGTCGCTCCCGTTCGCCCGCCTCAACACGCGGCGGCCGCCCACTCGCATTGCCCGTCCCTCAACACGGCGCTGGCAAGCGCCGTGGGGGTCGCGCGGTCCAGGTCTTCGGGCACGCGCTGGCCCGCCGTGATGTACGACACGGGAATCCGCCGCTCGGTGAGCACGCCCATGAGCGGCGACACCGACTCGGCTTCATCGATCTTGGTGATGACGAGCCGGTCGGGCCGCGCGTCGTGGTAGGCATCGAGAATGCGGCGGGCCGTGGCGGGGCTGGTATCAGCCGCCATCACCAGGTGCGTCCGCACGCTCCGGCGACTGCTCAGCAGCCGACGCAGGTCGCGGAGCCCGCCGTCGTGAGGCGACCGGCCCGCCGTGTCCACCAGGAGCGGTGTCCGGCCGCTCGACATCGCTTGGTCGAGTTCCTCGATGGTGCGGGCGATCCGAAACGGCGCACCGATGATGTGCGCATAGGCACGCAGTTGCTCGACTGCGCCGGCCCGGAAAGCGTCGGCCCCCACCAGCCCGAGAGGACGACCCCGCCGCGCGCGCTCCTGCGCCGCAATTTTCGCGATCGTGGTGGTCTTGCCGACGCCCGGAGGCCCGATGAAGACCTCCACGCGCGCGTAGGCCTCCTCGCCGGCCGTGATCGCTTCCATTTGCGTGGCCAGCGCCCGTCGCAACTCGCGGAGTGAGGCGCCGCGCCGTTCCGATGGCGACATCACCTCGGTCACGGCTTCGGCCAACGAGCGGGTGAGGCCGCTCGCCATGAGTCGCGCGACGATGCCGTCTCGGGGTGC
>Ga0156330_1009_pt1 | contig 11269 bp, 15 predicted proteins | sample RifCSPlowO2_12_FD_107978 | JGI IMG/M metagenome (GOLD analysis project Ga0156330, IMG submission 107978) | Acidobacteria bacterium RIFCSPLOWO2_12_FULL_67_14b | reverse complement strand
TCTTCCAGTTGACTTTCAACTGCCGCGCCGCGCGAATCGCCTGCTCCTCGCGCTCGCACACCACCGCCACGTAGTTGCCCTTGCTCACGACCTTGATGAAGCCGGGAATGTTCTTCACCGAGGATTCGTCGATGCCGACCAGCGTGGCCCCCGCCACCGGTGGCTTGACGTTGCGCGCGTGCACCATGCCGGGGACCTTCACGTCCACCGCCCACTTGAGCGAGCCGTCCACCTTGGCGGGGATGTCGTAACGCTGCGGCGACTTGCCGACGTTCTTCATCTCCTGCACCGGTTTGATCGGCGCAATGCCGGTGGTGGTGTCGGTGTTCTTGCCGGTGAGGGTGATGTTGAACTTCCTGCCGCCGATCAGCTCTCCATACGTCACCGACCGGGCTCCGGGCCCCGGGCTCCGGGATCCGGCGGTGCTTCCATCAACGACAGAGATCACGCCGTCGCTCACGGTCAATGCCGAGACCGGCACGCCGAGATGCTTCGCGCCCATCTCGAGCAGGACGCGCCGCGCTTCGGCGGCGACGCGGCGCATCGGGTAGCCGTCGGTCTGGAGCGCATCCGACCCGCCCGATCCGCCCTGATCGACCGTGACGTCCGTGATCCCCATCACGCAGCTGGTCTTGTCGTAGGCGATGTCGAGCTCGTCCGACATGATCTGCCGGAACGCGGTGCCCGTGCCCTGGCCGAGATCGGTCTTGCCGACGAAGAACGTGGCGGTGTTGTCCTGGCGGATGACGATCCACGAATCGAGCTGGCGGAAGTCGATGTCGGGATAGGGTCCGGCGCCTTGCGCGACCACCACGGGCGGGTCTAAAGACCCGCCCCTACTGACGGCGATTCCCACTACGAGCATCCCCGATGATTTGACGAAGTCGCGGCGCTTCACAGCATCACCTTGCCGGCGCGTTTGACCGCGGCCTGAACACGGTAATAGGTGAAGCATCGACACAGCGCGCCCTGCATGCCCTCGCGGATCTGCGCGTCGGTCGGGTTCGGGTTCTTGTCGAGCAGCGCCTTCGCCGTGAGGATTTGCCCGTTCTGGCAGAAGCCGCACTGCGGCACCTGCTCGTCGATCCACGCCTGCTGCACGGGATGCAGCCTGCCGTTCTGCGCGAGGCCCTCGAGCGTGGTGATCTCGACGTTTTGCACCTGCGACACCGGCCGGATGCAGGAGCGCACCGCCTCGCCGCGGATCAGCACGGTGCACGCGCCGCACTGGCCGAGCCCGCAGCCGAAGCGCGGACCGGACAAATCAAGGTCGTTTCGCAGGACGTAGAGCAAGGGCGTGGAAGGCTCCACGTCAACCGTGTGCGCCTTGCCGTTCACCCTCAGGTTGATGGTGGCCATAGCCGGCCATATTACTCCCCGTGCGCGAATCCCATTCAATCACGCAGTGCCAGGGCCGTCCGGATCGCCTGCTCAACCGGGGAATAATCGCCCGCAGATCGCTGCAGCTGGAACGGCTGCGCCGGCAGCAGCGCCGGCTGCGCCAGGAACCGCGGCCGCGTGCCGTGATGCGGCTGGGCGCCGTGGACCAGGAACGGATGGCACAGGTAGACGGTGCCGGCGTCGCCAGTGGCCGGTATCTGCTCGCGCTTCGCGGATTCGGCGAAGCCGTTCTTCGCCAGCTGCTTCAGCGACAGGCCCGCCTCGCCGGCGGGCTCCAGACGCTTGGCGATGTCAAGATGCGAACCGATGCGAATGCGCGTCGGCGCATCGTCCGGACCGACATCCGAGAACAGGAACAGCATCAGCAGCGCCCGGCCCTTCGACGAGACGTTGACGCGCCACTGGAAGAAGTCCGTGGGATCGGCGTCGCCCTGGAAGCTGGTGTCGATGTGCCAGCCGGCGTCGCCGGGGTTCTTGCGCGAGGGAAAGCGGACCAGGAAGGTGCCGACATCGGTGCGCGGCAGCCAGCGCCCCCGGCCGACGAGCAGATCGTAGGCGCGGACCAGTTCCGGGGCGTTCACGGCTTCGCGAAACGGCGCCTCGCCGTAGTAGCCGAGCTTGACCACCGGCTTGGTCCAGGTCGCGGGGTCCTCGGGATCGCAGCCGGTGTCGCGCCACAGGATCGCGCGAGCGGCCGCCGCGGTGTCGCGCGGGAACGCGTGCGCGATCTTGACGAAGCCCTCGGACACGAATCGGCCGATCAGCGCGCGATCCATTTCTTACCTTGGCGCGCCTGGGGTCCAGGAATCAAGCAGGACCGTGTGAGAATGAGGGCCCCATGGCCCTCGGCGCCACCGTCTACAACTTCGACATCGAGCTGGCGGACTCGGATCGCCAGGTCTACGAGACGCTGGCGCTGCGCGTGGCGCAGCATCCGTCGGAATCGGCCGAGTACCTGGTGGCGCGCGTGCTGGCCTACGTGCTCGAGTATGCCGAGGGCATCGAGTTCTCGCGGGGCGTGTCGGATCCCGACGAGCCCGCAATTGCCATTCGCGATCTCACCGGCGCGATCACATCGTGGATAGATATCGGCACGCCCGACGCCGCGCGGCTGCACAAAGCCTCGAAGGCGGCCGCGCGCGTCGTGGTCTACACGCACAAGGATCCGGCGCAGTGGCTCAAGCAACTGGCCGGCGAGAAGATCCACCGCGCTGCCGCGCTCGAGCTCTACACCATCGATCGCGAGCTGATCGACGGGCTGGTCGAGCGCCTCGATCGGCGGATGATCTTCAGCATCACCATCAACGAACGCGACCTCTACCTGTCGATCGGCAGCGACAATCTCACCGGCAGAATCGAACGCGTGTCGCCTCCCTCTTGACGCGTCGGGCGCGCGATGGCACAGTGTGCCTGGCGCTGGCCTGGCGCCTCACCTCGACATGGCCTCCCCCCGCGGGGCTGCGATCGAGGCAAAGGGGTCCACAACCTCGGGCCGATCAACGTGGTTCTTCACGGTCGCGCGGCTTACAGGCGGGGGCTGGGGGTCGTGTGGCCAGGGAAGGACCGTCATGACCCGCGCTCGCGCTCTCAAACAAGTCATTCGTGATCGTGCCGCCAGGACCGGCGAACGCTACACCGCCGCGCGCCGGCACGTGCTCGCCAATCTGAGGCCTCGCCTCGCTGTCGTCGACAAACCTAAAGGTTTGTCGCCACAGGTCAGTTCGAAGGGCAGCGTATCGGACGCGAAGTCACGCGAGAAGACCGGGCACGGTCTCGATCACTGGTTCGCGGTGCTCGATCGCTTCGGCGCCGTCGAGAAAGGCCACACCGCCGCCGCGCGGCACCTCTACGACGGGCACAAGGTCCCCGGCTGGTACTCGCAGGGCATCACCGTCGCATACGAACGCGCCCGCGGCGTGCGCGCGGTCAACCAGCGATGCGACGGCGAGTACGAGGTGTCCGTGTCGAAGGTCGTGACCGCGACGATGGCGGGGGCGATCAAGGCGTTCACCGACACTCGACGCCGCACCCGCTGGCTCGCAGGCGCCGATACGGCGCTGGCGAAGGTCCTCTCCGCCGCCATCAAGAGCCCAGCATCGAAGGGCTTTGTCGTGAGAGCTGACGGCCAGGCGCGCTATCGCTACAAGTGGGACGACACCAGCGTCCAGCTCGATCTGCTCCCCAAGTCCGGCGGGAAAGTCTCCGTCGTCGTTCAGCACACCAAGCTCGCCCAGTCGGAGATGGTCGAGCAGCGCCGCGCGCAATGGAAAGTGGCATTCGGCGCCCTGGCCGCGCAGTTGAATCGCTGAGGACCGGCTCAGTACGGGCAACCACGAAGGTCGCGAAGGACACGAAGGACACGAAGAAGCATTGGGCTTCGTGATCTTCGTGATCTTCGTGGTTGCGTTAGACTGGCGACCGATGGCCGACCGCCAGTGTTACCACTGCAAGCAGTGGATCGACGAAGGCGAAGAGCACGACTGCTGGACGACGACCGAGGCGGCGCTGACGCAGGATCTGTCCGAAGACCTGCAGGACGCGTATCGGCGGATCCGCGAGACGGCCGTCGAGTTCGGCGAGCAGCGGATCTATGCCTCGCACCACTGCATCATGTTCGCGCGGAAGTCCTGCTACTGTTTCGTCCGCCCGAAGCGCCAGTGGCTCGAGCTGGCCGTCTTCCTCGGCCGCGTGGTGAAGGCGCCGCAGGTGCGCAAGGTCGTTGAGTCGTCCAAGACCAAGCGCGCGCACATCATCCAGGTCCGCCACCGCGACGAAGTCGAGCCGCCGATCACCGACTGGCTGCTTGAGGCGTACGAGTTCTCCGGAGGCGCGGCCAAGGCGAAGGCCGCGAGCAAGGTCAAGGCGAAGTCGAAGCGACGGTGACCGCGAATCCTTCCTTGCGGGCCGCGGCCGCCAGGCGATCGTCCAGGGTCACGAGCTCGAGCGACGCGGGTTGCCGATCGGCCGCGATGAACGCGGCCGCCAATTGCAGCGCGTCCGCGGCGCGGAGGGGATGCACGCGCAGGAACCGGATGGCGGTTTCCCGGATGGCGTCGCCGGCCTCGACTTCGTGCCAGCCCGCGGCGATCTGTTTCAGGCGGTCGAACGCCTGGGCGGCGGCCTCGTCATCGAGGCCGCCGTCGCGCTCGAGGCGCGCGACCGCCGAGGCGCACTCGACGTGACTCGTCCACCAGACGAGCATCCCGGGGCTTTTCGCAGCCAGCGCCTGCATGGCAGCGGTGGCCGGCTCCGCCACGACCAGCGGCACGATCGCGGACGCGTCCCAGAACTTCATCGGCCGTCCCGGCGCTCGTCGATCAGCGCCCGCAGGGCGGACATGCCCGCCTTTGCCTTCGGCGGCGGGGTCCCGATCAGGGCCCGTGGCACGTGGCCGCGGGCCGGCCGCACGATGCCGTCGCGCACGAGCTGCGCGAGCCGCCCGCCCTCGCCGCCGGCCAGCCCCTCGACCGGCTCGAGGCGGGCCACTGGCCGCCCGCGATCGACGATCAGCACCGCCGTCCCCCCCTTGACCCGATCGAGCAGCGCGCTGAGGCTGTTCTTGACCTCGGTGATACTGGCCCTCTTCATGAAGGCTATTATAGCCTTATTGATAGAGCCCTACCAGCCCGACCAGCCCCCCGTGGGCTACGGCAGATCGATCAACCGGCCGCGTCCGCTCCGCATGTCCTCTTCCAGTAGCCCGAATAGCGCCCGGGTCACCGGGCCCGGCTTGCCGTCGTGGATGGGCGCCTTGTCCCACTCCACGATCGGCGCCACCTTGATCGAGCTGCCGATCAGCATCATCTCCCGCGCCGCGCGGGCGTCGGCGACCGGGATGTCGCAGACCTCGACGCCGCGAATCAGCCCGCGTCCCTGCAGCGCCGGCGCCAGCTCGAGCAGCCGCTTCGACGTGCATCCCGACAGGATGTGGTCGAACTTCGGGTGCCGGAACACCCCGTCCTGCGTGACGAACGCCACGTTCATGTTCGAGCTTTCGCCGACGAAGCCGTTCGCGTCGATGAAAACGCCGTTGTCGAGGCCGGCAGCCTTGGCCTCCATCTGCATCAGCACGTTCGGCAGGTAATTGGTGCTCTTCGTGATCGCATAGAGCGGCGGCTTGATCGGGTAGGTCGTCGTCATCACCCGCAGGCCCTCGGTGTACCAGCGTTCGGGGTACGACAGGCCGGCGAAGATCATCACGAAGAACCCCGGCTCGGCGCCCGCGGCGGGGCTCAGCTCGAGGCTGCCCGGCCCCGACGACAGCCAGTAGCGGATGCCGCCGTCACGCTTGCCGCTGGCCGCGGCGGTACTGATGATGATGTCGCGCATCTGGTCGCGCGTCCCCGGCAGCCGCAGCTTCGATCGCTCCGCCGAGGCGATGAACCGATCGAGGTGGGCGTCGAGGTCGTAGATCTTCCCGCCGACGATGCCGGCGGTGTCGAAGATGCCGTGGCCGCGGTGCACCATGTGATCGTCGAAGGGCAGCACCATCAGCGCCGGGTCAGTGACGACGCCGCCGAGCTGGCTGGAGTAGAACGCCCAGAACTTGACCGGCTGTTTCGCCCTCAGGCCCCGCAGGGCCTCGAGCACGTCGTCGGCATTCAGCAGCGGAAGCGAAGTGGTCACGGCCGAACTCTACCTCACGAGGACCTTGCCGGGAACCGCCTGCGTGAGCCTGCCCTCGTCCACCACGGCCACGCCGTTGATGAAGACGTAGGCGATGCCCTCCGAATGCTGGTGCGGCTCGAAGAACGTGGCCTTGTCGCGGATGGTGGCGAGGTCGAACACCACGAGGTCCGCGGCGTGGCCTTCGCGCACCTGGCCGCGGTCGGCGAGCCCCATGATCCGCGCCGGCAGCGATGTCGCCGCGCGAATGGCGTGCTCGAGCGAGATGGCGCCGCGATCGATCGCGTAGTGCCGGATCTTCCGCGTGAAGCTGCCGTAGAAGCGCGCATGCGTGGCCGGGCCGTCGGCCGGCATCGCGATGCCGCCATCGGTCGAGGTCGCCACCCACGCCTGCTTCGCGATGTGCTCCATGTCGAATTCCGCCATCGAGAACCCGCGCATGCGGGCGCCGCCGCCGCGCGTGGTCAGGCCCTCCATCTGGATGCGGATCGCCGTTTCCACCGGATCCAGTTTCCACAGCCGAGCGATGTCGGCCAGCGACTTGCCGTAGAGCGTCTTGTCGGTGAAGTCGTAGACGGTGATGTTCTCGGCGCCGCCGCGGCGGCGGATCTCGTGGGCGATGTCGGAGCGCACGAGCTTCGCGGTGGGCGGGTCGCCGAGCACGCGCTTGAGCATCGCCGCGCGATCGGTCGGCGGCTGGTTGGTCGTGGCGCCGGGCGGGCGCGTGGCCCAGGCCGGGATCAGCACCGTCGATCCGTCGGTGCCGCTGGTCGGGTACGGATACTGATCCGCCCAGATATCGACGCCGCGATCGCGCGCGCGCTGGATCAGCGTGACCGCCGCCGCGCTCGATCCCCAGTAGTGCTCGCCCTTGGCCTTCAAGTGCGACGCCACCACCCGCGCGCCGCTCTTCTCGCCGATCTCGATGGTCTCGCGCACGGCGTCGAGCAGCGTCGGCGCCACCGGGCCGTCCTGGCTCGGCACGTACCACAACGGATCGCTGCCCTCGCTGCGTTCGTGTGAGATGTAGACGCCGCCGAAGGCCGGCAGCTCGCGTGCGAGCTCCACCACTTCGTCGGTCGTGCTCCAGCGGCCCGGCTCGTACTCGAGCCCGGCCGACATGCCGACGGCGCCTTCCTGCAATTGCTGCCGCACCAGCGCCCGCATCTTGACGATTTCATCCGCCGTCGCCGCCCGCCGCACATCGTCTCCCATCACCCGGCGACGGACCGTACCGTGGCCGACGAGCAGCATCGCGTTGGGGCCGATGCCGTTCTTCTCGAGCAGCGCGCGCTGCTCCGCGACCGGCCATGGCGATCGCCCGTCCTGGTTCACGACCACGGTCGTGATCCCCTGCGACACCAGGTTCGGCGCCGATCGGCGCACCGGATCCGGATCGCGGAAGCCTCCGCGCGGTCCCGATCCATCGTCGGCATGTGAGTGAATGTCGATGAACCCCGGCGCCACATACTTGCCGGCGGCGTCGATCACGCGGGCGGCCTGCGCATTGGGCAGCGCGCCCACCGCGGCGATGCGACCGCCGGTGACGGCGATGTCGGCGGGGAACCAGGGGTTGCCGGTGCCGTCGAGCACGCGCCCGTTCCGGATCAGCAGGTCGTAGCGCTGGGCCGCGGGTTGGGTGGCGATTCCCGTGGCGAGCGCCCCGGCGAGGATCAGACCGGTGAGAGTTGAGGCGGCTTTCATGGGGGCATTCTAAGGCGGCCGCAGCGCCGGATCACACCCGAACAAGTTGCGGCAGGTGATCGAAGTGCCGGTCCCGCGCGTGCAGGGCGAGGTTGTGCTGCAGGACCAGCGCCGCCAGCCACATGTCATTGGTCGGAATCGGCGTGCCCTGTCTTCGCAGCTGGCGAAACACCGAGGCGTAGTGATGGGTCGTCTGGTCGTCGGCGAAGAGCACGCGCACGCCCACCTTCAGAAGGAAGCGCCGGAGGATGCGCTCGTTCTCCGCCGGCTGGCGCCCGTGGGCAAAGCCGGCTCGCAACTCGCCGAGGACGACGAACGGCAACACGATCGACTCGGCTTCTTCCAGAAGCCCCACGGTTTCGACGACGCCCTTGCAGAGATCGACGTATCGGTTGGTGTCGAGGGCAACGGTCACCGCCAAAGGTCCTCGTCCACGCGGTCCTGGGCGGCGAGCGCCGATTCGACCGCCTTGTCGGCCTTCCACGCCCCGGCAATATCCCCGAGATCGCGTCGCTTTCGCGGCGCCCCGGTCGTGCCGGTGCCCTCCGCCAGGGCGTCGACGGCCGCTTCGTTCAGGCTCTTCCCGGCCGCCCGCGCCCGTGCGCGCAGGGCGGTGTCGACCACTTCCGGGATGCCGCGGATGGTGTACTGCATGTATCAATTGTAGGCGGTGCCTACATACCATGCAAGCAGCCGGCTCGACCGGGGTGCCTGAGGTAGACTGGCCCCCAAAAGGAGAATCGGCATGCCCGAGCCGACCAGCGACCTCGAGCACCCGCGCGGCACGCTCGCCATCGTTTCCGTCTTCGGCGTCCTCTTTGCCGTCGGCTGGCTGGCGGTCTACCTCTTCCTGTTCATCGCGCGTGGCGCGCCCCATCCCTGATCGGAGGCGGCTGTGAATATTGACCTCTACGAGCGCATCTGGATGTGGGCCGCGTCGGCGCTGGTCGTGATGTTCCTCGCCGCGATCCTCGTTCCCGCAGCCGTCCAGGCGATTCACCCGCCGAGCCACGTTGAAACCCTCGATCCGACGAAGCTGGCGGAGCATCCGGAGTTCGCGACCGGCGGCGTCAACACGCGGTCCGATGGCAGCGTGGTGGTGTCGGTGGCGGCCTCGATGTTCGCGTTCACGCCCAATCCCATCGAAGTGCCGGCCAACGCCCCGATCACCTTCCGCATCACGAGCGCCGACGTCATCCATGGCTTCCAGGTGGTGGGGACCAACGCCAACGCGATGGCCATTCCCGGCTATGTGAGCCAGATGACCGTCACCTTCGCCACGCCCGGCCGCTACATCATCGCGTGCCACGAGTACTGCGGCCTGTTCCATCACGAGATGGTGGGCACGCTGATCGTCAGGTAGGGGGTCGCATGGCGGGCAAACACACCCTCGCGGCCAGCCACATCGGCGTCGCCGTCGCCGCGTTCGGCGTCGCCTCCTTCATGGGCGTCCTGCAGGCGCTGTCGATGGCGGACATCGCCTTTCCGTGGCGCAGCGAATCGCTCTACTACATGACGCTCACCGCCCACGGCGTGCTGATGGCCCTGGTGTTCACGACGTTCTTCATCATGGGACTCGGCTACGTGCTGGCCCGGGAGAGCCTGGGACGGATCGTGGGTCAGGCGGCCGGATGGCTGGCCTTCGGGCTCGGCACCGCCGGCGCCGCGGCCGCCGCGGTGACCATCCTCCGGGGGCAGAGCACGGTCCTCTACACGTTCTATCCGCCGCTGCAGGCCCATCCGCTGTTCTACATCGGCGCCACGCTGATCGTGGTGGCGTCGTGGATCTGGGGCGCCATCATCATCGCCAGTTTCCGCGCCTGGCGGCGCGAACATCGCGGCGAGCCCATCCCGCTGCCGATTCACGGGCTGCTGGCGACGATCATCCTCTGGTACCTGGCGACCACCGGCCTGGCGATCGAGGTGGTCGGCATGCTGATCCCGTGGTCGCTCGGCTGGGTCGAGAAGATCGATCCGATGGTCGCGCGCATCTACTTCTGGTGGTTCGGACATCCGCTCGTGTATTTCTGGCTGATGCCGGCCTACATCCTCTGGTACAACGTGCTGCCGCAGATCGCCGGCGGACGCCTCTTCAGCGATCGCCTCACGCGGATGGTCTTCATTCTCTTCCTGCTGCTGTCCACGCCCGTAGGGTTCCATCATCAGTTCAGCGATCCCGGCATCAGCGCCGGCTGGAAACTGGCCCACACCGTCACTACCTACGCCGTCCTCTACCCGAGCTTCGTCACGGCCTTCACCGTGATCGCCTCGCTGGAGATCGCGGGCCGGATGAAGGGCGCAAAGGGCCTGTTCAACTGGATCGCCAGGCTGCCGTGGTCCGATCCGTTCTTCGCTTCGGTCGCGCTGGCGATGATCGGGTTCGCGTTCGGCGGCTTCGGCGGTGCGATCAACGCCGCCTACGCGATGAACGCGCTCGTGCACAACACGGCGTTCATCCAGGGCCACTTCCACGTCACGCTCGGCACGACGGTGGCGCTGACCTTCATGGGCGCGACCTACTGGATGCTGCCGCGCATGCTCGGCCGCGAGCTGCGCGCGCCGGCCCTCGCGCGGATCCAGCCGTACCTGTGGTTCTTCGGCATGACGATCTTCAGCACGAGCTATCACATCGCCGGCATCCGCGGGCTGCCCCGCCGCGTCTACAGCGGGGCGCTAAACGGCACCGCCGGCGGCGACTGGCATGGCCTGACCGTTGCCGCGGCGGTGGGCGGCGTGATCCTGTTTGCGAGCGCGCTGGCCTACGTGATTGTCGTCGTGGCGACGTGGACGAGCGGCCGGCGGATCGACGCACCGCCGTTCGAGTTCGCCGTCCCGCTCAGGCCCGAACCGGTGGCCGGTGTGTGGGATCGCTTCGGCCTGTGGACGGCGCTGGCGATCGTCCTGGTGGTCCTCGCCTATGCCTATCCGTTGGCTCAGCTGCTGTCACACCCGCGCTACGGATCGCCGGGGTTTCAGCCGTTCTGACGTCAATGTGAGGTCAACGCCCTGATCCGCTGCGCCGCTCGCGATCTCACGTCGCTCGGCGGCCGCCGCTTTCCCTCGGCGCGGCAGGCCGCCACCGTGACCCGCAAGCGTTCGGCCATCGTCCCGCAGCACGCACACGCCTTGATGTGGCGCTCGATGGTGCGCCGGCGCGCGGACGTCAGGTCGCCGTCGAGATAGAGCGACAGCTCCTGCAACAGGGCGCGACAACGCGCGGACGGACGGGCTCCGGTGATCATGTCGCGCCGCTCCCCAAGGCCGCCTGAAGCTGAAGGCGGGCCCGGTGCAGGCGCGCCTTTACGTTGTCTTCTGAAATGCCCATCACCTTCGCGACCTCTTTCGTCGACAAGCCTTCCATCTCCCGCAGGAACACGATGGCGCGATACGGGGCGGGCAATTCTCGCAGTGCCCGTCGCAGCCGGCGACGAAGCCCGGCGTTGGCGGCGAGCTGTTCCGGGCTCTTCCCAGGATGCGGCGCGTCGAGCCGCGTCGGTCCCTCAGGGCCGGGCAGCACTTCGTCAAGTGACTGCAGCCG
>Ga0156330_1243_pt1 | contig 11333 bp, 14 predicted proteins | sample RifCSPlowO2_12_FD_107978 | JGI IMG/M metagenome (GOLD analysis project Ga0156330, IMG submission 107978) | Acidobacteria bacterium RIFCSPLOWO2_12_FULL_67_14b | reverse complement strand
CCTCAAGCCACAAGCCTCAAGCCTCAAGCCGTATACCGTTTGAACAACAACGCGCCGTTGGTGCCGCCGAACCCGAACGAATTCGACAGGGCGTAGTCGATCTTCATCTCGCGCGACTTGAGCGGCACGTAGTCGAGATCGCACCCCTCATCGGGATGTTCGAGGTTGATCGTTGGCGCCACCTTCTGGTGCCGGACCGAGAGGGCGACGATGCCCGCCTCGAGGCCGCCGGCGGCGCCCAGCAGGTGGCCGGTCATCGATTTGGTCGACGAGATCGCCAGCTTCTGGGCGTGATCGCCGAACGTGCGCTTGATGGCCGTCGTCTCGATGCGGTCGTTGTGCGGCGTCGACGTGCCGTGCGCGTTGATGTAGTCGACCTGGTCGGGGCGGATGCCGGCGGATTCGATGGCCGCGCGCATCACGCGCACCGCGCCGTCGCCGTCTTCGGACGGCGCCGTCATGTGGTAGGCGTCGCCCGACATGCCGTAGCCGATCATCTCGGCGTAGATGGTGGCGCCGCGCCGCTTCGCGAACTCGAGCTCTTCGAGCACCAGGATGCCGGAGCCTTCGCCGAGCACGAACCCGTCACGATCCTTGTCGAACGGCCGGCTGGCGCCGGCCGGATCGTCGTTGCGTGTCGACAGCGCGCGCAAGGCGCCGAATCCGCCGACGCCCATGTGGCACACCGCGGCCTCCGTGCCGCCGGCGATCATCGCGTCGGCCGCGCCACGCCTGATGATCTCGTAGGAATCGCCGATGGCGTGCGCCGACGCCGTGCACGCGGTGCACGTCGCCAGATTCGGCCCCTTGGCGCCATAGCGAATCGAGACCTGCCCGGCGGCCAGGTTGATGATCGACGAGGGGATGAAGAACGGCGAGATCTTGCGCGGCCCGCCCTCGAGATAGGAAATGTGCTCGCGCTCGATGGTCGTGAACCCGCCGATGCCCGAGCCGATGAACACGCCGACGCGCGGCGCCACCGCCGGCGTGATCGTCAACCGGGCATCGTCCATCGCGTACTGCGACGCCGCGACCGCGAACTGAATGAAGATGTCCATCTTCTTCAGTTCCTTCTTCTCGATGAACTGCAGCGGGTCGAAGTGCTTCACCTCGCCCGCAAACCGTGTCGAGAAGTTCGCCGCGTCGAACCGCGTGATCGGCCCGATCCCGCTCGTGCCCGCGCACAGCGCATCCCAGTTCGCCTGAGTGCCCATCCCGACCGGCGACACCAGGCCGACACCGGTCACCACGACTCGCCTGCTCACTTGACCTCCGAAGGCACTCCATGAAGGGGTGCCCTACACATGAAGGGTGCCCGGCTACTTCTTCTTCGAGTGGGACTCGATGTAGTCGACGGCTTCCTTGACGCGCGTGATCTTCTCCGCTTCCTCGTCAGGGATCTCGATGCCGAACTCTTCCTCGAACGCCATGACGAGTTCGACGGTGTCGAGCGAGTCGGCGCCCAGGTCGTCCACGAACGACGCGTCGGGAGTCACTTCTTCCTCGTCGACGCCCAACTGCTCCACGATAATGCTCTTCACCTTGTCGGCAACGGCCACGTGTCCCTCCTACATGTACATCCCGCCGTTGACGGCGAGAACCTGACCAGTAATATACGACGCCTCATCGGACGCCAGAAACCCGACCGCCGCCGCGATGTCGGCGGGCGATCCCAATCGGCCGAGCGGAATTTGCGCCGCCCAGTCGGTCTTCGCGCTGTTGGTGATGGCCCGGGTCATGTCCGTATCGACCAGCCCCGGGGCCACCACGTTCACCGTCACTTGCCGCGACGCCACTTCGCGCGCCAGGGCCTTACAGAACCCGATCAGCCCCGCCTTCGACGCGGCGTAGTTGGCCTGCCCGGCGTTGCCCATCTGGCCCACCACGGAGCTAATCGCGACGATGCGTCCGGCGCGCTGCCGGATCATCGGCCTGAGCCCCGCCTGGCACAGCGTGAACGCCGCCGTCAGGTTCGTCGCCAGCACCTCGTCCCAGTCGGAGCGCTTCATGCGCAGCATCAACTGGTCGCGCGTGATCCCGGCATTGCTGACCAGGATGTCGAGCCGCCCGTGCCGCTCGACCGTCTCCTTGACCAGCGCCTCGACCATCGCCGTATCGGTGACGTCGGCGGCGTAGGCCGTCGCCTTGCCGCCGCCGGCCGTAATCGCCCGCGCCGTGTCGTCGGCGTTGGCGCCGCGCGCCACGCACACGACCGTGGCGCCGTGCGACGCAAGTCGCTCGGCAATCGCGCGCCCGATTCCCCGCGACGCACCCGTCACAATCGCAATCTTGCCGTCGAACTGTCCCATCGTAACGAATCAGCGGGCCGTCAAGCCGGCGTGAACAGGGCCTCGACCGTCGCCAGGTCATCGGGACCTTCGACGTTCAGAATGGTGGCGTCGCGGGCGATTTTCTTCACAAGTCCGGAGAGCACCTTGCCTGGACCTACTTCAACATATGCGGTGACGCCTTCGGACGCAAGGCGCTGCACCACGCTTTCCCATCGCACCGGCGAAGAAACCTGCCGGATCAGCGCCTCGATCGAGGCCGACGCCGTGCGCTTCGGCTCGGCATCGACGTTGGCGACCACGGGCACCCGCGGATCGGCGGCGGATGCCGCCCGCAGCTCCGGGGCCAGGCGGTCTTCGGCCGGCTTCATCAGCGCGCAGTGGAAGGGGGCGCTGACCGTCAACGGGATGGCGCGCTTCGCGCCCAGCGCCTTCGCCCGTTCGCCGGCACGGGCTACGGCGGCGGCCGAGCCGGCGATGACAATCTGGCCAGGCGCATTGAGGTTGGCCGGGCTGACGACCTCGCCCTGGGCCGCCTCCTCGCACGCCCGCCTGACGCCCGCTTCGTCCAGGCCGAGAATGGCGGCCATCGCGCCCTGACCCACGGGCACGGCCTCCTGCATGTAGCGGCCGCGATTGCGCACAAGGCGCACCGCATCGGCGAACGCCAGGGTGCCGGCGGCGACGTGTGCGGAGTACTCGCCCAGGCTGTGGCCGGCGACGAAGGAGGGCCTGAGGCCGCGTCGCTCGAGCAGGCGCCACACCGCGATGCTCATCGTGAGAATGGCGGGTTGCGTGTTTTCGGTGAGCGTCAGGCGATCGGCCGGACCATTGAAGATCAATTGGCTCAGCGGCTCGCCGAGCGCGTCATCCGCCTCGGCAAACGTGGCGGCGCAAATCGGAAAGGCATCGGCCAGGGCCTGGCCCATGCCGACCGCCTGCGAACCCTGGCCCGGGAACACGCAGGCAATCACGACTCGGTCACCGCGAAGGTCGCCATCTCGTGTCGAAGCCGCTCCACCATCTGATTGCCCGCCATGCGCGAGGCCATCGCCACCGCGTTGCGGACCGCCTTCACCGACGACCGCCCGTGTCCGACGATGCAGAGGCCGGCGACGCCGAGCAGGGGCGCGCCGCCGAACTCCGAGTAATCCACGCGCTTGCGAAACCGCCGGAACGCTCGCCGCGACAGAAGGTACCCGACCTGGCTCGAAAACGTGCTTTGCAGCTCTTCACCGAGCAGCTCCTCCACCATCTCCACCAGGCCTTCGCTCAACTTCAGCGCGACGTTGCCCGTGAAGCCGTCGCAGACCACGACGTCGGCTTCGCCCGCGAAGATGCCGCGCGCCTCGACGTTGCCGATGAAGGTCAGCGCCGACGCCTTGATCAGCTGATGCGCCTCACGCGTCAGCTCGTTGCCCTTCGTTTCTTCCTCGCCGATCGACAGCAGGCCGATCCGCGGCGTCTCGACGCCCAACCCCACCCTGGCGTAGACCGCGCCCATGCGGGCGAACTGCATGAGGTGCGCGGGCCGGCATTCGACCGTGGCCCCCGCATCCAGCAACACCGCCGATCCGTGCCGCGTCGGCACCGTGGGCGCCAGCGCGGGACGATCGGCGCCGGGCAGCATGCCGAACGCCGCGTGCGCCGCCATCACCGTGGCGCCCGTGTGGCCGGCGCTGAACAGGGCGCTCGCCTGCCCGGCAGCCACGTGCTCGGCGGCCACCCGGATCGACGCCCCGGGCTTGCGGCGCAGGGCCCGGGCCGGCGACTCGCTCATGTCCACCACGTCCGGCGCGTCGATCACGCGCACGTCCAGCGTGCCGGCGTCGGGATGGCGTTGGAGCTCGGCGTGGATCGGGTCCGCGCGGCCCACCAGGTCGACTCCAAGACCCAGGTGGCGCGCGGCCGCAAGGGCGCCGTCCACGGGACGGGCCGGTGCGTGATCGCCGCCCATCGCGTCGACCGCGATGCGCATGCTGAAGGGAGCGCTAGTCTTCGTGGACCGCTCGCACCTGGCGCGCGCGGTAGAAGCCGCAGTACCGGCACACGCGATGCGCGGCCTTCGGCTCGCTGCACTGCGGGCACAGCCCCGGCGTGGTCGCCTTGAGCGCGTCGTGGGTGCGGCGCTTGCGACCGCGGGTCTTCGAGTGTCTGCGTTTTGGATTAGGCATCGTCGTGCTTTCGATTCGTGATCAACGTCTTCAAACCAGCCAGCCGTGGATCTTCCCACTGCGGATTGCAGGTGCAGGGGGCGAGATTCCGATTGGTCCCACACTGCGGGCAAATCCCCTGGCAATCCGGCCGGCAGAGCGGCTTCATCGGCAGCGCCAGGTAGAACTGCTCACGCACCAACTCGTTCAGGTCGATCTGCTCGTCCCGATAGAACGTCATCGAGACGTCGTCGACTTCGATCTCGGCTTCTTCGTCTTCCGCCACCGGTTCCGCCGCCGTCGACGGGAGGTAGCGCAGGTCGAACTCGCGATCCACCGGGAGCGCAAACGGTTCGAGGCACCGGCTGCAGTCCAGCGCCAGCGCCGTCTTCACCGTGCCGACCAACCGGAAGCGATCCTCGTCCTTGTGGATCGTCATCCGCAGGACGACGGGCTCTGCGACGCGGTATTCCTCATCCCCGGCCAATTCCGCCGGTTGAAAGACCCGGCTGAACTCGGTCTCCGGCTGGCGGACTTGGGATAGTTCGAGGCGCATTTGCTCAACAGCCTGGCCGCCCCTAAAGGGCGCCCCTACAGCCACTTCCGCGAATTTCTTCGGCGGACAAGACTTTTCAGTATACCACGCGGGGACCGACCCAGGGCTTGGGGATGAAGAGCCGTTCGAACAGGTCCACGGCGTATCGGTCGGTCATGCCCGCCAGGAAATCCTGGGCGGCGACATCGACCCCCTCCGCGGCTATGGTCCGCGTGTCGAGGAACTCCTCCGGGCGCTGGCGGACCTTCTCCCAGAGGCCGCCGAGAATGCCGGCGGCCTTGGCAAACTCGGCCGTGGCGATCTGGTTCTCGTAGACCGCCTCGAACAGGAAGCTGCGCAACTCGAGCAGCGCGCCGAGCACCGGATCGCTCATGCGGATCTCGGTCATGCCGCCCTCGATCGTCTGATGGACGACGTCCGAGACGAGATTGCCGATGCGTTCCGACGAGGAGCGCCCGAGCCGTTCAAGGGCGGACGTGGGCAGGCTGCCCTCGTTCAGGATGCCCGCCCTCACCGCATCGTCGATGTCGTGGTTCACGTACGCCACGATGTCGGCCACGCGCGCCACCTGCCCCTCGATCGTGCTGGCGCGCTGCTCGGGCGGCGCGCCCACGGGCATGCCGTTCTTGCCCTTCGAGTGACGCGCAATGCCGTCGCGCACCTCCCACGTCAGGTTCAGGCCCTGGTGGTTGTTCTCGAGCACGTCGACAATACGGAGGCTCTGCTCGTAGTGATTGAACTCGCGGGGCGCGAGCTCGTTGAGCACGCGCTCGCCGGCGTGGCCAAACGGCGTGTGCCCGAGGTCGTGTCCCAGGGCAATCGCCTCGGTCAGCTCCTCGTGCAGGCGCAGCACCTTTGCGATGGTGCGCGCGATTTGCGCGACCTCGAGCGTGTGCGTGAGTCGCGTCCGGTAATGATCGCCGGCCGGCGAAAAGAACACCTGTGTCTTATGCTTGAGCCGGCGGAATGCCTTGGTGTGGACGATGCGATCGCGGTCACGTTGGAAAGCCGGACGGATGGGGTCTTCCTTCTCGACGCGAAGGCGGCCCCTGGTGTTGGCGCTTTTCGCCGCCTGGGGCGCGAGCAGCTCGCGCTCGCGTGCCTCGAGCTGCTCGCGGATCTTCGACGAGGCGGCATTCATGACGCCTCCATTATCGCCTGCCCTGAGCTGGCCGAAGGGCCGGAAGGAAGCTCTCGCCGTGAGCCAGGCGTCCGACCCCAAAGACCTGGGCCAGCGTTTGTCCGAGGTCGGCAAAGGTCGCGCGCGTGCCGAGGTCGACGCCGGCGCGGACGCGCTTCCCCTGCACGAGCAGCGGCACGTGTTCGCGCGAGTGATCCGTGCTCGGCGTCGTCGGGTCGTTGCCATGATCGGCGGTGATCACGAGCAGGTCGGTGTCGCGCAGGCGCGGCAACAGCCCCGCCAGCCGCGCATCGAAGCGCTCGAGATTGGCCGCGTACCCCGGCGTATCGTTCCGGTGCCCGTAGACGGTATCGAAGTCGACCAGGTTCGCGAAGATCAATCCGCCGTCCTGGGTCGCCACCAGTTCCTCGACGCGATCCACGCCGTCGGCATCGCTCTTGGTCGGGTAGCTCCGGGAGACGCCGCGCCCGGCGAACAGGTCTGCAATCTTGCCGACCGCCGCGACGTGCTGCCCGGCCGCGATCATTCGATCGAGCAGCGTCTCGGCCACGGGCGGCATCGCGTAGTCATGACGGTGCGACGTCCGCTTGAAGGCCCCCGGGCTGCCCACGAACGGCCTCGCGATCACGCGGCCGAGGCCGAGGCCCTCCACCGTCAGTTCGTAGGCGACCTTGCACCAGTCGTAGAGCTGAGGCACGGAGACAATCCCTTCGTGCGCTGCGATCTGGAACACGCTGTCGGCCGAGGTGTAGACGATCGGATAGCCGGTTTCCACGTGGCGGGGGCCGAGCTCGTCGATGATCGCCGTGCCCGATGCCACGACGTTGCCGATCGAGGGCCGTCCAATCCGCCGCTCGAACTCGGCGATCAGGGCCGCGGGAAAGCCTTCGGGAAAGGTGGGGAACGCCTGCTCCAGGACGACGCCCATCAGCTCCCAGTGACCGGTGACCGAGTCTTTGCCGGCGGAGCGTTCGGCCATGCGGCCGTAGGCGGCCGTCGGCGCCTCGAGCCGGCCGGCGCCTGCGAGTGGCGTCAGGCGTGAGAGGCCCATCGCGGCCAGGGTCGGGATCCGGATCCGCACCGAGGCCGCGATGTTCCCGAGCGTGTTGCTGCCCTGGTCCCCGTACAGCGCGGCATCCGGCAATTCGCCGATGCCGACGCTGTCGAGAACGATGACGATGGCGCGGGCGAACACACTCACGACAAGGCAGAAGGCAGAAGGCAGAAGGCAAAAGGCCCGAGCTCTGAGCCCGAAACCGGCTTCGGTTTTGCCTTTCGCCTTCTGCCTTGTGCCTTGATCAAGGATGGTGAGACGAGAAGTAGTTCGGGACGCTGCGCGGCGTGCGAATCGTGGCGATCGCGTGCTTGAAAATCAGGTGATCCATGCCCGCGTGCTCCACGATCAGCGCGAAGCGGTCGAAGTTCTTGATGCGGGCTTCGAATTCACGCCCGTCGAGCAGGTGGACCGTGACGGGCAACTTCTCGCGACGTGCATAATTCAGGAACACATCCTGAATGTTTGGAGCGCCGGTCTTCGCTTCAGGTATCGGCGGCATTTTTCCCGTCCTTCAACAGGCCCCGCGCGGTCAGCATCGCAATTACGCTGTCCTGCACTTCGGCGTTAGTGCCGGGGCCGTCAAACCAGACAAGGTTAGGCTCTTTTCGGAACCAGATCAACTGCCGGCGCGCGTAGCGGCGATTCTCTTGCGCAATCAGGGCGCGCGTCGCGGCCTCGTCGCGCACGCCCTGCAGGTGCTCCATCGCCTGCCGATAGACCAGGCCGCCGAACGGCCGGGCGCCGGGCGGCACCCCCGCGGCCAGCAGCGCGCGAATCTCGTCCAGCAGGCCCGCGTCGAATTGTGCATCGACGCGGCGGGCCAGCCGATCGGCCAGCCAGTCGGCCGGCACGCGCAGGCCAATCGGGACGACCTCCACATCCGGGTCGAGCAGCGAGGCCGTGGCCTCGAAATGCGCCGTCAACGGCCGGCCGGTCTGGAAGTAGACCTCGAGCGCGCGCACGAGGCGCTTGAGGTCGCGCGGTTGAATGCGAAGGCCCGACTCGGGATCGACCCGGCTGACCAGGCGATGGAGCGCCTCGACACCACGTTTGTGCGCGACCCGCTCGAGGCGCGATCGGAGCGCGGCGTCCTTGCCGGGGCCGGGAAACAGGCCCCGGGTCAGGGCACGGTAGTAGAACCCGGTGCCGCCGACGAGAATCGGCAACTTGCCTCTCGCGTGAATGTCGCGGACGATCGCCGAGGCGTCGCCGGCGAAGTGCGCGGCCGTGTACTCGTCCGTGGGATCGGCGACATCGATCAGATGGTGCGGAATGCCACGCCGCTCGGCCACCAGCACCTTGTCGGTGCCGATGTCGAAGCCGCGATAGACGGCGGTCGAATCGCAGTTGATGATCTCGCCGCCGAAGCGTTCGGCCAGCGCCAGGCCCAGCGCGCTCTTTCCCGTGGCCGTGGGACCCAGAACTGCGATGAGAGGTTTCACGATGGTGTCCGGCGCCCCGTAAAGGGGCGCCTTCCCGGCACTACTGGCCCGGAGGATTCTCGTTATAGAAGAACGTGACCGTGAAGAACGCCCTGTCGTCCGGATACTCGGGCGGCAGCGGCGTCGTCGGATTCGAGGCGAGCAACGCGTTGACGGCGGCCGTATTGAACGACTCGATCTCCGAGGGGCGCACCACGGTGACGTCGGTCAGCGTGCCGTTGCGATGCACGTTGAACGTGATCACCACACGGCCGCGCATGGTCATCGCCGCGTAGGGCACGAACCAGTTGCGGCGCACCTGCGACACGAAGCGCCGGATCCAGGGCCCGAACTCGACACCCTTGGTATCGAACTGCAGCGGCCCGAATTCCTGCGTCTGGCCCTTCTGGTTGTCGAACGATTCTTTCTGGACGTACTTCTGCAGGTTCTTCAGCGCCTCCCCAAGGGATCCGCCGGCGGGCGGCTGCAGCGGCGGTCGCTGCATCATCGCCATCTGCGGATCGTTGCGGGGATCCAGCGGCTGGGGCACTTCCACCGCCGGCGACTCGGGCGCGGGCTGCGGCGCGGGACCCTGCCCCTTCATGCGTTCATCGGGCGACTGTTCGGTGCGCTCCGACGAGTTGCCGCGCGCGAACGGCAGTGGGTTCTGCAGCGTCGGGGCGCGCTCGGTCGCGCGGGCGCTGCGATCGAGATCCGACAGCTCCACGCGATCCGGCTGGCGCGTCGGCGGCAGTTCGAGCTTGGGCGCCACGAAGACGAATCGGGGCTGATCCTGCCGCTGCTGCTCTTCGGGCGGCGGCATGAGCTGCGCCACACGGCGCTCGGGCAGCCAGTCGGGCAGGAACAGGAGCAACGCGAGCAGCGCCGCGTGAACCATGATCGACACGGCGACGCCGTCGCGCCGGTTGATCGCGGATCCGACCGGCTCGATATCGCGATAGCGATCGTCGAAGTCGAAGTACATCAGTAACTTACGCGATTATAACGCGGCTTGGGACCTGAGGCTTGGGGCTTGGGCAAAAAAGGCACATGCCTCAAGCCACAAGCCACAAGCCTCAAGCCGACGGCTTCTTTGCACTGTAAAGATAGACGATGCCCAGCGCCAGTGGCCTGCTGCGAACTTGTGAGAATCCTGCGTCGGTGAGGATTCGCGCGAACTGGTCGCCGAACTGAAACGTCCCGACCGACTCGGGCAGGTAGGAATAGGCGGCGTCGTGACGCGAGACGGCACGGCCGATGCGCGGCAGCACGTGGTTGAAGTACCAGAGGTACAGCGGCCGTACCGCCGGAATCACCGGCAGGCCAAACTCCAGGATCGCAAGGCGGCCGCCGGCGCGCAGCACCCTCCACAGTTCCCGGCATGCCTCGTCCGGGCGTTCAATATTGCGGATGCCGAACGCGATCGTCGCGGCATCCACCGACGAGGCGGCGATCGGGAGCCGCATGGCGTCGCCTCGCACGAGTTGTACCCTCCTGTCGAGACCGCCACGGCGCACCTTCGCGGATCCGTGCTGCAGCATGGCGCCGGAGAAATCCACCCCGACGACGCGGGCGGCGCCGGCCGGGCGCCGCGCCGCGCCGATGGCCACGTCCGCGGTTCCGGTGCAGACGTCGAGCAATCGCTCCCGGCCGGTCAGCTGCAGCGTGGCAATGGCGCGCCGCCGCCAGTACCGATCGAGGCCGGCCGACAGGACCGTGTTGAGCAGGTCGTAGCGCCCGGCGATCGCATCGAACATGCCCGCGATCTTCGCGGGCGTCTTATCAGGTGGTAGAGGCGGGTCTTTAGACCCGCCTGCGCCTTTAGACCCGCCTGCGCTAGCGGACATACAACGCGATTCCCGTCGTCACGAAATACAAGATGCCCACCCATCCGTTCAGGTCGAACGCCCGCTTCACCTGCGACAGGTCGTCGACGCTGACGAGCGACTGTTCGTAGATCAGCAGGCCGGCCACGAGCGCGACCCCGCCGAGATAGATCGGGCCGAGGGGCACGAGCCACGCCAGGGCGGCCATGCCGGCGACGGCGGCCACATGCATCGCGCGCGAGATCCACAACGATCGAACGATGCCGAAGCGGACGGGAATCGAATTGAGTCCATGCGCGCGGTCGAACTCGACGTCCTGGCACGCGTACAGGACGTCGAACCCGCCCACCCACAGGCCGATCGCCAGGCCGAGCAGCCAGGGCTCCCATCCTCCGCGGCCGCCCGCCCCGAGCCATCCGCCGACCGGGGCCACAGCCATGGCCAGCCCGAGGAACGCCTGCGTATACGACGTATAGCGCTTCGCCAGCGAGTACCAGAACACGATTGCCAGGGCCACGGGCGAGAGCGCCGCGCACAGCGGGCCCAGCCGCCACGACGCGAACATGAAGACAACCGACGAGACCATCACGAAGACGGCCGCCTCGGCGCGGCCCATGGTCCCGCGCGGGATCTCTCGCGACGCCGTCCTCGGATTGAGCGCGTCCATCCGCGCGTCCACCAGGCGGTTGAACCCCATGGCGGCGCTGCGCGCGGCCACCATGGCCACGATCACCCATGCGACCTGAGTCCAGTGGAACGGACGCTCGCGCCAGGCCAACAGCCCACCCGTCAGCGCGAACGGCAGCGCGAACACGGAGTGGCTGAAGCGGATGAACGACAGGTACGTAGCGAGTCGGTTCATGGGTTCACGGTTCAGGGTTCACGGTTCAT
>Ga0156330_1117_pt1 | contig 11515 bp, 7 predicted proteins | sample RifCSPlowO2_12_FD_107978 | JGI IMG/M metagenome (GOLD analysis project Ga0156330, IMG submission 107978) | Acidobacteria bacterium RIFCSPLOWO2_12_FULL_67_14b | reverse complement strand
GCTGCACCGGGCCGTTGGCCATGTCGACGGTGGTCTGGCCGCGGCGGTTCACCCTCGTGACGTCCGCACCCTTCGACACGAGGTAGAGGATCATCTCGTTGTCGCCGCGCGAGGCGGCGTTGTGCACTGCGGTGCTGCCGTCTTCATCCTCGGCATTCACATCCACGCCAACCTCTTCGACCAGGTACTTCACCGCCGCCATCATGCCCGTCGGCGCGAAGCGGTGCGCGTTGCCCGCGAAGCCCTCACTGTAACCGGCGCCGGCCGCCGCGACGAGCGGCGGCGTGCCGGGGCCCCCGACGGGCAGCGCCGGACGCGCCGGCGCGGCGTTGGCGTCGCCGCTGCGGGTGCCGCCCTGGAAGTCCCGGCCGCCGGCCGGCTTCATGGTGGGAATGTCCGGGTCGGCGCCGCGCGCGACGAGCAGCTTCATCGCCGCGATGTCGCTGGCGTAGGCGGCGCGCCAGAACGGGCTCGCGCCCGAGTCGTCCGTGCGCAGCAGGTCGAAGTTGTACTGCGTGAACCAGGTGTTGCGATTCGTCCGCGCGTTCGGATCGGCGCCCTTGTCGAGCAGCTTGGCCATCAGATCGAGATAACTGGTCTTCTGCTGCAGGTAGGCGCGCGGCTGCGGGTAGAACGAGCGCGGCTGCCACTGCACGTTGATCACGGCGTAGAGCGGCGTGACGCCGCCTTCGCTCGCCGGCCGCGGGTCGGCGCCGTTGTCGAGCAGGTAGTTGACGACGTCGAAGTGGCCGTTGATCGCCGCCACCAGCACCGGCGTGGTCTGGTCGCCGGCGCCGCGCTGATTAATATTGGCGCCGCCCTTGATCAGCACCTCGACCGTGCTCATCGCACCCTGGCGGGCCGCGAAGTGCAGCGCAGCCAGGCCGCCATGCTTGCCGATCAGCTCGTTGTAGTTGAAGCCGCGCGTGACACCGGGAATGATCGGCCCCGGCCCCTGGGCCGGCGCCGGGCGCGGCACGCCGTTCTGGTCGGCGTCGTTGGTCATCGTCAGCGCGGAAAAATCCTCGACCCTCGAGGTGACGGCCACGTCGGCGCCGCGCGCCAGCAGCATCTTCACCACGTCGACGCGATCGGCGGCCGCGGCGAACATCAACGCGGTCTGGCCGTTGGCCAGCTCCTTCACATTCGCATCGGCGCCGTTTTCGATCAGCATGCGCACGGCCTCGGTGCTGCCGGCATGTGACGCCTGCATCAGGGCGGTGGCGCCCGTGGTCGTGGCCGCCGCCACCGGCGCGCCGGCGGCGATGAGCGGGGCGATGACCGAGGCGTTTCCGACCTGGGCGGCCAGGTGCAGGGGCGTGTAGCCGCAGATGCGCGTCTTGGCGCCGACGTTGGCGCCGGCGTAGAGGAGCATCGAGGCGAGCGAGGCGTCGCCGTTGATGGCAGCCCAATGGAGCGCGGTCATGCCGTCGCCCTGGGCGGCATTCACGTCGCCGCCTTCCTTGAGCAGCTTCTTGACGGTGGCGATGTCCTTCGCTGCCGCCGCGTCGGCGATCGCCGAGGTGGGAGCGGCATTAAGCGAAACGGCAAGGGCCGTCGTCAGGAGCAACGCGAGGGCGCGAGAGGTTCTCTTCATATGTGATCCGTCAAATGGACAAACCTAAAGGTTTGTCCCCACGGCGGAGTTCAGGTCCATGACCGCGGTGCTGTCGCCGAAGGTCTCGAGCTCGACGCCCACCGATCGCAGCGCCGACAACATGGCGTTGGCCATCGGCGTGCCGTCGGCGGCCTTGATGTGCAGGTTGCCCTTGAGCGCGCCGCCGGCGTGGCCGGCGAGAAACAGCGGGCAGCGCTTGTGGTTGTGCACGTTCGAGTTCCCCATCGGCGATCCGTAGATCAACAGCGAGTTCTCGAGCAGGTTGCTGTCGCCGTCGGGCGTCTCCTTCAGCTTCTTCATGAAGTAGGGGACGAGGCCAACGTGGTACTTGTTGATCTTCGCCAGCTCGATGATGCGCTCGTCGCGGTCCTGGTGGTGCGAGGCGATGTGGAAGCCGGTCTTGACGCCGGTCTCCGGATAGACGCGGTTCGAGACGTCGCGGCTCAACTTGAAGGCGACGACGCGGGTGACGTCGGAGGCGAAGGCGACGACCTGCATGTCGAACATCAGCTTGACGTGCTCGTCGTACGAATCGGGCACGCCGACGGGCGCGCCGGGCAGCGTGCGCTCGTCGCCCTTGCTGTTCTGTGCCTCGACCTTCTGGATGCGGCGCTCGATCTCGCGGACGTCATCGAGGTAGTCGCTCAGCCGCTGCTGATCGGCCACCCCCAGGGTGGCCTTGAGCTGGTTGGTCGACTGCGTGACCCAGTCGAGGATGCTGCGGTCGCGGCGGCGGCGCGCGGCGCGCGCCTCGGGCGTGGCGCCGATGCCGAACAGCTGATCGAACACCGCCCGCGGGTCGCGGATCATCGGCAGCGGCTCTTCCGGAGACGCCCAGCTGATCGAATCCGTGTAGGCGCACGAGTAGCCGTAGAAGCAGCCGCCCGCCTGGTCGACGTTCTCGACGCACAGCTGCATCGACGGCATCGGCGTTTCCTGCCCGAACTTCTGCGCGAAGATCTGGTCGAGCGAGATGCCGGCCTTCAGATCCGACCCCTGGGTCTGCTTCGGGTGCGACTGGGTCAGGAACACCGCCGCCGAGCGGAAATGATCGCCGCCGATTTCGGGCGGCAGGAACGCTTCCGCGTTACGGACGTCGGTGTTGCTCACGATCGTGATGTAGTCGCGCCACGGCTCGAGCGCGGCCAGGCTCGTCGGGCTCAGGTCGAACGCCGTGCCGGTGGCCGCCGGTGCCCAGAGGTTTTTCTGCAGGCCGAACGCGGTGCTGCCGGCCGCGCCGTGCACCATCTCCATCGCCACCAGCCGGAGCTTCTTCGACGCGCCCTGCGCGCGCAGGGCCGGCATCATCGCATCGAGGAACGGTAACGCGATGGTCGCGCCCAGCCCCTTGAGGACGGTGCGGCGGTTCAGGTGCTTCTGCGTGATGAAGTTCATGGTTGCTCCAGGCGGGTCTGAAGACCCGCCTCTACACTGCCCATCGTGAACACGGGGCTCGTCGCCAGCGCCTGGACGAAAGCCGAGACCTTGTAGTCGCGCTTGGCGGCGTCCCTGATCAATCGTCGCACCATCCACATGTCGGGCGCTTCGACGCGGCGGCCGAGCGCGTAGGTCATCAGGTTCTCGGTAAAGCTCAGGAGAAACACGTCCTGGTGCTTGAGCAGCGCCGCGCGCAGCCCGTCGGGGCCTGCCATCGGCGTGCCGTCATACAGCGTGCCGGCCGGATCCACCGGCATGCCGGAATCCTTGATCCGAAACTTGCCGGTCACGTCAAAATTCTCGAGCGACAGGCCCAGCGGATCGATCACGCGATGGCACGACGTGCACTGCGGGTTCTTGCGGTGCTCTTCCATCCGCTCGCGGACGGTCAGCACCTTGCCCGCCACCTCGCCCTTGGTTTCTTCGAGCGCGGGCACGTTCGGCGGCGGCGCCGGCGGCGGCGAGCCCATCAGTACTTCCATCACCCACTTGCCCCGCATCACGGGCGAGGTGCGGTCGGCCACCGAGGTCAGCACCAGCACGCTGCCGTGCGTCGTGATCCCCCGGCGCTCGGGCGGCAGCGTCACGCGGCGGAAGGCGTTCCCCGTGACGTTCGGGATGCCGTAATGCCTGGCGATGCGCTCGTTCACGAACGTGTAGTCGGCGGTGATGAGCTCGAGAATGCTGCGGTCTTCGCGAACGAGACTGTCGAAGAACAGCTCCGATTCACGGATGAACGCGTCGCCCAGCGTGCGATCGAAATACGGATACGCGACCGCGTCGGGCAGCACGCCGTCGACGTCGCCGAGGCGCAGCCACTGGCGCGCGAACCGCTTCGACAACGCTTCGGAGCGCGGATCGGCCAGCAGGCGCGCCACCTGTTTCTCGTAGGCGCCAGGCGCGCTCAGCCGCCCCTGCGCCGCCAGCTTCGACAGCTCCGCGTCCGGCGCCGCGCCCCAGATGAAGTACGACAGCCGCGACGCGAGCTCCAGGTCATTCAGCCGGTACGACTTCCACCCCGGCGCGGCTGCCGCGCCGGGGGCCCGGGACTGCCCCGCGCGCAATGTGGGCGGCGTGCTCTCGATCCGGAACACGAACTGCGGGCTCGCGAGGATCGCTTCGATGGCGCCGCCGATGGCGTACTCGAAGTCGCCTTCCTTGCGGCCGTCGGTGTAGAAGCGCATCAGGCTCGCCACGTCGCGATCGGTCACCGCGCCGCGGAACGCCTGCGCCGCCAGTTGCCGCACGATCTTGCCGGCGCACGCCGGCTCGTCGGCTGCCGAGGTCGGACGGCAGGTGAAGATCTGGCGCCGGCTGGCCGTGTCGGAAATGCCGGTCACGTTGTAGGGACCGACGATGCTGAAGTCCTTGACGTGCGGGAGGGTGGTGATGCCGAGGGCCACACCGATCTGGGTGTCGGCCAGCGTGTGATCGATCGGGGCGATCAGGTCGTTCACGGGACCTTCGAAGCGCTGGATGAACGCCGCGGTCACGCGGTGCGCGCCGGCCGTGAGGTGAATCTGCGGCGTCCTCAGCGACAGCCCCGTGGTCGTTTCGGCCATGCGCGGGCTGATGTCCAGGAGCGCCTTGCGCTCGCCGTCGACCGAGACCTCCACCTGCTCGCCGGCGTTGGGGCCGCCGAACAGGACGCCGCAGGCGTTCGAGTGCAGCTCGACCTTGAACACGTAATCGCCGTCGGCCGGGAACGTGTGCGGCACCGACAGGCCGCCGCGCGTGCCGAAGGGCGCGCCGTCCACGCGCGAGAGCTGCGAGGCGGTTTTCGGCACGCGGTAGTTCGTTTCGGTGGCCGGCGCTTCCGGATCGCCGATGGCCAGCGCGGTGACCCTGGCCGCAGCGCGCAGGTAGCTTTCCATCAGCGTGGCGGAAAAGTTCTGCGAGTCGGCAATGTTGTCGAAACCGGCACTCAGGGTGTCGGCGGGCAGCAGCGCCGCCACGTCGACGTCGATGCCGAGCAGGTCTTTGACGGCCCGCGCGTATTCGGCGCGGTTCAGGCGCTGGAAGGGGCGCGAGCCCGGATGGGGCGCGAGCGACGCCGCGCGATCGATCCGCGTCTCGAGCGCGACCGCGAGGGCATGCAATTGCCCGGCGTCGGGCCGGCGCGCGCCGGCGGGCGGCATCATCTGCGCGCGCAGCTTCCGGATCATCTTCTCGGTAATCGCCACGTGATCGGCCGCCTTCGAGGCATCGAAGGTGGCAAGCGAGAGCTGGCCGGCCTTGGCGCGATCGTTGTGGCAGCCGGTGCAGTACTGCTTGACCAGCGCGGTCTGCTCGGCGGCGCCAAACACCGGGGTGGCTGGCGCGTGTGAGACGGCCGGTACGGGCCCCTTCGCCGAGGGCGCCGTCTGCCCGCCGGTTGCGACAAGATGCACACCGGGAATCGCGGCGATGAGCGTCGCGAAGATAAACCGTTTCATCCGGGTCGGGTCCTCAAGAATGTTGCCGCGCGTGGCGTCGTTTTCCGGGGGTCAGTATAGCCCGACTAAGTGCTGTCTCTACAGAGACATCCAAAGACATGCACCCTCGTGGCGGGCCTACCGCTTGAGGAGCACGTACAGTCCCGGCAAGTAAGCCATGGACCACGCCACGAAATGTCTGAAGGTGGGAAAGGCTTCAGGCGGCCAGTCTCGGTAGAGCTGGAACAGCACCACGGCGAAGCCGAGGCCGGCGGCAACCGAGGTGATCACGCCGCGGCCGATTGCCCGGGCCGGATCGAGCCTGCCATCGAGATGGGTCTGCAGCGCCGCCAGGAAGATCCACAGCAGCACCCATGACACGATCATCATCGGGTAGCCGCCGATCGGCGCGAGCGCGTAGAACGACAGCGCGGCGGCCGTGCCGCTGACGAGGCCGCCGAGGGCGCCGGCGCCCACCTTGCCCTTGCGCCAGCCGAGATACGCGCCGAGCGCCGCGAACAACACGGCGCCGTGGATCATGCCCGACGACACCTGGTGCTGCGGGATGCCGCGGAACCAGACGTAGTCGGCCACCGTGCTCAGCACGGCGAGCAGCATCGAGCCGACGAGGGCGGGGGCGAGCACGCTCAGCATGCGCGTCAGCGTCCGGCGGCGGCGCGGCCGATCCTGATCGCCTCGTCGGCCTGCGGGCCGTTCATCAGCAGCGCCAGGAACCCTTCCTTGACGCGCTGTTCGACGTCCTTGGCGTTGGCCGTCAGCATGTTGGCGAGCTTGAGGCGTGTGGTTTCGACCAGCACCTGCTGCGTGCCAGCTTCGGCGCCGGCGCGGTCGCCGCCGAGCGCCTGCGCGAGGCTGCCGATGCCGCAGGCGAGGATGCTGAGGCCCTTCAGCTCCGCGATCTCCTTGCGCTGCTCGATCGCCTTGGGATCCTCGAGCATCAGCATCGCCAGCTTGTCGCCTTTCGGATTCGCGGGCGACCAGACGTTGGCCTTCGCGTCCTGGAAGAAGCTCAACGCCAGCCTGGCTTCCTCGAGGTTGCGGATGTGCGGAATGGTGACGCCGTCGGCGCCGGCGTCGAGAATCTCCTTCACGCGCGCCTTGGCCGCCGCCGCGCCGTCCTTGTCGATCGGCGGGATGCGGACGATCAGCGTCTTGCGGCTCACGGCCTTCGAGCTATGAAGCCCCTGGGACATCGCCTTCACGGCCGCGGGATCGTACGCGCCTTCGAGATTCAGGAAGACATAATCGTAGAGCGGATTCATGGCGAGCTTCTCGCCGCCGCCGACGGTGTAGAGCGGCGGCGGCTGTGGCGGCCGCTGGCCGCCCGCGGCCGGCGCGCCTGTCCCGCCGGGAGCACCTGCCCGGCCGGGTCCCCCCCCGGGTGGACGCGCGGGAGCGTTCTCGTTCGGAGCGTAGACGCCGAAGGCAACCTTGCCCTGTTTCCACAGATCGAGCACTTGAGCATGAGCGGCCGGCGCGACTACAAACAGGGTCGCGGCAGTCAGCGCCGCTGTACGAAGACTCGTGAGATTCATGATTGCTCCAGCGCAGATGCTATCCGACCGCTTGCTGAATTCAAATTCAGCCGCAGATTACGCCGATTTACCGCAGATGCACACGAGCCGCGCCGCCCGATGGAAACACCGGCGGCTCGTCGGGATCTGCTTCCACGCGGTCGGGATGTTCGAATCGGTGTCCAATCTGCGTCCAATCTGCGGCGTATTTTGATCTGTGTAATCTGCGTCATCTGCGGCCCTGGTTTGGTTTAATCTGCCGCGCATGGCAGACGATCCCAACATCGGCGTGACACGGCGCGAGCTGCTCAAGCGGGCGGGGCTTGCCGGCGCGGCGCTCACCATTCCCGCATCCGCGGCGCCCGTGCGCGCGGAGGCTGGCGGCGGCGCCACGCCCGAAGGGCATCCGGCGCAATCTGTGGCTGCGGCCCGGCGCGAGCCGCTCGAGACCCTCACGGCCGCCGAATCCGACCTGCTCGAGGCCGTCTGCGCGCGCATCATTCCCAGCGACGCCATGGGCCCCGGCGCGCGCGAGGCGCGGGCGGCGCATTACATCGACCGCGCGCTCGGCGGCGCCCTCGCCTCGTCGCGCCAGGCCTATAGCGCCGGCTTTGCCGCGCTCGATCGCTACTCACGCTCGTCGCGCGGCGCGGCGTTCACGGCGCTCACCGAACGCGACCAGGACTCGGTGCTGATCGACGTCGAAACCGGCGCCGCCACGGGATTCACCGGCAGCTCCGCCGCGTTCTTCGCCATGGTCCGCACCCACACGCTGCAGGGCACCTTCGGCGATCCGTACTACGGCGGCAACGCCAACTTCGTCGGCTGGGATCTGATCGGTTATCCGGGCGTGCGCACCAGTGTCAGTGCCGACGACCAGCGCCTGGGCGCGACGCTCGCGCCGAATCATCGATCCGCCTACGACTACGACATGTTCACGAAGGCTTCCGCGCGCGGCGGCCCTGCGGAGCCCGGAGCCCGGCTCCCGGAGCCAGGTGAGGATCCCCATGGCCACTAGGCTCAAACCCACCGATGTCGTAGTCGTCGGCCTCGGCGCGGCTGGCGGCGTGGCCGTGCTGCCGCTGGCGCAGGCCGGGCTCGATGTGGTCGGCCTCGAGGCGGGCACGTGGCTCACCAAGCGCGACTTCGCGCCGGATGAAATCCGCAACAACGTGCGGGACTGGCCGCAGTCGGTGCAGAAGGCGCAGCACGAAGTGCCCACGCACCGCGCGAACGAGAAGGCCAACACCACGCGCGCCGGCAGCCACCCGATGATGAACGCGGTCGGCGGCACGACCCTGCATTACTGGGCGCAGAGCTGGCGGCTCAACCCGTGGGACTTCAAGGTGGTGACCGACACCACGAAGCGCTACGGCGCCTCGCGCATCCCGAAAGGATCCACGGTCGAAGACTGGCCGTTCGGCCTCGACGAGCTCGAGGCGTATTACGACAAGGTCGAATACGAGCTCGGCGTCTCGGGGCAGGCGGGCAACATCAAGGGCACGATCGATCCGCGCGGCAACATCTTCGAGGGACCGCGCCAGCGTCCGTACCCGATGCCGCCGCTGCGCAGCACGGGCTTCATCGATCTGATGGCGGCGGCGGCGCGCGGCCTCGGCTGGCATCCCTTCGCCGGACCGGCCGCGATCAACTCGCGGCCCTACCAGAACCGATCCGCGTGCATGTACCACGGGTTCTGCAACAAGGGCGGCTGCCACGTCGATGCGAAGAACGGCCCGAACGTAACGACGATTCCGCGCGCACAGGACACCGGACGGCTGAAAGTGGTCACGCGCGCGCATGTGACGTCGATCGACGCCGACCACCAGGGCCGCGTGACCGGCGTGACCTACGTGACCGACGGCGTCGAGTACGTGCAGCCGGCGAAAGCGGTCCTGCTCGCCAGCTACACCTACGAGAACACGCGGCTGCTGCTGCTCTCGAAGTCGAAGGCGTTCCCCAACGGCCTGTCGAACAATCACGGGCAGGTCGGCCGCCACTACCTGAGCCACGCGCAAGGCGCCGGCGTGACGGCGCTCTTCCCGTTCAACCTCAACGCGTGGTACGGCCTGCCGGCCCAGGGTGTGGCCGTGGACAACTTCGCCGACGACAACTTCGATCACGGCGCGCAGGACTTCATCGGCGGCGGCAACCTGTGGGTGATGTCGGATCGGCGGCCGATTTCGGCGGCAAGCATGGGCACGTTCGGCAGGACGCCGGGCTGGGGCGCCGAATGGAAGGCCTTCATCAAGGAGAACGCCGACCGTACCAGCACGGCGTACATCCAGAAGACGACGCTGCCCTACGAGGACAACTACCTGGATCTGGATCCCGTCGTGAAGGACCCGCTCGGCTTCCCTGTCTGTCGCATCACTGCGGACTACAAGGACAACGAGCGGCGGATTACGGCGCAGACGCAGGAACGGATGGCCCAGTGGTACAGGGCCGCGGGCGCCAGCGCGACGCAGGCGAACCCGCTCGGCACCATGGGCCCGACGACGCATGCGTATGGCGGGACGCGGATGGGCAGGAACCCCGAGACCAACGTGGTGAACCAGTGGGGCTTCTCGCACGAGGTACCGAACCTCGGCGTACTGGGCGCGTCGGTGATGGGCACGAGCGGTGCGCGCAACCCGACGCTCACCGTGCAAGCGTTGGCCTGGCGCACGGCGGAACACCTCACGAAGAACTGGAAGACGATAACTACATGACGCTTTCGGCCTTCGGCCTTCAGGAAGGCAGAAGGCTGACGGCTGACGGCTACTGCGTCTTGAATCGCTCGTAGATCGCGACGAGCGAACCCTGGCCGATGATGTGGCCCTTGATCGCCTCCATCAGCTGGTTCCGGGTCAAGCCGGACTCGAGCGGCAGCTCCGCGTCAAGCGCCAAGACCGTGAACGTGTAATGGTGCGGCTTTCCGGGAGGCGGCGCCGGGCCGCGATAGCCGGTGCGCTTGAAGCCCGACAGGCCCTGGATGGCGCCGGCGAGCTCGGGCGGCGCGGTCAGCGTCGCGTCCATCGGCAGCTCCGCGGGCAGGCCCTTGGCGGTGGCCGGAATCTTGTAGACCACCCAGTGCACGAAGCCTCCGGGCATCGGCGCGTCCGGATCGTCGCAGACGAGCGCGAACTGGTTAGTGGCCGCGGGCGCGCCGCTCCAAGCGAGGGCGGGCGAGAGGTTCTTGCCGTCCGCGGTGTGGTCCTTCGGGATCGTCTCGTTGGCCTTGAGCGTCGGGCTGGTCACGGTCATCGCCGCCGGCGCCTGCGCCCATGCGGCGGCCGCCGACACCAGCATCAGCGCCGCCAGTCCGAGCAATCGCAATCCATCTCTCAGAGTCATCGGTGTCCCCTAATAGGACGCCGGGTTGATTTTTCCAGGGCTATCGAAAAATCAACCCGGCGTCTTGAGTATTGACGGACGGAATTATACAGTTGCCGCTATGAATCGACTTTCACGCCGCTTGCTGGTGGGCGCCGGCGCCCTGGTGCTGATGATGGGCGTCGGGACGGTGTCGCCCCGCGGGCAGACCGCGGCCAGGAAGATCGGCGAATGGCCGACCTACGGCGCCGATCTGGCGAGCACCCGCTACTCGCCTCTCGATCAGATCAACGCCGACAATTTCAGCACGCTGCAACTGGCGTTCCGGTTCAAGACCGAGAACCTGGGCCCGCGCCCCGAGTTCCAATTCCAGGGCACGCCGCTGATGGCGAACGGGGTCCTCTACCTGACCGCCGGCACGCGCCGCGCGGCGGTGGCGCTCGACGCCACGACGGGCGAGATGCTCTGGCAGCACAGCCTCAACGAAGGCCAGCGCGGCGAGTCGGCCCCCCGCCTGTTGTCGGGCCGCGGGCTCTCCTACTGGAGCGACGGCAAGGAAGAACGCGTCATTTACGTCACGCCCGGCTACCAGATGGTCGCGCTCAACGCGAAGACCGGCGACCGCATCCCGACCTTCGGCACCGACGGCATCGTCGACTTGAAACAGAACAACGATCAGGAGATGGACCTCACCACCGGGGAGATCGGCCTTCATGCGGCGCCCGTCATTGCGAAAAACGTCATCATCGTCGGCGCCGCGCATGCCGAGGGCGGGGTCCCGAAGAGCAAGACGAACCAGAAGGGTTATGTGCGCGGATTCGATGTGCGCACGGGCAAGCGCCTCTGGATCTTCCACACGATTCCGCAACCAGGCGAGTTCGGACACGACACGTGGCTCGAGGGCTCGTCGGCCTACACGGGTAACACCGGCGTATGGGCCCAGATGAGCGTGGACGAGGAGCTGGGGCTTGTCTATATGCCCGTGGAGATGCCAACCGGTGACTACTTCGGCGGTCACCGGCCGGGCAACGGACTCTACGGAGAGAGCCTCGTAGCCGTCGATCTACAAACCGGCAAGCGGAAGTGGCATTTTCAGCTCGTGCACCACGGCATCTGGGACCACGACATCCCGTGCGCGCCCATCCTGGCGGACATCACGGTCAACGGGAAGTTGATCAAGGCGGTCGCCCAGCCCA
>Ga0156330_1183_pt2 | contig 11657 bp, 7 predicted proteins | sample RifCSPlowO2_12_FD_107978 | JGI IMG/M metagenome (GOLD analysis project Ga0156330, IMG submission 107978) | Acidobacteria bacterium RIFCSPLOWO2_12_FULL_67_14b | reverse complement strand
GCAGCGGCACGCCGGCGGTGCCCTGCGGCAGCGCGAGGAAGCCCTCCGAGAAGGTCGGCTTGCCGGTGGCCCGCTGATACGCCGCTTCGAGCGAGTCTTCCATCGCCCGCGATCGGTCCCACGCCGCGATCGGAAACGGGATGAACCACTGGAGAAAGTCGCCCGTCACCAGGCGCGCGGTGATCGGCGCCAGGATGCCGCCGGCGAGGATCTGCCGCGCGAGGTCAGGGCGGTGGCCGGCCGCAGCGTCGCGCTGCAGCCCGGCGTACACCGCGGCGCCGATGGTGCCGCCCGAGACGCTGCTCACGGCGAACAGGTGGCGGCCGAAGCTCTGCGGCAGCTGCCGATCGAGTTCAGTCAGCACCGTCGCCGCCCAGTACGCCGCGCGAATGCCACCGCCTTCGGCCGCCACGAGAAGGACCGGGATCGGCGCCGCGGAGGATGCCTGCTCGAGCGGCGCCAGCCACTCGGCAAACGCGGCGGCGAGGGTCGGTCGCACCAGCGCGGCCGGCTCGCGACCGAGCAATCGCACGTCGTGGTTGTCGTTCCACACGCTGAAGATCGCCGCACAAGTGAAGGCGAGCGCCTCGATTGGCACCTTCGTCCACCGGCCGATGAACACGACGATGCTGCCGATGAAGACGGTGTTGGCGGCCGCAATCACCAGCACCGACACCGACCCCAGCGCCGGCCCGGCCGACAACGGGTCGAGCACCATCCAGAAGAACATCGCCACGCTGACCAGTGCCGACACCGCGAACACGATGATGGCGCCCGGCGGCACCTGCGCGGGCGAGTAGCCGCGGACGAACTTCCGGGTCTCGGCCTTGATCCAGCGCCGCCGCTTGATCGTGAACCAGAGAAACAGCGCGCCCATCGTCATGCAGGTGGTGCCAAGCTGGCGTAGCGCGCCGTCGTTGACCGTGCGATCGGTGGCGAGGAAGCAGGCGAGCCCCGGCAGAAACAGCGTGAGCGCGCCGGCCGCGCGCGGGGTCCAGCGCGCCCACGACGTGAACACGGTCGTGGGGGTGGGACCGCGCTGCGCCTCGAGCAGCAGGCGCGACCAGTACCAGACGCTGAAGGCCCAGACGGTCAGCCACGCGAGAAACGAGAACGAGTAGGCGCCGGCCGCCGAGTCGGTGAGGCTGACGAGCAGGTCGCGGCCCTGCAGCAGGTAGATCAACGGCACCGTCGCCACCAGGAGCGAGATCACGCTGTAGCGCGCCGTCCACAGCACACGGCCGCGATCGCCGCCGAGCAGGGCGGCGACGGTACAGGCGAGCGCGATCGTTACCGACGCGAACTTCAGCGCGGCGGCCATCGACATGATCGCGACGGCGCTCGACGGCACCGCCGGGTAGCGCCACAGCAGCCACAACAGAATGAGGTTCTCGAGGTAGTCGAAGCCGGCCGCAACCCACGGCAGACGTGCCAGGTTCGGCCCCGGCTGCTGCCCTGCCGAGGTCCGGAGCCAGGTGTAGAACCGGCTGATGAACGCGGCATAGACGAGGGGGAACAGCATGTCGAGCGTCCCGACCGTCCAGGCGACGCGCGTGATGACGCCCGGGTATTCGTACTGCCAGAGCCCGACGATCTGCGTGAAGACGCCTGCCGAAAAACTCAGCTGCAGGTTGACGATGCCGGGGCCGGTGTCGCGGGCATAGGGCCGCGCGAGCACATCGAAGGCGAGGATGAACACCGCGTTGAGCACGAGCAGGCCCCACAAGCGGAAGCCCGGCGTCATCGTCGCGGGGCCGACCTTCATGGGCGGCCGCCCTCTTCCCGGCTCCAGAGCCACGCGGCACCGCGCACGCCGCTGGCGTCGCCGTGCGCCGCGCGCACCAGCCTCGTGTCGACGCGGTCGCTGAACACGTACGGCGGCCAGAGCGCGGGAACGCTGGCGTAGAGCCGCGTGATGTTCGAGAGGCCGCCACCGAGCACGATCACGTCGGGATCGAGGACGTTGATCACGCTGCCGAGCGCGCGAGCGAGCCGTTCCTCGTACCGCGCGAGGCACGCGAGCGCCGCGGGCTCGCCGGCCTCCGCGCGCGCCACGATGGCTTCCCCGCGCACGCCCTCGCCGTAATCACGACTGAGTGCCGGCCCGGACAGGAATGTCTCGATGCAGCCGGATCGGCCGCAATAACACCGGGGGCCCGGCCGCTCGTCGTCGCGCGGACCGGGCATCGGGTTGTGGCCCCACTCGCCGGCGATGGCGTTGGCGCCCGCGATCACGCGGCCGTGCACGACCACGCCGCCGCCGGTGCCGGTGCCGAGGATCACGCCGAAGACCACGGCGGCGCCCGCGGCGGCGCCGTCGGTGGCTTCCGACAGCGCGAAGCAATTGGCGTCGTTGGCGAGGCGCACCGGGCGATCGAGCGCGCGCGACAGATCCTCCTGCAGCGGCGTGCCGATCAACCAGGTCGAGTTGGCGTTCTTCACGAGGCCGGTGGCCGGCGACACGGCGCCGGGGATGCCGACACCGACGCTGCCGCGCGTGCCGGCCGCCTGTTCGAGGTGGGCGACCATGCCGGCGATCGCGCCAACCGATCGATCGTAATCGCCGCGCGGCGCGGGCACGCGGTGGCGCGCGAGCGCGCGGCCGTCGTCGGCCAGGGCCAGCCCCTCGATCTTCGTGCCGCCCAGATCGATCCCGATGCGCATCCGGCTGGGTGCGAGCCTACTGGACCCGCGAGATGCCGCGGAGGTCGTCGATGGCGGCGGCGAGCAGTTGGGCGGCGACGCTCAGCATCGGATGGTCTTTCGCCGCCGCGGCTGAGAGCGGCAGCTGCCACGTCAGCGTGTTGCCGATCGCGCTCACCTGCTGGCGCTGGGAGAACTTGACGGGCAGGATCAGCACCGCGGGCAACATGTCGGGGGCGGTGGTGGAGAACATCCACAGCCCGGCATGAATGCCGAGCAGGTTCCACTCGCCGGTGGCGATGCTCGTGACGGTGAAGTCCTTCTGTCCGGCGAACGGCTCGCCGCGGAACCCCGAGAGCGCGTCGGCGCGAATGCTGGCGTTGGCGATCGGCGCGCCGGCCTCGGTGCGGAGGAAGCCCTTCAGGCGATGGGTCATCTGCGCCGCGCCCGCGGCCGGAAGGATGAGCCCCACGAGTGCCGCCGCCACCGCTGCCCGAACGACCTTGGTACGCATAGCCCCTCCGGCTGTGGAAGATAACTCAGCAAACATCTCGGCGCGAAACACTCATCCCAATAATGCCCGCCACGGAAGCACGGAAACACGGAAGCCAATATTCTTCATGCAAAGAAGCTTCTCTTTCAAAGAGACTCTTCGTGCCCTTCGTGGCGATCTTCGTGAGCTTCGTGGTCTCACTTGGGAGCCCTGTAGCCCGGGCCGCGAACGGGCTGGCCGGGGCGCGCCGTGGTGATCTTCCCGTTCGCCACCACCGCCTTGCCGTTGACCAGCACGTGCTGCACGCCCTCCGAGTAGTGCGTGGGGTCGACGAACGTAGACACGTCGCGGATGCGCGCGGGATCGAAGATCGTCACGTCCGCCTTGAAGCCCGGGCGCAGGATGCCGCGGTCGGCGATCCCGACGCGGGCGGCGGGCCGCGACGTGAAGCGGCGGATGGCCTCTTCCAGCGTCATCAGCTTCTCGTCGCGCACGTACTGCCCGAGGATGCGCGGGAACGATCCCCACGCGCGCGGATGCGACTTCGACTGCGAGAACGGCCCGTCTTCCGCACGCGCGCCGGAGTCGGTGCCGATCGAGACCATCGAGTTCGATAGCGCCAGCCTGACATCGTCTTCACGCATGATCGAGATGATCACCGAGCTTTCGCCGCGGTCGGCGATCACGAGGTCCATCACCGCGTCGCGCGGATCCTTCCCCATCGCCTTGCCGATCTCCGCGAGCGTCTTGCCCTCCCACTGGCGCAGCGCCGGGTCGAGCACCGTCGACAGCATCACGCCGCTGCCGCCGCCGGAGCCGTACCACTGGTTCTCCCAGTCCTTGGCGTTGCCGTCGTCCATGTCGCGCTTGATGCGCTCGCGCTGCGCCGGATCCTTGAGCCGCGCCAGCATCGGCTCGAGCCCGCCCTCGCGCACCCAGAGCGGCAGGCAGGCATCGAGGCCGTTCGAGGCGCGATCGTATGGATACATGTTGGCGGTCACGTCGAGGCCGCGGGCGCGGGCCGCCTCGAAGTGCTTCAGCACTTCGGCCATCCGGCCCCAGTTCGCTCGGTACGCCGTCTTCAGGTGCCAGACCTCGGCCGGGATCGCGGCCCGCTCGGCGACGGCGAAGACCTCGTCGAGCGAGGGGATGATCTGGCCCGATTCGGATCGCTGATGGGAAATGTAGATGCCGCCGTGGCTCGCCGCGACCTTCGCGAGCTCGACGATCTCGTCGGTGGTCGCGAAGCGGCCGGGCACGTACTGCAGCGACGTGCTCACGCCCAGCGCGCCCTGCTCCATCGCCTGGCCGACGAGCGCCTTCATCTGGTCGATTTCCTGCGGCGTCGCCGCGCGCTGGCTGTCGCCGACGACATAGGCGCGCAGGCCGCCGGCGCCGACGAAGCTGCCGACGTTGATCGCCGGCGGCGTGCGCTCGAGCCGCGCGAAGTACTCGCCCAGCGTGTGGAAATCCTGCGCCACCTTGTAGTGGTCGTACTGCGTCCTTGCGAGGCCCATCAGCCGGTCGTTCACCGGCGCGATCGACGATCCCTCGCCTGTGATCTCCGTCGTGATCCCCTGCGTCACCTTGCTGGCCGCCCGCGGATCGGCGAGCACGTTGAACTCCGACTGGCCCAGCATGTCGATGAAGCCGGGCGACACGATCAGATTGGCGGCGTCGATCGTCGTCGCCGCCGTCTGCCCGGCGAGCCGGCCGATCGCCGTGATGCGATCGCCGACGATGCCGACGTCGGCGCGAGACCAGGGCGCGCCGGTGCCGTCGACGACACGGCCGCCGGTGATGAGGACGTCGAAAGCGGTCTGCCGCCCGGGTGCCAGCGCGACGGGCGGCGTTGACTGGCAGGCCGGGCTCAGTGCGCTCACCACGCACGCGATTGCAAGTGACCTCTTCATGCACATCCTCCGGGTGGAATCCTATGTAGAATCACTCAGTAATGTCGAGCCTTGCCCTCCTGTGGCCGCTGGCCGCGTGCGCCATCACCGGCGCGGCCTTGTATGCCACGCGAGGCGTGCTCGATCAGACGGCGACCGCCACCGGCGTCGTCCGCTTCGCGCTGCTGCCGCCCTGGCAGGCGTTCCTGGGATTCACCTGCCTCGCGGCGCTGGCGGTGATCCTGATCGATCACCTGAACGCGCCGCGGGGCACCACCACGGGCCGCCGGCCGACGCTGTCGGCGCTCGTCCTCCCGCTCTTCGCCTTGGTCGTCCTCGTGCTCCCGTTCGCTCCCTGGATTCCCGATCGGTGGCCGGCGCTGCAGGCGCTGTCGGGGCCGATGGGCGCGCTGGTGTGGATCGCCGTGGCGGGCCTGCAGCTGTGGGTCCTGTGGCAGGCGCGGCTGATCACGCCGCGCGCGATCGAGCGCTGGACCCTGGCGCGGGTGACGGCCGCAATCTTCGTCGCCACCGTGACGCTGTCGGCGACCGCCGCCTGGCGGCTCACGCGCACGCCGGTGTTTCCGGGCGGCGATGAACCGCACTATCTCGTCATCGCGCAGAGCTTGTGGCGCGACGGCGACCTGAAGATCGAAAACAACCACACGCGCGGGGATTACCGGGAGTACTTCGATCGCGACCTGGCGCCGCATTACCTGACACGCGGCGCCGACCGGGAGATCTACTCGATCCACCCGATTGGGATGCCCGTGCTGCTGGCGCCGGTCTACGGCGCCGGAGGATACGACGCCGTCGTATGGGCGCTGATCCTGATCGCGGCCACGGCCGCGGCCATCGCGTGGTGGTGGACCATGGGCGCGCTCAACGCCCCGGGGGCGGCCACCTTCGCGTGGGCGGCCATCGCCGGCTCGGCGCCCTTCCTGTTCAATTCGTTCACGGTGTATCCGGAGATCTGCGCCGCGCTCGCGGTGATGATCGCGCTCGTGCTCGCGGTGAGGGCCGACCCATTGCGACCGGGCGTCGGCCGGTGGCTGGCGATCGGCCTCGCCTGTGCGTCGCTGCCGTGGCTCAGCACGAAGTACGCGCCGATGTCGGCGGTGCTGGTACTGGTGGCGGTGGGCCGCTGGTGGCGAACGGGGTCAGACCCCTTCATGAAGAAAGCGCTCCGGAAGGCGTCAGACCCCGTCTTCTGGGCGGTCGTTGCACCATACGCGCTGTCGTTGGCCGGCTGGTTCGCGTTCTTCTACGTCATCTGGGGCACGCCCCGTCCGCAGGCGCCGTACGGTTCGATGACGCAAACCACCCCGCTCAACCTCGTCTTTGGCGCACCCGGCCTGCTCTTCGATCAGGAGTACGGCCTGCTCGCCTTCGCTCCCGTCTACATTCTCGCGGCCACCGGCCTGGTGGCGATGTGGCGGACAGGCGGGGAGTTGAGGCGGCAGGCGATCGAGATCACGTTGATCTTCGGCGCGCTGCTCGGCACCGTCGGCGCGTTCCGCATCTGGTGGGGCGGGACGGCGGCCCCGGCGCGGCCCCTCGCCTCGGTCCTGCTGTTGCTCGCCCTGCCGATCGCCGCGGCGTTTCGGGCGGCGCCCGCGGGGTCGGCACGCCGCGCGGGCCAGCACCTGCTGCTGTGGGTGAGCGTCGCGATCGCGATTACCCTCGCGGTGGCGCAGGAAGGCTTGCTGATCGACAACGGGCGCGATGGCAGCTCCGCCCTCCTCGAGTACTGGTCGCCACGATGGGAACTGTGGGCGCTGGCGCCGAGCTTCATCCAGAACGAGGCGCCGGTCGCCTGGCTGCACAGCGTGTGGTGGCTCGCGATCGCGGTGGGCGGCGCGATGCTGCTCTCACGCTGGCGCCATCTCCGGCCCGGCGGCGCGGCGCTGGCCGCGGCCGCCGTGTTCGGCGGCGCGGTGGCGCTCGTGGCGCTGACCTTTCCGCTGTTGCCGGCGGGCACCGCGCGGCCGGCGGTGGACCTCGGCGCGCGCTCGCGGCTCGCCGCGCTCGACGGGTTCGACGCGCGCGTGCGTCCGGCCGCCCTGCTCTACGATCCGCTGCGCAGGCAACCCGCCGCCGGGGTGTTGCCGCTGCTGGCGCTCGGGGTGAAGCCGGCGCAGCGCACCGACTCGCAACCGCTGCGCGTGATCCACAACGGCCGCTTCTCGCTGCCCGCCGGCACCTACGGCGTCGAGATTACGTTCGCCGACCAGGTGCCGTCGCGCCCCACGCCGCTGTCGCTGCAGGTCGGGCGCGTCGGCCCGCCGCTGCAGTCGTGGATGCTGCAACCGCAGCCGCGCGAGCGGTGGCGCACCACGCTGTGGCTGCCGGTGGACGCCAACTTCGTCGGGTTCCGCGGTCCGCTCGAAATGGAGCGCGCGATCGCGGCCATCACGCTCACCCCGAGCGCCGTCGTCGATGCGGGCGCGCGGCCGCGCGTCCCCGTCGTGTTGTCGGCCGCCGCATACGCGGGCGCGACGTTCTTCTTTCACAACGAGCAGATGTACCCGGAGCCGCAGGGGTTCTGGACCGTCGGCAGGCGATTGGCGGAGGTGACGGTGGCGGCGCCTCCGGACCGCACGAGTCCCGTAGTGCTGCGGATCCACTGCGGCGGGCGGGCCAATCACGCCGTGATCCGGACGTTCGGCTGGCAGCGCAACTACTCGCTCGTGCCCGGAACGGCCGTGGAGGTGGAGCTGCCGGTGGTCGCGGGCGGTGTGATTCCGCTCACCATCGCGACCGACGACGGCTTCTCGCCGAAGGATCTGGACCCCTCGTCCACCGATCCGCGGTTTCTCGGCATTTGGGTAGAGGTAATGCAGAAATGACCGGCGACCTCTCCGCGCTACGGCGCGAATATGCGAGCCGCGCCCTGACGGAAGACCTGGCGCACACGGATGCGATGGCGCAGTTCGCGTCGTGGTGGGACGAGGCGGTGCGGTCGCAGTTGCTCGACGTGAACGCGATGGCGCTGGCCACCTCGTCCGCTGCCGGTGAGCCCTCGGCGCGCATGGTGCTGCTCAAGGGCTTCGGCCCGGACGGGTTCGTGTTCTTCAGCAACTACGAGAGCGCGAAGGGGGGCGACCTGGAGGAGAACCCGCGGGCGAGCCTGCTCTTCTACTGGTCGGAGCTCGAGCGGCAAGTGCGCATCACCGGCGCCGTCACCCGGGTGTCGCGGGACGAGTCGGAGGCGTATTTCCATTCGCGGCCCTTCGAGAGCCAGATCGGCGCCTGGGCCTCGGCGCAGAGCCGCGAGGTCGCCGGCCGTGAGGTGCTCGAGCGGCGCTACGCGGATCTGGCAAAGGAATTCGACGGGTTGATGGTGCCGCTGCCGCCGTTCTGGGGCGGCTACTGCGTGGCGCCCGAGGCGATCGAGTTCTGGCAGGGCCGGCCGAGTCGCCTGCACGACAGGCTGGCATACACGCGGAATGCCGGCGGCGGCTGGTCGCGCCGCCGGCTGGCGCCGTGAATCTCGCAAATCACCAAATCGACAATCGCCCATTCGCCAAACAATCACCAAATCAACCGTTCATTCGATCGTCAATGTGCCCAACCATCGTCACAGCGCGATGCTGCCCTCTCCCACGCGAACGGCTTTGCCGCCCACCTGCACCCGCGTGATCCTTCGCGGCGTGCTCGCGATCCTGCTCGTCGCTCCGATCATCGCCCAGGCATCGGCTCCGCTCATGATCGTCGCGCCGGCGGCGCCAGGGGGCGGATGGGATCAGACCGCGCGCGTGATGCAGCGGGTGCTGGCGGCGACCGAACCCGGCGCCAGCGTGCAGGTCGACAACGTTCCCGGCGCCGCCGGCACCATCGGCCTGTCGCGGTTCGTGCAGTCCGAGCGCGGCAATCCTGCGGCGCTGCTCGTGACCGGGCTGGTGATGGTGAGCGGCGTGATCACGAACGGCTCGGCCTTCTCGCTGGCGGATGCCACGCCGATCGCGCGGCTCACCGGCGAGACGGAAGTGATCGTGGTGCCGGCCGCGAGCCCGTACCAGTCGATGCCGGCACTCGCCGAGGCCTTCAAGGCCAATCCCGGCGCGGTGGCCTGGGGCGGCGGATCCGCCGGCGGCACCGACGATCTGCTCGTGCGGTTGATGGCCGAGCAATTGGGCCTTCCCGCCTCGCGCGTCAATTACATCGCCTTCGCGGGCGGCGGCGCCGCGCTGGCGGCGGTGCTCGGCGGCCAGGTCACCGCCGCGGTCAGCGGCTACGGCGAGTTCGCCGGCCAGATCGCCGCCGGGCAGTTGCGGGCGTTGGCCATCTCGGCGCCGGCGCGCACGCCGGGCATCGATGCGCCAACGCTGCGCGAGGCCGGCATCGCGCTGGATCTGTCGAACTGGCGTGCGGTCGTGGCGCCGCCGGGATTGTCGGACGCCGAGCGCGACGCCCTCACGGCGCGGATCACGCGAATGGCCGGGAGCGCGGCGTGGCAGCAGGCGCTCGCGCAGAACGGCTGGGACGATCTGTTTCTGGCCGGCGCGGATTTTCGGCGGTTCCTGCTGGCCGAGCAGGCGCGCGTCGAAGGGCTGCTGCAGCGGCTGGCCGCGAGCGACACGACGCCGGCCGCGCGCGCCACACGGTCGATCACCCCCACGACACTGCCGGGGGCGCTCCTGATTCTGCTGGCCGCGGTCTCGATGGTGTTCGCCATCGGATCGATCACGAACCGGCCCACCGCGCCGATGTCCGGTGCGGGCTGGCGAAGCGCCGTCACGCTCGGCGCCGCGCTGCTCGTTCAGCCGCTGCTGTTTCCCGTGGCGGGCTTCATCGTGTCGTCGACGCTGGTGTTCGCCGCCGGCGCCCACGCCTTGCGCGGGCGGGGCTGGCAACCCGCCAGGTCGCTGACCGATGTCGCGATGGGCTTGGCGTTCGCCGGGCTGCTCTATGTGATCTTCAGCCGCGGTCTCGGCGTGTCGCTGCCATGAGCGATCTCTGGCAGGGGTTCGCGGTGGCGCTCGAGCCGCTGAACCTGCTGTGGGCGCTGGCCGGCGTGACGCTGGGCACGGCGGTCGGCGTGCTGCCCGGCATCGGCCCGGCGCTCACTGTCGCACTGCTGCTACCGGTGACCTACGGGCTCGACCCGACCGCGGCGCTGATCATGTTCGCCGGCATCTACTACGGCGCGATGTACGGGGGCTCGACCACGTCGATCCTGCTGAACACGCCCGGCGAGAGCGCCACGATCGTGACGGCGCTCGACGGCCACCAGATGGCCCGCAACGGCCGCGCCGGCGCGGCGCTGGCGACGGCGGCGGTGGGATCGTTCGTCGCCGGCACGCTGGCCACGCTCGCCCTGAGCCTCACGGCGCCCATCATGGTTCGCCTGGCGCTGGCCTTCGGATCCGCTGAGTACTTCGCGTTGATGGCCGTGGCATTCGTCACGGTGACCACCGTGCTCGGCGGCTCGCGGCTGGGCGGCTGGGTGAGCCTGCTCCTGGGCCTCACCCTCGGCTGCGTCGGCATTGATGCCTTGAGCGGCGAAGCGCGGTTGACGTTCGGCATTCCCTACCTGCTCGATGGCATCGATCCGGTGATCGTGGCGATCGGCCTGTTCGCCATCGGCGAAACCCTGTGGGTCGCCAGCCGCGGCCCCGAGCTGGAAGAGATCCTCCCCGTGAAGGGCTCGCTGTGGATGACCGCCGACGAGTGGGCCCGATCGTGGCGGCCGTGGCTGCGCGGCACCGCCATCGGCTTTCCGCTCGGCGCGCTGCCCGCCGGCGGCGCCGAGCTGCCGACCCTCCTGTCGTACGCGGTCGAGAAGCGACTGGCGCGGCGCCCCGAAGAATTCGGCCACGGCGCCATCGAAGGCGTGGCCGGACCCGAGGCCGCCAACAACGCGTCCGCCGCGGGCACGCTCGTGCCGCTGTTGACGCTGGGCCTGCCAACCTCCGCGACCGCAGCCGTGCTGCTCGCGGCGTTCCAGCAGTTCGGCTTGCAGCCGGGTCCGCTGCTGTTCGATCACGAGCCGCGGCTGGTCTGGGGCGTGATCGCGAGCCTCTACGTCGGCAACCTGATGCTGCTCGTGCTCAACCTGCCGCTGGTCGGGTTGTGGGTCAAGCTGCTGTCGATTCCGCGGCCGTGGCTGTACGGCGGCATCCTCGTGGTCGCATCGCTCGGCGCCTACAGCGTGCACCGCTCGGCCGGCGATCTGGTGCTGCTCGCAGCCATCGGCATCATCGGCTTCGGCCTGCGCGTCGTCGGCGCGCCGGTCGCACCGGTGATGATCGGCTTGATCCTCGGCCCCGCGGCGGAACAACACCTGCGCCGCGCCCTCTCGATCAGCCAGGACGACTGGAGCGTCTTCGTTACTCGCCCGCTCTCGGCAACGCTGCTCGCGGTGGCCGCCGTCATGCTGCTGTGGGGACTATCGCGACGGGAGCCAACGGCTACAATCAAGGGATGAAGGTCAGTGACTTGTTTGGCGGATCCACGGGCGTTCCGGCGGATCAATTCCCCGACCCCGCCGTCGACCTGCCGCCGGATCCGACCGGCACGCCCCAGTCGGTGGTCCTCGGCGGCGGTTGCTTCTGGTGCACCGAAGCAGTGTTCGCGAAACTCGACGGCGTCATCACCGTCGTCTCCGGCTATGCGGGCGGCACAGC
>Ga0156330_1103_pt1 | contig 11903 bp, 9 predicted proteins | sample RifCSPlowO2_12_FD_107978 | JGI IMG/M metagenome (GOLD analysis project Ga0156330, IMG submission 107978) | Acidobacteria bacterium RIFCSPLOWO2_12_FULL_67_14b | reverse complement strand
CGCCGACGAGACAGCTACTCGCGACCTCATGGTGGGCTTCCACCGCCGCCTGTCCTCAGGGATGGCGGCTGCCGAAGCCCTCACCGATCTCCAACGCAACGTACTGCAGAGCAACGGCCGTCGACTCGGCGCTTGGAGTGCGTTGGTGCTGTACGGCTCCGATCGATAGCCCCCCAACGTCAGGAGCACACAATGAATCGTCGCCAGTTTGTCAGTCGAGTTTCGCTCGGCGCAGCCGCCGCATGTACAACCCTCGCCCAACCATCGCTTGCCGCCCCGGCTCCTTCGGGTCGCCTCAACCTCCGGTTCGTCGGAATGATGGCGTTTGTTCAGAGGGCCGACCGATCGTTTCTGGTAGCCACTCCAGGGCAGCACGCAAGCCACCACATGACGCACGTGCCGTTTCTGATGGCGCGTGCGGGTTCTCCAATTGCCAAGGCATTCAGTTTCGCGCCCGTTGCCGGAGTAGTTCCTGCCGCGTTCGACACGGCCCTGATCGACAGCAGGCCAGAGGAGTTCGTCTTCCGGTCGCTGAGCAACACGGCCCTTGACATCGTTTCGGGTAGCGAAGATGCAGTGATCAACGACGCAACCGAAATGGCGCAAATGAATCGAATTGCCCCTGGCAAACGCGTGCGGGGCAACATCGAGAAGTGGGCGTCCTCGACGATTTCGCTCCGTGGAGGCCACCTGGAAAACTCGCACGGCCATCCGGATGCGGGTAAGGTGTGGTCGTTCGGTTCGCACAAGCAGCGCCTGACCGATGCGGTGAACTTCAACAACCTCGTCGGAGACTCCACGGTCATCCGTCTCACAGGCGCCACCGATGCCCGGACATACAGGCTGTCCGCTGGCGAAAGGGTCGATCTCTGGATGTTCAGTGCCGCGACAATGGAGGCTCGAGGCGGCGACCCTACGCGGTTGGCGCACAGCGAGTTGTTGTTTGAATACTTGGTGGACGCTACCACGGTCTATGCCGAGTGTCCCGATGCCACTGGCAGGCCCGTGCCGGCTACCGAGGTACCCTTCGTTAACCCGTCGAGCGCGAGTCTGGGCATCGTGGCGGCAGAAACCCGGTTCCCACCGGATACCGAACTCTGCTACATCGCTGCCATCCTGCTCGACCTTCTCGGTGTGAAGTAGTAGGCGGATCTGTTCCCTCGTCGAAGGCCGGGCTACCTGGGCCCGGCCTTCACTTTTTCCCACTCCGCCATCGCACCCTGCACCGCCGCCGACGCGGCCTTCCACGCCTCGAGCACCACCGGCATCGGCCGCGCGTCCGCGGCCTCGACCGTGCCGAACAACTGGCCGAGCGGCCCGCCCGCCCTCGCCAGCCGCTGGTCGATCTCGGTGGTCTGCGCGGTCTTGGGCGCGGCCCGCACCTCGCGCAGCGCCTCTGCCACGCGCCGCATCGCGGCATCGATCGCGCGCGAGGTGTCGTACTGCACTTGGAGATCGGCCGCGGTCGCCTTCACCCGCGGATCGATCTTCACCACCAGCGGCTGCGATTGCGACGCGCCATCCGCCGTGAGCCGGACCGTATAGCGGCCCGGGAGCGCCCACGACCCCAGCGGCGTCCTCGGCGTGTTCGCCAGGATCGCCGCAATCGGATAGCTGAAGCCGCCGGCGGCCGGGCGCTCGTGATGCACGTCCCACACGAAGCGATGCAGGCCCGCCGTCTTCAGGAGCGGGCGATGAGGGCGCAGCCAGTAATCGGGCGTGTTGCGTCCTTCCACGAGCGGCTCGACCGGATCGTCGCTCGAGTAGCGGCGCACGAGCGCGCCCTGCGCGTCGAGAATCTCGAGCGTCACCGGCCCGGCGGCGGCGCCCTTCAGGTAGTAGTGCACGATGGCGCCGTCCGGCGGGTTCTGCCCGGCCGGCTCGTCGGGCGGGAGCGGCGTGTCGGTGTTCTTGTTCCAGCGGAAGCGCCACGCGTCCTGGGGCGCGAACAGGTGCACCGCGGCCGCCGTCGTGGCGGCGGCGATCTGACGCAGCGGCGTGATGTCGTCCAGGATGTAGAAGGAACGCCCGTGCGTGCCCAGCACGAGGTCGTCGTCCTTGATCACCAGGTCGCGGATCGACGTCGCCGGCAGGTTGTTCCTGAGCGACTGCCAATGCTCGCCATCGTCGAACGACACGTAGACGGTTTGTTCGCCGCCGGCAAAAAGGAGTCCGCGCCGCTTGGGGTCCTCGCGCACGACATTGATGATCGCGCCGTCGGGAATGCCCGTGGTGATGTGGGCCCACGTCTTGCCGCCATCGCGCGTCCGGAAGATATGCGGCCGCAGATCGTCGAGGCGAATGGTGTTGACCGCGGCGTAGGCGGTGTTCACGTCGAAATGCGACGCATCCATGATCGAGACCTTCGACCAGGGCGTCAGCGCCGGCGGCGTCACGTCCTGCCAGGTCTTCCCGCCATCACGCGTCACGTGGATCAGCCCGTCGTCGGTGCCGGCCCAGATCGTGCGCTCGTCGGTATGGGACGGCGCAATGGTGTAGATGACGCCTCGCTGCGTGGCCTGCGCCTCGGGCAAGCTCGTATAGATGCCGACGTTCTTCGGGATGTCCCAGGTCTTGCGGGTCAGGTCGGGGCTGATCTGGTCCCACGACTGCCCGCCGTTGACGGTCTGCCACAGGACGTTCGACGAGAAGTACAGCTTCCGCGGGTTGATCGGCGAGAACAACACCGGCATGGTGCGGACCACGCGGTAGCCCGCATCGCGGCCGAACTTCGGGCCCACCTGCTGCACCTGTCCGGTGCGCCGATCCCAGCGCGAGACCTTGCCGCCGTAGACGATGTCGGGATCGAGCGGATCCGGCGCCACGTAGCCGTACTCTTCGACGCCGACCGGCGACCACTCGCGGAACGTAATCTGCCCGTGGTCGCCGCGGCTCTGCACGCACGCGGAGCCGCTCTCCTGCTGGCCGCTGCACACGCGGTACGGGAACGCGTTGTCGGTGCTCACGTGATAGAAGGCGGCGGTTGGCTGGTTGTACCAACTGCTCCACGACGCGCCGCCGTTCAAGGTGATCACGGCGCCCTGATCCGATGTCAGCGCGAGGATGTCCGGATTGGCCGGATTGAACCACGCCTTCTGGTAGTCGTCGCCGCCGGGCGCACCGCGGATGGCGGTGAACGTGCGGCCGCCGTCGGTGGACTTCCACGTGACGATCGTCGGGACGATCACGATGTCGGGATTGGTCGGATGCACGCGGACATCGCTCGCATCGGACGGGCGCGCCAGCACGCGCGGGTCACTGTTGACGCGCGTCCAGGTCTCGCCGCTGTCGTCCGAGCGGAACACGCCGGCACTGCGGGCCTCGGCGATCACGAACAGGCGCGAGGGACGGCTGGGCGCGATGCCGATGCCGATGCGGCCGACGCGATCGCCATCCCAGGTCGGCAGCCCCGAGGTCAGCTGCCGCCACGTGCTGCCGCCGTCGGTCGACTTGAACAGGCCGCTGTTGGGCCCGCGAAAATCGCCGTTCTCCCACGGCCCCTGGCGCGCCTGCCAGAGCGAGGCATAGACGACGCTGGAATTCGAGGGATCGATCGCGACGTCGACGCCGCCGGTGTTCTCGTCCTTGTAGAGCACGCGATCGAACGTCCGGCCGCCATCGGTCGATCGAAAAATCCCGCGCTCCGTGTTCGGGCCATACGGATGGCCGAGGGCGGCCACGAACAGGCGATCCGCATTCTTCGGGTCGACCACGACCTGCGCGATCTGCTGCGAGTCGCGCAGGCCGAGGTGGGTCCAGGTCTTCCCCGCATCCGACGACTTGTACATGCCGTCGCCCGTGGCCAGGTCGGGGCGTTGCTGGGCTTCGCCCGTGCCGACGTAAATGATATTGGGGTCGGACGGCGCCACCGCAAGCGCACCGATCGAGCCGGTCGGCTGGTCGTCGAAGATCGGGATCCACGTGCGGCCCGCGTCGGTCGTCTTCCAGACGCCGCCGTTGACCACGCCGATGTAGAACGTGTGCGGCTGGCTTGGCACCCCGTCGAGCGCCTTGGTCCGGCTCGCGCGATGCGGGCCGATGTTCCGCCACTGCAGCTCGCGGAACAGTCCTGGATCGAACGCGGCGGGCCTGCCCTGAGCGTCGTCTTGCGCAGCGTCGAAGGGACCCTGGGCCACGGCCACCGGCCATCCCGCGAACGCCACGACCGCCACCGCACCAAGCAAGAGGGCTTTGCGCATTGCCAGAGTGTAGCCCTTCGACTCGAAGGGTGCGATACTCCCGCCATGCGTACCCTCCTGTTTACTACCCTGACCCTGACGATGGTGGCGGCGGCGACGGGAACGGCGCAACAGCGTGCGGCCGACGCGCCCAGGGCGCTCACCATCGCCGACTACGAGCGGGCCGAGCGCTTCATGACCTACAACACGACCCCGCTGGTGTCGAACGGAGCGGTACGCGCGACCTGGTTGCCCGGTGATGTGTTCTGGTACCGCAACCAGGCCGCGGCCGGCAGCGAGTTCATCCTCGTCGACGCGGCGCGGGCCGCCCGGGCGCCGGCGTTCGACCACGCCGCGGTCGCGGCGACCTTGTCGACCGCCATGGGCAAGCCGGTCGCATCAGGCCGCCTGCCCTTTACGCAGATCACGTTCGACGCCGGCCGCACGAACTTCTCGTTCGACGCCGAAGGCAAGCGCTGGACCTGCGACGTGCAGGGCAAGGCGTGCGAGAACGGCAACCGTCCGTCGACCCCGCCCAACAGCGTGACCTCGCCGGATGGCAAGCTTGCCGTCTTCATCCGCGACTTCAACCTCTGGGTCCGCGACCTCGCGGCGGGCACCGACAAGCCGCTCACCACCGACGGCGTGAAGGACTTCGGCTACGCCACCGACAACGCCGGCTGGATCCGCAGCGATCGGCCGGTCGTGTTGTGGTCTCCCGATTCGAAGAAGCTGGCGACGTTCCAGCAGGACGAGCGCGGCGTCGGCGAGATGTACCTCGTGAACACCACGGCGGGCCACCCAACCCTGCAGGCGTGGAAGTATCCGCTGCCGGGCGATGCGGTGATCACCACCATTCAGCGCGTGATCGTGGAGGTCGACGGCCCCAGGGTGGTTCGGCTCCAGATGCCCGCCGATCAGCACCGCTCCACGCTCTGTGACGACGTGAAGTGCGGCGGCGAGTGGGTCGATGTGCAGTGGAAGCCGGACGGCAGCGAAGTGGCGTTCGTGTCGAGCTCCCGCAACCACCAGGAAGCGCAGCTGCGCGTGGCCAGCGCCGCTACCGGCGCCTTCCGCGAAGTTCTCAGCGAAAAGGCCGAGACCTTCTACGAGTCGGGCAACGGCAAGGTGAACTGGCGCTACCTGCCCAAGTCGAACGAGGCGATCTGGTTCTCGCAGAAGGACAACTGGGGCCATCTCTATCTGCACGACCTGCAGACCGGGCAGCTGAAGCAGCCGATCACCGGCGGCGAGGGCAACGTCACGCAGCTCGAGCGCGTCGATGAAGACAATCGCGTCGTCTACTTCGAGGGCGTGGGCCGCGAGCGGGGCCGCGACCCGTACTTCCGCCACTTCTACCGCGCCGGCATGGACGGCAAGAGCGCCCGGCTGCTGACGCCCGAGGATGCCGATCACGACATCCAGCTGTCGCCGTCCGGCCAGTACTTCGTCGACAACTACTCGAAGCCGGATGCGCCGAGCGTGTCGGTGTTGCGCGATGCCACCGGCAAGGTGGTGCTGGAGCTCCAGCGGGCCGATGTCTCGCGGCTGCTGGCGACCGGATGGAAGCCGCCGATGCCGATCACGGTCAAGGATCGGGGTGGCGTGGGCGACCTCTACGGCCTGCTCTACCGGCCGACCAACTTCGATCCGTCGAAGCAGTACCCCATCGTCAATCGCATCTACCCCGGACCGCAGACCGGCAGCGTCGGCAGCCGCAGCTTCTCGGCGGCGCGCGCCGACTCGCAGGCGCTCGCCGAGCTCGGCTTCGTCGTGGTCGAAATCGACGGCATGGGCACGCCGTGGCGCTCGAAGCGGTTCCACGCCGCCTACTACGGCGACATGGGCGACAACACGCTGCCCGACCAGGTCGCGGGCATGAAAGAGCTGGCGGCGCGCTATCCGTGGATCGACATCAATCGCGCCGGCATCTACGGCCACTCCGGCGGCGGCTTTGCCACGGCCGGCGCGATGTTTCGCTATCCGGACTTCTTCAAGGTCGGCGTCTCACAAGCCGGCAACCACGACAACCGCGTCTACGAAGACGACTGGGCCGAGAAGTGGCACGGCCTGCTGGTGAAGAACGCCGACGGCACGACCAACTACGACAGCCAGGCCAACCAGAACTTCGCGAAGAACCTGAAGGGCAAGCTGCTGCTCGCGCATGGATCGATGGACAACAACGTGCCGTTCTACAGCACGCTGCTGGTGGTCGACGCGTTGATCAAGGCGAACAAGGACTTCGATCTGATCATCTTCCCGAACCGCGGGCATGGCTTCGGCAACGAGCCGTACATGGTGAGGCGGCGGTGGGATTATTTCGTGAAGCACCTGCTCGGCGCGGAACCGCCGGCCGGGTTCGAGCTGAAGGGGCCGGCGCAAGCGCCGGCCCCTCCGACACCCTAGTTTCCCGGCGCGTGGGGCGCCGTCGGCTACGTCGGACACGCGGCGGCCACCGGCGGCGGCAGCGCTCCGGGCGCGGCCTACCTCGCGGCCCTCGGCGAGATCTTCTGGGCGACGTCGTACGAGGATGCGCTGCTCGCGGGCCAGCATGTGTCGAGCCACGGCGGCGACGCCGAGCTGATCGAAGAGGCGTTCAAGGACAGCTTTGCCGACAGCCTCGGATGGAGCGACCAGGAGTTCGAGCAGTTCTGGAACGATCCCGACCACGAGTTCACGGCCGAAGTCGCGCGCCGGTTCGACGACACATGGGACGCGCGGGAGTGGATGACGCGCCGCCGATGACACCGATCTAAACAGCTCCTGGCAGTCCAGCCGCACAAGATGCACCATGGGGATCAGGCACCGTACGCACTGTACGCACCGTACGCACTGTACGCACCGTACGCACCGTACGCACTGTACGCACCGTTTCTACGGCGTGGGACTCGATTGCCACTGGCCGCGCCGATACGTCCACGCATGCCCGCCGATCGCCTCGAATTCGACGCCGATCGCGTCGCCGGATCGAGCCTCACGAATGAGATGGAGAAACTGGCGCGCATCGTGGGGCGCGGCTTGTTCGAGGACGAACATCGTGAAGACCTGGCCGTTGCCGAGGAAGGCCAGCAGCCGAACGGCGGAGCCGCCCCTGACGGCGGCATCCGGGTACTCGACCAGTACCGCGACGTCGGTCTCATGGTTGCCGTCGAAGTCGCCGAGAATCAGGTTCGGAGGCCACGTCGGCGTGCGCCCGCGAATCTCGAGTTCCACCTCCGGCAGCACCCGCGCCAGCCGCCATTCCCGATGCAGGGCATCGATCTGTTGGCGGACGGCGGCCGGCAATGTCACGTCTTGCGTCGACGCCGCCCACGCGGCGAGTGCCAGCAGCGCGATCATCGCTTCAGCCTCCCCGCCGGGGAGAGGCCTTGGCAGCGGGCTTGATCTTCACGGGAAACACCCCCAGGATGGGCGAGTGTAGTCCACCAACGAACCTTCCCGGGGCTGGTTCGTAATGTGTCTGTAGAAGGAGCCTATGGTGTTTGGACCTGTGCGCCGCGTGAAGTTCCTCGTCACTGCGCCGTTCATCCTGCTGATGCTGGTGGTCATCAACGTGATGACCTCGCCGGGCGAGTGGTGGGTCCAGTGGGCCGCGCTCGGCATCGGCATCGCGTGGGTCATCAACCTGTTCAAGCTGATCCGCGACATTGTGGTCATCGGCGGCCTCGCGGCGTTCGGCGCCTACATCTTCAACCGCAACCGGCAGAACTAGGTGGCCGCCACCACCACGCGATTGCGGCCCGCCGCCTTCGCCTGGTAGAGCGCATCGTCCGCCGTGCGGATGATCGTATCCAGCACGATCGCCGAGGCGTGCGGATCGCGGCTGAGGCCGACGCCGATGCTGACGGTGACCTTCACCTGGATGTCGCCTTCGACCCGCATCGGCGCCGCTTCGATCAGGGTCCGTAGCCGTTCGGCGGCCACGAGCGCCTGCTCGCGGTCCGACTCGGGCAGCAGCACGAGGAACTCCTCGCCTCCCCACCGCCCCACGTTGTCGGACGCCCGCACGGCCGCGGTCAGCCGGGCCGCCAGCTGCGACAACACCTGATCGCCTGCGGCATGGCCGTAGGTGTCGTTGACCGACTTGAAGTGATCGATGTCCACCATGGCCAAGGCGAACGGATGCTGCTTGCGCTTCGCCCGGGCCAGGCCCGCCATGGCTTGATCGGTGAGCGCGCGGCGATTGAGCAGGCCGGTGAGCCCGTCGCGCAACGCGAGCTCTTCCATCCGCCGGTAGGCGGCGCTGAGCTCGCGCGTGCGGTCCTCGACGCGGGTCTCGAGTTCCTGCCGAAGCAACTCCACGTCGCCGAGCGCGCGCTGGAACCGGTACGCCAGCGTCAGGCTCATCCCCAGCACGAGCACGCCGAAGCCGTAGACGCCGTAGCGGGGCCCCACGTATAAGTTGCGCTCGACCAGCGCGTCGTTGGAGAAGGCCAGGGCAACCAGCACAGCCGCCAGCCCCACGGCGCGCGCCTCGCGATCGCCGGCCCGGATGCGCCTGTAGATCAGGCGCAGCAGGGCCAGGATGAGCACGGCGAGCATCACGTACAGAAACGGCAGCATGCGGCGGGCCAAGGCGATGCCCGGCGAGACGATCACTACGGCGCAGCCGATCAGCAGGATGGCCTGCGTCGCCCGCAGCCACTTGCTGAACGGCTCCCGGAAGAACACCCAGATGAACTGCACGAAGGTTGGGACCGTCGCGTAGAGCAGGAAGTGTTCGAACTTCTTCATCAGGATGAAGTCGTCGAACAGCTCGTACTTCCACTGGGTCCGGAAGAAGCAGTAGAGCGCCGCTTCGATGGCGAGCAGCCCGAACCACCCGTAATCGGCGGTGCCGGGGCGCATGACGCGGAGGCCGAGGTGGTAGACCGCGGCCACCAGGAACACGAACAGGAGCGCGAGCAACCCGGTTTCGCCGCGCGACCCCTGCTCCACGATCCTGACCAGTGGCCCCGCGAAGAACGGGCCTTCGACCGGTCCCGCGGCCCCGGGCGCGCTGCCGGGCTCACGCCACACCCGCAGCGCGAGCATGAACGATCCGTCTGGCTCACGCAGGTCCGGCCCCACCGTGAACACGGTGTGCTTGTCGTAGTTGGCCTGGGGATCCGGCGGCAGCCGGCCGACGCCGCCGAGTGCGCGGCCGCCGATAAACACCTCGTACGCGCTCTCGACCTTTCCCAACTGGACGCCGAGGATCTCGTCGGCCGCCCACGGGCCGGCGACACGAACGCGGTACCACGCGAAGCCGGTGACGTGATGGAAACCCTGGCGGCCCCAGCTCATCGGGACCTGCAGCCGGGGCCAGGCGGAGCTGTCGAATTCAGGAGCGGCCCACGCGAGGTTGTCGCCCGCCTGGAACGCCCACGGCCCGGCCAGCGCGATGACGCCGGCGCCGCGGCCCCAGGGCGCACACGCGCCGAGCATCGCGAGCAGCGCCGTCGCGACGCACGCACGGCGGACCGCCCGGCCGTCGTGCGGGACCATCAGCGTCCGGCGACGCTGCGCAGCAGCGTGAGCAGCAAGTCGACGGCGACGGTATTGTGGCCGCCCAGCGGAATGAGCACGTCGGCGTATCGCTTGCTGGGCTCGACAAACTCGAGGTGCATCGGCTTCACCGTCGATTGGTACTGATCGATCACCGACTCCATGGTCCGGCCGCGTTCGGCGACGTCGCGCTGCAGCCGGCGGATGAACCGCGTGTCGGAGTCGGTGTCGACGAACACCTTGATGTCCATCAGGTCGCGAAGCGCCGCGTCGGTAAAGACCAGGATGCCTTCGACGATCAGCGCGCGCCGCGGCTGGAACGTGTCGGTTTGCGCCAGGCGCGCGTGGCGCGTGAAGTCGTACTGCGGAACGTCCACCGCCTCGCCGGCCTTCAGCGCGCGCACGTGCCGCACCATCAGGTCGGTCTCGAGCGCATCCGGATGATCGTAGTTGAGGGCGGCGCGCTCTTCCAGCCGCAGGTCGTTGCGATCGCGATAGTAGCGATCGTGATCGAGCAGCGTGACTTGCTCGGGTCCCAGGCTGTCAACGATGCGGCGGACAACGGTGGTCTTGCCGGAGCCGGATCCGCCGGCGACGCCGATGACGAATGAAGCCATACAGCGGCTCGATCATACAACGCCGCTCCGATAGGGGATGGTCGGCCATGAGCGAGCCGAGCGATTCGCCAAAGGCGAATCGTGAGGCGAGTCGACTGGTGCGGAAGAGAGGACTCGAACCTCCACCCGGTTGCCCGGACTAGCTCCTGAGGCTAGCGCGTCTGCCAATTCCGCCACTCCCGCACGGAGGGTATTTCACGCCGGCAGTAAGCTCTCAGTATAGCTAGCGTTCCGCCGCGAACGCAAACCTGCCCTTCTTGAGCGCGCTCTGCGCTTCCACCACCGACAGCATCGCTTCCGCCGCGTGCGACAGCGTGCCTTCGCGGCGGTGAATCAAGCGGAGCTTGCGATCGAACGCCAGCTCGGGCACCTGCACGCGCACCAGCTCCTTGTGGCCGAGTTCCTTCTCCACCGTGATCGCGGGCAGCAGCGCCACGCCGTTGCCCATCGCCACGAACTTCTTGATCGCGTCGATGGTCGGCATCTCGACCGGCATGCGCAGCTCGACGCGCCGGCGCCGGAACGTGTCGATCACCTTTTGCCGGTACGGCGACGACACGTGATGCGCCACGAACGACTCGCGCGCCAGTTCCGTGATCGACACCTTCGCCCGGCGCGCCAACGGATGCGACGGCGGCACCACGAACGCCAGCTCGTCGTGATAGACGACGATCGAGTGCAACGCCGCGGTGTCGGGCCGGAAGGTGACGACGCCGAAGTCGGCGCCGTAGTCGAGCACCTGCGCCGGCACGCGGCTGCCAAGCGCCCGCTGCACCGTGATGTGCACTTCCGGGTAAAGCCGACGGTATTCGTGCAGGATCGGCAACAGGTACAGGCACGTCAGCTCGTTGGCGGCCACCGTCAGACGGCCCGTCCGCAACTGCCGCACATCGTCGAGCGCCGCCATCGCGCGCAGGCGCAGGTTGACGAGCCGCTCGGCGTGGTCCGCCAGCACCCGCCCGGCATCGGTGAGCACGCCCCGCCGGCTCGAACGGTCGAACAGCGGACGGCCGATCTCGTCTTCCAGCTTCTTGATCGTCTGGCTGATGGCCGGTTGTGTCCGGTAGAGCGCCTTGGCGGCAGCCGAGAAACTCCCTTCGCGAACCACCGCCAGGAAGGCTTCGAGCTGGAACAGTTCCATAAAGATTCATACTATAAGCAATCTTCCACGTTGGTATAGATATTATTACTTTGACTTATTTTGGTCGCCGGCCCGAGACTGGGTACCTAGCTGGAACCCGATGGCGACCACTACCCGCATCCACGTGTTCGACACCACGCTGCGCGACGGCGAGCAGGCCCCCGGCTTCAGCATGACGCCGGCGGAGAAGCTGCGACTGGCACAGCAACTCGATCGCCTGGGCGTGGACATCATCGAGGCCGGCTTTCCGATCTCGTCCGACGGCGACTTCGAGGCCGTCCGCACGATCGCGGGCGCCGTCCGGCGGCCGATCATCGCCGGCCTGGCGCGCGCGATCCCGGCCGACATCGATCGGGCGTGGGCGGCGCTCGCGGGCGCCGCCCGGCCGCGTATTCACGTGTTCCTCGCCACCTCCGACATTCACCTGGAGCACAAGCTGCGCATCACGCGGCAGCAGTGCCTCGAACAGGTCCGCACGGC
>Ga0156330_1237_pt4 | contig 11947 bp, 11 predicted proteins | sample RifCSPlowO2_12_FD_107978 | JGI IMG/M metagenome (GOLD analysis project Ga0156330, IMG submission 107978) | Acidobacteria bacterium RIFCSPLOWO2_12_FULL_67_14b | reverse complement strand
GCTTCCGATCCGTTTACCGCCACTCGCCAGCTGCCGAGATCGAGGCCGACCGTCTGGTCGTCGGTGACCTTGCGCGCACAGAGGTCGAACGCAAAATTGGGCGCTGCCGAGATCGTCGCGTGGTGCGCGTGAATTGCCCATAGCCATCGCGACGGTCGCGCCAGAAAGGCCAGTGGCGACATGATGGCAACCGGTACGCCGAAGTACATCGCACCGAGCCACATGCCGATCAGCCCCATGTCGTGATACAGCGGCAGCCAACTCACGCCGACATCGTCCGAATGAATCTCGAGCGCTTCGCCAAGGGCCCGCACGTTCGCGAGCAGGTTGGCGTGCGACAACACGACGCCCTTCGGATCGCCGGTGCTCCCCGACGTGTACTGAATCAGAGCCGCGTCGTTTGGCTCTGCCGACTGCCAGCCGGCGGGGCCGGCGCCGCCGGAAAGACGCTCAGCGGTCGTGATGGTGACAAGCGACGGCACCGGGCCGCGCATCAGCGCGGCCAGTCGTTCGGCCTCGGCGAACGTGATGAGTACGCGCGCTTCGGCATTACGGAGAATGCCCTGCTGGCGGCGCGTGTAGGCGAGCAGATCCGACGCCCGCACCGGTGGATACAACGGAACGGGTACGGCGCCGATGATGAGCGTGGCGAAGAACGTGTCAAAGAAGGCGCGTTCGGTCCGTAGCATCAAGGCCACGCGATCGCCCTTGGCGACCCCGAGTGCCTGCAACGCTCCGGCCATCGCGGTTGCCGCCGTGAAGAGCTCGCCGTACGTGACGGGTACCTCCGTTCCGTCGTCCTTGCGTAAGTGGATATGAATGCGATCAGGGGCACGCTCAGCATGCCAGCGCAGCGCTTCGACCAACGAGCGAGCGTTGGCCGGGATCGATGTCGGCGATGGTGTTGCCTTCGCCATGGCGGCCGGCGACGGCACCGCTTCGGTGGCGGTCCCGGCGGGCGCAGCGCGAAGAATGGCGCTCACCAGGTCCTTCGGCGTCGCGGCTTCGGCCATGACCGAATCGGCCAGGCGGACGCCGAACACCCGTTCGAGCCGGAGCAGCAGCTCGACGCGTTCGAGACTGCTGATCCCCAGGTCACGGTCGAGGGAGTCGTCCAGGCTCGGATGTTTGCCGGCGCCGCCTCCTCCCAGTTCGTTGACGAGAGCGGCAACCACGGCCAGGACCTGATCGTCGACGGCAGCGACAGTTGGGGACATTTGGCCAGTCACTGTCGATCCGCTTCCGGGCCGTACGCCTTCAGCGCGTATTCCTGGACCATGCGTTGAGCGGTAAAGAACGAGCCGTTCAGCGCAATCGCGTGGCGCATCACATCGACGAACGCGTCGTGCCGCTGGTAGAACAACGGCAGGACGGATTGCTCCAGGGTGTTGTAAAGCGCCGTCGCGTCCGACCTGCTCGCCGCGGGCCCGTCAGGGGACCCGCCGCCATCGCGGCCGATCGCCCAACCGGTGACGCCTTCGACCCGGCCTTCCAGCCACCACCCGTCGAGCACGCTCAGGCTTGGCACGCCGTTCAGCGCCGCCTTCATGCCGCTGGTGCCCGACGCTTCGAGTGGGCGCTGCGGTGTGTTGAGCCACACATCCGATCCCGCGGTGACCAGGGCCGCCATGGTCATGTCGTAGTCCTCGAGATAGGCGATGGCAACCTGATCTCGCAGCGCCTCGCGCGCGTGGAACACGCGCTCGATGACGTGTTTGCCGTCCTCGTCATGCGGGTGCGCCTTGCCGGCGAACACCACTTGCAGGCCTCCATGCGCGGCCACCGATCGCAGGCGGTTGAGATCGCTGATGATGAGGTCGGCGCGCTTGTAAGCGGTGGCGCGGCGGGCGAAGCCAATCGTGAGGACCGCGGGGTCGAATGGGTGAGGCTGCGTCCGGTTCACCAGTTCCAGCAGCCGCAGCTTGGCGGCCACGTGCGCGTCCCAGATTTCGGGCAGCGGAAATCCCATCGAGTAGCGCAGGCTGAAGTTATCGCGGCGCCAGCCGGGAATGCGGCGATCGAACAGGGCGGCGAACGGCGGCGAAGCCCACGTCACCGCATGAATGCCGTTGGTGATGGCATCGATGTCGAAGCCGCCGTACATCTGTCGCGACACCTCGCCATGCCGCATCGCCACGCCGTTGATGTAGTGGCTGAAGGTGAGCGCCAGATATGTCATGTTCAGGACGCCGCCGTAACAGCATCGGTGGAGCACTTCGGAGATCGGCCCTTCGCCGAGCACTTGTTGAACGAGCGGCATCGGGAACTGATCGTGCGCGGCCTGGATCGGCGTGTGCGTCGTGAAGACGCAGGATCGCCGGACGGATTCGACATCGCTGTCGGTGACCGCGGTGCGGCTGCCGAGGCGTTCGCTCAGCAATTCCACGACGAGCAGGGCGGAGTGACCCTCGTTCAAGTGAAACCGCTGCACGTTGGCGTATCCGAGGGCGCGGAGCATCCGCACGCCGCCGACGCCCAGCACCGTTTCCTGTGCCAGACGGTAGCCTTGATCTCCGCCGTACAACGCGTGCGAGAGCGCGCGGTCTTCGACGGCGTTGGCCTCGACGTCGGTGTCGAGGAAGTACACGGGCACGGTGACGCCGTCGATGCCGGCGACCTGCCGGCGCCAGGCGCGGACGACGACGGCACGGCCGTTCACGGTCAACGTGACATGTGGCGTCTGCAACTCCAGATGGGCCGCGACGTCCCAATCCGATCCTTCCTCATGCTGATGACCCGCCGCGTCCAAGCGCTGCCGGAAATAGCCCTTGCGGTGGATGAGCGTGACGGCGACGAAGGGCAGGCCCATGTCGGCGGCGGCCCGCACCATGTCTCCGGCGAGCACACCGAGGCCTCCGGCATAGGTCGGCACGTCTGGTGCCACGCCGATCTCCATCGAGAAGTACGCGATCATCGCGCGCGGCCGATCTAGATTCGGAACTGGCGCTCGCGACGCTGCTCGCTGGCCATCAGTTCCACCAGCCGGCCCTGTTGCTCCCCGAAATGACGCATCAGGTCGTCCATGGTCAGGATCCCGATCAGGGCGCCGGCGGCATCGACGATGGGGAGACGCCGCACGCCGTGTTCCTGCATGCGCGCGACGGCCGACTCCACGCTGTCGTGCTCATGCGCGGTGACGAGATCGTCGGTCATCATGTCGTCGAGGTTCAGGTAGTGGATGTGGTCGGGATCTCCCGCGACCACAATGACGACAATGTCGCGATCGGTGACGATCCCGATCGGCACGTGCCGCCCCTGGCGCTCCTCGACGACAACCACGTCACCGACATGGGCCATGCGCATGCGCTTGGCGGCGTCGATCACCCCCTCGGTCTTCGGCGCGACCACGACGTTTCGATTGCAGATGTCTCCGACAGTCATGGCAGTACTCCTGATTGGCGCGCGGTGACGTACCGGCGTTCGGCATCGGATTGTGCAAGGGCGGTACCAGACACCAGTGACCTTGCACACAGCAACTGTCGTCATCGGTCGGCCACCCGGTTGCGGATTTCCGCCGATCGTCTGAAATAGTCCCCGGCCGCGGGCTGCAGGCGCGCGGCGCGGTCGGGAGAGGCACGGGGATTGCTACAAATTCCAGGTGATGCAACAACTCCGGGACGACACGCCGGCGTCGTCATGGGAGCACTTTCCTCATGACGCGGACATCGGTGTCACCGGCAGTGGCCCGACAAAAGCCGAAGCGTTTCGCCAGGCCGCGATCGCGCTGACCGCCGTCGTCACCGACCCCGCCCTGGTCCGAGCGCTGACCGCCGTGCCGCTCGAATGCCGCGCACCTAACGATGAGCTGCTGCTGGTCGAGTGGCTGAATGCCCTCATCTACGAGATGTCCGTGCGATCGATGCTGTTCGGCGACTTCTCGGTGGAGATCGGCGACGGCGTGCTGCGGGCCACCGCGTGGGGCGAAGATGTCGACCGCGACCGGCACGAACCGGCCGTGGAAGTGAAGGGGGCGACCTTGACCGCTCTTCGCGTCGCGCCCGTCGACGGCGGGTGGCGCGCGCAGTGCGTTGTCGATGTCTGAACCAAGGTCTGCCGTGCCGCAGACCGTGAGCAATGCCGGAAGGATCGCCGCCGATGGATCCCGCGACGCTGGTTCGAAAATCCGAGTACGAGTGGTGGGTGCCGGCAACCGGCCGCATGCGCGTGCCCGGCATCATCTATGCGTCGGAGCAGCTCATCCGCGAGATGGACGAGAAGGTCCGCGAGCAGGTCACCAACGTCGCCGCCCTGCCCGGCATTCAAACGGCCTCGTACGCCATGCCGGACGCTCACTGGGGCTACGGGTTTCCAATCGGAGGGGTCGCGGCGTTCGACCCCAAGGAAGGCGGCATCGTCTCGGCCGGCGGCGTCGGGTTCGACATCTCCTGCGGCGTGCGGACGCTCCGCACCGGTGTGACCATCGAGGCGATTGAGCCGCTGAAGCGCCAGCTGGCCGCGGAGTTGTCGCGCAGCGTCCCGGCCGGCGTCGGCAGTCACGGACGCATTCACCTGGGCGGCGCCGATCTCGACGAGATGCTGCGGGGCGGCGCCAACTGGGCCTCACAGCACGGTTACGGGGTCAAGGGCGACCTTGACGTGATTGAGGAACACGGGTGCATGCCGGACGCACATCCCGAATGGGTGTCGGAGCGCGCGCGCCGGCGCCAACAAGACGAGATGGGCACGCTGGGATCGGGCAACCACTATCTCGAGGTGCAGCGGGTCGCCGAGATCTACGACGCCGCCGTCGCGGAAGGGTTCGGCCTCCATCAGAACGACGTGCTCGTGTCGATCCACTGCGGCTCGAGAGGGCTCGGCCACCAGATCGGCACCGAGTTCCTGCGTGAGATGGCCGTGGCCGAACCCGCCTTGGTGACCGCCGCCGGGGATCGGGAGTTGGCCTGCGCGCCGGTGGAGTCTGAGCTGGGCCGGCGCTACCTGGGCGCCATGCGCGCCGCGATCAACTGCGCGCTGGCCAACCGTCAGATCATCACGCACCTCGTCCGGCAGGCCTTCGCCAGCATGATGCCGGCGGCCAGCTTGACCATTCTGTATGACGTGTCGCACAACACGTGCAAGCTCGAGCAGCATCGCGTCGGCAAGGTATCGAAGGCGCTTTGGGTTCATCGCAAGGGCGCGACGCGGGCCCTGGGACCCGGTCACGCGGACCTGCCCGACGCCTTGCGCCCCTTCGGCCAGCCGGTCCTGATCGGGGGCACGATGGGGACGGCGTCCTTCATCCTCGTGGGCACGCACGAAAGCGAGCGGCTCTCGTTCGCGTCGTCGTGCCATGGCGCGGGCCGCGCGATGAGCCGCCACGCGGCGCTTCGACGGTGGAAAGGCCGGCAGATCGTTGCTGAGCTGGGCGCACGCGGCATCGTCATCCGGAGCCCGTCGCCGCGCGGGGTGGCGGAGGAAGCGCCGGGTGCCTACAAGGATGTCGGCGCCGTCGTGGATGCGGCCGAAGGGGCAGGCCTCTCACGCAAGGTGGCGAGGGTCGAACCCCTGGTGTGCGTCAAAGGGTAGTCACGATTGGCGTACCGGTACACGCGCTCCTGTCAGTCGGGCGACCGCAAATCAGCCAGCGATTCATCACGATGATCGCGTCGAATGGCGGTGGCGATGAGCGGCGCGATGCTCGTGAGCTCAAGGTGAGGCACCGGCGCGTCGATCGCCACCGTGTCACCGGCCACCAGGCGGGTGATCGGCAGCTTCTGCAGGATCTCGCGGGCGTGGCCGACGGCCAGCGCGTGCGTGACGACCACGGTCATCGGCTCGCCGGCGCCTGACGCGCGCAGCGCGGCTATCGCCGCCTTGATGGTCGCGCCGGTGCTCAGCATGTCGTCGACGATGATGGGCAGCCGGCCGCGGACGTCGCCAATGACGCCGTGTGCTTCGACCTCTTCACCGTCAAGTCGCGTCTTGTGGATGAACGCCATGGGCGTCTGCAGCAGGCGAGCGTATTCGCGCGCCCGCTTGACGGCGCCCAGGTCCGGAGCGACGACCACCGAATTCTCATGCACGGAGGGCGCGACCGCCCGCGCCAGCAGCGGCACGGCGGTCAAATGGTCAATCGGAATGCCGAAGAACCCCTCGATCGACGGTGTGTGAGCGTCGACCAGCATCAGCCGATCGAAGCCCGCGGTGCCAATCAGGTCGGCGGCCACGCGGGCGCCGAGCGACCGGCGATGTGTGCGGCGGTCCTGCCGCGCATACCCGAAATACGGAATCACTCCGGTCAGCCGGCCGGCTCCGGCGCGCCGGCAGGCATCGGCGAACAGGACGAGCTCCATCAGGTGCGTCTCGACGGGCGGACTCGTCGATTGCACGAGAAACACGTCGCGCCCGCGGATGGACTCCCGGATGTCGATCTGGATTTCGCCATCGGGAAAGCGCCGGCACTCATAGGCGCCCGGTGCCGTCCGCATGATCTCGCAGACCTCGGCGCCCAGCCGCAGGCTCGCCGGTCCCACAAGGATCGTGATTTGCTCGTTCATCTTCGGACGCCCGATCCGCACATCATTCTGATGCAGAACGCGCGCCATGCGAAAGCGGCCCGGCCGGTCGATGTGGCAATCCGGTTGCTTGTCGTGTGATCACGAACGGGGGATTGCGATGCGCTTCAAGAACCGTGAGGATGCCGCGATTCAGCTTGCCGGCCGGCTTGCCGCCTACCGCGGACAGCACCCGCTGGTGCTGGGCGTGCCGCGCGGCGGGATGCCGATGGCGCGGATCATTGCCGATGCCCTTGAGGGAGACCTCGATGTGGTGCTCGTCCGGAAGTTGCGTGCGCCCGGGCAGCCGGAGCTCGCGATTGGGGCGGTCGACGAATCCGGGGCGGTGCTGAAGGGACGATACTCCGACACGGTTGAGGTGGGCTATCTGCGGGAAGAAGTTCGCACTCAGCGCGAAGTCCTCCGCAAGCGCCGGGCACTCTACACGCGCACGCACCCAGCCATCGACCAGGCGGGACGCCTGGTCATCATCGTCGACGACGGGGTGGCGACCGGGTCGTCAATGTTGGCCGCCATTCGCTCGGTCCGGGCTCGCCGGCCGCGAACGGTCGTCGTGGCAATCGGCGTTGCCCCTGCATCGTCGCTCGGAGATCTCAGCGCCGAGGCGGATGAGGTCGTGTGCCTGCAATCGCCTGAGGACTTCTACGCCGTCGGCCAGTACTTCGCGGAGTTTCCCGAGGTCACCGACGAAATGGTGGTGGCAGCCTTGCAGCAGCCGGCGAAAGCGCCGGCGCCTGAACCAAGCTGAGGGTGCTCAAACTGAGACACTACCTGAACCCGAGCCTGGTTGTGTGATGGCACGATACGTGCTAAAATATCATTGCTCTTAAGGCTCGTTCCGCGCTCTCCGCGTTATTCTCCAGCCGCATCGCGCCCTCTCGTTCTTGTCGTCGTCAGCCGCTACCGACGAGCGCGAAAACAACACGCGGCCGATTGCATCGAGGACAGCCACAGAGGGTCAGCTTCGGAGACGCGTGCATACCTATGAAGGGCGCCAATCGATGACCAGCGACGACAAGGACCGTCACGACCTCAAGAATCAACTCGCGATCATCCTTGGCCTTTCTGAGCTGCTGGTTGCCGCTGAGGGCGGTCGGCGACGCAGCGATTTCGAAGCGATCCACGCGGCGGCCACCACCGCGCTCGATCTGCTCGCGCGCGTGTGTCCGGTCCGCCGCGACACCGAACCGTCGCGGTTACCGTAAGTTGGTCACCGGAGCGTCAGACGAAGAGCCATTATGCGCCTCATCACCAGAAACGACGCGTCGCTCGTCGTGGGCCTCATCGCCGGCACCGTTGTGATATTTCAACGGCCGCTCCGCCTGGTCTGGGAGACGGCGTGGGACGTGCAGGAGCGCTACCACGTCGATCTGCTCCCGGCGCTGACGATTTTCGTGGGCGTCTTCCTTTTTCATGAGGCCCGCAAGCGGCAGCAGGCGAAGGCGGAGGCGCTGGCCGCCGCGGCGGAGGCCGCCCAGGCTCGGATACGCTCGGCAGAGCTCGAGCGGCTGATGACCTTCAGCCAGGCGCTCGCGAACGTGCTGGATCCGACGACGCTCCGGCAGGCGTTGTGGCGATACCTGCCCGCATTCGTGGGCGAGCGCGAGTTCTGGGTGCTGGCGCGACGCTCCGATCGCTGGGAGATGCTTCTACAGGAGGCGACTGCCACCTGCAGGCGATCGTTCGAGGAGGTCGAAGCGATTGCGGATCGCGCAGTGTCGCCGGAGACCCTCTCCGACGCCCGCCTCGCGGGCATCGTCGAGGGCGACGTGCTCTGCTTTCCGATGATCGCCGGCGTGGCCGTCGGGGCCCTCGGGATCCACGACGGCACCGCCATCCCCGGCGATCAACGGAAGGCGCTCGGCGTCGCCATCGGGCTGATCGCAATTGCCGTCAGAAACGTGCAGTTGTTTGTCGAGACGCGGGAATCCAGCCTGCGCGACAGCCTCACGAACTGTTTCAACCGCCACTATGGCCTCGAAGCGCTGGGTCGGGAGCTGGACCGGGCGCGCCGTTCCCGACAGCCGCTGTCGATCCTGATGTTCGACATCGACCATTTCAAGGCGATTAACGACGAGCTGGGGCACCTGCGCGGCGACGATTTGCTCCGCGCCGTCGGCGCCCAGCTCACGCGCGTGCTGCGCAGCGCCGACGTGAGGTGCCGGTACGGCGGCGACGAGTTCCTGATCATTCTTCCCGACACGCCGTTGATCGGGGCGCAGCAGGCCGCCGAATCGGTGCGGCGGATGATGGCGGCCCTGGCGATGGTGGCAGGTGGCAAGACCATTCCGGTCACGGTGAGCGTCGGCATCGCCGCGGCCGGATCCGCGGAACTGGGTGTCACGACGTTGATCGAGCGGGCCGACGACGCGCTGTATCGGGCCAAGCGGGGAGGAAGGGATCGGTGGCACGCCGACGGCGGCCCCGCGGCGTCAGTCGCCGCGCTCGATCCTCAGGCGATCGGCCCGGCGGCAACCGGCGTCGGAGGGCCGTGAGCGTATGATGACCGCGTCAGCCACGATTGCATGGCTTAGTGTCGTCACGTTCATCGCGATCGCGGCGGCCTGGGGGGCGACACTGCGGGCTCGTGCCGCACGCCGCGCTGGCGATCAGAAGCAGGTCGAGAGCGCCGAGCTGACCAGGATAGTGGAGGCGGACAGCCGGCTGGCCGACGACGTCGCGCACGACCTCAATGATCTACTGACGGCGATCACCGGACACGCCGAGCTGCTGATCGCGAGCCTGGACGCGTCGGGGGCGAGCATTCAGGACGCCTACGCGATTCGACGTGCCGCCCTGAGTGCCTCACGGCTCACCAAGCCGCTGCGCGCCATGACTGGCGGTCGCCGCGCGCCGACCGACGTGATCGATGTCAACGCCGTGACCGCCCGCATGGTCACCTCCCTCCAGCCGATGCTCGGCCCGAGGATCAACGTCACGCTGACGCTGGACCCCGAGCTTCAGCGGATCAAGGTCAGCGCAGGCCACCTGGAAGAGATCGTGCTCAACCTCGGCATGCATGCGCGTGACGCCATGCCGAACGGCGGTCACCTGACGGTGACGACCGCCATGCACACGCACGAGGAGCGGGACGCGGCGAGCGGCGTGCCCGGGGAGTACGTCCGGATCGTCGTCGCGGACACCGGCGGCGCGATCTCCGCGGCCGCGCAGTCGAGGCTGTTCGAGCCCGTCGTCGCCAGCGACGCTGCCGGCGGAAACGTCGTCGGTCTCGCCAAAGTGCACGCGATCGTCAAGCAAGCGGGCGGACAGATTCAGGTCGACTCCGCGGCCGGCGTCGGCACGACGTTCACGATCGACTTGCCGGCCACGTCGGAACCGGTAGCCCTGCCCAACGGGGCGGGCGCGGAAACGCGGTTGACAGCGCCCGTGCTGGTCGTCGAGGACGAGCCGGGCATGCGCGAGCTCATTAGGCTGGTCCTGGTCCGGGCCGGCCACGAGGTCGTCACCGTCGCCGGCCCGCGTGCCGCGCTCGCCGCGCTCAGCCGTCAACCGGCGATTTCGCTCATGCTCGTGGACGTGGTTATGCCCGAAATGGACGGGTACGAAGTGGTGGCCGAAGCGCGGAAGATCTCGCCCGGCGTTCACGTCGTGTTCATCTCGGCGTTCGCGCCTGATCCCATGCGGCAGGCGAGCGGCGACGCCTTCCTCGCCAAGCCGTTTACCAGCGAGTCGCTCACTGGCATCGTCACAAAAGCGCTGTCTTGATTCCCTACGGCTCTGGAACAACCTCCGGCAAGACGATGCGCCGTGCGAGTTGTTCGCTCGATCGCCATGGCGGCGGCGCGCCGAACGCGTAGTCGCCCTGGATCAGGAGGGGCGTGCCGTTCTCCAGGAGCTGCCCTTTCGAATCCAGCGTCCACCCCTGGCCCCACTGATAGATCCACATCGCGTCGCGCTCGAGCAGACGGACGCAGGCATGCGACGCGGGTAGGCCCGGCAGCTCGTACTGGTGCAGCGCCAGTCCGCGCGCGTTGTGGAAGTTGAAATACCAGTTCAGGCGCCACTCGCCGTTGAGGGTGCTGTTCCGAACACGAGTACGCCAATTCAGGTGAAAGAGCCCGCTCGGAGTGGGCCGGCCCTGTCGGCCCGAGCTGACGGGCCCCCACCGCGTAAGCCGCCCGGACTCGTACGCCGCGAAGGCCTGCATCGGCTGATCGACCACCACCAGCTTCGGCAGAGCGGCGGCAGCCGTATACGTCTGCGGGAACGGGCTGTGCTCGAGTTCATCATTCCACGTCAGCGGGACCACGAGGTCTGCCAACCGGGGCATGTGCCTGACGTCGACGCGATTGAGCTTCTCGAGCAGCGCCTGCTGGGTGGTCGTGAACCGCGCGCTCAGGTCCGGACCGATGTCCGCCATCCGCTCGATTCGGTATTCGATGACGATGTCAGGCCCGCGCTCGGCCTGGTCGGCGACGATGGCCTCCGCGGGAACGGCCGACAGCCCGATCGCGGTGAGGGTCCAGAACCACCATGGCGAGCCGGGCATCAGCATGCCCTGGCACACAGCAAGAGTGACGCCAACGGTCGAGCTCGCGTGCTGCGCCCGATTCGTGCAGTCGGGTCGAGGTGGCAGGTAATCTCAGCCGCCCGACCGTGAAGAAATGTCGCGGTGGGGACCGGGCGTCAGGCCGTGACCGCCCTGATCACCGCCTGCGGATCGGACGATGCGATCACGAGGCGATTGCCCGTGGCCAGGTAGCTGTAGCGCACGTTGATGTGCGCGTCGGCGATCCGCTGAAAGACGCGGGCGGCCGCCCCCGGTTCGTTCTCCACCGGGATGACCACGACGTCCTGCTCCTGCACTTCGCGAAACCCCGCCTTACCGAGGCATTGCCGTGTGGCGGCCAGGTCCATCGCCAGCACGTGCACGACGCCGCCGATCTCGCTATAGCCGTCGATGTTGATGCCGGCGGCGCTGACGCACCCCAGCGCTCGTGCCAGCGTGCCGGGACGATCGCCGTCGAGCGTCACGGCCAGATCTGCTGCGATATGTACGTCTTTCATGGCTGATGGTAACCTCGCGTTCTGCGCATCATGGCACGAGCTCCCTACGACGACCAGATCGATCGCCTCTACCAGCTCCCGCTCGACGAGTTCACCACTGCCCGAAACGTGCTCGCGAAGGAAGCGGGGAAGGACGCGCCCGCGGTCAAGCGGCTCGAGAAGCCGAGCCTGGCCGCCTGGGCCGTCAACCAGCTGTTCTGGAAGGAGCGCAAGCTCTACGACAGCCTGATCGCGGCCTCGGAAAAGCTGCGGACCGCGTACCGGCAAGGGCTCGCCGGCAAGTCCGCGGATCCGAAGGGCGCAGAGACGGCCCATCGCGATCTGGTTCGTAAAGCGATGCAAACCGCGCGCGAGATCCTCGACAAAAACGGGGGTGCCCCGTCAGACGCCGTGATGGACGCGAT
>Ga0156330_1067_pt1 | contig 12109 bp, 10 predicted proteins | sample RifCSPlowO2_12_FD_107978 | JGI IMG/M metagenome (GOLD analysis project Ga0156330, IMG submission 107978) | Acidobacteria bacterium RIFCSPLOWO2_12_FULL_67_14b | reverse complement strand
TCGGAGGCCAGTCGAGCCGGCCGAGCGCATTCTGCGCGCCGAATCGCTCGCGGAACGACTCGACCTCGCCTTCTTCGAGTGCAATCAGCGGATGGTAGCCCCGGTCGCCGAGCTCCTTGACGGCCGCGTCCAGCCAGCGGCGCTCGAGCCAGCGGAAGTTCAGGGTGAGGCGCCCCGAGTAGTGCCGGATGCTGCCGGCGTGAAGGTGGGCAATCAAGACGCTGTTGGCCGGGAGCAGGGCGGCAACGTAATAGCCCACGTCACGGTAGCGGCGCTCGATGAGCTGCACGCGAAGGACACCGCGCTCGATCGATTCCAGGGCCAGCCACGCCGACAGCGCCACGCACACGAGCACCGCAACCGCCGTGGCGGCCCGTTCGCGTGAGATCACCCGCCGCGTCATCTCGACCGCGACGGCGACGGCGAGGACGAGCAGTGCGGGGTACGCCGGCAGCAGGAATCTCAAATAGGTCCACTCGTCCCGGCCGAACGGCAGGTAGAAGAGGTACGACAGGAAGACCACGGCGGCGAACGACAGCAGCAGCGCCAGATCGGCGGCCGCGGGCGGCCGCTCCGAACCCGGCGAGCGCCGAAGGGCCGCGATCCATGGCGCGACGAGCGCGAGGCCGATGAACGGAGACTGGGTCTGCACCAGCCAACGCGGATACCGATCGAGATTTGGCCCAAGGTGGATCAGGGCGTACAGCGTGTCGAACGGCTCGTACCCCGAGCTGAACGGCGACCCGTACAGCGCCTCGTTGACGACCGCGACAGCCACACAGCCGGGCACGGCGGCGGCGGCGAAACACGCCAGCTGGATGGCGGATCGGCGGCGGTCTCCGCCCCGACGCGCGAGGCCGCCGGCAAAGTACGCGGCGATGACGGCCGCCAGCGGGACGAGGTTCGGCCGGGTGAGGATCGCTGCCGAGGCCGCCATGCCGGCGCCGAGCGCGGCGGGCCCGCTGTTCCGCATCGCCAGCACCAGCGCCAGCGTCCACCAGGCGGCCGCCGGCACGTCGCTCATCGGCTGCACCAGTTGATACAGGAAGCTCGGACTCGCGGCGAGCATCACGGCGGCGAGCACGCCGGTCAGCCGCCCGTGAACGACCGTGCCAAGTTGGCCGGTCATCCAGATACAGAGGGCCCCGAGCAGCGGCACCACATAGAACACCGCCTGCTGGCCGCCCAGCCGCTGGAACCCCGCCATGGTCAGCGGCAGTCCCGGTGGGTAGGTGGGCACGATGACCCCTCGCGTCGTTCCGGGCCGGTATCCGGCCGGCGCAAACGACCAGTCCGCGAAGGGCCACGGCAAGGTCCGCACGAACTGCTGCTCGATGTGGAGGGATCCGTGGGCGATGAGGTTCGCCTGGCTGACGTAGCCGAATGCGTCGCCGTCACCGGCGGCGAAAGAGCCTTTCCAGATTCCCAATGCGGCCACGCCTATCGCCGCGAGGATGACGATTCCAGCGTACAGCGGCGCCCGGGCCGCGGAGCCGCCCCAGCCCGCTCGGGTGCTCACGGCTGAAGTATATGCGGTGACTACGGCCTGAGCCGGGACTCGCGAATCTTCGACAACACAGATGGATCCACGGCCGTTTCTGCGACTGCGACGTGCGCATCCGCGGCCAGGCGCAGGGTGAGCTCCACAACGGTGTTGACCGCCTCGCCGGTCCCGCGCAGCGTGCCTGACAGCCACAACCTGGTTTTCAACTTGAACGGATCCCCGTCGTGCGCGAGTTCGCCGCGCTCGATCTTCGCGTCGGGCACGGCGTGCTGCAGGGCCTTCACCGCGAATCGGTACCCGGCCGGCCCGCGTGCGAGCATCAGCACCAGCGGATCGGTGGGCGGCTGCCCCAGCAGCGTCTCGAACGGCGCGCCGTTCAGGACGAACTGCGTCTTGCGGTCGAAGAACCCGTCCGGCAGGTCCATCGCCTTCGCGTTGAAGAGCGCGATCAGCTGATCGACGGCCGCCGTCAGGGCTTCAACGGCTGCCATCGCGCCCCTTCTTCCAGCACGAACCGCGTTTCCTCGGGGACCTCCCAATCGGGAATGGCGGGATACAGCGGATCGCCGGGGAGCGTCAGCATGGTGCCCGTGTCGTTCTTGATGAAGCCCGGCATCACGCGGACGATCTTCCGGGCGCGCGCCCACGCGAACACGCCGTCGATCGACGGCAGCTTTTCGAGCTGGCGGATCGTCGTCCAGGTCGGCGGCGGCAGCAGCAGTTCCCGCCGCACGAACTTCGCGATTGCGCCATGCGGCGACAGCCATTCGAGCGCGGTGGTTTCGCTCTCGTCGTGCTTGGCCACCTGTCCGTCCGGCATGCGCGCCAGGAAGAAGCGCGTGTCGTAGCGGCGCGTCTCGATTTCCGGCGTGACCCAGTGCGCGAGCGGCTCCAGATCGGCCGGCGTCACGCGCACGTTGGCCTCTTCCTCGAGCTCGCGGACGGCAGCGGTCCGATAGGCCGCCTCGTCTTCGTCGCTCAAGTCCAGGAAGCGCGCCGGCGCGAGCGGCCGGCCCGGTGGCGGGCGATCCGCGTCGTCCACGCGCCCGCCCGGAAACACGTAGGACCCGGCCATGAACGCCACGGTGTCGTTGCGGCGGACCATCAACACCTCGAACGGGTCGCCGGCGCGCAACACGATCACGGTAGCCGCGGGCCGCGCAGCAGCGAATAGGCTCATCGACGGGCCTTGAAAGATGGCTGGCCTTTGATCTGCGTCATCTGTGTCATCCCTTCGACTCGCTACGCTCGCTCAGGGCAGGCTGTGGCCCTGGTTTTGGATCTGTGTAATCTGCGGCCCTGGTCAATAGGATAATCTGCGGCTGATGATCATTCGCGACGATCGTGACGGCATTCGCATTCTGCGGCTCGCCCACGGCAAGGTCAGCGCGATGGACATCGAGCTGGGCGAAGCCTTCATCGCCGAGCTCGGGGCCGCCGCCGACGCTGCTGTCCGGGCCGTCGTCCTGACCGGCACGGGCTCGTCGTTCTCCGCCGGCGTCGACCTGTTCCGCGTGATCAAGGGGGGGCCGGACTACGGGCGCCGCTTCCTGCCCGTGCTCGATGCCATGCTGCGCGATGCGCTGATGTTCCCGAAACCGATGGTCGCCGCCGTGAACGGCCATGCGATTGCCGGCGGCTGCATCCTCGCCGCCTGCTGCGATCGGCGGATCATGAGCCATGGCACGGGCCGCATCGGCATTCCCGAGCTCGCGGTCGGCGTGCCGTTCCCGGCCCTCCCGCTGCAGATCATGGCGGCGCGCGTGGCCGACGGCCCGCTCCGCGATCTCGTCTACACGGGCCGCACCGTGCAGGTCGATGATGCCCTCACACTGGGACTGGTCGACGAAACCTGTGCGGCCGATGCGCTGCTCGACCGCGCGCTGGAGGTGGCCCGGGCGCTGGCCTCGATTCCCGCCGGCGCCTTTGCGCTGACGAAGGAGGCCTTCTCCGCGCCGATTCTCGATCGCACGCGGCAACTCGACGACCTCAACGCCCGCGTCGTCGAGGCGTGGATGCAGCAGCACACCTACGACACGATCCGCGCGTATCTCGAGCGGACCGTCGGCAGGAAATGACCCGACGCGAGTGCTGTAGAGCGGGTCTTTAGACCCGCTGTTTGGTCTAGTATTCATGGAATGAGTGACGAGCCGGCGCGCCCGCCGAAGACTCCAACCGAGACCGCGCGGGACGAAGCGCACCGCCAGTACAACGAGGCGTTCGACCTGGTCGATCGCGCGCGGCAGAAGTCGCCCGAGTGGCCGGATCCGCCGCCGCGCTACGACGAAGAGAAGCTCCACATCGTCAATACCGAGTGGGACATCCTGCCGGACGGCGCGCCGAAGCGTCCCGAGGGGCTGAAGGGCCCCGTCTTCGACGCCATCTGGCCGGTGCTCGAGCCCATCCTCAGGCAGCAGCGCGAGTTCAACGGCAACATCGTCAATCACCTGAACCGGAACATCGAGCCCCACCGGCAGGTGAACGACGCCGTGGCGCAGATCGTCCCGGGCCTGCGCGAAGGCTTCAACGGCCTGTGCCTGTTCGAGCACCTGACCGTGCACCTTGTGCAGGCGATCACGCCGTTGGTGGACACCCGGGAGCGCGCCGTCCGCGAAGCGCTCGACGAGCTCCGCCATGTGGCGGAAGTCGCGCAACGCGCGGCGGTCATGGCGCGGCGCGAGATCGAGCGACTCGGGGCAGGTGCACCGGGTGCGCCTCCAGCCGGTGGGGACAAACCTTCAGGTTTGGCCGGGCCGATCGACAAACCTGAAGGTTTGTCGCCACAGGCAACCGAAGCGTTCAAGTACGTCGGCTTCGAGGATCGCTTCCGCGGATCCGAAGACGAGATCCGGCGGCGGCTCGCGGAGTACGTGCCGTACTTCGCGGGCGCGTCCGACGTGCTCGACGTCGGCTGCGGCCGCGGCGAGTTTCTCGATCTGCTGAAGCAGGCCGGTGTGCCGGCGCGCGGGCTCGACCTCAACCCCGAAATGGTCGAAGTCTGCCGCGCGCGCGGCCTCGATGCGGTCGCCGGCGATGCGCTCGGGTACCTCACCGGCCTGCCAGACGAGTCGCTCGGCGGGCTGCTCGCCATCCAGGTGGTCGAGCACCTCGAGCCGGCCTACCTGCAACGATTCCTGCAAACGGCCTTCTACAAGCTGCGCCCGGGTGCGACCATGGTGCTCGAGACGATCAATCCGGCGTGCTGGGTGGCGTTTTTCGAAAGCTACATCCGCGATCTCACGCACGTGCGCCCGATTCATCCGGAAACGCTGCAGTACTTGCTGCACGCCGGCGGGTTCAGCTCGGTGAACGTGGTCTATCGCGCGCCGATCGCGGAAGAAGCGCGGCTGCAGAAGGTGACGCCGAGCGTCCAGCGCTTCGGCGAGTCAGGCGCCGTCGATCCGATGGCGGAACTCGTCACCGCGTTCAACCGCAACATGGATCGCCTGAACTCCCACATGTTCACGTTCCAGGACTACGCGGCGGTCGCAAAGCGATCCTGATAAGGAAACCACGAAGTTCACGAAGATCACCACGAAGATCACAAAACCTTCTCTCGAGAAGAATTAGTTCGTGTTCTTCGTGGTGATCTTCGTGACCTTCGTGGTCTCTTTTATTCCCAGGTCCAATCCCGCACCGAGAGGCCCAGCGTGCGCGGGTCGTCGCGGCCGAAATCTCTCGGCCTCCACATCCGGCTGATCTCGGTTTCGACCACCATGTGCGTCTTGCCCGGCGGGGCGGGGATGTCGAGGAAGATCGCCGCGCTCCGCTTGAGATCGTCGTCGTAGACGATCGTCCGGTCGGCCCACACCCGCACGTGTACCGGGCGTTCGTCGGCATCGGGGTGATCGATCCAGCCGACAAACTTCAGTACCTTGCCCTTCACCGGAACCACCGAGAGCGATCGCAGTTCCGTCCACCGCCGCCCCGGCGCGCCGTCGGCGCTGCGTTCGGGGTTGCTGATGCCGTAGCGATAGTCCCAGCCGAAGCGCGTCGAGCGGTTCCGCGGCAACAGGTCGCCGCGCGCGTCGGCATAGGTGAGGCCGGCGTGGGCGATCACGAGCACGAACGTGGCGCCCCAGACCACCGGCGACCAGGGCTTCGCCTCCGCCGCGGCGACGCCTTTTTCGAGAACGAACCAGAACGCCAGCGTCCAGAACGTCAGCACCACGGGCATCGACTGCCCGGGCATCCCCATCATCGAGATCACGCCGAAGGCGGCCAGCGTCCCCCGCAGCACGCCCACCGTGAAGCGATCGGCCGCCGGCGGCGACCGTGAGAACAGCGTCCACCCGAACACCGCGCACCATGCGATCCACGGCAGGCTGCCGAGCACACCGAGCTCCGCGAGCATGTGCCGATACCAGCTTTGCGCGTTGTCGGGCACCAGCTTCCAGCCATTGGCCTTCACCGAAAAATCATTCACGAGCGTGTGGAAGCTGCCGATGCCGGTGCCGCTCAAGGGATGCTCCTTGATCATCAGCACGGCTGCCGGACCGTAGCCGTATCGTTCCCAGAAGATTTCGTACACCGACTGGCCGATGCCGACCTCGCCGTAGAACGGGACGTAGCGGAGGAAGCCGCGGCTCACGACGCTCGCGACCGAGGACCCGCTGGCGGCCAGCCATCCGACGATCACGAGCGCGACGAGGCCGGCGACGATCGGCGCCATCTGCTTCATCGACGGCATCGCGCGCGCCGGTCCCGCCGATCGGCGCCACGCCATCAGGCCTTCGAAGGCCACCGCTGCCAGGCCCAGCGTGATGCCGATGAGCGCCGACCGCGAGCCCGACATCGCCACGCCCAGCGCGGCCAGGGCCACGCCGGTCACGCCGGCGATGGCCGGCCACGGGTTCGGCAATCGGCGCGACAGCACCACGAACACCGGCGCCCACAACGCGGCGATGGCGCCGAGCGAGTTGGCGTCGCCGAGCGTGCCGGCGGCGCGGCGCATGTACGGCCACTGGTGAGGATTGAGGAACTGGATGTCGAGAGCGCCCTGGTAGAAGCCGGTGAAGCAGGCCACGAGGGCGACGATGGCGAGCGGGTAGATCGCGCGGGCGCGGAATTCAGCGAGCCCGCCGTCAGCGTACCAACCGAAAAGCCGATCGAACCACAGCAGGCCGATCAGGTTCACCAGCGCCCAGTAGGTCACCGCCAGCCCGGCCTCCCACGGCGTGATGCCGATGCTCGTGTTCGCCACGCCAGGCAGCGGCAGGATCCACGTGCGGAAGTCGAGCTCGCGCATGAAGACGATGGGCCACGAGGCCGAGATGATGAGGGCCCAGGCGACCAGCGGCCAGCGGAAGCGTGACGGCAGGTTCCATCGCCAGCCGTCGCGGCCCGAGAGGATCAGCCCCAGCAGCGGCAGCGCCCACGCGATCTCGAGGCTGGCGCTCTCGAAGCGCCCGAGCGCCACGTGAATGGCCGGCGCCACGTACACCAGCGAGAGCAGCAGCGTCGTGACCGGGCCCGGCCGCCACGCGCCGGCGACCAGCGCGACGACGAATCCGGCAGTGACGAGGCCGATCAGCTCAACGTAGGTGAGCCGGGTCGCCAGGTACAGCTCGACGAAGGCCGCCACCAGCGTCGACGCGATCACCACGCCCTTGGTGAGCTGATTCATCCGCGGGAGAAGACGGCCACGGTTTCAATGTGGTCGGTGTGGGGAAACATGTCAACTGCCTGCAGGTGCGTCACGCGGTAGCCGGCCTTGAGGATAACCGGCAATTCGAGCGCGAGCGCCTCCGGGTTACACGAAACATACACAGCGCGGGGCGGGGCGATGGTTTCGAACACGCCCGCCAGCACCGCCGGCGGACACCCGGGCCTGGGAGGGTCGAGCACCACCGCGTCCCAGCGATCGCGCGCCAGCCGCGGCAGCGCGTCTTCCACCCGATCGGAGACGAGGCGGACCTGCCCCTCGGCGATCCGGTTCAACCGGATGTTGGCGTCGGCGTCTTTCACCGCCTGGCGGTTCTCTTCGACCGCGGTCACCTTCGCGCCGCGCTGCGCGATCGGCAGCGCGAACAACCCGCTCCCGCTGTAGAGATCGAGGACGTGTGCGGAGTCCATCACGCCCTCAACCACAATCTTTAGCAGTTCGCCCGCCGCGCCGATGTTGGTCTGAAAGAATGCCGTCGGCGACACGAGATAGGATGTGAGCCGGATCCCGGAGCCCGGAGCCCGGAGCCCGGCACAGGTGATGGCCTCCTTGACATGACTGTGCCCGTCGATCCGGATGGTTTCCGGACCCACCATGTACGGGCTCGCATGCTCCTGGATGTTGACGAAGAACCCGTCGGGCCGATCGGCCGATGCCAGCAGTCCCCGAATCGGCGTCCGCAGCGCCTTGTCGTTGCGCGTCACCACCAGCATGGCCACTGCCTGCCGATCGTCGGCCGTCGTCCGGACGATGATGTGCCGGACAAGGCCGTTTCGCTGGGCGCCGGCGCCGTAGATGCGCGCGCGGATCAGGCGGTCCCGCAGCGCAAAGGCGATGCGGTTGCCGCGATCGCTGTGGACCGGGCACTCGTCGATACGCACGATGCGTTTGGAGCCCGGCGCGTAGTGGCCCATCACCAGGCCGCGGCCCTGGCCCTCGGGACCGAACACGAACGCGACCTTGCTGCGGAATCGATCCTCGCGCGGCGACGGCACGATCGGCGGCACCGGCATGCCGAGCAGGCGCGAGAGGCGGGCCTGCTTCTGAATCAGTTGCTCGGCGTACGGCACGCCGGGAAGGCTGCAGCCGCCGCAGACGCCGAAGTGTTTGCAGTCCACGGAAATTCATCACACGGAAACACGGAAGCACGGAAGCACAGAACCAGTTCTTTGGCCGTCCAAGAACATGTTCCGTGTTTCTGTGATTCTGTGTTTCTGTGTAGGTATTTTCACCGCTATTTGACTTCGAGCAGCTCGACCTCGAACACCAGCGTCGCGTTCGGCGGAATCACGCCACCCGCGCCGCGCGCCCCGTAGCCCATCGCCGGCGGAACCGTCAGCACGCGCGTGCCGCCCACCTTCATGCCGGCAAAGCCCTGATCCCAGCCCGGAATCACCTGGCCGCCGCCGAGCGGGAATTCGAACGGCTCGTTGGAATCCTTCGAGCTGTCGAACTTCTGCCCGCGCTTGTCGGCCTTGCCCGCGTCGTACAGCCACCCCGTGTAGTGCACGCGGACCACGCGCCCCGGGCGCGCCTCGGCGCCCGAACCCACAGTGGTGTCGACTATCTGCAATTGCGTGATGCCGGAATCGGCCATGGGCGCCCCTTCTGCGGGTTCGGAGGTGGAAGACGGCGAGCTGCCGCACGCCAGCGTGGCGCACAGTACAAACGAAGAGAGAACGTGTTTCATCATTAATCCAGCAGACTTGAGCCCAGCCGAAGGCGCGAACCAGATCAGGCGGTGAGTAACTCACACAAGGGTAACCTAAACAGGACTTCACTCATACGAAGTGCCGCTTGGCGAAGGCGCGGCCCGTTTCGGATCGCAAATTTCTTGATCGATGTGCCGGTAAGGAGTTGTAGATATTGAAGCAGGGGCTGTTACAGGAGTCCGCCTACGCGGCTTTGCCGCTTCGGCCGGACAGCCTTCGCGCATCGCTCGTTCGCCTCCGCCCCGAAGCTCGCTGGCGGATCTTCACTGAAGACTGGCTCGCCCAGCCGAAGCCGCGAACGGATCGGGCGGCGAAGGCTGGCGGAGGGAGAGGGATTCGAACCCCCGATACCCTTTCAGGTACAGCGGTTTTCAAGACCGCCGCCATCAACCACTCGGCCATCCCTCCGTTTGAATTACGGGCCAGAATCTGCAGGTTTCGTCGTTCGTCGGCACACAAACCGGCCAAGTGTCACCGGAAGTGTAGCCATCGAACGCCATTCGCATCTTCTCACCGCTCACGATAGTCTATCGCGCCCAGGTGGCCCACGCGATGATGCGCCAGAATCACCTCCATCCTGGCCGGCTTCATGGCGTTGTGCCGGCGCTCAGCGCCGTATTCCTCAGTGGCGCAGTAGCTTCGCACGGGAACTCGAACCACGCGTCGGTTGATTACGGCGAAAGTGGGCAGCCTTGCGGCGTCACGACAATGACCGACTGCAATTTGTAGTGATCTTCCCCCAGACATCGCCCGGGGGGAACCTGCATGTTCATTCTTGGCCCTTGGGGCGACCAGTGCCTGGAGACTCTCGAGGCGAGCCAAATGAGGGACGCCGTGAGGGACGGGCAAGCGCGGGCGCTGACAACATTCAGCAGCAGAGCCGTCTGCAGGCGGAGGCCGCCTCCGTTGATGACCCTTCGTTTGGCGATTTTCAAAAAGCCGGAACCCCAAATTCCGTCCCGCCGGTGAGTGCATCAAAGCTGCGCGAGCCACCTCGTCACATCCTCCCGACGAAACAACACTCGCCGACCAATCCTTACAGCGCCCGGCACTTGCTCTCGCGCCACCATCGCGTAGATCGCGGTCCTACTGGTGCGCAGCAGGTCCGCCATTTCGTCGGTCGTGAGCAGGACTGGGACCGCACCTATCTCTTCGTTTTTACGCCTGATGCCGTGCTTGCCAGCAGTTGACACAGTCTGCTCATTTGAATCCGCCTGAAGGTAAGGAAAGAGATTTCCAAAGGCTTAGATTAGGGAACTGTACCTCCTGTTTAATAAGTACGCTGACATGGCGGTATCACCCACTGGGTCCCTGCAAACCTATTCGCAGCAGAACGGCGAATTGGCGGTTGAGATCAGGAGCGCCATCAAAGAGCTGGAACTAATGAAATCGGGTGCCCACGAGTCGCCGGAGAAACGCCGACCCCCTCGACTGTCCACCGACGTTGTGAATAAGGAATAGAAGAAGAGTGGCCTAATGAATCTTGAGGAATCGTCCAACGCTGGTTGATATTGGCCGAGGCCACATCTGCCGATCGCTCCAACCACTGAGAATATGTCCGTTCTTGGCCGTCTCTCCTTCATGATCTGGTCGAAGTATCGTGGGCCGCATGTCCTTCTCGACCGGGAAGGGGCGCCCGCGGGGGGCGGCTGGGTAGTTTTCTGAATGTCGTAAGGCATCGTAAGCCCTTAGGAGTTGCTGTGGAATCAGAGGTGCAAAACCAAAGTGTTGACATCGGACTGTCGCAAACGCTTCAGTACTTGACTCCCTCGCACGGTATCGATGTCTCGCTCTTGCTAGTCGGGTTGGCTGATGCGACTGATGACAGGTTGGCGCTTGAGATCAGCCGACTTGCCGAGTTTAGGCGCAGTGGTCAGCGGTCTCCATTGCGCATCGTGTGCGCGACCGCTGTTGGCGCCGAGCACGTGGACGGACTTCTGCGCCAGCATCGTCCCTCGGTCTTGCATGTCAGGAAGTCCGGTGAGGAGCAGGCGACCTGGTTGGAAGGAACCCTGGCCTCTTTAGTTGCCTTTCCGAAGCTCAAGTGCGCTGCATTATTCTCGAGGACCGCTACACGCTGATCCGCGCAGAGAACTTCGCTCAGCATGTGAACACATGCATGGGGATCAACGGGCGCTTCGCGGATAATTTTCTCGATACGATTTATGCGCAGCTAAGGCTCGATGTCCCTTGGTATGAGCTCTACAGCTCGGCCCATTGGTCATTCCTTAATCACCATCCCGAGACCTCAAGTGCGACAGAGAGCGAACGGCCCTACTTTGTTACACGGGACCTTAGCCCCGTAGCCTCAGGCCATGCCCGGCTGCAGGCGCGCATGCGCGCTTGCCTGCCCGCGGATCTGCAGGGCCGCATGCACGAACTCACGCCGCGGCAGATGGTCGCGCTGCGCTTCGCCAGCGACAAGGAACTGCCAGAGCTCGTGCGCGACGTGCTCGCCGGCAAACTGGCGAGCCAGAAGGCGATCAAGCTCGCGATCAAGGACTGGCAGGGTGACTACTTGCGGGCTTAGGCCGCAGATGGTGCAGATGACGCAGAGGGGGAGCTTGAGTAAATCGAAATCAGCACATTAGACACATAGACGGCCAGACCCTATAATTCTTTCACCGGACCCGAATTCCCCCCGGTTCGAGGGTCAGCCGTCTATGCCGATCGACGCTCAAGCTGTTCTCAAGAAAGCCCTTATCCAACTGGAAGCACAGAAGGCCGAGACCGAGAAGGAAATTCGGGCCCTCAAGTCGGCCCTGGCCGCACTGGGCGTGAGTTCCCCGAATCTGGCCGGACGCCGACCGCGGAAGCCCATGACTGCCGCCGAACGTCGCAGCGTCAGCAAGCGGATGAAGTCCTATTGGGCCAAGCGTCGTTCGCGCAAGGCCCGCTGACTCGATCGATCGTAACCGTCAGATCGATCACGCTCCTGCAATCGCGGCCGGCTTGTTCACTCCCATCCGCAGACGCGCTCATTAGAGACACTCATGTGTCTCCTTGTCCCATCACCTATCACAATAATCAGAAATCAGGTGATGCAATTGCCACATGGATCGAGTAGCCTCGTTGACGTTCTGATTTCGCTGACGCGCATTCGATAGTCTTTGCCCCCCAAAGACTGCGCGCGGCGAAGACCACCCCGGGACTGAGTCCGTCCGTCTCGTAGTCCGTCGTTTTGTCGAAAAACCGTTTTCGACGGAAAGAGTGAACGTGTGTTCTGAA
>Ga0156330_1232_pt1 | contig 12150 bp, 13 predicted proteins | sample RifCSPlowO2_12_FD_107978 | JGI IMG/M metagenome (GOLD analysis project Ga0156330, IMG submission 107978) | Acidobacteria bacterium RIFCSPLOWO2_12_FULL_67_14b | reverse complement strand
TTCTTGAGGTTGCGATCGAACACCGGCAGCGAGGGCGAACCGTACACGAACGGCTTTTCGGGTTCGAACGATCCGGGCGCCCAGGCGCGCAGGCCGAAGCCGGCGAGGTTGAGCATGTTCAACATCCTGGGCATAGTGCTCTGCCGGATCAGCGCCGAGTCGGGCTGATAAAGGAGGTGATCGAGCAGCACAGGCTGGCCGAGGTAGAGAAGCGCGCGGCACATGATGACCTTATCGTCCGCAAGGGCTTGACCGCAGTCAAGAAATTTCACGCTCCAGGTCTAGGATAATAGTTTCGTGAACTCCAGGACGAAGTTCCGGCCGCTGCCCAAGGGCCGGCAGGTGGATCCCAAGGCGCTCGCGGAGGTGCGGGCGCTGCTGGGCGAAGCGCCGCGCCGGCGCGACCTGCTGATCGAGCACCTGCACCGGCTCCAGGACCGCTACGGGCGCCTTTCGGCCGCGCATCTCGCGGCGCTCGCCCAGGAGATGCGGCTTTCGCTCGCCGAAGTGTACGAAGTGGCGAGCTTCTACCATCACTTCGACATCGTGAAGGAAGGCGAAAGCGCGCCGCCGGCGCTCACGGTGCGCGTATGCGAGTCGCTTTCCTGCGAGCTCGCCGGGGCGAAGGATCTCCTCAGGAGGCTTCCGGCAATCCTCGGCAAGAAGGTACGCGTCGTTTCCGCGCCTTGCGTGGGGCGCTGCGAAGCCGCGCCGGTGGCGGTGGTGCACCAGAATCCGGTGGAGCGCGCGACCGTGGAGACCGTCAAGGCTGCCGTGGATGTCGGCAGGACGAAGTGTCCCGAGCCCGATTGCCTCGATTTCAACAGCTACAGGAAAAAGGGCGGCTACAAGCTGATCGCCGGCTGCCTCGCGGGCAGGCGCACGCGCGAGGAGATCACCAAGATCATGGAGGATTCGGGCTTGCGCGGCCTGGGCGGCGCCGGGTTCCCCGCCGGACGCAAGTGGCGCATCGTCGCCGCGGAACCCGCGCCGCGCCTGATGGCGGTCAACGTCGACGAAGGCGAGCCGGGCACGTTCAAGGACCGCTGGTACATCGAGCGCGATCCGCACCGGTTCCTCGAGGGCATGCTGGTCGCCGCCTGGTGCGCGGGCGTGGGCGAGATCTATGTTTACCTGAGAGATGAATATGCGGGTTGCAGGACGATGCTCGAAAGGGAAATCGAAAAACTGAAGAAGAACCCTCCTTGCCCTCTGCCGCCCATCCATCTGCGCCGTGGCGCGGGGGCGTACATCTGCGGCGAGGAATCGGCGATGATCGAGTCGATCGAGGGCAAGCGCGGCATGCCGCGCCTGCGCCCGCCGTACGTCGCGCAGGTCGGCCTGTTCGGCTACCCGACGCTCGAGCACAACCTGGAGACGGTGTACTGGGTGCGCGAGATCGTGGAGAAGGGCGCGGCCTGGTTCTCGGGGCAGGGCCGCAACGGCCGCAAGGGGCTGCGCTCCTTCTCGGTGTCGGGCCGCGTGAAGAATCCCGGAGTGCACCTGGCGCCCGCCGGGATCACGGCGCAGGAGCTGATCGACGAATACTGCGGGGGCATGCAGGACGGGCACCAGTTCTACGCCTACCTGCCGGGCGGCGCCTCGGGCGGCATCCTGCCCGCCTCGCTCGGCCAGGTGCCGCTCGACTTCGATACGCTGCAAGCGCACGGCTGCTTCATCGGCTCGGCGGCGGTGATGATCCTTTCGCACCGCGACGAGGCAGCCGCGGCGGCGAGGAACCTGATGAAGTTCTTCCGCGACGAGTCCTGCGGCCAGTGCACGCCTTGCCGCGTCGGCACCGCGAAGTCGCTCGCGCTCATGGAAGGGAAAAGCTGGAACCAGCCGCTGCTCCACGAGCTCTCGCAGGCGATGATGGACGCGTCGATCTGCGGCCTGGGGCAGGCGGCGCCGAACCCGGCGCTCTGCGTCATGAAGTTCTTCCACCACGAGGTGAGCTGAATGGACCGAGCGGGCAAAGGCCAGATTGCGACGATGCCGATCGAATTCAAGCTGAACGGCCAGACGGTGGTCGGGCGGCCGGACGAGCCGATCATCGAGACCGCGCGCCGCCATGGCGTCGCCATACCGCACCTGTGCTACTCGCGGACGCTGCGGCCGGACGGCAACTGCCGCGCCTGCGTGGTCGAGATCAAGGGCGAGCGGGTGCTCGCGCCCTCCTGCTGCAGGAAGCCCGCCGAGGGAATGGAAGTGCGCACCGACAGCCCGCGCGCGCTGGCGTCGCAGAAGATGGTCCTGGAGCTGCTTCTTTCGGACATGCCCGATCACGAATACACGCTGAACAACAAGGTGGATGTCTGGGCGCGCAAGCTCGGCGTCGGAAAGCCCAGGTTCAAGTCGAGAGCGCAGCCGGAAGCGGACCTGTCCCACCCGGCGATCGCGGTGAACCTGGACGCGTGCATCCAGTGCACGCGGTGCCTGCGCGCCTGCCGCGAGGAGCAGGTGAACGACGTGATCGGCTACGCTTTCCGCGGCGAGCACTCGAAGATCGTGTTCGATTTCGGCGACCCGATGGGCGCGAGCACCTGCGTCGCCTGCGGCGAGTGCGTGCAGGCCTGCCCGACCGGGGCGCTCATGCCGGCGCGCCAGGCGGGGCTCGAGAAGATCGACAAAACGGTCGACTCGGTGTGCCCGTTCTGCGGCGTGGGCTGTCTGCTCACCTATCACGTGAAAGACAACCGGATCCGCTTCGTCACCGGCAAGGACGGCCCCTCGAACCACGGGCGGCTCTGCGTCAAGGGGCGCTACGGCTTCGACTACGCGCACCACCCGCACCGGCTGACGAAGCCGCTGATCCGCAAGCCGGGGGTCGCGAAATCCGCGGATCTCGCGGTGGACCCCGGGGACTGGTCCGAGGTTTTCCGCGAGGCGAGCTGGGAAGAAGCCCTGGACTTTGCCGCATCCGGCTTGAAATCAATTCAGGGGCAAGACCCCTTCGCGCTTGCCGGGTTCGGCTCGGCGAAAGGCTCGAACGAGGAGGCGTATCTCTTCCAGAAGCTGGTGCGCACCGGCTTCGGCACCAACAACGTGGACCACTGCACGCGCCTTTGCCACGCCTCGTCGGTGGCAGCGCTGCTCGAGGGCATCGGCTCGGGTGCGGTATCCAACCAGGTGAACGACGTCCTGAACGCCGAGGTGGTGTTCCTCATCGGCGCCAACCCGACCTCCAACCATCCGGTGGCCGCGACCTGGATGAAGAACGCTGCGAAGAGCGGCGTCAAGCTGATCGTCGCCGATCCGCGGCGCGGCGACCTCGCGCGCCACGCGACGCATTACCTGCAGTTCAAGCCCGACACCGACGTGGCGCTGCTCAACGCGATGCTGCACACCATTGTTGAAGAAGATCTTATCGACAGAAAATTCATATCCGACAGGACGAGTGGCTACGAAGCACTGAAGGTGAATGTCAAGAAGTTCTCGCCCGAGAAGATGGCGCCGGTGTGCGGCATCCCGGCGCAGACGATCCGCGAGGTGGCGCGCCTGTACGCGAAATCGAAGGCGTCGATGATCCTCTGGGGCATGGGGATCTCGCAGCACGTGCACGGCACGGACAATGCGAGGTGCCTCATCGCGCTCACGCTCGCGACCGGCCAGATCGGCCGGCCGGGCACCGGCCTGCACCCGCTGCGCGGGCAGAACAACGTGCAAGGGGCGTCGGACTCGGGCCTCATCCCGATGATGTATCCGGACTACCAGCGGGTGGACAACCCCGAGGCGAACAAGCGCTTCGAGAAGCACTGGGGCAGGAAGCTCGAGCTCAAGCCCGGCCTCACCGTGGTCGAGATCATGGACGCGGCGTACGCGGGCAGGATCCGCGGCATGTACGTCATGGGCGAGAACCCGGCCATGTCGGATCCGGACGTCGCGCACGCGCGCGCCGCGATGGCGAAGCTCGAGCACTTCGTGGTGCAGGACATCTTCCTCACCGAGACGGCGTATCTCGCGGACGTCGTGCTGCCCGCGAGCGCGTGGCCGGAAAAGGACGGCACGGTCACCAACACCGACCGCATGGTGCAGCTCGGGAGAAAAGCGCTCGAGCCGCCGGGCGAGGCGCGCGAGGACCTCTGGATCATCGTGCAGCTGGCGCGGCGCCTGGGCCTCGCCTGGGATTACCGGAAGGCGAGAGACGTCTGGGAAGAAATGCGCCAGTGCATGCACTCGATCGCCGGCATCACCTGGGAGCGGCTCGAGCGCGAGTCGTCGGTCACCTATCCGTGTGTGCAGGAGGGCGATCCGGGCGATCCGGTGGTGTTCCTCGAGTCCTTCCCGACGCCATCGGGGCGCGCCAGGTTCGTACCTGCCGACCTCATCTCCGCAGCAGAGCGACCGGACGCCGAGTACCCGATCGTGCTCATCACCGGGCGCCAGCTCGAACACTGGCACACCGGGTCGATGACGCGCCGCGCGTCGAACCTCGATTACATCGAGCCGGAACCGGTGGCGTCGGTGCATCCACTCGATCTCGAAGGGCTGAGCATCGCGCCGGGCGGGATCCTCACGATCGAATCGCGGCGTGGCCGGATCTCACTCTACGCGCGCGCCGATGACGGCACGCCGCGAGGCACGGTGTTCGTGCCGTTCTGCTTTTACGAGGCCGCGGCCAACATGCTGACGAACCCCGCGCTCGATCCGTTCGGGAAGATTCCCGAGTTCAAGTACTGCGCGGTGAAGGTGACGAAGGGCGGCCCGCCGCCGAAGCGAATGAGCTTCGGCGGCGGGGTCCTGCTGCCGGGACAGTAGCAGTCAGCCTTCAGCTATCAGCCTTCAGCTATCGGCCGAAAGCTGGAAGCTGGAAGCCGAAAGCCGAGAGCTGTTAAGGCAGCGCGAGCCATCGCTCGACGGGAATCGAGAGCAGCACGTAGCGCTTTCGCAGTTCCACGACGCGCGCGGGCAGCGCGCGGGTCGTGAACTCGCCGGCGCGGCATCGGTCCCTGAGCTGGCGAATCTCGTAGCGGTACAGGTCGCTGATCTGCTCGCGCAGGAGCGCGGGCGGGGTGTCCGGCTTGGGCGCCAGGCCGTGGCGCGCCAGCTCGTCGAGGATGTTAAGGGGCCAGGCCCCGATCGGCTCCAAACGTCTCACTTTTTGCAGCGCAGCAAATACGCGTCGACCTCGGTCTGCTCGACGGGCTCGAGCGAGGCGGCGGCGATCGCGCGGTAGGCCGCGCACGCGGCCGCGGTGTCGCGCAGCCGATCGCTGACGCGGGCCAGTCCCAGCCAGGCGCGCGGGCTGCCGGTCACTTTCGTGGCCCGCTCGTAGGCGTCGCGGGCCGGCAGAAAACGATCCACTTCAAACCATAACTCCCCTTCGAGCTCGTCGATCGGGAGCGGCCATTTCGCCGGCGGGCCGATCAGGGCCATCTGGTTCGACAGCGCGCGCGCGTGCTCCAGGTAGACGGCCATCTCGTCGCGCTCTTCCTGGGCCGCGGCCAGCCCGGCGCGGATCGCAGCATCGGCGTAGCGCGCCTCGACCTGCACGATCAGCGCGTCCAGCCGCTCGAGGGCGCGATTGACCGGTCCCAGCCGATCGCGCGGCGCGCCGATCGGCGCCAGGGCGCGAACGGCCAGCCACCCCTCACGCGCCACGCGCGCGACCTCCGAGTCGGCGCTCTGCGCCTGAAGCGACACGCCCGGCGCCAGCATGAGGACGACGATCGCAATCCTTGAAACCGTGTCTGACACCCCTACCCGCCCTACCCAGGCCCCAATGACACCACCGTGCGGGTGGCGTCGTCTACCACTTCCGCGGCGGGCAGCTCCCGGGCATACACGCTGAACCATCGCAGCCCGACGGCGTGCCCGGGTGGCGCCGGGGCGCCCTCGCCCATCCACGTGTTCACGCCCAGGTGATGGTGATACCCGCCCGCGGCGACGAACAGCGCGCCCGGATAGGTGCGCATCGTCGGCTCGAAGCCGACCACGCCGCAATACAGCCGCTCGGCATCGACCAGCGACGCCACGTGCAGGTGCACGTGGCCGATCACGGTGGCGGCGTCGAGCCCCGTCCACGAACGCTCGGCGCCCGGTTCGTTGGCCACGCTCTCCAGATCCAGCGGATCGGTGGCCATCATGACCTGCCCGCCGACCCGCGTCCAGGTCTCGCGCGGGCGGTCGCCGTAGATCTCGATCCCCAAGCCGTCCGGATCGCTCAGATAGAGCGCCTCGCTCACCAAGTGATCCGCGACGCCGGTCAACGGCCAGCCTTCATCGGTGAGATGGCGGAGCGATCGCCCGAGCGCCGCGCGCGTCGGTACCAGGATGGCGAAGTGAAACAGGCCCGTGCATCGTCGCGGCCGCAGCACGGCGTCGGCGCGCTCGTGCAACTCCACGAGCGTCCGCACGCCGTCGGCCGAGAGCGCGGCCTCGACGGCGGTCTCGGTCAGCACGCGAAATCCGAGCCCGTCGCGATAGAACGCGATCGAACGATCGAGATCGCGCACCGTCAGGCTCACGCTCCCGATGTGCGCATCCTCCGGTAATGCCACGGCGGTCTACTTTCTCGCCGCGATCGCCTGACGGTCGATCGCGCCACCGTTGATGAACACGCGGGCAATGCGGCGCGTGTTGGTGATGTCGTCGAGCGGATTGGCGTCGAGCACGAGGAAGTCGGCGCGCTTGCCGGCCGTCAGCGAACCGGTGTCCGCGAGGCGCAGGAACTCCGCGCCGCGGCTGGTTGCAGCGACGATGCCCTGCGACGGCGACAAGCCGGCCTCGACCATGGCCTGCAGCTCGAGATGCTCGGCGAAGCCGAACACGTGATCCTCGAGGCCGGTGTCGGCACCGAGCACGATCTTCGCGCCGGCCCTGTTCAGCTTCGCGAGGCTGCGTTGCAGGATGCCGTATCGCTGGCGCGCGCCTTCAACCTGGCGTGGATCCCTCCTGGCGAAGTACGCCTGCATCCGTTCGATCACCGGCGCGGGCACCGAGGCCGCCAGCAGGGCCATCATCGGATCGCCGCTCGTGAGCCAGGGCGGCAGGCCGGCATGCGTGGGGCGCATCGGCGTCGTGAGGTTGCCCATCACCACCACGCCCTTCCTGACGATCGCCGCCACCAGCGCGTCGTCCATCTCCACGTCGCGGACCAGGTGCGCGAAGGCGTCGATGCCGGCGTCCACGAGGTCGACCGCATCGGTGTGATAGAACACGTGCGCGATCACGCGGAGGCCGCGCTGGTGGGCCTCGTCGATCACGGCCCGATAAAGCGGGGCGCTCAGCTTCGGCGCACGGGCGTTGCGATCGTCCACCCAGATCTTGACGACGTCGACCTTGCGCGCAGCGAGCTCTGCGACCGAGCGCCTGGCCTCCGCCTCGGTGGTGATCTCGTAGGCCATGCCCGCATAGGTGGCGCCGCCCGGCCCCGCATTGGGCGCGCCGATGCCGCGTCCGGCGACCAGCAGACGCGCGCCGGCCGCGCGGCCCGCCCGCTGGTCGTCGCGGATTTGAAAGAGCACCTCGCCAGGCTCGATGCCCATCGATTGCACCGTGGACACGCCGAAGTACAGCGCGCGGGAGAGATCCGCCATCACGGTGTCTCGCGTGTAGTTGGCAGCCACGTAGGTCAGGCCGCGCTGAAAGCCCGGATGCACGTGGGTGGCGATGAGGGCCGGCATCAGCGTCTTGCCGGCCAGGTCGACGCGAACGCAGTTCGCAGGCGCCGCGAGCGCGCCGGCCCTGCCGACGCGGGCGATGCGGCCGCCTTCCACCAGCAACGCCGATCGCTCGATCGCGGGGCTGCCGTCACCCGGGATCAGCCGGGCGTTTTCGTAGAGCACCGTCCCGGTCTGCGCCTGGAGTCGATCGGTGGTGACGTTGCCGGAGACCAGACCGGCAACAATCAGGAGAGTGACAGCGATCGGCCTTCGCATGGTGGTGAGACTTCAAAAGGCGTGACGGTCAAGGTTTGGGAATGCGGAGCGTGGCGCTAATCATCGCGCTGCCGCTGGCTGCATAGATCAGCGTCAGCGGATGCAACAGCGCCGGGCCAACCTGGTACACGCCGAACCAGAGCTGCTCGTCGACGCGCCCGAGCCACTGCGCCACGCCCAGAAGCAGGACAATCACGACGCTTGTCGGGATCGGCGTCCCTTCGAAGTACTTCACCTTCCCGGTGGCCTCGTCGGCCAGTTCCGCCGACGTGGCGTTGAAGCGCGCGAGACGGCTGACGCCGCACACGACGAAATACGTCAGCACGAGCATGTCCCAGCCGCCGCGCAGTCCGAGCGTGAACCCGAGGACCGCCGGGGCGACGCCGAAGGAGATGACGTCCGCGAGCGAGTCGAGGTCCTCGCCGAGCACCGACTGCCGCTTTCGATCCAGCCGCGCGACGTAGCCGTCCAGCACGTCGAACACGAGCGCCGCCGGCAACAGGATGAAGGCCGTCCAGAGAAAGCGGCGGTTGCCGGTGGCGAGGTAGTCGAGGCACAGGAAGATCGCGATGGTGCCGCACGACGCGTTGCCGATGGTCAGCACGTCGGCCCACGTGTAGGACCGAATCATCGAGATGTGCTTGCGCGGCCCCGTCATCGGTCCACCACGGCCCCATTCTAAGGCGGCGCCCTGCTAGCCTTTCGCCTGCCCTTCCGTATTTAGGGGTATGAAACAGACGCTCCTCGCCGCCGCCCTCGCCGTGGTGAGCACGGTGGCCCCTTCGGCGATGCAGCCGGTGGCGCCCACGGCCCAGAACCCGGCGGTGGTCCCGTTGTATCAGGCCCCGGTCGACGCCCACGCCACGAGAGAGCAGCTGCAGGAAATCCTGCGGCAGTATCCGCCCGCCGTCGGCGAGGTGCTGCGGCGGGACCCGAGCCTGCTGACCCGGGCCGACTACCTGGCACCCTATCCCCAGCTGGTGGCGTTTCTGCAGCAGCATCCCGAAATCACCCGCAACGCGTCGTTCTACTTCGGCGGGTTCGACTATCAGGTTCGCCGCGAGCCGATGTCTCCCGAGATCGAGGCGCTCGGGGTCCTGCTGGGCGGCCTGGCGGGAGTCCTCGGGGCCGGCGCCTTCCTCGGCGTGCTGACCTGGCTCGTGCGGGCCGTGATCCAGCATCGCCGCTGGCTGCGGCTCTCGAAGGTGCAAGCGGAGGTGCATACCAAACTGATGGACCGCCTGACGACGAACGAGGAACTGCTCGCGTATATCCAGAGCCCTGCGGGCCGGCGCTTCCTGGAATCCGCGCCGATCCAGTCCGAATCCGACGCGCCGCGGCACGGCGCGCCGGTCGGGCCCATCATCTGGTCGATGATGGCCGGCATCGTGCTCGCCATGGTCGGCGCGGGGTTCCGATACGCCGCACAGTCGGTGACCAACGACGCGCACCAGGCGTTCACGGTGGTGGGCGTGATCATCCTCGCGCTCGGCGCCGGATTCATCCTGGCCTCGATCATGGCCTACCTCGTTTCGTCGCGGCTGGGCCTGTTCCCGCAGCGCCCCAGCCCCGACCCGAGCGCCGGCAACGCGTGACACGGTCCTGACCGACCTGGAACGCCTCGGCGCCTTCGACGAAGCCGAACGGACGTTCCAGATGACCGAGGAGGCCTTCCGGACCTTCTACGAGCTGACCGCGCGGCCGGTGCGGGTCTACCTGGCGAGAATGACGGGCGACGAGCGGCTCGCCGACGACCTCCTGCAGGAGGCCTACTACCGGTTCCTGCGATCGAACGCCGCGTTCGCCAGCGACGACCATCGCCGCAACTACTTGTTCCGCGTCGCCACCAACCTGGTGCACGACCATCGCCGGCGGCCCCGCGTCGAGGTGCCGGCACCGAACGCGGTGCACGAAACGGCAGCGGCGCCGGCCGAACGCCACACGGCCGAGCGCGCGGCGATTCGCATCGATGTGTCGCGCGCGATGAGCCAGCTGAAGCCGCGGGAGCGCAGCCTTCTCTGGCTCGCCTACGCGCAAGGCTGGTCGCATGAAGAGATCGCGGCTGCGCTCGGCCTGAAGACCGCCAGCCTGAAGTCGATGCTCCATCGCGCGCGGCGTCGTCTGGCGGCGTTGCTGAAGAACCCGGGAGGCCGGCCGTGACCCGCTTCGACTTCGCCCAGGGCAGGGGCACCGAATGCCCTCATGAAGCCCAGGTCGTCCACGCGGTATTGACGGGCTCGTGGCCCGCGCAGTGCGACGACGAGCTGACCGCTCACGCGGCGCAATGCGAGATCTGCGGCGAGGTGGCCACCGTGGCCGCCGTCCTGCGTGCCGACCACGACGAGGCGCGTCGCGCCGTGCTCGTGCCGGCAGCCGGACAGGTCTGGTGGCGGGCGGCCGTGCGCGCGCGGCTCGAACGGGCGCAGGCCGCCACCAGGCCGATGACGTGGCTCCACGGCATCACCGGCGCGATGGCCATCGGCGTGATGCTGTCGGTTATCGGGATGGCGTGGCCGTCGATTACGAGCGGCGTGGAATGGGCCCGGATCCTGGTGGTCGCGCTCGTCACGAGCGGCGACGCCGCGGGTGCGGTGACCGGAGCCCTGCGGCAAAGCGTGATCATCGCGCTGGCCGCGGGCGCGTTGCTGCTGATCGCGCCGATCGTGCTCTACTTCGCGCTCTCCGACGACTGACACGGAAGCGGCGAATCGGCCGGGGCGCGTGCCGCGTGCGCGCAGTACCGATACGTGATCCCCTGCTTGTCCTGCAGTTCCCAGAACTGCGGGCACTGCGGCCAGAACTCCAGCTCTTCGATCACTTCCTGGTGGCGTCGCAGGGCGTCGGCCACGCCGGAGATCGGCGGCGAGAAGTGGTGACCGAGCAACCCGCCCCGATCGATGTCTGCAAATGCCGATGCCCCTGCTCCCGCGGCGCCCGGTTCGCAGGGCACCACGCGTGGCGTCCGCCCGCCGGCTTCGGCCACCCTCACGCGTGACGGGCTCGGGCCGAACGATTGATACCCGACAGCGAGAAACGTCAGCGCGGTGCCGTCACGCATGGAGACCGACGCGCAGACATCGGAGCCGGCCGACCAGAAACGGTCGTTGCAGGACACGCGGACCTGATCGACGCCGGGCATGGCCCCAAGTTGGGCGCGAACGAATTCCTGTTCACGCACGCCGGGTCGCGTGCAGCCGCCGCTGAGGCCCGCGAGCAGCAGGACGATCGGCCCGCGCGCCAGTGACGCGGCTACCATCGGCCGCTCGCACCTCCCCCACCCGACGAGCCGCCGCCGAAACTGCTGCCCGACGAGCTGCTCGAACTCGAACCCGAACCGGATCCGCTGGAGTTGCCGCCGCCCATCACCCACCCGCCGCCGCTGCCGCCGCCCTTCCCGCCCTTGGGCCTGAAAGCGTCGCGCACCGATTCACGGGCGCCCATCCGATAGCCAATCACCGCCATGATCAAGGCGAACGGAAACAGCGTGAACAGCGAGAGGCGCGCGACGAAGGCAAACGACATCAGCAGCGGCATGCCGCCGAAGAGGCTGCCGAACAGCAGCGGGAACCCCGTCTTGGTGCGAACGCCGGCGCCGATCATGAAGAAGCCGATGGCGACGAACAAGCCGAGAAACGGAATGATGAAGAACACCGGGGCGCCGCTAGACGAGGACTGGTTGAAGCGCGCGAGCTCTTCAGGCGTCAGCACCTGGTGCCGCTCGACCACCTGGACGACCCGCGCCACGCCGGCTCGAATGCCGCCGGGATAGTCGTTCTCGCGGAACCTCGGAATGAAGCGATCGCGGATGATCTCGCCGGCAAGGCCGTCCGGCAACACCCCCTCGAGGCCGTACCCGACCTCAATGCGCATTTCCCGTTCGTTCGGCGCCACCAGCACGAGCACGCCGTTGTCCTGCTTCGCCTGCCCGATCCCCCACGCCTTGAAGAGCCGGTCGGCGTAATCCTCGACGGTCATGCCGTCGAGCGATTTGACAACCACGACGGCGACTTCCGACGAGGTCTTGCGCTCCAGTTCGTCGAGCTGCCCATCGAGCTCCGCTTTCGTCGCCTCATCCAGGATGCCGGCAAAGTCGCTGACGCGACCCATCGGCTTCGGAAGATTGGCCTGCGCGAAGGCAAGTCCGGCGGCGAGCACCCAGCATGCGCACGCGATCGCGCTTCGCATTGTCATCCTCCACAGATGGTGTTCCGGCTGAGGTTACATCACCAGGGCCGCAGATGACACGGATGATACAGATTTCGATCACCAG
>Ga0156330_1195_pt1 | contig 12240 bp, 10 predicted proteins | sample RifCSPlowO2_12_FD_107978 | JGI IMG/M metagenome (GOLD analysis project Ga0156330, IMG submission 107978) | Acidobacteria bacterium RIFCSPLOWO2_12_FULL_67_14b | reverse complement strand
CCGCCTTCGCGCCTACGGCGCTACGGCGGGACAGGCTGGCCCCCGGCAGGGATCCCGTACCAGCGATACCTTCCACCACCAAGCCATCTTTTCCCCTGTAACGGTTCATGAGGCCATTCAGGGGGGCGGCGACTTGTCTCACTTTCTGCTCGAGTTCGTCATATCTTGCGGGTAGCAGATACCCGAGGCGATGGGCGGCGTGTAGTCCATACCCGGCTTCGGCCAATGAAGCAGACGCGACGCTGAGGAAGTGGAACCGCTCCTTGGCGAACTGGCGGGCAAATCCTTCGACGATATTGGCAGGAACTGAGTACCCCGCTCGACGCAGTTGCGCAGAAAGCTCGTACCGTTCCTCGCGCGGGAAGACTTTGTGCGTCAGTTGGTGGATTTCGATGAACAGATCGTCGGCGCGCTGCCAGGCAACGAGCTTGTGATGCGGAAGTGACATTGCGAAGCCTCCGCCACCAGCAATGCACGGGCCAGCCCGTCGCACGAGGGCCGCAGGCCCGAGTCCCAGGAGCGAGCGCAGCGAGCAACTCGCACGAGCCGCGCAGCGGCGAGTCTCACGAGGGAGCGAAGCGACCGAGTCCCACGCCGAGCGAAGCGAAGGCGTCCAGGGAGCGAGCGTAAGCGAGCGACTCCCACGAGCGGCGACTTGTCCGCCGAAGCGCCTTTGGCGCGAAGGCGGAAGCCGCGAGTCCTACGAGGCGCGGAGCGCCGAGTCCCAGGAGGCCGCGAAGCGGCCGACCCCCACGAGGCGCGAAGCGCCGAGTCCTAGTCCGAGAATTCCTTGGCGAGCTCGACCCATTCACCCTGCGGCGCCAGACGCTCGTACGCCTTCCAGTGGGTGCGCGCTTCCGTCGAGCGGGCCATCTTCTCCAGCGTCACCGCCAGGTAGAAATGGGCGTCGGCGTAGCTGTTGTTCAGCGCGAGGGCCTCGCGGTACGACGCTTCGGCTTCGGGATAGCGGCCGTGGTCGTGATGGATGTTGCCGAGGTTGAAGTGCGACTCGAAATAGCTGCCGTCGAGCAGGACCGCGCGCTCGTAGAGCGCCTGCGCCTCGGCGAGCTCGTCGCGCGAGTAGCGGATGTTCGCCAGGTTGATGAGCGCCGCCACAAGATCCGGATCGTCGTCGAGGGCACGGCGGTACGCCTGGGCCGCCTCCTCCATCCGCTCCGGCGTCCCGTCATCCAACAAGGATCCCATCAGGAAATACTGTTCGGCCGTTGACAATTCACGCACGGCCCCGCCGGTGCCTTGGGTGCGTACGGTGCCTGGAGTGCCTGTCGTGCTCTGGGTGCCGGTGCTTTCGGCCCTCCGCTTCAACTCGATGATGCGGGCCGGTTGGGCGTCGAGGCGGAAGTCGAACGCGAGCTGGCCGACGCGCGAGGCCTGCAAGTCCCTCAGGATGGCGCGGAACGACAGGCCCTTCTTCAACTCCCCGGCCAGCTGGCGAAGCGCGGTGAGGTCGGTGAAGCCGAAGAACGTGTCGGCGTTGTTCCTGAACGCCGGCTTGATGAAGCCCCACTTCTCCAGGTAGCGGAGGTGGTCGATGCGCAGCTCGGGATACATCGCCAGGATGTCGCGCTGCCCGTAATGCTGGGTGCGGCGCTCGGCCACGGCGGGCTGGCCGGTCAGGCGGCAGAACTCGTCCTCGCTGAGGACCCGGATGCGGCCTGGGGTCTCGGCGTTGATCTGCGCCACGCGGCGGAGCTTCTGGCTCTGGGTACTGGTGTCGTCGAGGAGGACCGACAGATCGGGGGCGCCGTCGGGATAGCTTTCGGCGCCGACCACGAGCAGCGTCGTGCGAACCGTCACGTCGTCGTCGCACGACCCGCCCAACTCCTCGACGATGACACAGGCGTCCTTGCGACCGAACGACCAGAGTTTGCCGGTGAAGACAACGGTCTCCCCTCTGAACGGGAGGCCGCGAGGCGGATCGAATGGCAACTCAGACATCGATCGGCTCCACGATGAAACAGTTTGTCGTGGAAGTCAAACAGAGATCGCGGCGGCAAAGGCCTCCGCCGACTCGAAGCGGCTCGCGGGCGAGGGGTCGATCGCGCGCAGGATCGCGTCGCTGGCGGCGCGCGGGGTCGCGTCGCGCAGCGCCACCGGGGCCGCCGGCTTCACCTGGAGCATCTGGCCGATCAACTCGGGCATCGACGGCGCCCGGAACGCCGGCTGGCCGGTTACCATTTGGTAAGCGAGTACACCAATCGTGAACACGTCAGCGCGCACGCTCGGCGGCCCGCCGAGCAGGACCTCAGGCGCGACGTAGGGCAATTCGTGCTCGCTGGCCTCCTGCCCGCGAAGCTCCTGCTCGCGCATGGTGGCGAGCACATCCTGCACGGAGCGGATGCCGGCGGTGGACATGATGATGTGTTCCGGGATCCCTTCGACTTCGCTCAGGGCAGGCCGGGATCCGGGATCCGGGCTCCGGGCTTCGGGCGCAGGCGGGTCTAAAGACCCGCCTCTACTCTCCGCTTCGCCGGCGCGCAAGCGAATCATGTCGGGGTTGACGCCGGCGATGAAGCCGCCCTTGCGATGGAGCGCCGACATCGCATCGAGCGCCTGCGCGAGCAGCGCCGAGGCCCGCGGCCAGGGAAACGCGCCGGTTTGCGCGAAGGCCTGCCGCAGGCTGGGGCCCTCGATGAAGTCGGTCACGAGATAGACGGCGCGATCGTCTTCGCCGAAGTCGCGCACTTGCAGCAGGCCGGGGTGCGGCACCTGCAGCGTCCGCGCCTCCAGCAGGAAGCGGGCCTTCACCGCATCCCAGTGCGGCTGCTCGTCCCTTTTGAGGACGCGGATGGCCACGGCCACGCCGAGCGCCCGGTGGGTGCCGCGGTAGATCGTGCTGCCCAAGCGGCCGCGGCCGATCAGGCCGCCAAGCTCGTAGCGCGAGAGGATGCCCGGGTCGCCGGACAAACCTTCCGCCTTCGCGCTCCGCGCTTCGGCGGACAAGGTCTGGTCCCCACCTGCCGCGACACCCAGCACGCTGACGAACTCTTCGACGGTGGCCCAGCGCTCGGCGGGGTCCTTCGCGAGCCCGCGCATCACCGCCGCGTCGACCGCCTCGGGCAACCCGTTCCGGCGCGCCGCCAACTTGACCGGCTGCGCCGTCAGCATCTGGTTGATGAGCGTCGCACGGTTGGCGGCGTCGAACGGCAGCGCCCCGGTGAGCATTTCGTAGGCGATGGCGGCCAGCGCGTAGATGTCGGTGGCGGGCGTCACGGCTTCGCCGCGCATCTGTTCCGGCGCCGCGTAGGCGAGCGTGCCGAGGAACATGGCCGGATCGGTCAGCCGCGTCTCGTCGCCGCCCGCCTTGATGGCGGCCAGGCCGAAGTCGATCACCTTGTAGACCCGCTCGCCCGAGTCGTATCGATGGGCCACGATGTTGGCCGGCTTCAGGTCGCGGTGGGTGATGCCACGGTCGTGCGCCAGCTGCAGGGCCGCGGCCACCGGGCCGAGAATGGCGGCCACCCGCGCGGCCGCCATCGGGGCCTCGAGCTCGATCTCCTCGCGCAGGCTCGGCCCGCTCAGCAGCTCCATCACCATGTACGGCTGCTTGCCGGCATCGAACCCGAAGTCGAGGATGCCGACGATGTTGGGGTGGCGGAGCTGGGCGCAGGCCCGGCTCTCACGGAAGAAGCGCTCGCGCAACTCGGGCGCCGAGTCGTGCGACACCTGCATCACCTTGATGGCGACCTCGTCGCCGAGGTGCAGGCGCCGCGCCCGGTAGACGTGGCCCATCCCGCCGGAGCCGAGGGTGCCGGTAATCTCGTAGCGATCGTCGATCCGCGTCCCAGGCGTCAGCATAACAAGGCAGAAGGCAGAAGGCAGAAGGCTGAAGGCTATACGCGAACAAGCTCGGCTTCGGCCTGGGCCAGGAGGTGCTCGAACCACAGGTTCGAGATCTTTTCCTGGACGCTGTTCTGCCGGAGGCGGGCCTGCAGGTTGCCGAAGTCCACGCGATCGAGCTCCTGGTCCTGGTTATAGCAGGAGAAGATGAACTCTTCCCGGCCGGTCTCGGGGTCGACGTGGCGCTGGAGGCACTGCGCGCACACTTCCTTCATCATGCACTGCATCGGCGAGTTGATGCTGCCGATGCCGACGTGCGTCGGCGAGAGGTACGGCTGGAGCACGCCGTGGCGGGCGATGCGGACGGCATTCATCATGCGATCCGAGCCGATGGCGATAATGCGCGACACCTCCGCGAGCGGCACGGCCTGTGCGCCCAGCCGGCCCTCGGCGTAGGCGGCCATGGCCTGGACGATGTTGCCGCGGAAGTGGGCGTCCTGCGGGCGGCGGGGCTCGATGGTGTCGCCCATGTCGGTGGCCCAGATCACCTGGTCGGTGGACGATTCGATCTCCTCGCGCTTGAACAGGTCGGCGCCATTCTTGTAGCCGGCGAAGTAGATCACGCGGTTGCCATGGGCCTTGAGCGCCTTGGCGATCGAGAACAGCACGGCGTTACCGAGGCCGCCGCCGGCCAGCAGCACCGTCGACGCCACCGGGATCTCCGTCGGCGTGCCGGTGGGGCCCATCACCACGACCGGCTCACCCGGCTTCAGGTACGCGCACAGCCGGCTCGACACGCCCATCTCGAGCGTGATCAGCGACAGCAGGCCCCGCTCGCGATCCACCCACGCCCCCGTGAGCGCGATGCCTTCCATCAGCATCGACGACACGTGGCCGTCGAGGCGCACGTGAGGGCTGAAACGCTCGAAGTTCTGCAGGCGATAGAACTGTCCGGGGTGGAAGTGTCGCGCCGCCGCCGGCGCGCGCACGATCACCTCGATGATCGTCGGCGTCAGCCGCACGACGCGCTCGACGCGGGCGAGCAGCTGATCGTCGAGCCGTTCCACCATCGAGCGCCAGGCGCGCTCGCGCGCCGGCTGCGCGGCCGGATCGAGTCGCGCGATCTCGCCGGCGAACAGCTCGACCACGCGCGGGTAGCCGTCCTTCGCCGAGGCCATGGCCTTGACGACGTTGCCGTTGTAGCGGGGGTGGTTGTCGCCGTAGTAGGTGACGAACTTGCCGTCGGTTTCGTGGGAGGTGAAGAAGCCGCCGGGGTCGGGTTCCAGTGTGTAGAGGCGGGTCTTAAGGCCCGCCTCTACGTTCTTCACAGTCTTGAAGCCTTTGAAGAATTTCTTCTTGCTGTCGAGGCTGAACGAACCCGGGTGTTCCTTTTCGTAGGTGATGTTGGGAACCGTGCCGGCGGCGACGAGCACGGTGCGCGCCGGCAGTTCGATCCGCGATCCATCGGCGCGCGTGAACACCATCGCCGCGACGTGACCGAAGTCGTCCGCGATGGCCTCGGCGGGGTTCAGGTTCTCGGCGATCGCGATGCCCTCTTCGAGCGCCTTTTCGACCTCCTCGTGATTCAGCCGATAGGCGGGCGCGTCCCGCAGCCGCTTCCGATACGCGAGGGTGACGCCGCCCCAGGATCGCAACAGGGCGATGAAGTCGGGCTTCTCGCCGGCGGCGGCGGCGCGCGCGCGTTCGGCGCGGACCGCCCGGCCGTGCGCGAGGAACTCGTCCAGAATGTTCTGCTCTTCCGGATCGAGGGCGCCGCGCACCTGCAGTTCGCCCAGGTCGCCGACGAGGGCCTCGTAACGATCCAGCGTCTTCTCCACCTGGATCGGGTAGTAGGCCATCAGCTCGGTGGCGGTATCGACGCCGGTCAGGCCGCCGCCGATCACCACGGCGGGCAGCCGCGCCTGCAGGTTCGACAGCGCTTCCCGCTTGAAGGCGCCGGTGAGCTGCAGCGCCATCAGGAAGTCGCTGGCCTTGCGGATGCCGCGGATCAGGTTGTTCTTGATGTCGATGATCGTGGGCCGGCCGGCGCCGGCCGCGATCGCCACGTGGTCGATCCCGTTCGCCCACACCTCGTCCAGGGGCAGCGCGCCGCCGAAGCGGACGCCGCCGTAGATCCGGAGCTTGCCGCGCCGCGCGAGCGTGAGGTGGATCAGCGTCAGGAAGTTCTTGTCCCAGCGCACGGTAATGCCGTACTCGGAGACGCCGCCGAAGCCCTCGAGCACGCGCTCGTCGGCGGGGCGATAGATCTCGCTCCACTCGCGAATCGGCCGCGGCGCCGTGCCGTTGCCGCCCGTGAGGGCTTCGGGCAGCGGCTCGATCTTGAGGCCGTCGATAGCGACCACGCCGAAGCCTTCGTTCAACAGGTAATGCGACAGCGTGTAGCCCGCCGGGCCCAGGCCTACCACCAGCACGTTCTTGCCGTTGTACGGCAGCGCGTAGGGGCGCTTGATGTTGAGCGGGTTCCAGCGCGTCAGCAGCCCGTAGATCTCGACGCCCCACGGCAGCTTCAGCACGTCGGTGAGGACGCCGGTTTCGACCTGCGGAATGTTGACCGGCTCCTGCTTCTGGTAGATGCAGGCTTTCATGCAATCGTTGCAGATGCGGTGGCCCGTGCCGGGAACCATCGGGTTGTCCACCGTGACGATGGCGAGGGCGCCGATGGCGTCGCCGCGCTTGCGCACGGTGTGCATCTCGGAAATCTTCTCGTCGAGGGGGCAGCCGGCCAGCACGATGCCGAGCGGGTTGGTGGTGACCTTGCCTGCCTTGTCGTAGATGCCCTTCGAGCAGGTGTCCTTGTCGCGCTCGTGGCAGAGCACGCAGTAGTGGATCTCGCTCAGGTTCTCGCGCGGCGTGTAGCGCTCGTCGGTGAGCCTGAAGCCCTCGCGGCGGCGCAGGGTCTCGGCCGGCCCGACGATCTGTTCGGGCAGCGCGGGGTCCGGCCGCCGGATCTGCACGAGGTGGTCGTAGTCGAGGTTCTCGGGGAAGCGGAAGACGACCCAGTCCTGGTAGCGCGAGTCGTGGAGGTGCGCGGCGCACCAGCGCTTGAGGGACTCGATCTCGGCGGCGACGCCGGCCTTGTCGGTGGCTTCGCGATCGAGGAGCGAACAACCGTAGGCAGCGAGCGCGATCTCGGCCTCTGGCGTGGGCTGAAGCCCACGCCCTCCGAACGCCAGTGACGCATCGGACGTTCGGAGGGCCGGGGCTTCAGCCCCGGCCTCAACCATCGCGTGGTCTTCGGCGGTCGCCGTAACGTGGGCGCCGCCTTTCAAGAGCGGCAGGGCGCGGCGGCGGACGAAGTCGATCTTGAAGCGGAACAGGACGTCGTAGGCGCGCGTCGCCTGCACCAGCGCGTCGGCGTCGGCGCCGACGCTGAACAGGCGGGCGATGAACCGGCTGAGGTGCGGCGCCATGGCGACGATCAGGTTGCCGCGGGCCACCGGGCCGAGCGTGTCCGGCGCCATGCGGTGCTGGTCCCACTGCGCCCACAGCCCGGGCTCCGCCTGCCCGACCTCGCCGGCGAAGGCCTCGTGAAGCGCGCGCAGCCGCGCCGGCTCATGCAGGTCGGCGAACGAGAATCCCGGGATTCCGAGGGCCGTATCAGGCGTCGCGCCGGAGGACATTTCCAACTCTTAATTATATGTGATCGGCTGTGGTACGATCGCGATCGGCACGACATGACCATCACGTTGAACGGCGATCCGCACGAGCTCGAACGTCCCCTCACCGTGTCGGCGTTGCTGGCGCAACTGGAGATCGACGCACGCCGCGTCGCGGTGGAGCTCAATCTCGCCGTCGTCAAGAAGGTCGCCTACGATTCCTCGATGGTCAAGGACGGCGACGAGGTCGAGATCGTGAACTTTGTGGGGGGCGGGTAAGAGTGCAGAGTTAAGAGTGCAGAGTGCAGAGTGCAGAGCATGAGTGATCTGGTAATTGCGGGGCGGACGTTGCGTTCGCGGCTGATCGTCGGCACGGGCAAGTACCCGTCGCACGCGATTATGAAGGCGTGCCACGAGGCATCGGGTACCGAGATGGTGACGGTGGCGGTGCGGCGGGTCGACATCTCGCGCAAGACCGAATCGCTGCTCGACTACATCGACACCTCGGCGATCTTCCTGCTGCCGAACACGGCGGCCTGCTACACGGCGGCCGACGCGATCCGGACCGCCCACCTCGGGCGCGAAGCGGGGATGTCCAACTGGGTCAAGCTCGAGGTGATCGGCGACGAGCAGACGCTCTATCCCGACAACGAGGGCCTGCTCGAGGCCACGCGCGTGCTGGTGAAGGACGGCTTCGTGGTGCTGCCCTACACCAGCGACGACCCGGTGATGTGCCGCAAGCTGGCCGACGCCGGCGCGGCGGCGGTGATGCCGCTCGGGGCGCCGATCGGATCGGGGCTCGGCATCCAGAACCCGAACAACATCCGGATCATCCGCGAGCAGGCCACCGTGCCCGTGATCGTCGATGCGGGCGTCGGCACCGCCTCGGACGCGGCGATCGCGATGGAGCTCGGCGCCGACGGCGTGCTGATGAACACGGCGATCGCCGGCGCCACCGATCCGGTGGCGATGGCGCGGGCGATGAAGCTGGCGGTGGAAGCCGGTCGGCTGGCGTACCTGGCAGGGAGAATTCCGAGAAAGTCCTACGCGACCGCGAGCAGTCCGCTCCAGGGTATCGTCGGATCCTGATGCGAGGCGCCTGGTCGCGGGTCGGGCGTGTCGCTCTCTACGGGGCCGCGAGCCTCGCCTTCTGCGCGCCCCTCTTCGCCCAGCCCACCGCCCTCGGCGTCTACGACTGGGACCAGCACCTCTTCTACTACGGCGCCGTCCTCAAGAGCGTCGTCGAGTACGGCCAGCTGCCGTTCTGGAACCCGTGGTACTGCGGCGGCAACGTGCTCTGGCAGAACCCGCAGATCGCGCTCTTCAGCCCGGCCTACCCGCTGACCGCGCTCATGCCGCTCGCGCTGGCCATGAAGGTCAACATCCTGCTGCATTACTGGGCGGGCTTCATCGGCATGCACCTGCTGCTCTCCCGGATCGCCGGCGTGCGGTCGTTGCCGATCGTATTCTTCCTGGCCACGATGTTCACCGCCTCGGGCGCGGTGGCCATCCACCTGCTGGCCGGGCACAGCGTGTTCCTGCCGGCGTTCTACCTGCCGTTCCTCCTGTATTTCTTCTTCCGCTGCATCCAGACCGGCACGCTGCACGGCGCGCTCGCCGGCGGCGCGGTGATGGCGCTGATGGTCTACAACGGCGGCACGCACATCCTGCCGATGGCGGTGGCGGCGATCGTCCTGTTGTCGGCGATGGCGTCGGCCATGCTGCGGCGGTGGCGGCCGCTGGTGCTTGGCGCGGCGTGCTGCGTCGCGGGCCTCGCCTACTCCGCGCCCAAGCTGCTGCCCGTGGTGTCGTTCGTGCAGAGCGAGCAGTTCTGGGACACGCGGCCGGAGATCCAGCGTCCCGATCGGACGACGCTGGAGATGGCGTCACGCATTTACCTGGACCCGTACCAGATGAGCCGCGCGAAGTTTCCGGAGCAGCGGCACGGCTGGCACGAGTACGGCAACTACATCGGTGAATTCGCGGCGCTGCTCGTCGCCGCCGCCCTGCTCTGGACGTTCGGCGCCCGCGGCGCGCCCGGCTACGGGATCGGGCTGGCCCTGGCGGTGAGCACGACGGCGTTCTTCGTCTGGTCGCTCGGGGAGTTCAGCCGGTTCGCGCCGGCGGCGCTGGCCGCGCACGTACCCTTGTTTTCGAGCTTCAGAATCCCCAGCCGTTACAGCATCGCGTTCGTGCTGTGCGGCGCGGCAACGGTTGGCTGGGCGGCGCGCGCCATGGCGCTGGACGCCCTGCCAGGGCGAGCCCGGGTCTTCGTCACGCTCGTCTGCGTCGGGGCGTCGCTGCACCTCATCGCCAGGAACCGCGTGCTCTTCGAGGGCGTCTTTTCCGAACCGCCGCTGTCCGCCACGTTCAAGCCCATGGCCGGTCCGACCGAGCTGGTGCCGAGCGAAGAGACCAACGCCTACCGCGGCGGCTCGCCGATGTTCACGGCGCTCATGAACGATCGGGCGTTCGACGTCTGCTACGAGTCGCTTCAGTTGCGGCACACGGCCGCGTCCGGGCAGCCGCTGGTCGTCAGCGACGGACATGCCCGCATCGAGAGCACCGTGTTCTCCCCGAACCGAATCGATTTCACCGTCGTCGGCGGAACGGAGGCGTCGCGCGTCTCGCTCAACCAGAACTACGCGGCAGGCTGGCGCAGCACCGCGGGCGCATTCACGCCGACGCCGGAGGGCATGCCCGGTGTCACCCTGGCGCCCGGGCAGACCGGAAGGTTCTCGTTCACGTTCGTGCCGCCCGGGCTGTGGTGGGGTGTGGGGATCTTCGCCGCGGCGGCCGCGCTGTCGGCGTTCGCGCTCCGGCGGCGTCAGGCGGAGCGCTGATAGTCCGGCCAGGCGGCGTCCTTGTCGGAGATGACAAGGGGGGCGAAGGGCCACGCGATGCCGAACGCGGGGTCGTTCCAGCGCACGCCGGATTCGGCCTTCGGCTCCCACGCCGTCGAGGCGTGATAGTAGGCCTCGACCTCGTCGGTCAGCGTGAGGTAGCCATGCGCGATGCCTTCCGGCATGTAGAGCATCCGGTGGTTGTCTGCCGTCAGCTCCACCGCCGCCCACTGGCAATAGGCCGGCGACTCAGGGCGCAAGTCGACGATGACGTCGAGCAGCGCGCCGCGGGTACAGCGGATGATTTTCGCCTGGGCGTGAGGGGCCTTCTGGAAGTGCATGCCGCGCAGCGTGCCGCGCTTGTGATTGAAGGCCAGGTTGCACTGGGCCAGGCCCGGGTCGATGCCGTGCCGGCGGAGCTCGGCCGGGATCCACGTCATCGCGAAGAAGCCGCGGGGGTCGTGGATCGCCGTGATGTCGATGAGCCAAGCGCCAGGGATGCGCGATTCGGTGAAGGTCATAAATTGTCCCGGCACCCCTAAAAGCGGTGATAATATACTTGACTAACCATTAGGTTCCTGCCATCATGCACTCATGGCGAGCGCGAACGAACCCAAAACCCTCCGCGAAGCGATCCTCTTCTTCGCGGATTACGACAACTGCCGGAAGGCTGTCGAAGCGATCCGATGGCCTGACGGCAAGGTGACTTGCCCCGCGTGCGGGTCGGAAAACGTCACCTACTTGGAGACTCAGCGCCGCTACAAGTGCTACGGGAAGCACGCCAAGGCGCAGTTCTCCCTCAAGGTCGGAACCATCTTTGAAGACTCCGCGCTTGGCTTTGAGAAGTGGCTTCCGGCCCTCTGGCTGCTCACCAACTGCAAGAACGGCATCAGCAGCTACGAACTGGCCCGTGCCCTCGGCGTGACTCAGAAGTCCGCATGGTTCATGCTGTCGCGTCTGCGTCTCGCCTTGCAGGACGGGACTGGCGGCAAGCTCCGTGGCGACGTGGAAGTCGATGAGACTTTCATCGGCGGCAAGGCGCGGAATATGCACTACGCGAGAAAGAATCGCGTCATCGGGCGCAAGGGCGCAGGCATGACCGGCAAGGTCGCCGTCATGGGCCTGCTGGAACGACACGGCGACAGCGGCCATAGCCGCGTCCGCATCCACTTGTTCCGTTCCCTCGATGAACAATCGTTCCGTTTCAACACTCACAAAATGACTGGCGCATCACGCGTCGCACTCGCCCTCAAGGGCATCATCAATAGACGCCTGACTTACGTTGCGCTTACCGGCTCGGAGTTGCCGCAACCGTGCTGAAAAAGCGAAGCCGCATCTCCTCCGAGGTAAAAGACGTGCCCGCCGATGATCCGAAGGGAACAATGACGCGGTTTAATGAGGGATTGGCCCGAGTGATTCGCGTCGGATCAAAACGCACGATCAATCACCACCCCCAACGTGCGCAGGTGAAACGCCGCCACCGCACGTAAAGCTCATAGACGGGGCTATGGCGCTTGAGCAAAACTGTAAAGTCGCGCCGAACGTCGTACAGGAACCCTGTCCCCTGGTGTAACGCGTACTTAACCCCTTCAATCCGTAGGTGTTTGGGGTCATGGTCTGTTGTTGTGGCGTCTGAAAGCTCGTAAAAGTGCCCATCCGCAACCTTAAGGCCGGTGACCACCTCCCTGTAGTACCATTCACAGGTAAAGACGTAGGTGGCCGGGAGCGGATCGGGATCGTCTGGTATGCGGTCGATTGGTTTCCGCTTCGGGACGTGCAGTTCAAGTTCGCCAGCCTCCATTCGTTCTCGGAGTCTCCGGCGGTTGAAAACGCACCTGATTGTCCAGCGGTCAACGCGTTGAGGGGAAGCCATTGATCAGAGCCGCCGAAGTCAGGCAGAAGCTGCAGATGCTGGCGCGAGACGAGATCTCGCTGAACGCATTTGAAAGCTGGCTTGAACCATACGTCTGGGACATGGA
>Ga0156330_1113_pt1 | contig 12281 bp, 17 predicted proteins | sample RifCSPlowO2_12_FD_107978 | JGI IMG/M metagenome (GOLD analysis project Ga0156330, IMG submission 107978) | Acidobacteria bacterium RIFCSPLOWO2_12_FULL_67_14b | reverse complement strand
ATATGCCTCACATCGTTGTTCCGCAGCTCGGTGAATCGGTGGTCGAAGCGCGCGTCGCCCGCTGGCTCAAGAAGGAAGGCGATCGCGTCGAAACGGGCGAACCGGTGGTCGAGCTCGAGACCGAGAAGATCGACCTCGAGGTCGGCGCAGATCAGACCGGCGTCATTTCCAGCATCAAGCATCGGGAGGGAGACGACGTGAAGGTTGGGGAGGTGCTGGCGGTCATCGACGCCGCGGGAGCGCCCGCGCCGGCTCCCGAGCCGAAGGCGCCGCCGGCGCCAGAGGCGGGCACGGGCGGCCGCGTCACCAAGCAGGACGTGCAGAGCGCTATCGCACCGACGGGCGAAAACCGAATTGCACCGGCCGCCGAACGCGGCGTCGCACCGACCCGCGAACAACGCATTGCACCCTCCGCAGACCGCCGCGAGGATCGCGTGCGCATGTCCAAGCGCCGCCAGACGATCGCGCGGCGGCTGGTCGAGGCTCAGCGTACGGCGGCGATGCTCACCACCTTCAACGAGGTGGACATGTCGGCGATCGTGGGGCTTCGCGAGCGGCACAAGGAGGCCTTCAAGAAGGAGCACGGCGTCGGGCTCGGGATCGCGTCGTTCTTCGTCAAGGCGAGCATTGCCGCCTTGCAGGCTTTCCCCCAGCTGAACGCGGAAATTCAGGGAGACGAGATCGTCTACAAGCGTTATTACGACATCGGGATTGCCGTCGGCGCCGAAGGCGGCCTCGTCGTCCCGGTGCTTCGCGACGCCGACCGGATGTCATTTGCCGGGATCGAGCTCGGCATCCGCGACTTTGCCGCCCGGGCGGCCGACGGTTCGCTGACGCTCGAGGATCTGACCGGAGGAACCTTCACGATCACCAACGGTGGCGTCTTCGGCTCGCTGCTGAGCACGCCCATCCTCAACCCGCCGCAGGTCGGCATTCTCGGCCTGCACAAGATCCAGGATCGCGTGGTGCCGGCGGGCGGACAGCCGGCGATCCGTCCGATGATGTACGTGGCCCTCACCTACGATCACCGGCTGGTCGACGGCCGCGAAGCGGTCCAGTTTCTGGCGGCGATCGAGGAGCTCGTCGAAGATCCCGCCAGCCTTCTCCTGGTGAGCTGATGGTCCGACACACGCTGATTGTCTGCGCGCTGCTCGCCGCCGGGGCCGGCATCTCGGCTCAGGCGCCGGCGCCACTGCCCCCGCCGGCCGACGCCGTGAAGAGCCAGACGGGCATGGCGTCGAAGGTCGTGACGCCGGGAGCCGGCGCCGACAAGCCGACGCCCACCGACGTCGTCACCGTGCACTACACGGGATGGACTGTCGAGGGGCAGATGTTCGACAGCTCCCGCTCGCGCGGGACGCCGTCGATGTTCCCGCTGAACCGCGTCATGGCCGGGTGGCGCGAGTGCGTCGCGCTGATGACCGTCGGCGAAACGAGGCGATGCTGGCTGCCGGAGGATCTCGCCTATCGCGGTCAGGCGGGGCGCCCTCGCGGCATGGTCGTGTTCGACATCGAGCTGCTGGACACCCGGCGCGCGCCACACGTCGCGCCTCCCGACGTGGCCGATCCGCCCTCCGATGCCAGGCGCACCGCGTCGGGGCTGGCGTACAAGGTGCTCAAGCCTGGCGCCGGCACGCGTCGCCCGGCTGCGTTCCAGCGGGTCACCGTGCATTACACGGGCTGGACGACGGACGGCAAGATGTTCGACAGCTCGGTGGCCCGCGGCATGTCCGTCACGCTTCGTCTGGACGATGTGATCAGGGGGTGGACCGAAGGGATGCAGATGATGGTCGAGGGGGAGCGGACGCGCTTCTGGATCCCCCAGAGTCTCGCCTATAAAGGCGAGGCCGGCGCGCCGCGCGGAATGCTCGTGTTCGACGTGGATCTCATCAAGATCGAGGAGTAGGAGCGCCTACGGGCCGTGGAGGAGGTCACGCACGATTCGGATCAGATCCTCCTCCCAGAGCGGTTTGAAGTACACGTGCGCGCCCAGCATCTCCAGCTCACGTGCGACCCGCTCGTCGACGAAGTAGTCGCCGGTCACGACGGCGATCGGAATGGGGGCGTACCGAACGGTGGCCCGCAGCCGGCGCAAGAACTCCAGACCGTCGGTGGCCGGAAGGTGCAAGTCGAGGAGCACTGCCGCCGGGGCCGCGCGGGCCAGTTCCGCCCAACCCGATCGCGCGTCGAGGGCCACACGAACGCAGTAGCCTTCGGCCTTCAGCATGTACTCGTAAGCCTCCGCCGCGCCGGGATCGTCCTCAACGATCAGAATCGAGGCATCGCATACGCCAGAATCAGCCGTGGCTGGAAGATCATCCAACATGATGGTCCAAACATTCGCGCACCTTCGTCGCCAGGGTCTCGGGCCTGAACGGCTTCTGGAGAAAGCTGGCGTTCTGACTGCTCACGCCAAGGTCGATGACCTCCCGGCTTCTATATCCCGACACAAAGAGCACCTTGATCGCTGGCCGGCGTCGCACGATGCGTTGGGCCAGATCGGGGCCGCTCAGCCCGGGCATGATCATGTCGGTGACGAGCAAGTGGATCGCCCCGCGATAGCTGTCGTCAATCGCGATCGCGTCGCCGGCGTCCTGCGTCGACAAGACCGTGTAGCTGTACCGTTCAAGTACCTTTCGCATGAGGCTGCAGACGCCGGCATCATCTTCAACAAGCAGAATCGTCTCTGTTCCCTCGAGGGTCTGCACACACTGCGGCCCCGCCGCGGCGGATTCGACCGGGTCGTCCACCGTCGGCAAGTACATCGTCACGGTCGTTCCTACCCCGGGTGAGCTCTCAACCATGATGTAGCCGCCACTCTGCTTCACGAGTCCGTACACCATCGACAGGCCGAGGCCGGTGCCTTTGCCAGGCCCTTTGGTCGTAAAGAACGGCTCGAACACGTGGGCGAGCACCTCGGGTGCCATGCCACAGCCGGTGTCCTTGACGACGAGCGAGACGTAGTGGCCGGGTTGGGATCCCACGTGCCGGCGAACGAACGCTGGGCCCAGGACGGCATTGGCAGTCTCGATCGTCAGTGTGCCGCCCTGTGGCATGGCGTCGTGCGCGTTGACGACCAAGTTGATCACCAGTTGCTCGATCTGGCCTGGATCCGCTTTCGTGCGTCCGAGAGAGGGCGCAGCGACGATGTCGACGTGGATGTCCTCACTGACGATGCGGCTCAGCATCTTTGCCAGATTGCCCACCACCTGATTGAGATCGAGGACCTGAGGCACCAACAGCTGCTTCCGGCCGAACGCGAGCAACTGTCGTGTCAACTGGGAGGCCCGTTCCCCAGCCTTCTTGATTTCTTCAATATCGGCCGTGATGTTGGGCTGATCCCGGACCCGATCGAGCACGAGATCGCTGTACCCGATGATGGGGGTCAGGAGATTATTGAAATCGTGCGCGACCCCGGCGGTCAGCCGACCAATCTCCTCCATCTTCTGCGCTTGCCAGAACTGCTGCTCGAAGCGCTTCCGCTCGGTAATGTCCTCGAAGACCGTGGCGAATCGCCCGTTGCCCGTCGCGAGCGCCGTTATTGTGAAGCTCCTTCTTTGCGCCGGCCTAAACGTGGTTTCGAAGTCGAAGGTCGCGGGCTCTCCGGTGGCGACCACCCTGGCATAGGTCTCCAGGTACGACAGGAAGCCCGTTCCGTACAGTTCCGACCCGTTGTTCCCAACCGCCTCCGCTCTCGTCACTCCGAAGATCGCTTCGTACGCGGGGTTGACGTCGAGGATCCGGTAGTCGTGCGCCTCGCCCCGTTCGTCGTAGAGGATCTCACTGAGGGCGACGCCCTCCGGCATGCCCGAGAACAGCGAGTGATACACCTCCCCGCTCTCCCGTAGCGCCGCCGCCGGCCACGTGCGTCCGGTGAGCTCCACCTGAAACGCCCGCCGGTGCCTGGGCTGGCGTCCCGCGAGTGTGCTGCGTGAGATCCTCACGCGGTCCCCATTCGCCATCGACGGACCGGTGGCGTGTGGGCACGAACGGAAGCTCCGGATGTGCTGGATGGTCGCGATGTGGTGGCAGTCCATGAACACCTTCCGCCGATGACAGTGACGCGCAGACGCTCGAGACGTGTGGGACGGTGCTCTACTGTCCGACAGCCTGTTTCGCCAGCTTGCCATCGTTGAGCTCCGGCCGCGCCCTGGCGCAGAAGGCCGGGTTGTTCACCCACCAGTCCAACCCCATCTCCTTGGCCTTATCCACGGAACACACGACCAGGCGAATCTGGATCGTCAGGAGTTCGACCTCGACCAACCGAATCCTGATGTCGCCCGCAATGACGATTCCCTTGTCCAAAATGCGCTCGAGCAGATCGGCCAGAGTGGCCGACTGCATGGATTGAGTGACGGCGCGCCGTGATCCCATCTGCTACCTCTGATCTAGTCAACGGTCTCGAGAAGCGTTCCGAGGGGACCGAGGTCGATGTCAAGATCCCCTTCTTCCAGGTTGAAGGCCCGTCTCAGCCGGTCGAGTTCCTCGGCCTGCCGCATCAGGGTCATTCCGAGCCGCTCGACTTCGGTCTCGGTCAGCGAACCGCCCTCGATGCGGTGGATCGCCTGCCTCTCGAGCACCTCGTGGAGCAGCTTGACGACCGCCAACACCAGTTGCCCCAACCCGTTCTTGACGTCGTCGGGTTGGAGGTTCAGCCGGCCAGGGTGCCCGGCGATGTCGAGGTCGGACGCGTCCGCCCGTCCGGACCACAGAGACAGAGGCGACACGGCCGGCGGGTGGCCCTCCATGACACCGGCGCATTCGCTCGTCGCCTGCGACTCCGTGCGCGGCTCTTCACCGAAATCCATCGTCGGCCTCCGTGACGGCGCCGTTCCGCACCCCGTTCGGGGCACTCGAGGCTGCAATGTCCCGCGCCTTCTCGATCGACGTCAGGACCACCTGCAGCCCGAGATAGATCAGATCGATGTCGGCGACCGAGATGGTGATGTCGCCAGCGACGACGACACCTTTGTTGAGCACTCGGTCGAGCACCTCGCACAGCGAAGCGCGATCGACGGCGCTGAGGGCTCGCGGAGGATTGCCGGGCCCTTCCACTGCGGGTGACCGATTCTCAATCAGATTGGCTCTCCCGGATCGCATCCAGCCGGTCGAGAAGCTCGCGCTCTCGAGCGTCGAAATCGGCCTCAGCGATCTGCTTCGCCTCCAGCATCAGGTAGAGCTGCCGCAGCTCCTCGGTGACGGCATCCGCCTCGTGGGCCATTGCCTCTCGCGCTGCATCGTGAACCTTCTCCGCGATCCACCGGAGCCCACTGAGCGGTGCGAGCAGCAGATCGTCAACGAGCAGCACGGCCGTGTCTCCTCTGGCGCCAATCCGCGTTCACACAAGAGCCTGGGCCGGCACCCGCCCGGGCTTGAAGTCCAGGGCCATGTCGGCAAAATTGTGGGGCGGCCACGGGCCGGTGTAGTCGAACGCGTACCTGTTGTCGAAGAGCTGAGCGGCCTCGAACACGGCAGCCTCGAACTCCTCCTGCCGATCGCGCTTCACAAGGCAGGCCAGGTGGATCACTTCTCGCTCGTTGCGCGGTGTGTTGCGTTTGGTCTCGACGCAGCGAGGCGCGAGGATCTCTTCCACCCGCTCCGCGTGTGTCTCCCGATCCTCGCTGAGCAGGCGGTCGAACAGGCGCCCCACTTCAATCTTGTCGTTCTGCGACGGCTCGCGGTGCCCGGTCAAGAACCGATCGCGTGCCGCACGCAGTTCGGGATGCGTATCGACGAAATGTTCGAAGATGTTGGGCACGTCCCACGTGACTCTCAGCCCCATCTCCACGCAGCGTGTGACCTGCCGCAGGGTGTCCAACACGGCCTTGTGGTTGCGGGAGAGGATCTGGCACAGCGCCTTCCGCCCGTCCGCCACGGTGCCGAACGCGACGGGCAGGACGGCGTCAGTCTCCGCCATCAGGCGCTTCAGCACTGCATGATGGGCGGCCAGGTGACGGCGTTCCGGCCGCAGCCTCTCGGGGACGCCACTGACCACCGCGGAGACGCGGCCGCTCGTCATCGAGTACACCGTGTCACCCTCGAGGCCAATCGGACCGAGGATCGTGCCATCGAGCCCAGAAACGATCGCGTACAGATACAGCTTCTCGTTGGACAGCGGTTGCTTGGACATTTCTCAGTACCGTCGCACGGCGGGCTCGTGCACCGGAGCCGCCGCCGCTGACGCCTCCAAGGGACGTTCCCGCGTCACCGCGGCCGCCTTGAGGCCGCCCGCCTCCGTCTTGAGTTCCAGGATCGCGCCGCACGTGGAGCACTTGATCTGCCCTGCGTAGTCGTCATACGCATCGCCCAGATCGACTTTGTGCCCGCAAGAGAGACAGATGATTTTCATCGGACGAGTTCCTCCTGGTCGCCGTGTTCCGCCAAACGCTGAAAGCCACTCCTCGTGCGGACGCGTACCCGGTGAGCCTCCCACAGCCGGGCAAGCCAGCGCCGGCGCGACCGGCTGTTGCAGCGGCCAACCTCGGCCCACGCGACCCGCCTCGCATCCTGTGCCGGGGCGGCCACCCCGGTGGATGCCGGGCACGCCCGGAACCCTTTCACGTGGCGGGCGCCGCGGATGTGGGTAGCCGTCGGAACGGTCAGCATCACGGATTCCCCTTCAATATCGAAGCTTGAGGCCGGCCGCGCCTCCGTTGAAGGCTCGCCGGCCCCCAGGGCTGGCCGTTGCCGCCCGAGCGGCGCCGCGCTCGGCAAGCGCGTGGAGAAGAGCGGCCTTCTCGCGCTCGATTTCGTGCAGCCGCGCGTCCAGATCCTGTAGACGCTTCAGCGCGCTGTCCTTTTCCCGCCCTTTGCGCACCTTTTCCATCTCGAGGCAGGTGATCTGCATGTAGGCCATGTACGGGTTGGCGATACGGTCGACCCTTCCCGAAAGCGTCTTCATGTCCCGCATGCTCTTTCGCGGTAGCGACATCGGCTTATCCCTTCCGGCCCCCGGCACGCCTCATCCGGGAGGCGCACATCCTCCGAACGACCTCGTCGACCTTCTGGGGCATGAGCGACTCGCCGCCGCGGGTCACTTTCGCCGTATCGATGTTGAGCACGTCGCGGCATATCAACCCGAAAGTGGGATCGTCCCACGGCGCTTCCGCGTGGCTGCAGACGAGGACGCGCGCGATCGCGATGCACGCCCGGATCGTGGGCCGATGGTTATGTATCCCTGTACCCCGGAGTTCCCTCACAATGTCCACGATGACCTCGGCGGCGGCCTCCGGAATGCCCGACCGGGCCGCCGTGATCGCGATCTCCGTGGTCCGGTCGTAGTGCCCCGTGCTGATCGTGATGAGCCGGTCCATCAGGGCGTCCTGAGTCTTGTGGACGCCGGCATACTCTTCAGGGTTCGAGGTGAAGATCGCGTTGAACCGGGGATGGACCTGCAAGTACCCTTCGCCGTTGCGGCGAAGCTTGGGCAAGTTGAGGATGCCTTCGCCGAGGACGCTCAGCAACGCGTTGTTGGCTTCGGGACGCGAGCGGGTGAACTCGTCGTAAATCAGCGTATCCCCATTCCGGCAGGCCGTGGTGAGCCGGTTGTCCATCCACAGGGTCTTCATTTCCTCTTCCGTCTTCAGGACCGAGTGGATGTAGTTGTCGACGAGCTTCGCCTTGCGGTACCCGTGGTCGCTGCCGAGCAGATCGGAAGTGCCGAACTCGTCATCACCGTGAATGAGCGTGACGGGACGGCCCAACTTCGAGGCCACGTGGAAAGCAAGCGTGGTCTTGCCCGATCCGGCGGGTCCCGAGAAGTGCACCGGGTAGCCTGCGTGGAGGTACCTGAGGGCGCGGTCGGCCAGATCCTGGACCTCGCGCGTGGCGACGAAGGCCTCACTGGCCTCGGGCAGCACATTGTCGGAGCCGACCGGTATTCGAACGGTGGCCTCAGTAGCCAACCCCAAGCCGTTGTCACTCATGCCTCGATCCTTTCTTCCCGACCGGCGCCCCACACACTGGCGGTTGCCAGCGCCGGTGCACGCCTACGTTCATCAGCGCGATCGGGCCCCTCGTACCGCTGCAGGGCTGTGATGCTGTCGCAGCCACGGAGGACGCGCGCGACGTCGGCGAAGCGCTGCCGCGGGGCGGGCAAATCCAACGTCCACCCCGGCGTCTCACGTCCGCACTCTGCACAACGCAGGAACACGCGACGAGGCTCGCGGTTCCACAAGTCCTGGTGCCCGTGGACAAGACATTGCAAATGCATCGAAACCCCCCAAGTCGTCGGCAAGGCATCTCGTGGAGACCGTCGGAACAATCTCCACGAGCCATGTCGCCTCGCTAGCCACCAGTCGCCCTCGCGGCTCGCTTCGAGTGTTCGCGTCCGGTCGAACCCGCCGTAGCGACCGTCCGACACCAGACGGCGCGGGCGCCGGCCAAGTCGGTGCCGAACCCGTTTCGCAGCGCCGCTACCCGGCTCTTGAGCCCCGACACGAACTCACGGAGGTCGCGCCGCTGACGCCGCGCCATCTCCGCGTGCGCCGCTCGAAATCCACCCTGCACCCGGGCCAGCGCGTGTTTCATCTCGACCGCGGCCTGCCTGGTGGCCCCGATCAGTCGCTGACGTTCGCCGCGCGCGGTGTGAATCTCTCCAACAAGCCGGGTCATATCAGCCGTCAATTGCCCCATCACGCTTCACCTCCTTGATGCTCTCATCGTCAGCAAGACGTCTCGTGGAGACTGCCCAGCAGTCTCCACGAGCCATGCTTACTCGCTAGGCCGGAGCGGCCGCGCTGGCCGTCAAGCCGATCGCTTCGGCGTACTTCAGGTACGTCTCAACCGAGGCGATCACCACACGGGCCTCGATCGAGAGCAACTCGATCCCGACCAGGGACACCTTCGCCCAGGCATCGATCACGATGCCTTTGTCCAGGATGCGGTCCACGACTTCCGCCAGGCTGGACGAATCAGTCGACTTCTGCATCTTTGCCATGTCCGTTCTCACCTTCCTTCGTTTTGGAACTTGCCTAAGACCCGCTGTTCTCTCTCCGAGGCTGGCCTCTATCGCAACCGAGATGCCAGCGGTCCTGCGCGTTTTTCGCAGTATTTCGCGACGCTGGAGAAAGAACGCGGCCGAGGAATGGTGCGGCCGCTATGGAACTGGCGCAATGACACGGGAGGTCGAGACTACCTGCGAGAGCACCTCGCGCGCGATCGCCTCGACCTGTTGGTGCAGGATTGGTTTACCGACGAAATCAGCGATGAGGCCCGCGACCATCGCCTGGCGCACCTCGGCGTCATCACAGTAGAAATAGCCCGAGACCAGGACGATGCGGGCTGCAGCATCGCCCTCCCGGATGCGGCGCGCCAGGTCGAGGCCGTCCAGGTCCGGCAACTTGGCATCGATAAAGGCGAGGTGGAAGCGCTGCGACTTCGCGAGGCGAAGCGCCTCTCGGCCGCTCGTCGTGGTCACCGGGACGATGCCTGTGCTCTTCAGGATGTGCGTCAGGGCCCAACAGATGTCCGGTTCGTCGTCTACGATGAGGACCCTCACGGGCGCACCGTTCCGGATCATTGCCGTATTCCGTTCTTGAGAAGCGGCAGTCTCACGGTGAACGTGGAGCCCTGGCCTTCGACGCTCTCGACGTCGATGGCCCCAAAGTGCTGCCGCACGATCGAATGGCAGATGGACAGCCCCAATCCCGTCCCCTGACCAACCGGCCTCGTCGTGTAGAACGGATCGAAGATTCTCTCGATTTCCGACGCACGTATGCCGTCCCCCGTATCACTGATCTGGACTCGCACCTCCGCGCCTGCCCGATCCAGGGCGGTGCGCAGCAGCCCGCCGCCCGGCATGGCGCCCAACGCGTTCAGAAAGAGGTTGATGAACACCTGCTGCAGCAGACCGGGCACTCCACTCACGAGCACCGGGTTGCCAGGCAACTCGATGTTCATCTCGACCTGCTGAGTCCCGGCCTGGGCGGCCGCCAGCGCGGCCGCATCCCGAACGACCCGCACGAGATCCACCTGCACCATGTTGGGCTGTTCACCCGGGCGGGCGAAGTGCAGGAGGTTCTCGATGATGCGCGAGGCCCGCTCGATACCCGTGAGGATCTTGGCCCTGCACTCCCGGCGAAATTCGGGGTCCTCGGGCTCTTCCGAGAGAAACTGGGCGGCCGATGAGGCGATCGACAGCGGGTTGCGGATCTCGTGCGCGACGCCGCCGGCCAGGACACCCAGGGCGGCCAGCTTCTGCGACTGCAGCAAGTGCGCCTCGAACTTGCGCCGCTCGGTCAGATCCCGGCCCACCGCCACAATCGCGACCACCCGGGCCCGATCGTCCTTCATCGTCGAGCCGACCCACGACACCGGCACGAGCGCTCCGGACTTGGTTACCAGATCCCATTCCGCCACGCCGAAGCCTTTTCCACGCTTGGCCGTTTCGAACCCGCGTCTCGCGTCCGCTCGGTGCGGCTCAGCGCACAGATCGAAGAACGTGCGGGTTTCCACTTCGCCCAGGGTGAGCCCCGAGATCCTCTCGGCCGCTGCGTTCCAAGTCAGGATGGTCCCGTCAACCATCGTGGAGAGCACGATGTCGCTGGCGCTTTCCACCACGCTGGCCAGGTGGCGCTCGGCGCGGCGCGCCTCCTCACCCAGCCGCACCTGCTCGGTCACGTCCTCGAGCAACAACATCACGTGCTCGATGGCGCCCTTCCAGGAGAACGGGATGAGGCTGTAATAGTAGGTGCGCGTTGCGAGCCCCGGCGAGCGATAGGTCATCCGCTCGCCCCTCGTCGGCCGGTTGTGCTCGAACGCCGCCCGTACGCGACTCACGAGATCCATCTGTTGAACGATCGCGGGCGGGAAGACCGCGTCAATACGCTGACCGACGGTGTTTGCTTCGGACCGCAGCGCCTTCTCCACGAAGTTGCGGTTGGCCGAGACGACGCGCATCTGGCTGTCAATCAAGAGCACCGAGGAGGGGCTGGCGTCCAGCAGCATCGAGTACAGCGTCTTGTAGCGCCCGGCTTCACTGTCTGCAGCCTCTCCGGCGCGGCGCGGCGCGCGGCGGTGAATCTCCCTCATTCGGTCTGGAGATCCGGCATCGCGAAGTTGTAGGGGGGCCAGGGGCCGCTCAGGAGAAGACTCGCGCGTTCGGTGAGGTCGATCCGCAGGACCGCCGCGCGAAACGACGGCAGCCCTTCCCGTTTCACTAAGAACTGGAGGCTGAGGAGCGGAACGCGGAAGACGGACCGTGGCCCCAGGGCCGCGCAGTGCTCCGTCTTGCACCTCAGGAACAGCCCGGCGAGCGCCGCGCGAAGCCGTTGGCTTGACGCGGCGGCCTCGTGCGCGCGCCGCTCTCGCTCGGCATAGAATTCTTTTCGCCGGACCAGATACGCACTTCCCGCAAAAGGGCTGGACATACCCCTCCGCCACCCGGGGCCCTTCACGCCGCAGTCCCCCTTTCCCGAGGATCCTCCCTCAGTTGTGGAAACGCGGATCCCCATCTCCACGCAGCCGTCCAACCCCATGAGCCGTTCTGTGTATGTCCCGCCCTGCGTGCGCAGCAGCTCCACGACGCCGGACTCCTGGCCCAGCACGCACCCATAACGCAGCGGCAGCACGGTACGATCGGCGTGGAGCGCCTCGACCACCTCGGCGTAGGCCAACGCACGCCCAACGGAAGGAGTGAGCTCCGACCAATCGCCTCTCGATACGGCCGCGCCCAGGCCGCACGCCTCGATCAGCCGCACCGGGGCACCGCCGACCCCCAAGGGAAGCATTGGCGGCGGCTCAAAGCCGTGCCGGGGTCCGGCGAAGACGATGCCATAGAGCAGCCAGCTCATTCTGCGCCCTCCGCTTCAAGCGACGGGCAAAAGCTGTAGGACGGCCAGGGCCCGGAACAGTCGAGGACAACTCCACGCTCGGCGTAGGTGGCGGTGATGCGCTGGACGGCCGCACGAAAGTCGCCCACGCTTTCACACGGCACGAGAAAGGCCCAATTGAGAATCGGGACTCCCTCCTTGTCCGATACCGCGGGCGCGACCGCCCGCTCTCGGAACTCCACCGCATGTTCGCGCAGTTGCCCGGCGACTCGCTCGCACAGAGTCTGGAGCCAGGCGTTCAGATCCTGGCCGACGCCGGCCCGGATGCGTCGCTCCTCCAGATAGCGAGCGCCGGGTGACGCCGGCGCCGCGCTGCGCGCGAGGGCGGCCGCCAGAAGTGGGGCTTCGGCAGCGCGCCTGTTCAGCCTTCCTTTTACGGCCCATTCCTCGTGATCCCCAAGTCGGTCGAGGGCGCGGGAGATGGCGACGTAGTGGATGGCGAGCCAGGCG
>Ga0156330_1140_pt1 | contig 12294 bp, 16 predicted proteins | sample RifCSPlowO2_12_FD_107978 | JGI IMG/M metagenome (GOLD analysis project Ga0156330, IMG submission 107978) | Acidobacteria bacterium RIFCSPLOWO2_12_FULL_67_14b | reverse complement strand
ATCGCTAGGTCCTGAAGAGGTTGTGCTGCCCGCCGCGGGCCTCGATGATCGTGATCGGGCGCCGCGAGCGGTACCAGATGAACAGCCCGCCGGCCAGGAGCCCCGCCACCACTGCGGCCGCCATAATCACGCCGATCAGCCCGAACGCCGCGACCGCGACGTCGATCATGCTCAGGTCGGGTGCGGGTTTGTCGGTAATGATGTGGACGATCGTCGGGGTAATCGCATCCGGCTGAGGGGGAAGCGGCGGCGGCGGCGGTTGCATCGCTACCCTGGCAGGCCGGCCCGGGCGACTTCGATCAACGTGCGGATCATGGCTCCGGTCGCGCCCTTGGGCTGCCACGGCTTGCTCTCTTCCGCCCACGCCGTGCCGGCGATGTCCAGGTGGGCCCACGCGCCCTCACCCGCGAATTCCTTGAGGAACATCGCAGCGGTAATCGAGCCGGCCGGGCGGCCCGGACTGTTCAGCATGTCGGCGATCTCGCTCTTCAACTGCTCGCCGTACTCGTCGAACAGCGGCAGCGGCCACAGTTTCTCACCGGCGGCGCCGGCGGCGCTGCTCAGCTGGTCGACCCACGATTGGGGCTGGCCGAACAGTCCGGTCGTGATCTTGCCGAGCGCGACGACGACCGCGCCGGTGAGCGTGGCCACGTCGATCACGTGGGTGGCGCCCAGCTGGCGCGCGTACCAGAGCCCGTCGCCAAGCAGCAGCCGGCCTTCGGCGTCGGTGTTGTTGACCTCGACGGTCAACCCCGACGCGCCGCGCAGGATGTCACCGGGCTTGATCGCCCGGCCGCCGGGCATGTTCTCCGTCATCGGCACGACGGCCACGACGCGGATCGGCAGCTGCTGCATGGCGATGCAGCGAATGGCGGCGACCACCGTCGCGCCTCCCGCCATGTCGTCCTTCATGCGCTCCATGCCGTCGGAGGGCTTCAGCGAAATACCGCCCGTGTCAAAGGTGATGCCCTTGCCGACCAGGCCCAGCGTCTGGCCCGCCGGCGCGCCGGCCGGCTCGTAGCGCAGCACGAGCACGCGCGGCGGCTCCGCGCTGCCGCGCGCGACGCCCAGCAGCAGTCCCATGCCGAGCTCTTCGATGCGCCGCTCGTCGAGAATGTCGGCCGTGATGCCGGGTACCGCAGCGAGCGCCGCCGCCTTGTCGGCGAGTACCCGTGGCGTCAGGTGATTGCCGGGCTCGTTGATCAGGCCGCGCGCCGCGTTCACCGCATCGCCCATGACCCGTCCAGCGTCGGCGGCCGCGGCGGCCCCGGCCGCGCTGGTCAGCACCGTGGCGTCGCTCACAAAGAAGCGGTGATCGGGCTTGCTCTTGTGCACGCCGCTGTCGAAGTTGGCGATCGTGATCCCCTCGGCCAGCAGCTCGATGCGCGCGGTTGGCGACAGGGTGCCGGGCTCGACGTCGGCCCAGGCAAGGCGGGCGCGGCGCTGGTGCCGCGCCGCCTGCGTCGCCGTGGCGGCCATGCGGCGAATCCGTTCCGCGCCGATCTCGGCGCGCTTGCCGCCCCCTACGAAGACGATGCGCGAGGCGCGCCAGCCGGCGGCGCGACCCGCGGCCGAGAAGATGTCGCAGGCCCTGGCGCGGAACTCCTGACGCTCGAGCGCCGCGGTCAGTTCGCCGCCGACGGCGGCATCAAACCCCGCAACCGCCGCCGCGGTCTGGTCCTGGGCGACGGGAATGATGAGCAGGTCGGCATCGGCCGCGGCGGGTGTGGTGTCGGCGACCGTGATTCGGGGGACTTCGTAAGCAACGTGCATGTTGGGTTAGAATTCCTTTGCGCCCTGCGTTCGGGAGATCCTAGCCATGCTCTTAAAAACAGGCGTCTGCCAGGTGGTCATCCTGGCCTGCAGTGCGCTCTTCCTCGTCTCGTCCAACACCCTGCTGGCCCGCGCGCAAGGTGGCAACAAGAAGCCTAGCTTATCACTCAAGGCGACGCCGGCCGTCTCGTTTGCACCGTCTCGCGTCGTGGTGGTGGCCGAAATCAAGGGCGGGGCCGACGATCACGAGGAATTCTACTGTCCGACGGTCGAGTGGGAGTGGGGCGACGGCACCTCATCCACAGCGGAGGCGGACTGCGCACCTTATGAGGCCGGCAAGAGCCAGATCAAGCGGCGGTACACCGTCGAGCACCAGTTCAAGAACGCGGGCGGGTTCCGCATTGCGCTGCGGCTGAAGAAGGGCACGAAGATCGCTGCGGCGGCCAACGTGCAGGTGCAGGTGCGCGCCGGCCTTCAACAACAATAAGGTGCGTACGGTGCGTACAGTGCGTACGGTGCCTAGAGTGCCGTGAGTGGAGCCGGTTGCACGACGATCGGCGGCGGCACCGTGTGCCAGCGGCCCAGGCCGGTGATCAGGGCCGCGCCGAGGCCAATCGTCCAGACCAGGAACTCGATTGTCAGGCCCGCGACCAGCAGCGTGAACGCGCCAATCTGGAACGACTCCGGCGCCACGCCAATCAGCCTCGCGGCCAGCGTGGGGCCCAGGATCAGCACGAAGCCCAGCGCCGTGGCGATGAAGGCGTTGCCCGGCTGCCAGCCCAGGCGATCCTCCACCCATTCCCCCAACCGGCAGGCGATGGCCGTGTAGCCCAGCACCAGCGCGAACAACGCCATTACGATCGCGATCGGCACGAGGATCGCGACGAAGGGAATGCCGACAATCGTGATCGCCAGTGCGATCGACGCGGCAATGAGGAACGGCACGAAGAAGATCTCCGCCGCCAGGCCGATCACGAAGGCGCGCAGCGGTTCGGCGGCCGCCGCGCGGCCGACGCGCGCCACCGGCGCGCGGGCCACGATCAGGATCATACCCATCAAGACCGCGAGCACGGACACGCGGGCGAGCGTGCCGGCGAGGCTGAGCCACCGCCCCATGCCGCCGAAGTTGAACCGCGGCACCCAGCCGAACAGCCCGCCTGACCACTCGCCGAACGACACGTAGTTGATGCTACCCACCTGGTGCGCGCCGGCGTCTCGCGTCAGCCGGCCGCCGACGAGCACGATCTCGCCCCGCACGTCGGAGGTCGGACCCAGGTGCAGGTCGCCGCCGACCACGACGATGCCGTCGCGGACGCGGCCCTCGACGCTCAGCGACCCGAGGATCACGACCGCGGAGTTGGTGACTTCCTCGTCGCGCTCGACGCGCACGTCCTGCCCGATGGCGATCCGCGCGCCGGTCAGCTTGTAGGTGGTGACATCCGCGGTCTGGGCGGACAGGGAGACGGGTGAGACGAGACTGGCCAGGACGAACGTCAGCAGCGCTCGGCGCATCGGTACCCTCACCTGTCGTACGGACGAAGACGAAGCCCGGTAAGTTCCGTCAATCCGCTCAGAAGCGGCCGAGGTCGGGCGCCACCTGCAGCCGGGCGCCGGTGGCGGCCTGGACCGCCTCGAGCGTCGTGTCGCTCGCAATCTCCCGGAGCAGCAGGCCGCCCGGCGTCACGTCGATCACGGCCATCTCGGTGACGATCTGGCTCACGACCTTCACGCCCGTCAGCGGCAGGGTGCACTTCGGCAGGATCTTGTGCCCGCCGTCTTTGGTCGTGTGCTCCATGGCGATCACGACCCGCTTCGCGCCGGCGACCAGGTCCATCGCGCCGCCCATGCCCTTGACCATCTTGCCGGGGATCATCCAGTTGGCGAGGTTGCCTGCCTCGTCCACTTCGAGCGCGCCCAGCACCGTGACGTCGATGTGGCCGCCGCGGACCATGGCAAACGAGTCGGCGCTGCTGAAGTACGACGTGCCGGGAAGCTCCGTGACCGTCTCCTTGCCGGCGTTGATCAGATCGGGATCCGCCTCGCCCTCTTTCGGATACGGGCCGACGCCGAGCATGCCGTTCTCGGAGTGGAGCGTGATCTCGATGCCCGGCGGCAGGCAGTTGGCCACCATCGTCGGCATGCCGATGCCGAGGTTGACATAATCGCCGTCGCGCAGGTCCCGGGCAATGCGGCGGACGATGCGATCGCGCTTATCCATTTCGCGTGGTCCGTTTCTCGATGCGCTTCACGTAGGGCGGGCCCTGCAGGATCCGCTTCACATAGATGCCCGGAGTGTGGATGCCGTCCGGCTCGAGGCCGCCGGCCTCGACCAGGTGCTCGACCTCGGCGATCGTGTGTGCGGCGGCCGTGGCCATGACCGGGTTGAAGTTGCGCGACGTCTTCCGGTAGACGAGGTTGCCGGCGTGATCGCCCTGCCACGCCTTCACGAACGCAAAGTCGGCGTGGAGCGGCGCCTCGAGGATGTAGGTGCGTCCGTCGATGACGCGGCTCTCCTTCCCTTCCGCGACCAGCGTGCCGGCGCCGGTGGGCGTGAAGAAGCCGCCGATGCCCGCGCCGGCCGCGCGCATCCGCTCGGAGAAGGTGCCCTGCGGCACGAGCTCGACCTCGATTTCCTTCTGCAGGTACTGCCGCTCGAATTCCTTGTTCTCGCCGACGTAGGTGGCGATCATCTTCCGGATCTGGTGGGATCGCAGCAGGATGCCGACGCCGTAGTCGTCGATGCCGGCATTGTTGCTGATGACGGTGAGGTGCTTCGTGCCGCGCCGGTGCAGCGCCGCGATCAGGTGTTCGGGAATGCCGCAGGTTCCGAAGCCGCCCATCATGATGCTGGCGCCATCGGGGATTACGGCCACCGCCTCGTCGGCGGTCGCCACTACCTTGTTCATATAATCCGATTATAGGCAGGACTTCGCGCGAACGGCCTCTTCGAAGAAGCGCCGCACCAGGTCGCGGTCGTCGAGCCCGTCGGCCAGCGCCGACAGATCCGCCGCCAGGGTCTTGAGCAGCGGCTTCAATTCCCGGCTGTTGCTCGCCAGCACGCTCTCCCACATCGCCGCGCCGCTCGCCGCGAGCCGCGTGGTGTCGCGCAGCCCGTTGCCCGCCCAGTGCAGGTTGTCGGTCCCCACCGCGCGCACGACGGCGATCATCAGGGCGTTCGCTGTCACCTGCGGAAGATGGCTCACGGCGGCCATCAGCCGATCGTGCTCCTGCCCGTGATCCGATAACACCACCGCGTGCGCCCCCAGGGCCTCGACGAACTTCACCGCACGGTGGACAGCATCGGGCGCGTCCGGATTGGTCAGGAACCACGGCTGCCCGTCGAACAGGTCGGCCCGCGCCTCGCCCGGACCGCTAGTGGCGCCGCCGGCCATCGGGTGCCCGCCGACGAACTGCGGGATGCCGGCGGCGGCGGCCGCCATCATGATCGCGTGCTTGGTGCTGCCGGTGTCGAGGACCAGCGCCTGTGGGCTGACGACGCGCGCGAGCCGCGGCAGGATGCCGATGATGGCGTCAACCGGAGCGGCGAGCACCACGACCGGCGCATCGCCCATCGTCTCGATCGGATCCGCCCGATCGACGAGGCGAACGTCCAGGCCCGGCCACCGGCGCCGGGCCGCGAGCGACACGGAGGTGCCAATCAGCCCCGGCCCGACAATCGCCAGCCGCGCGATCGTCTCTGGCATTTAGCTCTTTGGCACCCTTGGCACTGTACGCACCGTACGCACTTTATTACCTGGCCCAACCCCGGCGAGCGACCGGCTCCAGACAAATGCTCCGGCCGATCGCGGGCGCGATGATGCGCAGCTCCGCCATCAACCGATCGAACTGCGACGGGAACATCGATTGCGCGCCGTCGCTCAGGGCGTGATCCGGGTCGTTGTGGACTTCGATGATCAGGCCGTCGGCGCCGGCCGCCACCGCCGCGCGCGCCATCGGCGCCACCTTGTCGCGGCGGCCCATGCCGTGGCTCGGGTCGACGAAGATCGGCAGGTGCGACAGTTCCTTGACGATGGGAATGGCCGACAGGTCCAGCGTGTTGCGCGTGAAGGTCTCGAAGGTGCGGATGCCGCGCTCGCACAGGATCACGTCGGTGTTGCCGCCCGACAGGATGTACTCCGCCGACAGCAGCCACTCCTCCATCGTCGCCGCGATGCCGCGCTTGAGCAGGATCGGCTTGCGGGTGTGCCCGAGTTCGCGGAGCAGCGTGAAGTTCTGCATGTTGCGCGCGCCGACCTGGTAGATGTCGGCGTACTTGCCGATGACCTCGATCTGGTTCGCGTCCATCACCTCGGTGACGAGCTTCAGATCGTGGGCGTTGGCGCCGGCCCGCAGGAGCTGCAGGCCGGGTTCGCCCATGCCCTGGAAGCTGTACGGGGACGAGCGCGGCTTGAAGGCGCCGCCGCGCAGGATCTTGGCGCCCGCCCGCTTGACCGCGGCCGCCGTCGCGTGAACCTGCTCCTCGCTTTCCGCCGAGCACGGGCCGGCGATGACGATCACCTCGTCGCCGCCGATGCGGACGTCGCCGATCGTGATGATGGTGTCGTCCGGCTTGAACGTGCGGCTCGCAAGCTTGTACGGCTGCGTGATACGCAGCACCTCGTGGACGCCGGCCATCAGTTCGATCAGCCTGGGGTCGACGGTGCCGCCGCCGACCACCCCGAGCACGATGCGCGAGGCGCCGGTCGAGCGGTGCACGTCCATGCCCATTTCCACCAGGTGCGCGATCACCAATTCGACTTCGGCGTCGGACGCCCGTTCCTTCATTACAACAACCATGATGTGTGCTCTCAAACCGCGGACCTCAAGGTCCGCGCTACGTGTTGCTAAGCTGTTCCGTCCTGCCCTGCCGACTGGGCCTTCTCGCGCGCATCACGTTCCGCTTCGAGGCGTTGAATGCGGCGCGCTTCGTCCATGATGCGTTCGTACAGCCGGGCCACCGCCTCGCCATCGAGCGGGCCGCCCAGCGCTTCGTTCACCTGCCGCACGTGTGCAATCACGGCGGCTTCGCGCGCCGGCTCGTAGACCGGCCGCCCCAGCTCGTGCTTCAGCCGGCCGATCGAATACGCGCAGCGCGCGCGGCTATCGAGAAGGCGGACGATCACCTCGTCGATCTTGTCGATCTCGTCGCGCAGCGCCTCGAGGCTCAACTGCGCAGCCATCGCACGTACCGCTCAACCTCGTCGAGCAAGCCCGCCGACCGGCCGTGCTCGGCAATCACTTTCACCAGCGCGCTGCCCACCACTGCCGCGTCGGCCCACTGCCCGACCGCCCGCACGTGCTCCGGCCGCGACAGGCCGAAGCCGAGCGCGATCGGCATCGCCGTTTCGGCGCGCACCCGATCGGCCAGCGCGCGGGCCGAGTCGTCGATGGTCTCGCGGACGCCGGTCACGCCCAGACGCGAGATCCCGTAGAGAAAGCCGCTGCCGAGCGCCGACGCCCGCCGGATCCGCTCGACAGTCGTGGTCGGGCTCAACAGAAAAATTGTATCAATGCCGGCGGCTGCGAACGCGTCCCGGAACGCCGCCCCTTCCTCGGGGGGCATATCCAGGGTCAGCACCCCGTCCACGCCGGCCGCCTGCGCTTGGCTCACAAACCTCTCCAGGCCCATCCGGAGTATCGGATTGGCGTAGCTAAAGATGACGACCGGCGCCGAGATTTCGGACCTGACTCCGGCGAGCATGGTCAGGACGTTCTCCAGGGTCGCTCCCGCGGCCAGGGCCCGCTCGGTGGCCCGCTGGATCACGGGGCCGTCCGCCAGGGGGTCCGAAAACGGCACCCCGACTTCGAGCACGTCGGCCCCGGCGCGATCCAGGCGTTTGAGGATCTCCGCCGACCGCGCCAGGTCCGGGTCGCCGGCCGTCACATACGTGATCAACCCCGTTCGCCCGGCCGCGCGCAACTCGGCAAACCGCCGATCAATCCGCGACACGGGCGCTCTCCTTCAGGATCTGCTCCACGCTCTGCACGTCCTTGTCGCCGCGGCCCGAGAGGTTGACCAGCAGCACCGAATCCCGCCCGAAGCGCTTCGCGGCGCGGCGCACGTACGCAATCGCGTGGGCCGATTCGAGCGCCGGCAGGATGCCTTCGAGCCGCGCCAGTTCCTGAAACGCATCGAGCGCCTCCCGATCGCTGGCATGGTCGTACTCGGCGCGCCCGATCTCTCTCAGCCACGCGTGCTCCGGGCCGACCGCCGCGTAATCGAGACCCGCCGATACCGAGTGCGTCAGCTCGATGTTGCCGTGCGCGTCCTGCAGGACCCAGGTGCGCGTGCCCTGCAGCACGCCCGCCGCGCCGCCGGCGAACCGCGCCGCGTGCCGCCCGGGCGCGATGGCTTCGCCGCCTGCTTCGACCCCGATCAGCCGCACCGTCTCGTCGTTCACGAACGCATCGAAGATCCCGATCGCGTTGCTGCCGCCGCCGACGCAGGCGATTACGGCGTCGGGGAGCCGGCCCACCTGCTCGAGGATCTGGCGGCGCGCCTCCTTGCCGATCACCGACTGGAACTCGCGCACCATCAGCGGATACGGATGCGGCCCGAGCGCCGACCCCAGCAGGTAGTGCGTGTCGTCGGGCCGCGCCACCCAGTCGCGCATCGCTTCGTTGATCGCATCCTTGAGCGTGCGGCTGCCCGATTCCACCGCCTCGACCCTGGCGCCGAGCAGGCGCATCCGGAACACGTTCAGCGCCTGGCGCCGCATGTCTTCCGTGCCCATGTAGACGACACATTCGAGTCCGAGCAGCGCGCACGCGGTGGCGCTGGCCACGCCGTGCTGCCCGGCGCCGGTTTCGGCGACGATGCGCGTCTTGCCCATCCGCTGGGCCAGCAGCGCCTGGCCGAGGGCGTTGTTGATCTTGTGCGCGCCCGTGTGCGTCAGGTCTTCGCGCTTGAGAAGAATGCGCGCGCCGCAGGCGTCGCTCAGCCGGCGCGCGTCCCAGAGCGGCGTCGGCCGCCCCACGTAGTGGAGCAAGAGGCGCTGCAGTTCTTCGGCGAACGACGGGTCGGCGCGAGCCACGAAGTACTCGCGCTCCAGCGCCTCGATGGGCGCGACCAGCGTCTCGGGGACGAAGCGTCCGCCAAACGCTCCGTAGTATCCGCGCGCGTCGGGGTCTCGACGCCCAAACCAGTTGGCTGCCTCGCTCACACCGACTCCTTCGCGGCGTCGAAGAACCGCCGCAACAACACGTGATCCTTGACGCCCGGACTGGCCTCCACGCCGGAGGCGACGTCGACGCCGTACGGTTTGACCAGCCGGATGGCCATCCCGATGTTGGCGGGCGTCAACCCGCCCGCGAGCACGATGCGGCGTGCGCGTGCGATCGCGCTCGCCCGCACCCAGTCGATGGTCTGGCCGGTGCCGCCATGTCGATCGGGATCGTGCGCGTCGAGCAGCACGGTTTCGTCAGGCACATCCGGCTCGATCGAGTCCCTGCCGTTCGGCGCCAGGTGCACCGCGCGCAGCACCGGCACGCGCGGGCGTGCTCCGCCCCATGCCGGCGGCGCGCCATGAATCTGCGCGAGCTGAATGCCGGCGTCCGCGGCCTCGTTGATCGTGTCGGCCGTCGGGTTCACGAATACGCCCACCGCGACCACGAACGGCGGGAGGGCTGCCGTGATCAACTCGACGGTGGCGAGCGCCGCGTGCCGCGGGCTGTCGGGCCACAACACGAACCCGAGCGCGTTCGCGCCCAGCGCCACCGCCGCCTCGGCATCCTCGAGCCGCGTGATCCCGCAGATCTTGATCGCCGTCATACGGGTTCCGGGCTCCGGGCTCCGGGCTCCGGTGGGGCTCCGGGCTCCGGTGGGGCTCCGGGCTCCGGACTGCCGATGCCGTTCGGTCTCAACGACGCCAACAGATCCGCGAGCGCGGCGCCGGGATCCGGCGCCACCATGAAACGCTCGCCGATCAGGAACGCGCGGTAGCCAAGGTCCGTCAACGCCCGCAGGTCCTCAGGCGTCTTCAAGCCGCTCTCGCTGACGCCGATGGTGCCCGCGGGCAGCTCGCGGGCGACGGCATGCGAGGCGTCGAGATCGACCTGCAACGTACGGAGGTTCCGGTTGTTCACCCCGATCAGCCGCGCGCCGCACGCGACGGCCCGCCGGCATTCGATGGCGTCGTGCACTTCGACCAACGCCGCGAGCTCGAGCTGATGCGCCGCCGCGGCCAGGCGCGTCAGTGCCTCGTCATCGAGAGCGGCGACGATGAGGAGGATCGCATCGGCGCCCGCCGCGCGGGCTTCCATGAGCTGGTAGTCGTCGACGATGAAGTCCTTGCGCAGAAGCGGCGTGGCCACGGCCTCTCGCACCGCCGCGAGGTGCTCGAGCGATCCGTCGAAGAACCCTGGTTCCGTCAGAACGGAGATCGCGGCCGCACCGGCTTCGGCATAGCCCGTGGCGATCGCGACCGGTTCGTACGCGGCTCGCAGGACGCCTCGAGACGGCGAGCGTCGCTTGCACTCGGCGATCACGTTCACCCGATCCGTGCGCGAGAGCCCGGTCAGGAACTGCGCGCCGCGTGGACGGCGGGCCAGAGCGCGGCGCTCGAGGGCGGCGCGCGGCTCGCGCACCATCGCCGTGGCCACGCGGGTCCTGGTGGCGGCGACGATGGCCTCGAGCAGGTCGGGTGCGGGCGTCGTCATGCCGGGGCCCCCGCAGCGCGATTGGAGGCCGCAATCAGACGCGCCAGCACGTCCCGCGCGGCCCCGCTGTCGATCGCCGCCGCCGCGGCCGCGATGCCGGCTTTCACGGTGTCGGCCGCGCCCGCCACGAACAACGCGGCTCCGGCGTTGAGCAGGACAACGTCGCGCGGGTTCCCGGGCGTGCCGTCCAGCACGCTCCGCACGATGGCCGCGTTGGCCGCCGCGTCGCCGCCCTTGAGCGATTCAGGAGTGGCCTTGCTCAATCCAAAGTCCGCCGGGTGCACGTAGAACGTTTGTACCGAGTTATTACGGCACTCCGACACCTTGGTGTAGCCGGTGGTCGACAGCTCGTCGAGCCCGTCCGCGCCGTGCACGACCCACGCGCGTTCCGATCCCAGCAACGCCAACGAGCGGGCCAGCAGTTCCGTGAGGTCGGGCCGCGGCACGCCGACGATCTGCCGCGTGGGCCGCGCCGGATTGGTGAGCGGCCCCAGCAGGTTGAACGCGGTGCGCACGCCGAGGTCCTTCCGCGCCTGCGCGGCATGCCGCATGGCCGGGTGGAACGTCGGCGCAAAGAAGAACGCGATGCCGACCTCGTTCAGGCACGCGGCCACGACGTCGGGCGGGGCCTGGATCGCCACGCCCAGCGCCTCGAGCACGTCGGCGCTGCCGCATTGGCTCGACACCGATCGGTTGCCGTGCTTGGCCACCTTCGTGCCGCACGCCGCGAGCACGATGGCCGCCGCCGTCGAGATATTGAACGTGCCGGACTTGTCACCGCCGGTGCCGCACGTATCGAAGACCAGGCCTGCTTGCGCCGGCACCGCCACGGCGTTGGCCCGCATGGTCCGGGCGAGCCCCACCAGCTCGCTGGGGCGCTCCCCCTTGATGGCCAGCCCGATCAGCAGGCCCGCGATCTGCGCCGGGGCCGCCTCGCCTTTCATGATCGCGGCCATGGCGCCGGCCGCCTCGTCGGTCGTGAGGTCTTCCTGGCACCGGAGCTTTTCGATCAGGGCTGGGAACATGGTTACATCTCAAGAAAGTTGCGGAGGATGCGCCGGCCCTCGTTGGTCAGCACCGACTCGGGGTGGAACTGCACGCCGTGCACCCGCAGGGTGCGATGGCGCAGGCCCATCACCAGCCCGTCTTCGCGGGAGCGCGCGGTGACTTCGAGCGCGCCCGGCAGCCCGGCTTCCTCGACCACCAGCGAGTGGTAGCGTCCGGCCAGGAACGCCGACGCGATCCCGGCGAACACGCCGGCGCTGTTGTGTTCCACCGTTGAGGTCTTCCCGTGAATCGGCCGTGGTGCGCGGATCACGCTGCCGCCAAAGGCGAGGCCGATCGCCTGGTGTCCGAGGCACACGCCGAGCACCGGGATGCGCTGGCCGAACGTCTTGATCACGTCGAGCGACACGCCGGCCTGCTCGGGCCGGCCGGGCCCGGGCGAGATCACGACGCGCGACGGCTCGAGCGCGCGCAGGCCTTCGATCGACGCCTCGTCGTTCCGGCGCACAACGACGGTCGCCCCGAGCTCGCCCAGGTACTGCACCAGGTTGTAGGTGAACGAATCGTAGTTGTCGATGACGAGCACCATGGAGGTTACAGTCCGGTCTGCGCGAGCTCGAGCGCGCGGATCATCGCGCGCGCCTTGTCTTTGGTCTCTTCATACTCCGCCGTCGGGTTCGAATCCGCCACGATGCCCGCCCCGGCCTGGATGTAGACCTTGCCGCCCTCGAGCAGGATCGAGCGAATGGCGATGCAGAAGTCGAGGTTCCCCGCGAAATCCAGGTAGCCGACCGCGCCCGCGTAGAGGCCGCGGCGGGTCGGCTCGAGCTCGTTGATGATCTGCATGGCGCGTACCTT
>Ga0156330_1020_pt1 | contig 12298 bp, 9 predicted proteins | sample RifCSPlowO2_12_FD_107978 | JGI IMG/M metagenome (GOLD analysis project Ga0156330, IMG submission 107978) | Acidobacteria bacterium RIFCSPLOWO2_12_FULL_67_14b | reverse complement strand
ACATCAACACCGCTGGAGCCTCGCACTTCGGTGCTCCGTCCGATCGAATCGTGGGAAGGCGGCTGAGCGACTTGTTCCCGGCCGACGTAGCGGAACCACTCGGGGCGAACGTAGACCGGGTCTACGGCACAGGCAAGTCGGTGCGCACAGAAGATCGCCTCCTCCTGCAGAATCGCGAACAGTGGTTTGACATGCGCCTGGTGCCGATCAAGGAGCAGCATGAAACGTTTCGGACCATTTTCGGCATCGGCCGCAACATCACTGAACAGAGAAGGCTCACGCAGCAGTTCCAGCAGGCGCAGAAGATGGAGGCGGTTGGACAACTCGCGGGCGGGGTCGCCCACGACTTCAACAACCTGCTGACGGCCATCCTCGGATACAGCGAGCTGCTGTTGGAGGAGATGTCGGAAGACGATCGGCGTCGGCAGGACCTGGAGCAGATCCAGAAGGCGGGCCGGAGCGCGGAGTTGCTGACGCGGCAGCTCCTTGCCTTCAGTCGCAAACAGATCCTGGAACCCGTGGTCCTGGACCTGAACGATATCGTCGGCAACGTGGATCGGATGGTGCGCCGCCTGATTGGAGAGAACATCAAAGTCATCGCGCGCCTCGATCCTGAGCTGGGCCGGGTCAAGGCCGATGCCGGGCAGATCGAGCAGATCATCGTGAACCTGGCGGTGAATGCCCGGGACGCGATGCCGGAAGGTGGCACGCTCACCATCGAAACCGCCAACGTGGACCTGGACGAGCACTATGCGCACACCCACCCGAGTACCATCCCCGGCCGCCACGTCATGCTCGCGGTGAGCGATACGGGGACGGGGATGGATGAGCAAACCCAGTCGCATCTCTTTGAACCGTTCTTCACCACCAAGGAGAAAGGCAAGGGCACGGGGTTGGGCCTGGCGACGGTCTACGGAATTGTCAAACAAAGCGGCGGGTCGATCTGGGTCTACAGTGAGCCAGGGCATGGGACGTCGTTCAAGATCTATCTTTCTCGCGTCGAAGGCGCCGCCGCCGGGCCCCCGGTGGCCGCCAGATTGTCGGTCCGGACACCCACCGGAACGGAGACGGTGCTGCTCGTCGAAGACCACGACGGGTTGCGCGCGCTCGCCAGGAAGATCCTGGAGCGATATGCCTACATCGTTCTAGAGGCGGCGAATGGCGACGAGGCGCTGCGGATCGGTGAGAGCCATCACGGTACGATTCACCTGCTGTTGACCGACGTGGTGATGCCGGGGATGAGCGGACACGCGCTGGCGGATCGTCTGTCGGTTCTACGCCCGGCAATGAGGTGCCTCTACACATCCGGATACACGGACGACGCCATCGTCCACCATGGCGTGCTGGCGGCCGGGACCGCGTTTCTGCAGAAGCCGTACACGCCCGAGACACTGGCCCGCAAGGTACGCGCCGTGCTCGACGCCCAGGAGTAGGGGCGGAACCCATAGTGGTGTGTGGTCACCTGGCTGGCGTGCGTCGATGTCGGCACCGATAAGACGTGCGGGCGCCTCAGCGGGGTGTGACGCCCAGGTATGTGGAGTGACCGCAGATGGGTGTCGTGCTCGTCGTTGATGATATCGAGGGAAATGCCCGGTTGTTGGCCTCGCTGCTGACGGCAGACGGCCACTCCGTGCGCACGGCCGCAAATGGGGCCGACGCGGTCCGCCTGGCGCTCAGCGTTCATCCAGACCTCGTGCTGATGGACGTGATGATGCCGGAGGTCGATGGCTTCGAGGCGTGCCGTCAAATCAAAGGACAGGCGGCGACGCGGTTGACGCCCGTCGTGCTGGTCACGGCGCTCACGGACACGGACGATCGCATCCGCGGGATCGATGCGGGGGCAGACGATTTTCTCAGCAAGCCCTTCAACCGGCACGAGCTGCTGGCGCGGGTTCGCTCTCTGCTCCGCCTCAAACGCTATACCGACGATCTGGATACGGCCGAATCCGTCATCGTCAGCCTCGCGTTGACCATCGAAGCCCGCGACAGCAACACCGATGGACACTGCCAGCGCCTCGCCGCCTACGCCGTCTCGCTGGGGCGGGCACTCGGGCTCGACGAGGACGACGTCGCCGCGCTGGAGCGCGGCGGCTACTTGCACGATGTCGGCAAGGTTGGCATCCCCGATGCGGTACTGCTGAAGCCGGGGCCGCTCACCGACGACGAATTCGCGCTGATGAAGCAGCACACGGTTATTGGCGATCGACTCTGCGGCGAGCTGCGCTCGCTGCGAAAGGTGCGGCCGATCGTTCGGTGCCACCACGAGCGTCTCGATGGCACTGGGTATCCGGACGGCCTGCGCGGGGACGCGATCCCGCTGCTGGCGCAACTAATGGGCATCGTCGACGTGTTCGACGCGCTCACCACTGTGCGCCCGTACAAGGCCGCCTTGCCGCGTGCACGGGCCGTCGAAGAACTGAAGGCGGAGGCCGCCCTCGGCTGGCGCCGCGCCGACCTGGTCGGCACGTTTCTCAGTCTCGTCGAAAGGGATCTGCCATGATGCCGGACGACAAACGCCGTCACGACTTCACCAACCACCTCGGCATCATCCTGGGCTTCGCTGAGGTCTTACTGACGAACATGTCGCCCGAAGATGCGCGGCGCTCCGATGTCGAGGAGATTCGGAAAGCCGCGACGGCTGCGCTTGCGCTCCTCGCGGGTATGTTCCCGGACCCCATCACCAACGACACTCAGCGAGACTCACGACAGAACCCGTGAACTCGCACGCCCTGCAGCATCGCGTCCTACGGCGTCACGTAGCCGACTCCGCCCTTCACCGTAACGGTCGCGCCGAAGGCCTTCGAGCGCGCGGTCATCGTCTCCAGGATCCGCGCCGCATCCGCCCCCTTGGCCAGCTTCGGCCGTCCGCGCTCCGCGCGTGAGGTCTGGAACCCCAGCGTGATCGGGTGGAGCTGCAGCTCGACGAACTTGTCTCCCTGCCACCTGGTCGTGGCCAGCACCGAATCCCAATACTCGCGATCCGCGGGGAAGCTGCGGCGGTCGCGGTCGTAGCGCGCATCGAGATAGTCGGCGGGCTGCGCGCCATCACCAAGCGAATACTGCTCGTAGCTGTCGATCGGCATCCGCAGCAGCGTTTCGTTCTGGAAGATGAAGTTCGACAGGCTGTAGAGGATGGGCTTGCCTTTGTAGATCTCCACGCCTCTCAGGACGTGCGGGCCGTGCCCGACAAACACGTCGGCGCCGGCATCGATGACCGCGCGCGCGAACGCCTGGATGAAATCCGCCGGCACCGATCGATTGGCGCCGCCCTCGTGACAGTGCAGCGAGACGATGACGATGTCGGCGAGGGTGGCGGCGCTGCGGACGACACGCGCGATCTCGTCGACGTCCTGCTTGTTGGGTTCGGTCGTCGTCGCCGCCTTCGGGCCAATGACGTACTGGCGGCCACCGAAGTTGAACGTGTCGCCGGCCGCGGGCGGCTGTCCCGACAGTTCGGACGCCACGCGCTTCAGATCCGCCATGCGTTCGGCCGTGATGGTGTAAGTGGTGGTGAACCGAAGCGGGCTCAGGCCGGGCCGCGCCGGCATGTCGCCGCGGCTGTTGCCGGCCCGCGAATGCGGCGTGAACGTGGAGGCCGCCGCGACGAGCGCCACGCGCGCCTTCGGCGTCTCGAGGAACTTCGCCTCGCGCGCTTCATTCAGGCTGTTGCCGACCCCCGCCTCGACCAGCCCGGCCTCGCGGACGTAGCGGCTGGTGATCTGCGCGCCGAGCGGGCCGAAGTCCCCCGTGTGGTTGTTCGCGCGAGAGACCAGGTCGAAGCCGGCCCAGGTGAGCTCCTTCAGGATGGGCGGATCGGTGCGCATCCACGTGCCGCCGCTCTGGTGCGCGGGCGGCGCCTCGTAGTCGTGGAACAGCGTCTCGAGATTCGTGAACGCCGCATCGGCGCCCCGAATCAGGTCCATGAGCCCGGTGAACTCCGGCTCGGTGAACACCGACAGCCGCTGCGTGATGATCGAATCGCCGGTGAGCGCCAGCGTGAACGGCGCTCGCGGCGCCTGGGCGACCAGGGTCGCGCCGAGCAGGATGGTGGCGATGGCAACGCGGGTGGTGTGCACGTGGGCCTCCGCCGCCGAGTATAGCCACAGATGTCTCAAACCAGGGCCGCAGACTTGTCCCGCCGAGCCTGGCGCGGAGGCGGATGACGCAGATGACAAGATCAACACACCCACGGCCAGGCGCGCGAACAAGATGTGGTTCGCGGGCGGCCTGCGCGATCGGCGGATATGCAGGCGCGGCATCGCGCACCTTCTGCGGCGCGCGGATCGATCCGCCGATGCGAACGGCTTAGACTCCGTGCAAACGAAAACGGGCTCACCCGTCAGGGCGAGCCCGTTGCAGCCTTCGGCCTTCGGCCTTCGGCCTTCAGCGTTAGTTGGCGACCTTGATCGACTTGACGTTGATCGACTTGACGCCGTCCTTCTCGGTCACCTCGCCGGTGACGATGACGTTCTTGGCCACGAAGTCGAGCAGCTTCGCGTTGCTGTTCGCCGCGTAGTCGCCGGTCACGGTGTAGACGGCGTCGGCCGTCAGGATGCCGACCGGCTGGCCCTTCTTCGCACAGGCCATCGCACAGCCGGCGTGGGCCGCGCCCCGGCCGGCTTCCTTCTTCGAGGTCGAGCATGCAATGTCGACCACTTCACCCTTCACCGTCATGTCGGCGGCAAACGCCGGCATCGCCAGGGCCGCGACAAACGCCGCGCCCGCCACGATCGAAATCACATTACGCATCTTGGAGCTCCTTGAGTGAACTGACAAACGACCCCTGCACCCACTCGACTGGGCTCTACGCAGGCAACCGCAAGCAGTGACTGTGGCTTTTCTGAGCGGACCCTGTCAAGGACAAACAGGCGAATAAAGGTCGAAAGCGCTGCGGTGCCGCGATCCTTATACTCCGCTGATGCCGTACGCCCCCCGCATCGTGACCGTCGTGGTGCTGTGTCTCGTTGTCTGGGCGGCCCATCCGGCATCCCAGGCACCAACGCGGCCGTCGATCGATGACCTGATCAACCTCAAGCGCGTCGGCTCACCGGCCGTCTCGCCCAACGGCAAACAGGCCGCCTACACCGTCCGCGAAGCCAATTGGGACGAGAACGCGTACGAGACCGAGATCTGGATCGGCGACGCGGCATCCGGCACGTCGCGGCAGCTGACCAACGCGCGGAAGTCCAGCATGCTGCCGGCGTGGTCGCCGGACGGATCGTGGCTGGCCTTCGTCTCGGATCGCGACGGCAAGCGCCAGCTCTATCGCATTGCCGTCGCCGGCGGCGAAGCGGAGAAGCTGACCAGCGTCGACGAGGGCGTGAACAACTTCGCCTGGTCGCCGGCCGGGGCCCAGATCGCCTTCACGATGTCGGACCCGATCGCGGAAGCCATCAAGGAGCGCGAGAAGCGCTGGGGCGACATCCGGATCGAGGATCAGGATCAGCGCTACGTCCACTTGCACCTCCTCGATCTCCCGACCGGCGCCACGCGGGCGCTGACGAAGGGATCGTTTGTCGTCGGCAGCTTCGACTGGTCGCCCGACGGCGGTCACCTCGCCTTCGATCACCGCGCGACCGGCGATCCGGCCGATGGCGGCACCGCCGACATCTCCATCGTCAACGTGGCCACCGGCGCGCGGGACGTGGTCGTCGCCCAGGAGGGCCCGGATACGAACCCGCAGTGGTCGCCCGACGGGCGGCGGATCGCCTTCGTGTCGGCGATGGCGAAGCCCTTCTTCTATTTCCAGAACAGCACGATCGCGACGGTGACTCCGGGATCCACGACCGTGCAGAGCCTGACCGGCGAGTTCGACGAAAATCCGAACCTGATCGCATGGACGCGCGGCGGGATTGCGTTCAGCGCGTCGCAGCGGACGTGGTCCTACTTGTTCACGCTCGATCCGGCGACGCGGAAGATCGATCGCCACACCGTGCGCGACGAGTGGATCGGCGGCGGCTTCTCGATCACCGCGGACGGCGCCACGACGGCCTTCGTCGGTTCGGGGCCGGCGGGCTTCCCCGAGATCTACATCGCGCCGGTGACGACGATGGCGGCGGCGAAGGTGAGCGACAGCGGGGCGCAGGTGGCGTCGTGGCCGAAGCATGGCCGCGAGGTCGTGCGCTGGAAGAGCCACGACGGCGCGGAGATCGAGGGCGTGTTGCACAAGCCCGCCGACTTCCAGGCCCGGGGCCGGCACGCCCTGCTGGTCGTGATCCACGGCGGACCGACCGGCGTGTCGCGTCCGGTGCCGTACGGCAGCAGCGGCTACTACCCGATCGATGCGTTTCTGGCGAAGGGCGCGCTGGTGCTGGAGCCGAACTACCGCGGCAGCGCCGGGTACGGCGAGAAGTTCCGCTCGCTGAACGTGCGCAACCTCGGCATCGGCGACGCCTGGGACGTGCTCTCGGGCATCGACGCCCTCGTGGCGCAGGGGTGGGTCGATCGTGAGCGGGTCGGCAGCATGGGCTGGAGCCAGGGCGGCTACATCTCGGCATTTCTCACGACGCGTCACGCCGATCGCTTCAAGGCGATCTCGGTGGGCGCGGGCATCTCCGACTGGATGACCTATTACGTCAACACCGACATCCATCCGTTCACGCGGCAGTACCTCAAGGCCACGCCGTGGGACGATCCGAAGATCTACGCCGACACCTCGCCGATGACCTACATCAAGCAGGCGAAGACGCCGACGCTGATTCAGCACGGGGAAGACGATGCGCGCGTGCCGATTCCGAATGCGTTCCAGTTGTACCAGGGGCTGCGCGATCAGAACGTGCCGGTGCAGTTGTCGGTGTTCAAGGGTTTCGGTCACGGGTTGACCAAGCCAAAGGCCAATCGCGCGGCGATGCAGCAGAACCTCGACTGGTTCACGAAGTACATCTGGAATCAGCCCACGGGCAGCGCTCAGTAAGGCAGAGGCAGAAGGCAGAAGGCAGAAGAAAAGGTTACTCATGAAGCAGCTAATCCTTGGACTCAGCGTTGCCCTGGCCGCCGTGACGGCGCAACAGGCCCGGCCCATTGCGCAAGCGGCGCGGCCGTCGGTGGTCGCCATCCGCGGCGGCACGGTGCTCACCGTGACGCGCGGGACGATCCAGAACGGGACCGTGGTCCTGCGCGACGGCAGCATCGCGGCCGTTGGCGGGCCCAACACGGAGGTGCCGGCTGGCGCGGATGTGATCGACGCCAAGGGCCGGTTCGTCACGCCCGGCATCATCGACGCGCATTCCCACATCGCCGCCGACTCGATCAACGAGGGCGGCACCCCGGTGAGCTCGATGACGGGAATCGAGGACGTGCTCGATCCCACCGATGTCAACATCTACCGCGACCTGGCCGGCGGCGTGACCACCGCCAACATCCTGCACGGCAGCGCCAACCCCATCGGCGGCAAGAACCAGGTGATCAAGCTCCGCTGGGGCAAGCCGGCGGCCGGTCTCGTGTTCGCGGGCGCGCCGCCCGGCATCAAGTTCGCGCTCGGCGAGAACCCGAAAGACATGCGGCAGTTCGGCCAGACGGGGCCGCGCCGCTACCCGGCCACCCGCCCCGGCGTCGAGTTCGTCATCCGCGACGCGTTCAGCCGGGCGAAGGCCTACCAGAAGGAGTGGCAGGACTACGACCGGCGCAAGAGCCGCCTTCGCCAAGGCTCCGGCGCCCAAGAGGCGGGCGACGACGTGCCGATGCCGAGGCGCGACCTGCAGCTCGATCCCCTCGTCGAGATCCTCGAGGGCAAGCGGCTCGTCCACTCGCACACCTATCGCGCCGACGAGACGCTGATGTTGATGCGGCTCGCCGAAGACATGGGCTTCAAGGTCGCCACCTTCCAGCACATCCTCGAGGGCTACAAGGTGGCCGACGAGATGGCCAGGCACGGTGCGGGCGGGTCGACGTTCTCCGACTGGTGGGCGTACAAAGTCGAGGCGGAAGACGCCATTCCCTACAACGCCGCGCTGATGCACCGCCGCGGCGTGCTGGTGTCGATCAATTCCGACAGCGCCGAGCATTCCCGACGCCTCAACACCGAGGCGGCCAAGTCGATGCACTGGGGCGGGCTCAGCGAAGACGAGGCGCTCGCGCTCGTTACCATCAACCCGGCGAAGCAGCTGCGCATCGACGCGCGCGTCGGGTCGCTCGAAGCGGGCAAGGACGCCGACGTGGTGATCTGGAACAAGCACCCGCTCAGCACCTACGCGATCGTCGACCGCGTCTACATCGACGGACAGCAGTACTACGATCGGCTCGTCGAGGAGCGGCGGATGACCGACGCCCGCAACGAGAAGTCGATGCTGTCGGCGGCGGAGGGCCGCGGCCCGGCCACGGCGCCGCAGAATTTCAGCTCTCAGCGTTCAGCTCTCGGCTCTCAGCCGGTTGAGCCGGGAGCCGAACGCCGGGAGCTGAGAGCTGTCCCGGGCCTCGGCGGCGTCGAGCAGGCGCCGGCCACCGGCCCGGCGACGGCGATCACCAACGCGCGCATCTTTCCGATCAGCGGTCCGCCGATCGAGCGCGGCACCCTTGTCATTCGCGGCAACCGCATCGAAGCCGTCGGCGCCAATGTCGCGGTGCCCGCGGGCGCCCTGGTAATCGATGCGAAGGGCGGCGAGGTCTACCCCGGCTTCATCGACGCCCGGACGACGATCGGCCTGAACGAGCCGGGCCCGCGCGGCTTCGAAGACAGCAGCGAGATGCTCGAGATCAACGCCGCGGTGAAGGCGCAGGTCGCCTACCAGTCCGACAGCGACGCCATTGCCGTGGCGCGCGTGAACGGGATCACCACGGCGGCGGTGATCCCGAGCGGGGGCCTCGTCGGCGGCCAGGTCGCGGTGATGAACCTCGACGGCTGGACGTGGGAGGAGGCGACGCTGAAGCCGGTGGCCGGCGTCAGCTTCCAGTTCCCGCCGCTCACCCGCGGCGGTGGTGGTGGTGGTGGTGGTGGTGGCGGCAGCGCCGCCGCCGACGCCACCCGCAAGTACGAAGACCTCAAGAAGGAGCGTGACGCGCGCGTGCAGCGCGTCGAAGACTGGATTGCGCGGGCCCGCGCCTACGCGAAGATCCCGGCCGCCGGCCGGCAGATGGACTGGAACCTCGCGGCGCTGGTGCCGATCGCCGAAGGCACGCAGCCGCTGTTCGTGGCGGCCAGCAACGAACGCGACATCCGGGACTCAGTGGCGTTTGCGGATCGCGCGGGTGTGAAGATCGTGATTACCGGCGGCCTCGAATCGCCGATGGTGGCGCCGCTGCTGAAGGAGAAGAACATCCCCGTGATCCTCGGCTCGGTGCTGACGCTGCCGACGCGGGAAGATCTCCACCATGCCGCGACCTATCGCGCGGCCGGCGAGCTCGCGCAGGCGGGGGTCACCTTCGCATTCGGCACCGGCGGCGCGGCCAACAACCGCCTGTTGCCCTACGAGGCGGCGATCTCGGTGGCGTGGGGACTGGATCGCGATCGCGCGCTCAGGGCGATCACGCTCGACGCGGCGACCATCCTCGGCGTCGCCGACCGCGTCGGCTCGCTCGAACCCGGCAAGCTGGCCAACCTCTTCATCGCCACGGGCGATCCGATGGAGATTAAGACGCAGTTCACGCACATCTTCATCAACGGCCGGAACGTCGGGCTGAAGAGCAAGCACACCGAGCTGTATGAACGGTTCTCGAGCCGTCCGGTTGGAGGCCGCCGATGACGCAGATCACCAAACCAGGGCCGCAGATGACACCGATAACGCAGATCAAAAGACGTGATGGTTTCTTGAAGAATCTGATCTGTGTAATCTGTGTCATCTGCGGCCCTGGTGGTCTCATCGGTGTCATCAGCGGCCAGCAGGAGGCCTCCTACACCTACGCCATCACCGGCGCGCGCATCGTGCCGGTCTCGGCGGCGCCCATCGACAACGGCACCATCGTCTTCACCGACGGGGTGATCACGGCCGTCGGCGGCGCCGTCACCGTGCCGGCCGGCGCGATCACGGTGGCGGGCAAGGGCCTGACCGTCTATCCCGGGCTGATCGACATGGGCAGCGCCGCCGGGCTCGAGCCGCCGGCGATCCCCCGCGCTGAGAACCCGCAGACCACGGAAGAGGTCGAGCGCGTGAAGCGCGAGACCTTGCTGCGCGCCCACCTGCGCGCGGCGGATCACATGAACCCGGCCGCGGCGGCGCTGAACAAGGCGGCCGTCGCCGGCATCACGGCCCTGCTCGCCACGCCCGGCAGCGACGGCATTCGCGGCCAGAGCGCGCTCGTCTTCACGGCGCTCGGCGCCGACGTGCCGCAGATCGGCGGGCTCGCCGACGATCGGCGCGGCCCGCTCGTGATCAGGCCGGTGGTGGCGCTGCACGTGGGCACCGCCGATCGGCCCGCGGGCGGCGATGCCCATCCCAACTCGCTCATGGGGTTGATCGCCTTCAACCGGCAGGCCTTCCTCGACGCGCAGTGGTATCAGCAGGCACGACCGCGGCCCCACTCGGCCGCCCTCGAGGCCATGGGGCCGGCCCTGGCTGGACGGCTTCCGGTGGCGTTCCGCGCTTCGACCGCTCCCGAAATCCTGCGCGCCCTCGAAATGGCGAAGGCGTTCAAGCTGGATCCGATCATCACGGCGGCACGGCAGGTGGACACCGTGACCGCCGAGCTGAAGGCGGCGAACGCGCGCGTGATCTACAGCCTGAACTTCCCGACGCGCCCGGTCTCGCTCGCGCCCGATGCCGACGAGCCGCTCAGCGTGCTGCGCGATCGCGCCAACGCGCCGAAGTCACCCGCGGCGCTCGACAAGGCGGGCGTGCTGTTCGCCTTCGAATCGAACGGTCTCGTCGAGGCGAAGGACTTCCTGAAGAACGCGCAGAAGACGGTCGCGGGCGGGCTGTCGAAGGAGTCGGCGCTGAAGGCGTTGACGCTCAACGCGGCGACGATGGCCGGCGCCGCCGACAGGCTCGGTTCGCTCGACCGCGGCAAGATCGCCAACATCGTCGTCACCGACGGCGACCTGTTCGAGGAGAAGACGGCGATCAAGCACGTCTTCGTCAACGGCAGGTCAGTGAAGCTCAATTGAGTTAAGAGTTCGGAGTCGATCGTCGTGCGGCGGGGTGTGTGCCGGCGCAAAGAAACGTCTCCCAGCGTTCGCGCGCCCGGCGAGAGGAGGCAACTTCTCGGTCGGAGGGCTCTCGGCTCGGCGGTCAAATGGAGCGGAGGCCACACTTGCCGAGTTGCGGGTTTAGACGTCCATAGGCCAGACGCTTAATCCGCCGAGCGACATTTGACCGGCGAGACGAGAGCGAACGCCGGGAGCCACACCGCCGCGCGACCCGGCTCCGGCTAAAGCCGGAGGCTACTGAACGCAATAGCGAGGATGGGGTACTGCTGCCAGTCCTTGTAGTTGAAGTGCCACCATTCGTTCGGCTCCACGGTGAAGCCGTGGCGCTCCATGACCTGCCGGAGGAGGTCGCGCCTGGCGCGTGCCTCCGGCGGGCCTCCCCGGTAATCCGGATACGAGCGGCGCGACATCTCGTCGTAGCCTCCCGCCAAGGCAGAGAGCCACCAGGAGCGTACGCATTTTCGGAATACTCTATATGAATCAATGGAAACCGTTGTCGATCTCTTCCTCCACCTGGACACTCACCTCGCCACGTTCGTCGCCGATTACGGCGTGTGGGTGTACGGCATCCTCTTTGCGATCATCTTTGCGGAAACCGGCTTCGTGGTCACGCCCTTCCTGCCGGGCGACTCGCTGCTGTTTGCCGCCGGCGCGCTGGCCGCCACCGGCGCCATGGACATCACGCTGGTGTTCGTCCTGATCGCCGCCGCGGCCATCCTGGGCAACACCGCCAACTACGCGATTGGCCGGGCGATCGGCCCGCGCGTGTTCGCGGCCCGCGATGCGCAGAGCGTGATGCACCGGCTGCTCAACCGCCAGCACCTCGATCGCGCCCACGCGTTCTTCGAGAAGTACGGCCCCATGGCGGTGGTGTCGAGCCGCTTCGCGCCGATCATCCGGACGTTCGTTCCGTTCGTGGCCGGCGCGGCGGCGATGAACGCGTCGACGTTCGTGTTCTACAACATCGCGGGCGGCGTGCTCTGGACCGCGGTGTGCGTCGGCGCCGGCTACGCGTTCGGCAACGTGCCGATCGTCAAGGACAACTTCTCGATCGTCGCGATCGGCATCGTTGCGGTGTCGATGCTGCCGATGGCGATTGAAATACTCCGGCACAGACGGCGGGAGCGCATCTCTTGACGGGGCGGCACCTCTTGACGGGGCGGCACCTCTTAACGGGGGCGCTCCTCCTGTCGGGATTGGTGCTTGGCGTCGTTTCGGCGA
>Ga0156330_1168_pt2 | contig 12390 bp, 9 predicted proteins | sample RifCSPlowO2_12_FD_107978 | JGI IMG/M metagenome (GOLD analysis project Ga0156330, IMG submission 107978) | Acidobacteria bacterium RIFCSPLOWO2_12_FULL_67_14b | reverse complement strand
TTCACGCACGCCGCGCGCGTGGACGCGCTGGCCGAGCAGTTCCTGTCGCGCGGCCTGGCGTTCACGTGGACGGCCACGCTGCGCGCCGATCAGGCCTGCCGCCTTGGCGACCCGCTGTTTGCGAAGACCGTCCGCTCGGGCCTGCGGCGCGTCATGGTGGGCGTCGAATCCGGATCGCAGGAGACGCTCGATCGGCTGAAGAAGGACATGAAGATCGAGCAGGTCCGCGACACTGCGGCGCTCTGCACGCGCCACGGCGTCGGCGCCATCTTCAACTTCATCGTCGGCTTTCCCGGGGAATCCGAACAGAGCGTGCAGGCCACGCTCGCGCTGGCCAAGGACTTGCGCCGGTCGAACCCGGACTTCGACACGCCGATCTTCTACTACCGCCCGTACCCGGGCAATCCGATGGCCGAGCAGTCCGCGGATGACGGCTACGTCTTTCCGCGAGGTCTGGCCGAGTGGGCCGACTTCGACTACGTGGGCGGCCGGGGACCGTGGATCACGCCCGATCGGTGGCAGCGGGTGGAGCGGTTCAAGTTCTACACGCGGCATGCCTGGAGGCCGGGCGCGTGGCGGTGGCCCCTGAGGGCCGCGTCCAAATGGCGATGCGATCGCGACTGGTATGGCCTGCCCGTTGAGAAGATGCTCGTCGAGCTCGTGCGTCCGCCGCAGCAGGTGTCGTGATGGATCTGCTGCTCGCCCACGCCTACTTTCTCGCCGAGGATCCCGCCGAGCAACGGATCATGCGCCCGCACCCGCCGCTCGGCCTGCTCTACGTCTCCGCGCACCTGAAGTCCTGCGGCCTGGACGTCGGCGTGTTCGACGCCACGTTCCGGTCGCATCGCGACTTTGCCGCCACCCTCGAACGCGAGCGGCCGCCGGTCGTCGGCATTGCCGTCAACCTGATGACGAAGCGCCATGCGCTTCGCATGATCGCCGCTGCCAGGCGCGCGGGCGCCCGCGTCGTGGTGGGTGGACCCGATCCGCCGTACCACGCCGAGGCCTATCTCGAGGCCGGCGCCGATGTGGTCGTGATCGGGGAGGGCGAGCGCACGCTCGAGGAACTGCTGGCCCGGCCCCCCATAAGGGGGGGCCCTGCCAAACCTGACGACCTCGCACCGATTGCGGGAATCGCGTTTCGTGGCGCCGATGGTGCAGTCGTGCGCACCCCGGCGCGCGAGCTGATCGCCGATCTCGATGCGCAGCCATTTCCCGATCGCGGCGCCGTCGACATTCCCGGCTACCTGCGCGCCTGGCGCGAGCGGCACGGCGTCGGCACCGTGTCGTTGATCACCGCCCGGGGCTGCCCCTACACCTGCACCTGGTGCAGCCGCTCCGTGTTCGGCGAGACCCACCGCCGACGGTCCGTCGCCAACGTCGCCGACGAGGTCGAGGGCATCGTCGATCGCTATCACCCCGAACGCCTCTGGTACGCGGACGATGTGTTTGCGATCCACCGCGGCTGGACCCTGTCGTACGCCGTCGAGCTCGAGCGGCGGAAACTGCGCCTGCCGTTCGAGTGCATCTCCCGCGCCGAGCGCATCGACGACGATGTGGCCGATGCGCTCGTGAGCCTGGGCTGCTTCCGCGTGTGGATCGGATCCGAAAGCGGGTCGCAGCGCATTCTCGATGCGATGAAACGCAAGGTCACCATCGACCAGGTGCGCGAGGCCGCCGGCCGCCTGAAACGGCGCGGCATCGAGGTCGGGATGTTCATCATGCTGGGCTTCGACGGCGAAGGCCTGGAGGACTTGCGGGCCACGGTCGACCACCTGAAGCGCACGGCGCCCGACGTGTTCCTGACCACCGTGTCGTATCCGATCAAGGGCACGCCCTATTACCGGCAGGTGGCCGATCGCTTGGCCTCGCGCGGCGCCTGGGCGGACGGCACCGATCGCGATCTGATCGTGCGCGGCCTCCCGGTGCGCCGGTACTACGACTTCGCCCGCCGGTGGATGACGGCGGAAGTCGCGCGCGACCAGCACTGGCGGCGCCGCCGCTACGTGCGCGCGGCGCGTGCCGCGTCGTCCGCGTTCGTCGGACGGCTCGGCATGGCCGTTACCGGCCAATGGAGGGAACCGTGATCGTGCTCTTCAACCCGTGGAGCACGCCTTCGCCGAAGCGGCCGCTGCCGATGTCGCTGCTCGCGCTCGGGTCGATGCTCGAAGGCGAGTTCGAGTACTGCATCGTCGACGGCAACGTCGAGGCCGACCCGGTGGCGCGGATCGTCGAGATCCACTTGCGCGCGCCGCTGCGCGCCGTGGCGGTGACGGTGATGCCGGGTCCGCAACTGCGGTCGGCGGTGTGGGCGTGCCGTCAGATCAAGCGCGTGCTGCCCGGTGTCCCCGTGATCTGGGGCGGCTACTTTCCGTCGCAGCATGCCGACGCCTGCCTCAGCGAATCGACGGTGGACGTGTGCGTGCGCGGCCAGGGCGAACAGACGATGGTCGAGCTGCTCAGGACCATGGCGAAGGGCGGCGCGCTGTCGTCGATTCCCGGGCTGGCGTATCGCGAGAACGGCGCGGTTCAGCGAACCGCGGCGCGGGCGCTGACGCCGCTCGACGAGCTGCCGGACTGGCCGTATCAGCGGCTGCCGATGGCCCGCTACTTCCACTCGCATTACCTCGGCCGGCGCGTCGCGACGCACCATTCGTCGTTCGGGTGCCCGTTCGCCTGCAACTTCTGCGCGGTCGTCGGGATGGCGAACCGCCGGTGGGTGTCGCAATCGCCCGCGCGCGTCGGCGGCGTGCTCGAACGGCAGCATCGCGAGTACGGCGCCGATGCGGTGCAGTTTCACGACATGGACTTCTTCATCTCGGAGGCGCGAACGCAGGCGATCGCCGATCGGCTGCGTCCGCTGGGGATGGCGTGGTGGGCGCTGGGCCGCGTCGACGAGCTGATGCGCTACAAGCCGGCGACGTGGGAGGCGATGAAGGCGAGCGGCTTGAAGATGGTGTTCTGCGGCGCCGAGTCGGGATCGACCGACATGCTCGAGCGGATGAACAAGGGCGGCACCGCGTCGGCGGAGCTGACCATCGATCTGGCGGCGCGGATGAAGTCGTACGGCGTCGTGCCCGAGTTTTCGTTCGTGGTGGGCAACCCGCCCGATCCGGCGGCCGACCTTGCGCACACGCTCGCATTCATCCGGCGCGTCAAGCGCGTCAATCCGGCAACCGAGATCATCCTCTACGTGTATTCGCCGGTGCCGCTCGACGGGCATTTCTACGATGCGGCGCAGAGCCAGGGCTTCGCGTTTCCCGAGACCCTCGACGGGTGGGTCAGCGACAAGTGGCAGGCGTTCGCGCTTCGCCGCGACCCGAGCACGCCATGGTCGCACGGCGACGTGCGCCGGCGCGTGCGGGATTTCGAAAGCGTGCTGAACGCGTACTACCCGACCGTCACCGACGTGCGCCTGACGTCCGGCCGCCGCCGGCTGCTGCGCGCGGCCGCGGCCTGGCGCTATCACACCGAGTCGTACACGCGGCCGGTCGAATTGAACCTGTTGCAGCGCGCCTTTCGCTACCAGCGTCCGGAGACCACGGGGTTCTAGTGATGGACTTTCTGGACAGATGGTCTGGTGGGGACAAACCCTCGCCCATGCGTGGGGACAAACCTTCAGGTTTGTCCTTGACTCCCGAAGAGGCCTACGCCCTCTGGGCGCCCGACTACCCGCCGCGGCCCCACAACCGCCTGATGGCCGTGGAGCAGGCCGCGGTGACCGATCTGCTCCCGGATCTGCGCGGCCTCACCGTCCTCGACGCGGGGTGCGGCACCGGCCGCTACCTGCGGCTGTGCGCGGAGCGCGGCGCCACCGCGATCGGTGTGGATCTGTCGGCAGCGATGCTGTCGCACGCGAGACACGAGTCGTTGCGCCTCGTACGTGGCCGGCTGTTGGCGCTGCCGCTCGACACGATGTCCGTGGATGCCGTGGTCTGCGGGTTGGCGCTCGGTGATGTCGCCGAGCTGGATGTGGCGATCGCCGAGTTCGCGCGCGTGTTACGCCCCGGTGGAACGCTGGTGTATTCGATGGTGCATCCCGACGGCGCGGGCGAGGGCTGGACGCGAACGTTCGAGAGCGGCGGCCGTGTCTTCGCCATCAACAGCCATTGGCACACGCGCGACGAGCACCGGCAGGCCTGTGCATCCTCGGGCTTCACCATCGACGGATGGTGTGAGCCGGCGCTCGAAGAGAAGCCCGAACAGCCCGTCGCCCTCGTCGTCCGCGCCCGGATTGTGGGGCGCCGTTAGTCATGTGGTGGACCAACCCGATCACCTTCGTCAACGCCCGCGTCATCACCGCCGACGGCGGCGTGCTGCGCACGCTGCGCGTGAAGCGCGGCCGTATCGACGGCCTCGGCGTGGCCCCCGACAAGTCCGACACGGTCGTCGACCTCGACGGCGCGGTCGTCTTTCCCGGCCTGATCAACGCTCACGATCACCTGGAGCTCAATTCCCAGCCGCGCCTCAAGTGGCGCGGCCGCTACGACAACGCGCGCGAATGGATCGCGGACTTCCAGCCTCGCTTCGACACCGATCCGCAGTTGGCCGTGGCACGGCCCGCGACGCTTGACGATCGCGTGTGGGTGGGCGGCCTCAAGAACCTGCTCTCGGGCGTGACCACGGTCTGCCATCACAACCCGCTGCACCGGCCGTTGCGCCGGCGGTTTCCGATCCGCGTCGTGCAGCGCTACGGCTTCAGCCACTCGCTGCACATCGACGGCGGGGCCGTCGCGGACTCGCATCGCCGGACGCCGGCCGGCTGGCCATGGATGATCCACGCGGCCGAGGGCGTGGACGACGAGGCGCGTGGCGAAATCACGGCGCTGCAGCGCCTGGGGTGCCTGGCCGCGAACACCGTGCTGATTCACGGCGTGGCCATGTGCCACCTGGCCACCGATGTCGTCTTGCGTGCCGGCGCCGGCCTCGTGTGGTGCCCCTCGTCCAATCACTTCCTGTTCGATTGCACCGCGGATGTGCGCCGCTTCGACGATGCGGATCGGCTGGCGCTCGGCAGCGACTCGCGGTTGAGCGGCGAAGGCGACCTGCTGGACGAGTTGCAGGCCGCGCATGACACGCGGCAATTGAGCGCCGAAGGGCTGACGCGCACGGTGACCACTGGCGCCGCGGGCCTGCTCCGGTTGCCGGGGGCCGGCCGTCTGGCCGTCGGCGCCCCGGCCGATCTCACCGTCTTGCGATCGACCGAAGACGATCCGTTTGATGCGCTCGTGACGGCGTCCCGCGCCGATGTCCGGCTGACGATGGTCGGCGGCGAGCCTCGACTGGGCGACCCGGCGATGGCCGCGGTGTTCTCGGCCGCGAGAACGGCGTCGATGCCGGCGGCGGTCGACGGCGCCCCACGGATCGTGGCGCGATGGATTGCCAGGCACGTCGCCGGCATGCAGGTCACCGAGCCGGGCTTCGAGGTCGTGCACTGATGGTCGGTGTCGCGGAGATCGCCCGCCGTGCGCGTGGACAGGCCAGCGGCGAGCTGGCGAGCCTGCCAATACTGGCGCTGAACGTCCACAGCGCGTGCAACTGCCGGTGCGTGATGTGCGACATCTGGAAGGCGAACGCGGAGAAGCGGGAGCTCACCCCGGACGCTCTCTTCGCGCACGTCGACGCGATTCGCCGCCTGCACGTGCAGCGCGTGATGCTCACCGGCGGCGAGCCGCTGCTCAATCGCAACCTGTGGAAGCTGTGCGAGCAGCTACGGGCGTGCGGCATCCGCATCACGCTGGTCAGCACGGGCCTGCTGATCGACAACCACGCCGACTATATTGCCCGGCACGTCGACACGGTGGTGGTCTCGCTCGACGGCCCCGCCGACATCCACGATGCCATCCGGAGAATCAACGGCGGCTTCGACCGGATCGCGCGCGGCGTCTCGTCGCTTCGGGTGTTTTCCTCTCCGCCCAGGCTGATCGCGCGATCCGTCGTGCAACGCGACAACTACGCGCACCTGGCGGAGACGATTGCGGCGGCGCGCCGGATGGGGTTCGACGAGATCTCGTTTCTGGCGGCCGACCTGGCATCGACGGCGTTCAATCGGCCCGAGCCGTGGGACGATGCGCGCCGGGCGGAAGTCGCCGTGCCTGCGGCCGGCCTGGAGGCGCTGGCCGGGGCGATCGCCCGCGCGCACGCCAGCGAGGCCGCCGCTTTCAGCGCGGGCTTCGTGGTGGGTGGCGTCGAGTCGCTGCGGCGGATCGACCGGTATTACCGCGCCGTCGCCGGCCTCGGCGAGTACCCCGCGGTTCGATGCAATGCGCCCTGGATGTCGGCGGTGCTGGAACCCGAGGGCGCCCTGCGCCCGTGCTTCTTCCACGAGCCGTACCCGACGCGCGAGGGCGGCCTGGCGGCCATCCTGAATTCACGGGAGGCAATCGCGTTCCGGCGGGATCTCGATGTCGATCGGAACGCGGTGTGCCGGCGTTGCGTGTGCTCGTTGAACCTGCCGATCACGCAGGCGGTCTGATCCGGGAACCACACAGGTCGCCGTACATCTTCTCGACTTGCGCGGCGGTCCAATCGGCATCGTGGGTCGTGGCCCACCGGTGCGCGGATGCGGCGCGCATCTGTTGCCCGACCGCGTCGCGCGCCCCTGATTCGATCGCGGCGGCGAAGGCCCCCGGCGTCCGGCCGTCGACCGCCGCCGCGGAACCGGGCGCCCAGTCGGCGATGTAGCCGACGCGGGTGCCGACGACGGGGACGCCGAAGCTGGCGGCTTCGAGCACCGAGACGCCCGCGGCTTCGTGCAGCGAGGTTTGCAGGTAGACATCGGCGCGCGTGAAGTGGGACGGCAGTTCGGCGTGCGGCACGAAGCCGTGGAACGTGATCCGGTTCGCAAGACCGAGCGTGACCGCATGGGCCTGTAGCTCGCCACCGAGGGTGTCTTCGCCGATCAAGTCGAGGTGTACCCGCAAAGACTTCGCGAGGATCGCCACGGCGTCGATGGCGAGCCGCTGGTTCTTCACGCGGCTGAGGCTGGCCACCTGCAGGATGCGCAGAATGCCGGGCTCACTCTTCGTTCGGGGTGCAAAGACGCCGGGTTCATTCCTCGTCTGTTCGCCTTCGATAATTGAACCCGGCGTCGTCGTACCGATCGGAATCACGGCCGCCGGCACGCCGTGCTGTCCCGCAAGATCCTTCATGTACGTCGTGCACACGTGCACGTACGACGCCAGGCGGCAGGCCTCGGCGATCGCGGATCGGCCTCGCGCCGACCGCTGCGATCCGTAGTCAATCTCCGGCCTCGACACGAACTCGCCGCTGTCGCACGTCACCACGGCCGGAATGCCGAACCGGCGTCCCGCCCGCGCCGCCAGCAGGCCGGCGGGATCTCCCCAGAATCCATGAACGAGATCGAACGGCCCGGCGGCCTTCAGCGCTCTTCTGAGGGCGAGTGCCTGTGCCCAACGCCCCAACCCCAGCGGCGCGGATGGCCGTCCCAGATCGTGCACGATGAATCCGCGCAGGTTGTAGGTGGTGGCCCGAGGCAGGTGTCGCAGCGCGAAGGCGTGCACCTCGTGCCGGCGCGCGAGGCGGCTGAATAACGCCAGCAGCGAGGGCACCACCTGCTCGTGTCCGCCGGGATGCAGGCCGCCGGTCACGACCATCGCCAGCCGCATCAGCTCTGGCCCTTCAAGCGCCGTCGATCGACGACCGCCGCATAGGCAGCCAGGGTCCGCGCGCCGATCGCTTCCCACCGGAGCACGTCATCGAACTGCCGGCGGACTTTCTCGCGCTTGGCGGCGAGGTCGCACGAGCACACGCCGGCGAGCGCCGACGCGCAGGCGGCCGCATCGCCGGCCGCCCACAACCCGCCGGTCCCGCCCGTGATGGTCCGGAACGACGGGATGTCGGTGACCACCGGCACGAGGCCGCACGACATGGCCTCGATCAGCGCGTAGCCGCTGCCCTCGGCGTGGCTGCCGCTGACGAAGACATCTGCCGCGCCGTAGTAGTTGCCGATTTCGTCATGTGGGACGCCGCCGACGAGCATGACCCGATCGCGGAGCACCGGCGAGGCGGCGATGCGATCGCGGACGCGATCGATCAGCGCCTCTTCACCGAACACCATCGCCACGCGCGCATCGTGAGAAAGCGGCAGCGCGATGTCGAGGCCGTCGAGGACCGTGAGCGGGTCCTTGTTGGCCGTGAGCCGTCCCACCCAGAGGATGAGCGGTGACCCCGACAGACCGGTGGCCGCGCGCGCCCGATCGCGGGCCACGCAGTGAAGCCGGGTGCCCGCCTCCACGATCTCGAGCACGGGCTGCGGTCCGAGTACGCCCGCTTCGCGCCACGCCCGGGCCTGGCCGGCGGCGCTGAACGAATACGCGTCCACGCCGGCGAGCCCGCGGCGCCACTGGCGCCGGTTCCACCAGCCGACCGGCCCCGAGCCGCGTACGGGAAACTCACCGCCGTGGTGCTGCGCCACCATCGCGACCTGCGTCGGCAGCGCGCGCCGAAGTCCCTCGATCAGCGCCGGAAAGATCAGGCCGTTGACGTGCACCGCGTCGGGCTCGGCTCGAACCACGGCATCGATCAGCGGCGCCGGCGCCGCGCCTGTCGACATCCACGGCGGCTCGGCGTCTTTCACGAACTCGTAGGGCATGCCGTCGCGGACGACCTGTGAGGCGGTGTGGAACCGCTGCAGCGTGCGAACCTCCGCGCCCGCCCCGGCCACGGCCGCGCTCCAGCCCGTGAGCGTGGCATAGCGATCGAGCAGCGCGTCTGCCGTCCTCGCCTGAGGATCGTACACGGCGTTGACCTGGACGATGCGGAGCAAAAGGAACCCGCGTCAATTTTACGGTTTGGGCGTACGTAAACCGTAAAATTGACGCAGGTTCCCCTTGCCAACCCGCCTGATCGTTTCGCCCTCCAGCGCATCGCGTCTTAGGGCCGCACTGGACGAGGTGCGGTCGCTCGCCTCGCCCCTGCTGATTGTCGGCACCAGCCGGCCGGCCGCCGACGAGTTCGCTCTGCGGCTCGCCGCCGATCGGGGCGCCACGTTCGGCGTGTCGCGCGCGGGCTTCACCGAGCTGGTCGCGAAGCTGGCGGTGCCCGCCCTCGCCCGCACGGGCCTGGCGCCCAGCGCGCCGTTGAGTGACGAAGCAGTAGCCGCGCGGGTCGCCGACGTGCTGCTCACGCGCGACAAGCTGGAGTACTTCGGGCCGGTGGCCGACATGCCCGGGTTCCCGCGCGCCCTCGCGCGCACGCTCGCCGACTTGCGCATGGCCGGCGTGTCACCGGATCGACTGAGCGGTCACGCCGCGTCGGCGGATCTGTCGGCCCTGCTCGAACGCGCGATCGAGGAACGTCGGAACGCCGGCGCCGTCGATTACGCGACGATGCTGGCCGCCGCCACGGACGAGATCACGCGCGCGCCGCACGTGTTCGCGGATCGCACGGTGGTGCTGCTCGACGTGGCGATTTCGTCGAACGCCGACGCCCGCTTCGCGCGCGCGCTGATCGCCGCCGCCGCCTTCACGATCATCACGATTCCCACAGGCGACTTGCGGACGCGGCGAGCGCTTGAATCAGGTTCAACAGGCCCGCCTACGCGGCCCGAGGCCGCTTCGGCCCTGTCGCGACTACAGGAGAGGCTGTTTGCCTCCGAGCAGCCCGTGGCCGGCGTGTCCGATGATTCCGTCGTCCTCTTCTCGGCTCCCGGCGAAGGCCGCGAGGCCGTCGAGATCGCGCGCCGGCTCCTTCAGGAGGCCTCGCGCGGCGTGCCCTTCGACGAGATGGCCGTGCTGCTTCGCGCGCCGCAGACCTACCTCGGCGTGCTCGAGCACGCGCTCGACCGCGCCGGCATTCCCGCCTGGTTCCATCGCGGCACGCGCCGGCCCGACCCGGCGGGCCGGGCCCTTCTCGCGCTGCTGGCATGCGCGGACGAAGAACTCTCGGCGCGGCGCTTCGCCGAATATGTCTCGCTCGGCCAGGTGCCCCTCAACGATGCCGCCGACGCCGACTTGTGGTCGCCGGCGGCGGATGACGTGATCGAGGCCGTGCTGCCGCCAGACGCGCGCGCGGAGGATCCACCGCCGGAAGCGGACGCCGTGGCCGCGACCCTGCGCGGCGAAACCGCCCGCGACGTCGCGGGAACGCTGCGCGCGCCCTGGCGGTGGGAAGACCTGATCGTCGAAGCCGCCGTCATCGGCGGCCTCGACCGCTGGCAGCGCCGGCTCAAGGGCCTCGAGAACGAATACGATCGCCGCCTTCGCGAGGCCACCTCCGACGACCCCGATGCGTCACGCGCCCGCGCGATCCGCCGGGATCGGGAACAGCTTCAGGCGTTGCGGTCGTTCGCCGAACCCGTGCTCGCGGAGATGTCGTCGTGGCCCCCGGCGCAGTCGTGGGGCGACTGGATCGACGCGCTCCGCCGGCTCGCGCCGCGGGTGATCGCCCAGCCCGCGCGCGTGTTACGCGTGCTCCAGGAGCTCGGGCCGCTCTCGGCCATTGGCCCCGTGCACCTTCGAGAAGTGCGTGACGTGCTGACGCCGAGGTTGTCGACGCTCACCCACGAGCCGCCCCGCCGCCGGCACGGCCGCGTGTTCGTCGGCACCCCGCATGCCTCGCGCGGCCGATCGTTCCGCGTGGTCTTCGTGCCCGGCCTTGCCGAGCGGATGTTCCCGCAACGCATCCGCGAAGACGCGCTACTGCCCGACGACCGCCGGGCCGCCACCGATCCGGCGTTGACGACGCAGGCGATGCGCGCGGGGGACGAGCGCCTGCAACTGACCCTCGCCGCCGGGGCCGCTTCCGAGCGGTTGTACGTGTCGTATCCGCGAGTCGAGCTCAACGAGTCGAGGCCTCGCGTGCCCTCGTTCTACGTGCTCGATCTGATTCGCGCGGTCGAGGGCCGGATTCCGGCGGCGTCGGAGATCGGCGCGCGGGCGTTCCAGGCCGGCGCCTCCACGCTCGCCTGGCCGGCGCCGCGCGATCCGTCGGCCGCCATCGACGACTTCGAGCACGACCTTGCGACCATGGGCGGGCTGCTGGCGGCGGGTTCCGGCGAGGTCAAGGGCCGCGCGCGCTATCTCTACGAGCTGAGCGCCGAGCTTCAGCGATCCCTGACGTCGCGGTGGTTGCGCTGGCATCGGCGGCAGTGGGAAGCGGCCGATGGCCTGGTGCGTTCGGTCCCCGAGACGACCGCGCCCGCGCTGGCGCGCCAGCGCCTCGGCGCCCGGCCGTACTCGCTGACGGCGTTGCAACGCTTCTCCGCCTGTCCGTATCAGTTCCTCATGGCGGCCATCTACCGGCTGACGCCACTCGACGCGCCCGCGCCGCTCCAGCAGCTGGATCCGCTCACGCGCGGCGATCTGTTCCACCGGTTCCAGGCGGCCACGCTGCGCCGGCTGCAGAAGGAAGGGCTGTTGCCGCTCGAGGCCGGCGCCTTGCCGGCGGCGCAGCGGATTCTCGAGGCCGAGATCACCGCGATCGCCAGGCAGGCCAAAGACGACCTGGCGCCCGCGATCGATCGCGTCTGGACCGATGAGATCGGGTTCATGACGCGGGACCTGAAACTCTGGCTCGACCAGCTCGTGGTCGAAGGGGCCGAGTGGACGCCCGAGCGCTTCGAGTTTGGGTTCGGACTGGCCGACACCGCCGGCCGCGACGAGCACAGCACGCCGGAGGCGGCGGTGGTCGACGGCCGCTTCAAGCTGCGCGGGTCGATCGACCTGATCGAGCGCCATCGCAAGACCCACTTCCTCCGCGTCACCGATCACAAGACCGGCCGCAATCGAACGCGGCAGGGCGAGACCATGATCGACGGCGGCCGCCTGCTGCAACCGATCCTCTACGGCCTGGCCCTCGAGGCGCTCAATCCCGCCGAGACCGTGCTCGCCGGCCGGCTGTCGTTCTGCACGACCCTCGGCGATTTCTCGACGCACGAGATCCAGCTCTTCGGCGAATCGCGCAAGACCGGCCTGGAGGTGCTCGAGATCATCGACCGGTCGATCGAGGGCGGACTGCTCGCGGCCCGCCCCGCCGCCGAGGCGTGCGGGATGTGCGACTTCGAAACCGTCTGCGGGCGCGACGAAGAGCGCCGCACCCGCCGCAAGGACGCCGCCCGTTTCGCCGATCTCGACGCGCTGAGGAGGAAGCCATGAGGCGCGAGAACCGCGGGCTGATCGCCACCGAGCTCGACAAGACCATGGTCGTCGAGGCCGCCGCCGGCACCGGCAAGACCACCGAGCTCGTCGGCCGCATCGTCGCCCTGATCGAGCACACGCGGGCGCGCATCGGCGAGATTGTCGCCGTGACCTTCAGTGAGAAAGCCGCGGGTGAGCTGAAGCTGCGCCTGCGCGAAGAACTCGAACTGGCGCGCTCGCGGCACGCCGCCGGATCCCCGGAATCGACCCTGCTGTCGAACGCCGTCTACGA
>Ga0156330_1126_pt3 | contig 12696 bp, 11 predicted proteins | sample RifCSPlowO2_12_FD_107978 | JGI IMG/M metagenome (GOLD analysis project Ga0156330, IMG submission 107978) | Acidobacteria bacterium RIFCSPLOWO2_12_FULL_67_14b | reverse complement strand
GCCAGCTGACCCGGTCGTTTGCGGCCCGCGGCCTCGGCGCGGCGAAGGATCCCCGCGGCTTCGCGCCGCTACTGGCCATCGCCGAAAACGCCGGCGAGCCGGCGGCCATCCGCATCCAGGCGGTCCGCGGGCTGGCGGCGATCGGCGATCCGAAAGCGGCGCCGTCGCTCGTCCGCATCATTACCGCCGCCAAGACCGAACCGAACCTGCAGCTCGAAGCCGTGACGGCGCTTGGCCCCCTCAAGGCGCCGGCCGCGGTTGACCTGCTGATCGATCTCGCCTCTTCGCCATGGCCCTCGATGCGGGCCGCCGCGCTGGCCGCCTTGTCGAAGACGGACGTGGACACGTTCGTGAGCGCCATCTCGTCGCTTGGGCCGGATGACCACTGGTCGGTCCGCGCCGCGCTCGCCTCAGCCGTCGCCGACCTCGGAAAGGACCGCGCCGAAATACCGCTCACCAACATGCTGCGCGACACCGACCAGCGGGTGATTCCCTCGGTGCTCGACGGGCTGGCCAAGGTGGCCGCCTCGAACGCCGTGGCCGAGATGGTGTCGCGCCTCAAGGCCGATGACCCGGTCGTGCGCGCGGCCGCCGCGCGCGGTCTCGGCACGCTCAAACCGCCGGGCGCCGTCCAGTCGTTGACCGACGCTGTGTCCCTCGCGGGTCGCGACGGCCTGTACGTGGCCCGCGCGGCCGCGCTCGACGCGCTGGTCGCCGTGGATCCGGCCGCGGCCCGGCCGGTGCTGACCCGGGCGTTGACCGACAAGGACTGGGCCGTGAGGCTTCGGGCCGCGGAGCACTTGAGAAGGATGGACCCGGCCGCCGATCTGTCGCCGATGCGGCCCGCGCCGCCGCCGCTGGTGGCCGAGCTGGCGGCGGTGGATACGTTCGTGGCGCCCCAGTTCTCGCCGTCCGCATACATCGACACGTCGAAAGGCACGATTCAATTCGAGCTCGCCGTGCTCGACGCGCCGAGGACGGTGGCCAATTTCATCGCGCTGGTCCGGAAGGGCTATTTCCGCGGCGTGCAGCTGCACCGCGTGGTGCCCGACTTCGTGGTGCAGGACGGCGATCCGCGCGGCGACGGGGAGGGCGGGCCGGGCTACACCATCCGCGACGAGATCAACCAGCGGCCCTACCTGCGCGGCACGGTGGGCATGGCCCTCGACTGGGCCGATACCGGCGGCAGCCAGTTCTTCATCACGCACGCACCGCAACCGCACCTCGATGGGCGTTACACGGTGTTCGGGCAGGTGGTGTCGGGGATGGACGTGGTCGACGCGCTGTCGCAGTGGGACACGATCGAGCGGATTCGCGTCTGGGACGGGGTCAACTGGATTGGACAGTAATTGCCAAATAAAAAGGGGGCGCCCGGCGCCCCCTTTTAACCTTCTGGCGGGTGAAGCTTAGCGCTTCTTCGCCTTCTTCGCCGCCTTCTTCTTTGCTTTCTTAGCCATCTGTAATCCCCCCCTTCAGGTTGGGTTATACGGAAGAACCTGCCGCCGCATCACGTGGCCTCTGCCGCCTGGCACTCGGCCCCCGATGCCGACGTTCTTCGCGCCTTGCTGCGCGCCCTGCGTCTCCTAATGAGAGGTGGGGTGCGCGGTCTTGGTGAAAAGGGTGGGGCAGTTTGTGAGAACCGCCCCTGTAGCGGCCTAGCGCTTCTTGGCCTTCTTCTTCGCCGCCTTCTTTGCCTTCTTCGCCATTGTTCTCTCCTGATGGGGGGTGACTCTGCCTGATGGCAACCGCTGATTGTCTTTTAGGTCTTCGCAGTTTTTACTGCTTCACAACCAGTGGCCTGAGCCCTCCACCCTCATACCAGATGTAGATTATGGATGAGAAACGCAGGTTGTCAAGCACAAAGCGTTTGTCGTTGTCAACAAACGCACCCATCGTTCGATCCACACACACCTTCATCAAGACGTGTCGGCCAGTCGCTGACGGATCTGTAGTGAGGACGCCGGAGTTGATCTTCGCGGGCTCGCTTTCCGAAAAATCAACCCGGCGTCCTCGGCGTCCTCAGCTCGCGCCGCATGCGTTGCGCGCGCGCCAGCGCGCCGGCCGGCGCCGACGGCGCGAGCGCGATGATCGCGTTCAGCTCCTCGAGGGCGCGTTCGCGCTGGCCGAGGGCGCGGAACTGGCGGGCCATGTTCAGCCGCGCCGCCACTTCGGCGAGCCCGGCCCGTTGCACCGCGCCCGACCGCGCGAGGACCAGCAGCTGTTCCGACGCCTTCAGGCTCGCCGCCGGATCGTGGGAGTAGACGTCGCGGATCTCCGCCTCGATCTGGCGGAAGTGCGGGTTGTGCGGGTAGCGCGACTGCAGGTCGAGCACGATCGCGAGGGCGTCGCGCCAGCGCTCCTCGTACCACAGGTAGAGCACGTGGATCTGGTACTGCGCCTCGCCGCGCACCAGCTCGCCCTGCCGCGCGGCGCGCTCCAGTTGCTGCAGCCCCTCCACGCGGTTGCCCCCCGGCAATTGCAGCAGCCAGCGCAGCCAGCGCAGGTACGCCGGCGCGACGTCCGCGTAGTAGCGGTACATGCCCACGCCGAACTCGGCATCGTGCATCGAGGGATCGAGCGCCAGCGCCTGCTCGAGCGACACCTTGATCCGCTTGCCGTCGCGCGCGGCCGCCAGCCGCTCGACCCGCAGCACCCGCCACTGCGCCCGCACGCCGTAGGCCGCGCCCAGGTAAAACCACGCTTCGGCGCGTTCCGGTTCCGCCTCCGTCAGGCGCTCGGCCTCGGCGATCGCGGCGTTGGTCTTGGCCAGAAACGCCGCATCCCGCGCCCGGCTCTCCGGGTCCAGCCGGATCTGCCACCAGAGGCTGAGGGCCTCGAGCCCCAGGCACGCGACCGGCGGCGCCGGGCCGCACACCGTCTTCAGGTCGGCGGCCAGCCGATCGAAGTCCGCATCGAGAATCGTGTCGTAGGCCTTCGCGACGACGCTTGCGGCTGTGATGCCTCGTTGTGGCTCTCCACCTGTGGTCAAGGCAAAAGGCAGAAGGCACAAGGCAGAAACAAGACCGCAGGCTTTCTGCCTTCTGCCTTCTGCCTTTTGCCTTGTCATGATCAGAGCGCACTCGTGCGCAGCCGCTGCTTCTCCGCGTGGCGGGCCTGGGCGAGTTGGATCAGCCGATCGACCAGCGCCGGGTAGCTCACGCCGCTCGCTTCCCACAGCTTCGAGTACATGCTGATCGTGGTGAAGCCCGGCATCGTGTTGATCTCGTTCACGAAGATCTCGCCGGTGTCCTTCGACAGCAGGAAGTCCACGCGCGACAGGCCGGCGGCGTCGATGGCGCAAAACGCCGCGATCGCCAGCCGCCGCACGGTCGCGACCTGGGCCCGCTTGAGGTCCGCCGGGATCACCGAGCGCGACCCTTCGTCCAGGTATTTGGCCTCATAGTCGTAGAACTCGCGCGAGGGGATGATCTCGCCGGGCAGCGAGGTCTCGGGATCCTCGTTCCCCAGCACCGCGCATTCGATTTCCCGCGCGTTCACCACGCCGGCTTCGACCACGACCTTGCGATCGAATTCGAGCGCCAGCTCGATGGCCGGAACCAGCTCGGCCTTGCCCTTGACCTTCGAGATTCCGACGCTCGATCCGAGGTTGGCCGGCTTGACGAACACCGGGAACCCGAGCTTGTCGATATCCGCGAGGATGCCCCGACGATCGCGATCCCACTCCGCGCGAACGAAGGCCCGCCACGCCACGAGGGGCAGGCCGGCGCCCGCGAACAACACCCGCATCACCGCCTTGTCCATCCCCGCCGCCGACGCCAGCACGCCGGCCCCGACGTACGGAACGTTGGCCAGCTCGAGCAGGCCCTGCACCGTGCCGTCTTCGCCGTAGGGCCCATGCAGCACTGGAAAGACGACGTCGAGGCCCAGCCCGGTGACCACCGCCCCCTCGGCGTCCGAAGACGTGGCGCCGTCGGACGAGGCGCGGCGCTCGACGGTGATGACCGTGTCGTCCGAGGGATACGGCGCCAGCAGCGTGTCGCGTCCCGCGCGCACCGGCCGGGCCGGGGCCACGCGCGCCTGGTGGATCACCTCCGCCGCCGAAAGCGCCGCGGGCGGACGATCCGCCAGAGTCCACCTGCCGTCTTTCTCGATCCGGATCGGGATGGGCTCGTACTTCGTGCGATCGATGTGCTTGAAGATCGACGCCGCCGAGGTCACCGACACTTCGTGCTCCCCGGACCGGCCGCCGTAGATCACGCCCACGCGCAGTTTCTTCATTACTGGAATAATAGAACGTCGGGCGCCGGGATCCGGGCTCCGGACTCCGAAATGAGATCCGGTTCCCGGAGCCCGGTTCCCGGAGCCCGGCATGTTTTCATTTTCCCTGACCCACACGGACGGTTTGGCCCGGCGGGGCGTCATTCACACCGCGCACGGTGACATCGAGACGCCGGTGTTCATGCCCGTGGGAACGCAAGGCGTGGTCAAGGCCCTCACCGTCCGCGACCTCGAAGAGGCCGGGGCCGCCATCATCCTCGGCAACACCTATCACCTCTATCTCCGCCCCGGCGACGAGCTGATCGCGCGACGAGGCGGGCTCCACCGCTTTTCCGGGTGGTCGCGGCCGATCCTCACCGACAGCGGCGGCTACCAGGTGTTCAGCCTGTCGGATCGCCGGAAGGTCGAGGAGCACGGCGTCCACTTCCGCTCTCACCTGGACGGCAGCGCCCACCTCCTGACGCCGGAAAAGACCGTGGAAATCCAGGCGAACCTCGGGTCCGACATCGCGATGGTGCTCGACGAGTGTCCGCCGCTCCCCTCCACGACCGAGGTCATCGACCGGTCGCTCGAGCTGACGGCCCGATGGGCCAGGCGGTCGCGCGACCGGTTTGTTCAGTTCAAGGACGCCGGGCCCGGTGTCTTTACTCAAGCGCAGTTCGGGATCGTTCAGGGGGGCAGCTTTCCAGATCTGCGGCAAAAAAGCGCCGAACTCACTGTATCCATTGGGTTTGATGGCTATGCCATCGGCGGCTTGAGCGTCGGAGAACCCAACGAAACCATGTATGAGATCGTCGAGCAGACCGCCCCTCTCCTGCCGCCGGCACAACCCCGCTATTTAATGGGCGTCGGCACGCCCCTCGACATCGTCGAAGCGGTGGCCCGGGGCATCGACATGTTCGACTGCGTGCTGCCCACCCGCAACGCCCGGAACGGCCAGCTGCTGACGAGCGAAGGCCCGCTAAACATCAAGAACGCACAGTTTTCCGAAGACGACGGGCCGGCCGATCCGGCATGCGGGTGCTATACCTGCCGGCACTTTTCGAGGGCCTATCTGCGCCACCTGTACATGGCCGGCGAGATGACGGGAGGCACCCTTAACACGTTGCATAATCTGAGCTTTTACCTTGACACCATGCGGCGGATTAGGGAGGCTATAGCGTTCGGCAGGTTCGAAGTTTTGCGACAGCAATTGCATCGGACCTTTACCCGCCGCGCGTTGATTTCATGACCACGACGGATCCCCATTTCGGACTGCTGCTGGCCTTGGCCGCCTCGCCTGATCAACAGGTCAGCCCGCTCATCCAGCTGATTCCCTTCGCGCTCGTCCTCGCGATTTTCTACTTCGTGATCCTGCTGCCGATGAAGAAGAAGCAGAAGAAGGTCCAGGAGTTCCTGGACGCCCTGAAGGTCGGCGACAAGGTGGTGACCTCGGGCGGGCTGTTCGGGTCGATCGCGAAGATCAACGACCAGGTCGTGCAACTCCAGGTCGCCCAGAATGTCCGCGTCGATATCTCCAAGGCCGCCATCGTCGGCTACCAGGGGCAGGCCCCCGTCGTCGAAGCACCGAATCCATAAGCCATGTCGAAGAACCTTCGTTGGAAAGTCCTCGTCATTTTCGGCGTCGTTGCGCTGGCGGTGTGGTCCTTCTACCCGCCTGGAGAGAAGATCCGGCTGGGTCTGGACCTCAAGGGCGGCGTGCACCTGGTGATGCGCGTGCAGACCGATGACGCGCTGCGGCTCGAGACGCAGACCACGGCCGATCGGCTCGCCGAGCAGCTCAAGACGGCGAATATCGCCGTCGGCGGCATCGCTGTCGCGGGCGCGACGTCGTTCACCGTCACGGGCGTGACGCCCGAGCAGGACGGCGCCTTCCGCGGCGCGCTCACCGAAGTGGAGGTGAACTACGACCGCGCGTCGGGCGCGGCCGGGTACACGTTCACGCTCAAGCCGAACATCGTCGTCCAGCTGCGCGAAGACACGGTGAACCAGGCGCTGACGACCATCGAGCGGCGCGTCAACGAGCTGGGGGTCGCCGAGCCGATCGTGGCCCGTCACAGCGCCGCGGATCAGATCCTGGTGCAGCTGCCGGGCGTGACCGACGTGAACCGCGCCAAGGAGATCATCCGATCGACGGCGTTGCTGGAGCTGAAGCAGGTCGAGCAGGGCCCGTTCTCGGACGAGGCCGCGGCGCGCGCGGCCTTCAGCGGCAACGTGCCGCCCGATCTGCACATTCTCCCGGGCACCATCGAGGGGGCGCCCGGCCAGCCGGCGAGCACCGGGTATTACGTCGTCCGGCGCGTGCCGGCGGTGACCGGGCGGGACCTTCGCAACGCCCGCCCGACGCTCGACGAGAACAACCGCCCGGCGGTGAGCTTCTCGCTGAACAACGAAGGCGCCCGCAAGTTCGGCATCTTCACGCAGAACAACATCGGCCGGCAGCTGGCGATCGTGATGGACAACCGGGTGGTCTCGGCGCCGCAGATTCAGTCGCGCATCGACGACGAGGGACGCATCACGGGGAACTTCACGAACCAGGAATCGCAGGACCTGTCGCTGGTACTGCGGTCGGGCGCGCTGCCGGCGTCGCTGACGTATCTCGAGGAACGGACGGTCGGCCCCTCGCTCGGCGCCGATTCGATCCGCGCCGGCGTGACCTCGGCCATCGGTGGGCTGGCGATGGTGACGCTCTTCCTGCTCTTCTACTACCGGCTGGCCGGGTTCAACGCGCTGGTGGCGATCGCGGTCAACCTGATCCTGCTGATGGGCCTGATGGCGTATGTCGGCGCCACGATGACGCTGCCGGGCATTGCGGGATTCATCCTGACGATCGGCATGGGCGTCGACTCGAACGTGCTGATCTTCGAGCGCATCAAGGAAGAGCTGGCGACGTCCAAGGGCGTGAAGCAGGCGGTGGCCGCGGGCTTCGACCGCGTGCTGCTCACCATTCTGGATACGCACGTGGCCTCGCTCATTGCGGCGGCGTTCCTCTTTCAATTCGGCACCGGCCCGATCCGCGGTTTCGCGATGACGCTGAGCATCGGCCTCATGTCCAACGTGTTCACGGCGTACTTCGTGTCGCGGACCCTCTTCGAGCTGACCCTGTCGAAGCGTCAGGTCGCGAAGCTGTCGATTTAGTATGGCTATCTTCACGAACCCCAATTACGACTTCATCAAGTGGCGCTGGCACGCCATTGCGTTCTCGGCGCTCATCATCCTGGGCGGCCTGGGGTATGCCTTCACCAGGGGCGTGCCGCTCGGCATCGACTTCTCGGGCGGCACCATCGTGGTGGCGAAGTTCGAGCAGCCGGTCACGGTCGACCAGGTGCGCGCGGCGCTGGCGGCGTCGTTGCCCAGCGAGAACGTCATCCAGAGCTACGGCGACGAGGCCAACCACGAGATCCTGATTCGCCTGCCGCAGATCGGGACCGAGGAAGAAGGCACGGCGCTCGAGCAGGGCGCCAACGCGGTGATTGACGCCATCACCAAGGCCAACCTGGGCAACTTCGAGGTGATCAGCAAGGAGCTGGTCGGTCCCGTGATTGGCGCCGACCTGCAGCGCAAAGGCATCTACGCGACGCTGGCGTCGATTGCCGGCATCACGATCTACATCGGCCTGCGCTTCCGCTTCGCGTTTGCGATTGGGGCGGTCGCGGCGACGCTCCACGACATCCTGGTCACGCTGGCCTTCCTGTTCTTCATGGGCTACGACCTGTCGCTGAACGTGGTGGCGGCGATCCTGACCATCACCGGCTACTCGGTGAACGACACGATCGTGATCTTCGACCGCGTGCGCGAGAACCTGCGCACCAAGCGGCGCGATCCGCTGGAGCAGGTGGTGAACGCCAGCGTCAACCAGACGCTCAGCCGCACGGTGATTACGGCGGGGACGACGTTCCTGGCGGTGCTGTCGCTGTACCTGTTCGGCGGCGAAGTGCTCGAAGGGTTTGCCTTTACCATGCTCGTCGGCATCATCAGCGGCACTTATTCGACGGTGTTCATCGCCGCGGCGATCGCGATCCTGGTGAGCGGCAAGCCGGGCAAGGGCCGCCCGCCGGGCACGCGCAAGGCCTCGTAGCGGTCACGGCGTGGATTTGCTGTCGGCCGCGCTGCTGGGCGTCGTCCAGGGACTCACGGAGTTCCTGCCGGTGTCCAGTTCGGGGCACCTGATTCTGGCGCGGGCGTTCTTCGGGTGGGATCCGGGCCGGTTCGGCATCGCCTTCGACGTGGCGTGCCACGTCGGCACGCTGCTGGCGGTGGTGGCCTTCTACCGGGCCGATGTCGCGCAGCTGGTCATGGCGGCGCCCGGCGCGCTCGGCGGCCGCGACGGCGAGTGGGAACGGCTCGGGCGGCTGATTATCGCGGGCACGATTCCGGTCGTGATCGTCGGCGGCTTGTGGGCCGACGTGATCGAGACGCGGCTCCGCTCGCCGCTGGTGGCGGCGGTGATGCTGGTGGCCGGCGGCGTCGGCCTGCTGGTGGCGGAGCGTCTGGGCCGCAAGACGCGCGACGCGCGGACGCTCGGGTACGGCGAGGCGTTCGCCATCGGCGTGGCGCAGGCCTCGGCGCTCTCGCCGGGCCTTTCGCGGTCGGGCGCCACGCTGACGGTGAGCCTGCTGCTGGGGCTGCGGCGCGACACGGCGGCCCGCTTCGTGTTCCTGATGAGCCTGCCCGCCATCGTGGCGGCGGCCGCCAAGGAAGCGCTGGAGCTGTCGGACGTCGGTCTGGCGGGCTTGCCGGTCACGTTGATGCTGGTGGGCCTGGTCGTCTCCGCCGTCGTCGGCTACGTCACGGTAAAGTATTTTGTGCGGTATCTTGCGGGGCACTCGCTGGCGGTGTTTGCCTACTACCGGTTCGCGCTCGCTGCGGTGACGCTGGTCTGGTTACTCGCGCGGGTCCGGAGCTAGGAGTTTAGAGTTAAGAGTTTAGAGTTTAGAACTTAAGACAAAATGCATTTAGCTCTGCACTCTGCACTCTGCACTCTGCACTCGTCATGATGCAGTGGTTGCGGCGCAGTTTTCTGACCGGCCTGGTCGTCACGGTGCCGCTGTTCATCAGCGTCGTGACGCTCACGTGGACCTTCCGGTTCATGGACGGCATCGCGACGCCGCTGGCGACGCGGGTGCTCGGCCGCGAGGTGCCGGGGCTGGGCGTGCTGATCACGAGCGCGTTCATCCTGGTCGCGGGGGCGGTGGCCACCAACGTGATCGGCCGGCGCGTGTTGCAGCGCGCCGAGGCGCTGCTGCTGAACGTGCCGCTGTTCAAGACGGTGTACGCGCCCGTCAAGCAGCTGGTGGAGGCGTTCTCGCCCGACAACGAGGCGGGGTTCAAGAAGGTCGTGATGGTCGAGGACCCGAAGCGCGGCTGGGTGCTCGGGTTCCTCACGAAAGAGTTCACGGTGGATCGCGGGACGGGGCCCGAAGCGATGGTGGCGGTGTACGTGCCGACCAATCATCTGTATCTCGGGGACGTGGCGATTCACCCCAGGGCCGGGGCGGTGTTTCCGGACCTGTCGGTGGAAGACGGTGTGAGGATTTTCCTGACGGGCGGCATGGCGCTGCCCTCGCGGATTCGTACGAGGACAGGACACGATGGTGACGAGACTTCTTTGTAGGGTGTGGCTGATCGTCGGGCTCGCCGTGCTGGTGGGGCCCGTGGCGCTGATGGCGCAGCAGCCGGAAGGCGAGGCGGCGTCGCATCGCCCCGGCGGCGAAGTGAACATCCAGCTGCCCGACCTCAACCAGGGCGACTTTCTCGGCATGACGGGACACCAGATCCTGCTCTCGGGCCTGGTCGTCTGCGTGCTGGGGCTGCTGTTCGGCGCCTGGACCTACACGGCGGTCAAGAACCTCCCCGTGCACAAGTCGATGGCCGACGTCTCGGCGATCATCTACGAGACCTGCAAGGCCTACCTGATCCAGCAGGGCAAGTTCCTGCTGATCCTCGAGCTGTTCATCGGCACCGTGATGGTGGCCTACTTCTGGCTCACGGGGCTCGAGGCATCGCGCATCGCCATCGTCATCATCTTCAGTCTGATCGGCATCGCCGGCAGCTACGGTGTGGCGTGGTACGGCATCCGCATCAACACGCTGGCCAACTCGCGCACGGCGTTTGCGAGCCTGAAGGGCAAGGCCTTTCCGGTGTGCGACATCCCGCTGCGCGCCGGCATGAGCGTCGGCATGATGCTGATCTCGGTCGAGCTGCTCTTCATGCTCGGCATCCTGCTGTTCATTCCCGGCGAGTACGCCGGCGCCTGCTTCCTCGGCTTCGCCATCGGCGAGTCGCTCGGCGCCGCGGCGCTGCGCATCGCCGGCGGCATCTTCACCAAGATCGCCGACATCGGCTCCGACCTGATGAAGGTCGTCTTCAAGATCAAGGAAGACGACGCGCGCAACCCGGGCGTGATCGCCGACTGCACCGGCGACAACGCCGGCGACTCGGTGGGCCCGACCGCCGACGGCTTCGAGACCTACGGCGTCACCGGCGTGGCGCTGATCATGTTCATCATGCTGGCCGTGAAGGACCCGGCGATCCAGGTCCAGTTGCTGGTGTGGATCTTCATGATTCGCGTGATGATGGTGCTCGCCTCGGCGGGCTCCTACCTGGTGAACAACGCGGTGGCCAGGGGCAAGTACGCCGCCGCCGTGAAGATGAACTTCGAAGCGCCGTTGACGTCGCTGGTGTGGCTCACCTCACTGGTGTCGGTGGCGCTGACCTACGTGCTGTCGTACCTGCTGATCCCGACGCTCGGCGGCAACAGCGACCTGTGGTGGCAGCTGTCGACCGTGGTCACCTGCGGCACGCTGGCGGGCGCGATCATTCCGGAGTTCGTCAAGGTCTTCACCTCGACCCACTCGTCGCACGTCCGGGAAGTGGTGACCTCGTCGCGCGAAGGCGGCGCGTCGCTCAACATCCTGTCGGGCCTGGTCGCCGGCAACTTCAGCGCCTACTGGCTCGGGCTCACCATCATGACCCTGATGGCGGTGGCCTACGTCGTGTCGTCGTGGGGCCTCGGCGGCATCATGGTGGCGGAGGCGATCTTCGCGTTCGGCCTCGTCGCCTTCGGCTTCCTCGGCATGGGCCCGGTGACCATTGCCGTCGACTCGTACGGCCCGGTGACCGACAACGCGCAGTCGGTCTACGAGCTGTCGCAGATCGAGGAGATTCCCAACATCCAGCAGGAGCTCCAGAGCCAGTACGGCTTCGCGGTGAACTTCGCGGCGGCCAAGGAGCTGCTCGAGGAAAACGACGGCGCCGGCAACACGTTCAAGGCCACGGCCAAGCCCGTGCTGATCGGCACGGCCGTGGTCGGCGCGACGACGATGATCTTCGCGATCATCATGGCGCTGACGCATGGCCTGGTCGACACCTCGGCGATCGCGAAGCTGTCGATCCTGCACCCGCCCTTCCTGCTCGGCCTGATCACCGGCGGCGCGGTGATCTACTGGTTCACCGGCGCCTCGATGCAGGCGGTGACCACCGGCGCCTACCGCGCGGTGGAGTTCATCAAGGCCAACATCAAGCTCGAGGGCTCGACCAAGGCCTCGGTGGAAGACAGCAAGCGGGTGGTCGAAATCTGCACGGTCTACGCGCAGAAGGGCATGTTCAACATCTTCCTGGGCGTGTTCTTCTCGACCCTGGCGTTCGCCTTCGTCGAGCCGTTCTTCTTCATCGGCTACCTGATCTCGATTGCGCTGTTCGGCTTGTATCAGGCCATCTTCATGGCCAACGCCGGCGGCGCCTGGGACAACGCCAAGAAGATCGTCGAGACGGAACTGAAGATGAAGGGCACGCCGCTGCACGACGCCTCGATCGTCGGCGACACGGTCGGCGATCCCTTCAAGGACACCTCGTCGGTGGCCATGAACCCCGTGATCAAGTTCACGACGCTGTTCGGCCTGCTGGCGGTCGAGTTGGGCGTCTACCTGTCGGCCGAACAGGGACCGGTGCTGACCCACGTGCTGGCGGCGGCGTTCCTCGTGGTCAGCATGGTCTTTGTCCACCGCTCGTTCTACGGGATGCGGATCGAGAGCACCTAACAAGGCAGAAGGCTGAAGGCTGAAGGCAGAAGGCAGAAGGCTGAAGGCTGAAGGCTGAAGGCTGAAGGCCTTGTGGGTTTGTAAAAGTTGGTAATCATTTGGAATTTAGGTGATTCCAGCTCAGGCAGCCGTTGACGTTGCATCCGGGGGCGACTAGAATCGCCGGGCCTTTGGCAAAGATGGCGTTTTTTTTGAGGGAGCCGTTCACGGGAAACGGTGTCTAATTAAGACACGGGCTTTACTAGCGGCCCGTATCCGGTGTTGACGGTGTTAGTCAGCGCTGGGACATACGCTGGGATATAATTGTCGGTCTTCGCCGGCGCCCGGAGTGAGTCCAGGAGGTAGGAGGAACAGTGCCACGCGACATGTTTGGTGACATCGTCGATCCGTCCATCAAGATGGGCAACAAGATGTGGTA
>Ga0156330_1178_pt1 | contig 12859 bp, 15 predicted proteins | sample RifCSPlowO2_12_FD_107978 | JGI IMG/M metagenome (GOLD analysis project Ga0156330, IMG submission 107978) | Acidobacteria bacterium RIFCSPLOWO2_12_FULL_67_14b | reverse complement strand
CCGGACCGCCGCCGTTGAAGCCGAACGCGCTTCGACGGCGCTGATACGACGCGGCGTAGAGCACGTTGGGATCGAGCGAGTCCATCGCAACGTCGGTCACTCCGGTGTCGTCGTCCACGTGCAGCGTGCGCTGCCAGGTCCTGCCGCCGTCCATCGTGCGATAGAGCCCGCGCTCGCCGCCGGATCCCCAAACCGAACCTTGCGCCGCCACGTAGACGATCGCCGGGTTCGACGGGTGGGTGACGATGCGGCCGATGTGCATCGAGGTCTTGAGGCCGACGTTGGTCCACGTCTTCGCGCCGTCGGTGGTCTTGTAGACGCCGTCGCCCCAGCCGACGCTCTGCCGGTTGGCGCGCTCTCCCGTGCCGACCCAGATGATGTTGGGATCCGGCTGGTAGATGGCGACATCGCCGATCGAATGCACCGCCTCTCGCTCGAACACCGGCGTCCAGGTGATGCCGTTGTCGCTGGTGCGGAACAACCCGCCCGTCGCCGACGCCACGTACATCGTGTAGGGATTGGATTCGACGACGTCCATGTCGACGAAGCGGCCGGACATCGTCGCCGGCCCGATGCTGCGCAACCGCAGTCCCGCGAGGTCGCTGCTCTGGAGGGCTGGTGGTGCCTGGCCCAGAAGTACGTGGGGACGAACCTTTAGGTTCGTCCAGTCCCCGGCCGCGACGAAGACAGCGAGGAGAAGAATGGAGACAAAGGTGCGTCTGAGCATGGCTCGATACTAGGACAAACCTGAAGGTTTGTCCCCACATCTCGGAAGGGCACACCTGAAGGTTTATCCCCACATCCCTGCATCGTGCCGCGCTTCCCGGATATTCTTGGTCAAGAGGATTCGCGCCAACATGCACTCACCGATCCGGATCGCCCTCGCGCTTCTGCTCCTGGGAACCACATTGACCGCCCAAGGTTCCACGCGCGCCGCGGCGCCGCCGACGCCACAGTTGCCGTACACGCCGTCGCTCGATCCCACCGCCATGGATCGCACGGCCGACCCGTGCGGGGACTTCTACCAGTTCGCCTGCGGCGGGTGGATGAAGAACAACCCGATCCCGCCGGACCAATCGAGCTGGACGACCTACGGCAAGATGCAGGACGACAATCGGGCGCTGTTGCGGGCCCTGCTCGAACAGGTCGCGCCCGGCACCGCCGGCCGCACGCCCAACCAGCAGAAGATCGGCGACTACTACGGCGCCTGCATGGCCGAGGAGACTCTCGAACGCCGCGGCGCCTCTGCCCTGGCTCCACAGATGGAGGCGATTGCGAAGATCGCCTCGATCGCCGACCTGGCGGCCGTCGTCGCCGACAGCCATCGCCGCATGGTCGTGCTCGGCCCGATCCTGTTCAGCCTGCGCGCCGAACAGGACGCCAAGAATTCCACCGAGACGGTCGCCGGGATCGATCAAAGCGGGCTCGGCTTGCCCGACCGCGACTACTACCTGAAGGACGATGCGGCAGCGGCGGCGCTGCGGGCTCAATACGGCGAGCACGTGTCGCGCGTATTCCAGTTACTCGGCGACACACCGGCCGTCGCCGCCGCCGGCGCCCAAACGGTGTTGCGCATCGAGACGGCGCTGGCCACCGGCCAGATGTCCCGCGTCGATCGCCGCAACCCGGACAACACCTATCACCGGCTGCCTCGCGCCAGGCTGGCGGCGCTCATGCCGTCGTGGCCGTGGGACGCCTATTTCAGGCAGATGGGTATTGCGCAGATCGCCGACCTGAACGTGGCCGCGCCCGGCTACTTCGCCGCGCTCGAGCGGCAGCTCACGAGCGTGCCGCTCGGCGACTGGAAGGCCTACGTGCGGTGGCACACCGCGCGGCTGGCGTCGCCGTACCTCAGCTCGGCGTTTGTCGACGCGGACTTCGCCTTCTTCAGCCAGACGCTGGCCGGCGCCCAGCAGTTGCAGCCGCGATGGAAGCGCTGCGTCGGCCGCGTCGACCGCCACCTCGGCGAGGCCCTCGGCCGGGTCTACGTCGAGCAGTACTTCACCGCCGACACGCGCGCCCGCACGCTCCGCATGGTGCGGCAGATCGAGGCGGCGATGGAAGACGACATCAACACGCTCGAGTGGATGTCGTCTGAAACCAGGACGCAGGCGCTCGAGAAGCTGCGCGGCGTGACCAACAAGATCGGCCATCCGGAGCGCTGGCGCGACTATTCATCGGTCAGGATCACGGCCGACGATTTCTTCGGCGATGCGAGGAACGCGATGGCGTTCGAGGTGTCCCGTCAGCTCACCAAGATCGGCAAGCCGCTGATCCGCGGCGAGTGGTACCTGAGCCCGCCCACGGTGAACGCCAACTACGATCCGCAGATGAACGAGATCAACTTCCCGGCCGGCGTGCTGCAGCCGCCGGCGTTCGATCCGCGGATGGATGACGCGCCCAACTACGGCAACACCGGCGGCACCATCGGTCACGAGCTGACCCACGGCTTCGACGATGAGGGGCGGCTGTTCGACGCCAGGGGCAACCGCCGCGACTGGTGGACCCTTGCGGACGGCGCCGAGTTCGAGCGCCGCGCCGGGTGCATCAGCGATCAGTACTCGTCGTATGTCGCCGTCGGCGACGTGCGCGTCAACGGCAAACTGACGCTGGGCGAGAACGTCGCGGACCTCGGCGGGCTGATCCTCGCCTATCGCGCGTGGATCGTGGAGACCACCGGCAAGAACCCACCGGCAAAGGACGGCCTGTCGCCGGTGCAGCGCTTCTTCGTCGGCTACGCGCAGAGCTGGTGTGCGAACACGCGTCCGGAGACGCTGCGGATGCGCGCGATCACCGATCCGCATGCGCCGGAAAGGCACCGCGCCAACGGCGTGGTCAGCAACATGCCCGAGTTTGCCCGCGCGTTTGCCTGCCGGGCCGGCCAGCCGATGGTCAGGGAGCCGGCGTGCAAGGTGTGGTGAGAATCACGGCTTGCCCTGCTTGTAGAGATCGCCGGCCAGGTACTTCAGCCCGGTGTCGACCGCCACGGTGGCGACCACCTTGCCCGGCCCAAGCTCGCGCGCCACGGCGAGCGCCGCAACCAGGTTGAGGCCGGTGGAGGTGCCGGCGAAGATGCCTTCTTCCCTGGCCGCGCGCCGCGCCATCGCCCGCCCTTCTTCTTCATCGATCACGCGCACCTCGTCGTAGGTTCCTGCGGCCAGGTGCGGCGGCCGGAAGCCTGCCGCCGTTCCCTCGACTCGATGCGGTCCGCCTTTCCCCGTCGTCAGAAAAGTCGATGTCGACGGCTCCAGCGCGATGATGCGCGCCGCGCTGCCGGCCTGCTTGAGCGCCCGCGACACGCCGACCAGCATGCCGGCCGTGCCGACGGCGCCGGCGAACGCGTGCACCGCGCCCGCCTGCTCGGCCAGCTCGCGGCCGATGTTGGCATAACCGTCGAGCGCGTCGACGTTGTTGAACTGGTCGGTCCAGTAGGTGTTCGGATCCTTCATCAGCTCCGCGATGCGCGCCTTGAATCGGTCGAAGAGCGCCGGCGTCACCTTGCCGCCGTCGCTCGGCACGATTTCGAGGTCGGCGCCGAAGGCCCGCATCGTATTCAGCTTCTCGGCCGCGAAGGCGTCGGACGAGAGCGGATGAAACGCATATCCCTTCATCGCGCACACCAGCGCGAGCGACGAGCCGGTACTGCCGCCGGTGTATTCGACCACGCGCATGCCCGGCCGCAAGGTGCCGCGTGTCTCGGCGCCCTCAATCATCGCCAGCGCCATGCGATCCTTGTACGACCCGGTCGGATTGAAGTACTCGAGCTTGACGACGACCGCGGCCGAGCCGGGCGGGACGAGCCGCTGCAGTCGAACCAGCGGCGTCGAGCCGATCGCGCGGAGGACGGAATCGACAGGGGCGGGCAGCATGGAGAACGGGATTATAGTCGGGCTCCGGGCTCCGGGCGCCGGGCGCCGGGCTCCGGGTGCTGGGCGCCGGATCGGGCCATAATCGACCTACGATTCCTTCCGGAGCCCGGAGCCCGGAGCCCGGCATGATCAAGGAGAAATATTGATGAGTATTCGTAACCTGTTGTCGATCGTCGCGGTGTGTGGCGCGATGGGCGCAGCGGCGGTAGCCCAGTCCATCCCTGAGGTGAAGCTGGTGCCGTCGCCGCCGGGACAGGCCGCGATCCAGTTGGGCGGCAGGTGGGAGAAGACGGCCGAGGGCGGCCAGGCCTACCGCGACGGCAAGTGGGTGGTCGTCAACTACGGCCGGCCGCTGCTGCGTGGGCGCGCCGCCATCTTCGGCGCCGGCGCCGACTACGGCAAGACCGTCAACGCCGGCGCCCCGCTCTGGCGTGCCGGTGCCAACGACACGACCCGGCTGACGACACAAGTGCCGCTCGAGATCGGCGGCAAGACCATTCCCCCTGGCGTCTACAACGTGTTCGTGGACTTGAAGCCGGGCAACTGGACGCTGGTGATGAGCACGCAGCCGGTGCAGGAGCAATTCGACCCGAACGACAAGGTCCGGCTGTCGGGTGCCACCAACTACGACCCGAAGTTCGATGTCCTGCGTGCGCCGATGACGGTGCACCCCAGCGGCCAGTCGATCGAGCAGTTCACCATCGGGTTCGTCAACGTCAACGCCACCACGGCCACCCTCACCATGTCGTGGGAGAAGACCATCGCCACGATCGATCTGAAGCTGGCGAGCGCGAAGTAGCCAGGCGCGGCTGGACGTGCCGCTCGCGCCGGGCCTGGTTGATTCGCGCCAGCCTGTCGTCCAGGGTCACGAGCTCGAGGTCGCGCGAGCAGGCGAGCCACAGGTAGCTCGCGTCGTACGCCGTCAGCCCTGTTTCAATGGCAAGCGAAAGAACCTCGCCAACCGGCACGGGAACACGCGTGATCTGCAGGCGCGGCAACCCGCTGATCGCGGTGGTGATCTCGAAGTGCTTGTCCGGATGCCGCCGGATCTTCTTCCACGCGATGTTGGCCAGTTGGTCGTCCATTTCGGAACCGCCATCGCGGCTCGTCCGTAGTATCGTGCTGCCGGAGGTTGTCCGTGACCCGATCGATCATCGCCGCCGTTGCCGCCGTGCTCTGCCTGTCCGTCGCCGCTCCCGCCCTCGCACAGGTCCGCACTTACAAGATCCTCGCGACGAGCAAGACGTCCACCATGCAGAAGGAGATGCAGGAAGCCGGTGACGCGGGGTACCGATTCGTCGCGGTCATGGGCGGCGAGACCGCTATTGGCGGCAAGGAAGTGGTCGTCCTGGTCGAGAAGTCGCCCGACGACAAGAACACCTACAGCTACCGCCTGCTCGCCACCAGCAAGACCTCCACGCTCCAGAAGGAGCTGCAGGAGGCGGGCGACGCCGGCTTCCATGCGGTAGGGCAGACCGTGTTCGAGAGCATGTTCGGCGGCAAGGAAACCGTCGCCATTGTCCAGAAGAGCTCGGGCGATGCGAGCGGCCCCCGATACGAATACAAGCTGGTGGCGACGAGCAAGACCTCGACGCTTGAGAAGGAACTGAAGGAGCTCGCCGACGCGGGCTTCCAGGCCGTCGATTTGACCGTCGGCAAAACCGCCCTGGGCGGCAGTGAAATCGTCGTGATCACGCGCCGACGGGCCAAGTGAGATCCGCCGCGCTGGTCGCCGCGCTGGTCGGCGTCCTCGGCACTCACCAGGGTGCGGACGACGCCTGGCTGTCGTGGACCGCGTCGCAGGCCCAGGGCATCGGCAAGGCCGCCTACGTCCAGGGCCGTGTGGGCGGGATCTTCGATACACGACTGCTGAAGACCGAGCGCTCCTATAACTACAAGCTGGCGGCGACATGGATGACGCCCGATGTCATCCGCGCCGCCGCGCGCACGCTGCAACTCGCGCAGCGATTGTCGGACGGGGAAGCGAAGGCGCTGGTCGCCGAAGCCGAGGCGGCGAGCGGTACGGTCGTCATGGTGGAGATCGACCCGCGCGAAGGATCCGGCGTGATTCCCGAAGACTGGTCGGCGTTTCTAGGGCCGGCCGGCGAGGGCCGGGAAGGCTCCGGCGTGCGCGGCGCGAATACGCCGAAGCTTCGGGACGTGAAGGCGCTCAACGGCGTGCTCAGGCGGAACTACGACTACGATCGCTTCTGGGTCGTGTTTCCGCTGCGGCGTTCAGACGGCCCGCCACTGTTCGCACCTGGTGTGACCCAGGCGGAACTCGTGGTCCGAATCGCGGACCGCGAGGGCAGGGTGAAGTGGCCCATACCGCCGTCATTCAAGAGGTGATCGCCGCCTGAAGATCGCGCACCAATGCCGGCGCCGTCGCCGGGCGGCGTGAGGGCTCGAGCGAGAGCGCGCGATCGAAGAACGCATCGGCAGGCGTCGGCAATTCCGGCGCGAACGATCGAATCGGCGCCGGCCTGGTGACCGGCATCCCGCTGCCGCCGGCCGCGGCGCTGAACGGATGCACGCCGCTCAGCATCTCGTACGCCATCACCGCCAGGCTCCAGACGTCCCACTCCGGCGCCGGCCGGGCGCCGCTCATCTGCTCGGGCGACATATACGGCACGGTCCCCGCCAGTCCGCCCGAAGACCTGGCAAAGCCCGTGGTCGGCGTCGCCCCGGTGACCTTCGCGATCCCGAAGTCGAGCACCTTGGCGACGTGATCGGTCGAGAGGAAGACGTTCTCGGGCTTGAGATCGCGGTGGATCAAGCCGTGCGCATGCGCCGCGTCGATCGCCGACGCCACACCCTGCAGAATCGCGAGCGCGCGGTCGGGCGCCATCCGGCCGTCGGCGACCAGCGTGTTCCGCAGCGATCGCCCGTACAGCCGTTCCATGACGAGGTATGGCGCGCCGCCCTCGTCCACGCCGAAGTCGTGCACGGTCACGATGTGCGGGTGCGAGAGCGACGCGGCCGCGCGCGCTTCCCGCTGAAACCGCTCGAGCCCGTCGGGCCCGAGCTGTTCTTCGCGGACCATCTTCACCGCCACCGGGCGTCCCAGCCTCTCGTCGATCGCGGCATAGACGACGCCCATGCCGCCCTCGCCAATCAGGGCCTCGAGCCGGTAGCGGTTTCCCAATCGCGGCGGACTCATGCCCGTCGTGGTCGGCAGCTCCGCCGAGGCGGGTGGTGACGACCGGCCGATGTCTTCCAAGACCTCTGGCTGGATCTGCGGCGCCGCGTCGCGTTCGCGGAAGAACCGGCGATCGAGCGCGATCATCCAGCGTACCCGGTGCCACCACGGGCGACGGGCTCCGGGCTCCGGGCGCCGGGCTCCGGGATCCGGGGATTCGCTCACGCTATCGCCTGCGCGGCACCACGACGTTCGCGGTGACGTCCCTTGTAGAGCGGACCTTCAGTTCCGCTTTGACCCCTGATCATTTACATCGACGATGTCTTCCCGCCCAGCACCGCGACCACCCGATCGATATCGTCGTGGTTGTTGAACACCGACACGGCGAGGCGGATCCGGTTCTCGTTCGCGATCACCGTCCCCACCACCTTGCCCGCCTGCAGCATCTTCGACGTCGCCGCGGCGTCCTTCACCTCGAACGCGACGATCGGCGTCTCGGTCCCCATCGGCGTGAGCGGCTTATAGCCGAGCGGCGGCAGTTCCTTCTGCAGCCGATCCGTCAACTGCTTCGCGTGCGCGCGGATGTTGGCGAGGCCGCACTTGTTCACGTAGTCGATGCCGGCGTTCACGCACGCCGCCATCATCACCGGGATGCCGCCGGTCTCGTAGCGCGCCGCGCCCGGCAGCGGCTCCCACGACAGCGCCGCGCGGTTGAAGTTCGACACCTGCCGGTGTCCGTACCTCGTCGTCGGCAGCACCGTACCCTGCAGGTCTTCGCGGACGTAGAGGAAGCCGATGCCGCGTTCGCCCATCAGCCACTTGTAGGTGCCGGACGAGGCGAAGTCGATGCCGAGTGCCTTCACGTCCACGGGCACGGCGCCCACGGCCTGGATGATGTCGGCGAAGACCAGCGCCCCGCGCGCGTGCGCGATGGCGCTCACCGCCTTGCAGTCGTGCATGAAGCCGTTGACGTTCGACACCAGCGCCATCGACACGAGGCGCGTGTTCCGGTCGATCGCCTTCGCCATGTCTTCCGGATCGATGGCCCAGTTCGTGTGCTTGACGATGCGGAGCTCGACGCCTTTCTTCTCGAGCTCCTTGTACATGTAGAGCGAGGTGGTGAAGTGGAGCTCGTCGATCACGACGTTTGCGCCCTTCGTCTTCGCCAAATCGAGGCCCAAGACGACGATGTTCTCGCCGTCGGAGGTGTTGGCGGTGTAGGCGATCTCGCTGGTGGAGGCGTTGATGATCGCGCCGAATTTCTTCTTGAGATCCTCCTGCGCGCGCGCCCCGAAATCCGCGCGCCCCTCGCCGGGGCCGAGCAGCCGGAAGTCGACGAGCTGCTTCACGGCATTGGCGGCGAAGGTGCCGATCGGATGTATGGCCGCGGAGTTCAGGTAGGTCTCACGCAGCACAGAAGGAAACGCCGCGCGCACCGACGCCGGGAAGATGTGTGGCGACAAACCTTCAGGTTTGACCGGAGTTTGTAGGGACCAACCTTTAGGTTTGTCCAAGAGGAATGTGGCGTCCGCCTTCTTGACCGCCGAAGCCTCGGCGAAGGCGGTCAGGCGGACTGTCGCAGCGAGCGCACCAGCACCGGCGAGAAACTCACGTCTACCCAGAACAGTCATCACACCCCCGAACGGACGGCTGAAACGTCCTTGCTCACCGAGAATCGCGCCAGGTCACTGGCGTCAAAGGTCTGTCCAGCCGTGTTCTTGCCAGACACCTGGATCCAATCCACGAACTTTGCGCCGGGTTCGAACCCGCTGACCATGGCGTCCTGGCGCCGGCCCACGCACCTGGCGCGGTACGTCCATCCCGCCTCGGCATCCGAATCCACCACATCGATCGCCTTGCAGTAGATGTCGGTGAACAGCGAATTGGCCACCTTGAGATCGGCCGGCTGCACGTCGAGAACCGAGTCGACCTGGAGCACGACATCGAACTGGAGATCGGCGAGACCGAGCTCGATCACTTCCGGCACTTCAACGCCGAAGGCCATCTCCTCCCGTACTGGCACGCCCAGCGGATTCCCCGCGGGTACGGCCGAGCGCTCCTTCACGGCGCGGTAGGCCCGCAGCGCATTCGCGCAGCTGTCGCACTCGGCCAGGTGAGGCAGATCGATCACCGGGCCGAAGGCATACTGCTCGAGTTGATCGAGGGTGAGGCACTGCGCCGTCGGTCCGATCGGCTCGTGGAGGATCCTGGTGACGTCGAGCTTGCTCAGGAACGAATCAACGTCCACGCGCCCCCGGGCTCGAAGCCTCTCCAGCGCGTCCTGTCCATCGCCGAGAGAAACCGGTTCCGGTGCGGGTCGATTGGGTGTGGTCATACCGAGTCTCCAAGGATACTGCTCAAAGCCTAGAAGGCCGCCTCGTCTCGAGGTGTTCTGTAAGCCACGTATTTGCAACAAGATACAGCTGTAAGATCTCACCGCTTCAGGACCGCGTCCAGCTGCTGCTTCAGCATCTGCAGTCCGCGATGCGTCTGTTGATAGATGGTGTTCACCGGCCGATCCAGCGTGACGGCGAGTTGCTGGGCGCTCTGGCGCTCGAGCAGCAAGCCTGCCAGCACTTCGCGATAGGGGCTGCGCAACTGCTGCAGGGAGTTGCGGATGAGCTCCGCCATCTCGATCGGTGGCGGGCGGGAGGTGAGGCCCCGCTCGCTCAACAGCGCCTCGATGGTTTCGATCGGCCTGGCGTCGATCGTCGCGCGCCGTTTGAGCTCGCGGCCGGCGCGATGAACGATGGCGGCCAGCAGGTATCGGAATGCCTCCGCCTCGTCGAAGGCCGCGACGCGCGCGGCCAGATCCTCCTTCTTGAGGAGGTCCATGAACACGTCCTGGACGGCATCCACGGCCACATCATGCGGCACGCCGTACCTGCCGGCCGTGATGGCCGCGAGCCTGGCGCCGATACGAGCGTAGAGCTGCCCAATCTGATCGCGCCGGTCCGGCGTCACCGGCCGACCTCGGACAGGTAGAGCACGACGGCGGCGACCACGAAGTCTTCGATTCGGCGGTACAAGTTGTGTTTCCAGCTTGGCAGCGTGGCGTGTGCGAGGTAAATGCGGGCGACGAGCACCTTGCAGAGGTCGATGAGCTCGTCGGTGCCGAGCGGCAGGTTGTACGAGCGATTCACTTCGGCGGCGGTCTTGTAGACCTGGTTGCGGTACGAGGTGCTGGCAAACCGCTGTTGCGCTTCCACGTCGTCGGTGGCGCAGCGCTTGAGCAGCAGCCGTTCCATGAAGTAGTTGCTGTTCACCATCTCAGCGACCCGTCAGGATGCCGGCGGCCGCGTCGATCTGGGTGAGGGCGTGGCTTCGGGCCGCGGCGATTGCCTGCTGCTTGGCCTCGTTCGGCATGTCGAGCGCGAGCGTGGTGATCTGCATCAGCGGCGGCCTGATCAGCAGCACGCGCGCTCCCTCCGCGGCCAACGACTCCTGGATGGCGGTTTCGAATTGCCGCATCAGGATGCTCACCGTCTGGCCGGCGATGCGCACCGCGCGGAGGGGAATCCTGAAGGTGCCCCGGTCGATGTCCGTCGGCTCGCCGCGATAGGTCACCGACGACCCGATCACCGCGAGGGCCGGGTGATGGCGATGCGCGATGTCGATCCGGCAGTTGCCGGTGTTGCCGCCATCCCAGCACCGCCGCTCGGTGAGCACGCCGTCGGAGGCGCGGGGGAAGTCGAGGGCGGTGTCCTTGAAGTAGCCCTGGATCGACATGCTCGCGCGCACGGCGCGCGCGATCGACAGGGTTGGCGTGGTCCTGGTGCTGAGCGGGAGCGAATCTCCCGTCAGCGCGTCGGTGGCGGTCACGGTCAGGTCGGGGCCGCGGTCACGCAGATCGGCGAACGACAGTGGCCGTTGGTGCTCGATCGACCACAGCATCGTCGCGAGCCACTTTTCGAAGGCGTCGCCCTTGAGGTAGCCGTCGGTGAAGAGGCTCCGCCAGTAACGGTCTTGGTACTCGCCGAACCGGAGCTGCATCGCCAGCCGCTCGACCACCGCGAGGGCGTTCGCCTGGCGTTGATGATACGGCCCGGGCGGCTGCTCCGCGATCGCGTTGGCGAGCAGCGCCGCCCAGATCGCGCCGATGCTGGTCCCGACCATGGCGCGGATCTCCAGCCGGCGCTCGACGATGGCCTGGAGCACGCCGATGTGGACGATGCCCTTGGCGCCGCCGCCGCCGAGGGCGACGCTGACGGCTACGGGCGTGGATGCCGCGGGTTCAGCCATGAACCGCGGGATCCTACCACCTCGGCGCCGGTGTCAGGTGAGGTCCCTTGTGACCCACATGAAGGCTTGCACATCAATCATGTCTTTGGCCCCGAGCTGAGCAAGCCTTTCCAGCAGGAAGTTACTCATTCGCAGAGTAGCTTCGTAGGTGGGCCAGTTGGGCGTCGTGCTGTAGCGCAAGTCGAAGTTCATCCTCGCCGCCATCAGCTCGGTGTTGGTGGGCTTGAGCGCCATGAACTTCTTCGGGTTGGCGAGAAACGGCAGCAGCGTCACGTTCGGCCAGGTCAGCACCTTGCCGCCGTCGGCGGGGAGCTGCGCGACGGCTTCGAACAGGTGCGCGAAGGTCGAGGTGTTGGCCTTCTCGACGAAGCCGAGCACGGCCTGCAGCACGTGCGTCCCGGCGTCTTCGTTCTTCTTCAGGCCCTTGTGCACGGCCTTCACTTCGAACGTCGACGGGATGTTGGTGGCGCGGAACAGCGCGTCGATGACGTCGGCGATTTCGGCGTGCTTACCCGAGCCGATCAGCTTGTCGCCCCGCGTCTCGCCGAAGTTCGCAATGAAGACGTCGTGCGCCGCGCGTTTGTTCCTCAGGTCGGCGTCGACGAACTTCTCGTCGGCGAACTTGCCGGGATAGGTCTTTTCGAACCAGGTGATGGCCTCGTCCAGGTGATGCACGAGCGCCTTGGCTTTGGCCTTCGCCTTGGCTTTCTTGGGCTTGGAGAGTCCGGTGCCGACCCCGTCGAGGTCGGGGTCGCTCTGGACCTTGGACCGGGAGATTTGCGGGGTGTCTTCACGCAGCTTACGCTCGGGACCCTGTGGAGAATCGGCGAGAGAAGTGAAGTGAATGATGGCGTAGGGCGGAGAGACGTCGAGCACCTTGCCGCGCTGCCAGACGGTGTGTTCCACGAGCGCGCCGATATCTTTCGGAGTCAACAACATGTCTCTATTGTAGTCCCTCCGGCGACCTTGGCACTGATTATGATTATCCGGCTCACCGTGTTCACTATTGAACACTTTCACCACTCTGCCCTCGCCACAATGGCTGCATGGCAATCTCCAATGAGAAGAAGGCGTCGACTGACGTCGTCGTCGAACAGAAGGTAGTGGCGCTGGCGGAGCAGATCGGGTGGTTCCTCGGCACCGTCCAGGCCAAAGCTGAAGGCTGGCTCGATCGGGAGAAGCTGAGCCAGCAGGTGGTCCGCATTCGCGACGGCGCTGCGGAGTTACTGAAGCATGTAAATCGCGCCAGCGCGTCGGCGCGGAAGGCCGGCGCGAAGCCGGCAGCGGCGAAAGCCACGGCGTCAAAGACGCGCGCGAGTCGTGGACCGGTGGATGCGCCGGGGAAGAAGCATCGCAAACCGCCGCCTCAGGAGTCCATCAACAGGCGGATGGGGGAGCCGGTGGGGAAGCAGATGGGGCAGAAGAGCTTCAAGGTGGGGAAGAGCCGCGGGCGCGGCTGATCGTTACGCCGGCCCCGCGACGATATCGAGTCGGACGCCCGCTCGGGCGAGCATCTCGACGAGCGCGTCGATCGTGAAGCGCTCGAAGCGGCCCCGGATCACGTCGGAGACTCGGGGTTGGGAGACTCCGAAGAGTCGCGCCGCTTGAG
>Ga0156330_1212_pt3 | contig 12965 bp, 12 predicted proteins | sample RifCSPlowO2_12_FD_107978 | JGI IMG/M metagenome (GOLD analysis project Ga0156330, IMG submission 107978) | Acidobacteria bacterium RIFCSPLOWO2_12_FULL_67_14b | reverse complement strand
CGCCACCTCCGACATTCACCTGGAGCACAAGCTGCGCATCACGCGGCAGCAGTGCCTCGAACAGGTCCGCACGGCGGTCGCCCACGCCCGCGCGTATTGCGACGACGTGGAGTTTTCGGCGGAAGACGCCACCCGCACCGATCTCGGGTTCCTGGGCGAGGTGGCCGTCGCCGCGGTCCGTGCCGGCGCCACCACCATCAACCTGCCGGATACCGTCGGTTATGCGCTGCCCGCGGACATCGAGCGGATGTTCACCACCGTGGCGCGGCACATCGGCACCCTGGCGGTGCTGTCGGCACATTGCCACAACGATCTGGGCCTGGCGGTCGCCAACTCGATCGCGGCGGTGCAGGCCGGCGCGCGCCAGGTCGAATGCACCATCAACGGCATCGGCGAGCGTGCCGGCAACGCCTCGCTCGAAGAGATCGTGATGGCCCTCGAGGTCCGCTCCGACGCGCTGCCCCATCACACCGGCATTCACACGCAGGCGCTCGTGCCGACCAGCAGCGTGCTGTCGGCGATCGTCGGCGTCTCGGTGCCGCCCAACAAGGCGATCGTCGGCGCCAACGCGTTTGCCCACGAGGCCGGCATTCACCAGGACGGCATGCTCAAGCACGAGCTGACCTACGAAATCATGCGCCCCGAAACGGTGGGCGCGCCCGGCACGCGGCTGGTGCTCGGCAAGCATTCCGGCATGCGCGGGCTCGACGCGCGCTGCCGCGCCCTGGGCCATCGCCTGCGGCAGCCCGAGCTCGAGCGGCTCTACACCCGCGTGACGGCGCTGGCCGATCGCACCAAGTCGGTGAACGACGATCAGCTCGCGGCCATCATCCGCGACGAGTTCGCGGCGCCCGTCGGCATCGGCACGACGGCCGGTTCACGTCCGGGAGAGACGCCGTGGCACTGAAGATCGCGCTCCTGCCCGGCGACGGCATCGGCCCGGAAGTGACGGCGGAAGCCGTGCGGATCCTGAAGAACGTCGGCGAGCACGCCGGCCAGGCGTTCGTGTTCAGCACGCACGCCATTGGCGGCGCCGCCATCGACGCCGAAGACGCGGGCCTGCCGCAGGCGACCCTGGAAGCGTGCCTGGGCGCCGATGCCGTGCTGCTCGGCGCCGTCGGGCATCCGAAGTTCGACGGCCGCCTGCCATCCGAACGTCCGGAGGCGGCGCTGCTCGCGCTGCGCCAGGCCCTCGGCGGCTTTGCCAACCTGCGGCCGGCGATCTGTTACGCCCCGCTGGCGAAGCGGACCGCGTTTCAACCGGATCGGGTCCGCGGCGCCAACCTGCTGATCGTGCGCGAGCTCCTGGGCGGCTTGTATTACGGCGAGCCGCGCGGATTCGAAGCGTCCGGCGACACCGCCTTCAATACGTTGATCTACTCGCGTCACGAGATCGATCGCGTGGCCAGGGTCGCGTTCGACCGGGCGCGGGAGCGCCGCGGCCGCGTCGCGTCGGTCGACAAGGCCAACGTGCTCGAGACCTCACGGTTGTGGCGCGCCGTGGTGTCGGACGTCGCCAAGGACTACCCGGACATCGCGCTCGAGCACGTCTACGTCGATACCTGCGCGATGCGGCTCGCGACCACGCCGACCAGCTTCGACGTCATGCTCTGCGACAACCTGTTCGGCGACATCCTGAGCGATCAGGCGGCCTCCATCGCGGGCTCCCTCGGACTGCTGCCATCGGCCACGCTTGGCGGCCGGGTCGATCTCTACGAACCCGTCCACGGCTCCGCGCCCGATATCGCCGGCAAGGGCTGGGCGAATCCGATCGGCGCCATCGCCAGCGCCGCGATGCTGCTGCGCTTCACGGCGGGCATGGACAACGAGGCCGCCGAAGTCGATCACGCGATCGAAGACGCGCTGGCCGCCGGCGCCCGCACCCGCGACCTGGCGGGCCCCGACGAGCGCGTGTTGTCCACCCACGAAATGGGTCAGGCCATCGAAGACGCGCTGGCCGAGGTGCGCGATCGGCGCCACGCTTACCATGCCGTCTGATACCAAGGCACCCGGGCACCCGAGCACCCGGGGGGGCCGCACGCTGCTCGACAAGGTGTGGGACGCGCACGTCGTGCGCGTGCTGGACGACGGCCGGACGCTGCTCTACATCGATCGCCACCTGGTTCACGAGGTCACCTCGCCGCAGGCCTTCGAGGGCCTGCGCCTTACCGGTCGCCCGGTGCGGCGTCCCAATCTCACCTTTGCCACCGTCGATCACAACGTGCCGACCACGGCGCGGCACCTGCCGATCGCCGATCCGCTCGCGCGGGCGCAGGTGGAAGCGCTGCGCGCCAACACCACCGCCTTTGGCGTGCCGCTGTTCGACTTCAGCAGCGGACGGCAGGGGATCGTGCACGTGATCGGCCCGGAGCTCGGCCTCACGCTGCCCGGCACGACCATCGTCTGCGGCGACAGCCACACGAGCACGCACGGCGCCTTCGGCGCGCTGGCCTTCGGCATCGGCACCTCCGAAGTCGAGCACGTGCTGGCGACGCAGTGCCTGGTCCAGCAGAAACCCAAGGCGATGCGCGTGGTGCTGGCCGGCACGCTCAGCCCCGGCGTCACCGCCAAGGACGTGGCGCTGGCGATCATCGCCCGCCTCGGGTTCAGCGGCGGCACCGGATACGCGCTCGAAATCGCCGGGCCGCTGGCCGCCGGCTTCTCGATGGACGAGCGCATGACGCTCTGCAACATGAGCATCGAGGCCGGCGCCCGCATGGCGCTGGTCGCGCCAGACGCCACCACGCTCGCCTATTTGAAGGGCCGCCCGCACGCGCCGAAGGGCGCCGACTGGGACGACGCCGCGAGGCGCTGGTCGGCGCTTCCAAGCGACTCGGACGCGCGCTTCGATGCCGAGATCCTGATCAACGTGAACGCGCTGGCGCCGCTCGTCACCTGGGGCACGCGGCCCGACATGGTGCAGCCGGTCACGGGACACGTGCCGGACCCCGCGGGCGCCGCCTCCGAAGGCGATGCCAGGGCGATGGAGCGCGCGCTGGTCTACATGGGCCTCACGCCGGGCACGCCCATCGAGCGGCTGCCGATCGATCGCGTCTTCATCGGCTCGTGCACCAACGCCCGGCTGGCCGATCTGCGGGCCGCGGCGGATGTCGCGCGCGGCCACCGCGTCCACGCCAGCGTGCGCGCGCTGGTGGTTCCCGGGTCGCAACAGGTCAAGGCGGACGCCGAACGCGAAGGCCTCGACCGCGTGTTCGCCGACGCCGGCTTCGAGTGGCGGGAGCCGGGCTGCTCGATGTGCCTCGGCATGAACGACGACGTGCTCGGCGAAGGCGAGCGCTGCGCCTCCACGAGCAATCGCAATTTCGAAGGCCGGCAAGGCCGCGGCGGGCGCACGCACCTGGTCAGCCCCGCAATGGCGGCGGCCGCCGCCATCGAAGGCCACTTCACCGACGTCCGCCAGTGGGAGTACCGGTGATGTCCGCTCCCTCGACTGCGCTCGGGACAGGCCGCGAACCGTTTCGCACGCATCGCGGCCGCGTCGCGCCGCTAGGGCGGAGCCACGTCGACACCGATCAGATCATCCCGAAGCAATTCCTCAAGCGGATCGAGCGCACCGGCTTCGGACCGTTCCTGTTCTATGACTGGCGGCGGACGCCCGATGGGCAGCTGGATCCGTCGTTCGTCCTGAACCAGCCACAGTACGCCGGCACCACGGTGCTCGCCGCCGGCCCGAACTTCGGCTGCGGCTCGTCGCGCGAGCACGCCGCCTGGTCCCTCGCCGATGCCGGCTTCCGGGTGGTCATCGCGCCGTCGTTCGCGGACATCTTCCGCTTGAACTGCATCGGTAACGGGCTGCTGCCCGTGACGTTGCCTGACGCCGCGGTCGCGGCGATCCTCGATCGCGCCGGCGCCGGCGACGGCTACGAAGTCGACGTCGACCTGGAACAGCGCGAGGTGCGCGATGCGCACGGCCTCAGGGAGTCCTTCACGATTGACGCGGCCTCGCGGCAGCGGCTGCTTGAGGGCAAGGACGAAATCGATCTGATTCTCGCGCACGAGCCCGACATTGCGGCCTTCGAACGGCAGCGTGTCATTACCTAGAGATCACGGCACCGCTAAGGCGGTGCCCTACAAGGACACTTGTAGGGCGCCCCTTTAGGGGCGCCTTACGAGAGGAATATGAAGCAACGCGGAGCTCACATCATCTGGTCGTGCCTGGTCGAACAGGGTGTCGATACGGTCTTCGGCTATCCGGGCGGGGCCATCCTGCCGGCGTACGATGCGCTGCTCGACCATCCGATTCGGCACGTCCTGGTGCGGCACGAGCAGGGCGCCACGCACATGGCCGACGGCTACGCCCGCGCCAGCGGCAGGGTCGGCGTCGCGGTGGCCACGTCGGGCCCGGGCGCGACCAACCTCGTCACCGGCATCGCCACCGCGATGATGGATTCCATTCCGATCGTCTGCATCACCGGCCAGGTGCCCGAAGCGCTGCTCGGATCGGATGCGTTCCAGGAAACCGACATCACCGGCATCACGCTGACGATCACGAAGCACAACTTCCTGGTCACGCGCGCCGCCGACATTGCGCCGACCCTGCGCGACGCCTTCCGCATTGCCACCTCGGGCCGGCCGGGCCCGGTGCTGGTCGACATCACGAAGAACGCGCAGCAGGAAGAGGCTGACTTCGAGCCGCAGGCGCCCGTCAGCCTGAAGAACTGCCCGGACCGGTGCGCGGCGCCGGACACGACGGCGCCGATCGCCGACTCGCTCGAGGCGGCGACGGCGCTCGTCGCCACGGCGACGCGGCCGGTGATCCTCGCGGGCCACGGCATTCTCAAGAGCGGCGCGACCGGTGAAGTGCGCGCCCTCGCCGAGCACGCCCACATCCCGGTGGCGATGACGCTGCTGGGCATCGGCGCGGTGCCGGCCCATCACCCGCTCAACCTCGGCATGATGGGCATGCACGGCGAGGCCTGGGTCAACGACGCCATCCAGGAGGCGGACCTGCTGCTCGCGCTCGGCATGCGCTTCGACGATCGGGTCACGGGCAAGCTCGCCTCCTACGCCCCCCACGCGAAGAAGATCCACATCGACATCGATCCGTCGGAGCTGCACAAGAACGTACGCGCCGACGTGGCAATCGCCGGCGACCTTCGCGCGGTGCTGCAGGACTGGCTGCCGCAGGTGCGCGCCGCGCGCCGCGACGCGTGGCTGACGCGCATCGGCGAGCTCGCCGGCGGGCCCACCGTCCGCGACATCGAGGAGCTGCCCGACAACGGCCGGCTGTGCGCCGCACACGTGATCCACGACATCTGGCGCGCCACCGAGGGCCGCGCCATCGTCGTCACCGACGTCGGCCAGCACCAGATGTGGGCCGCGCAGTACTACAGGGTGGCCGAGGCCGGCACCTTCATCACCTCCGGCGGCCTCGGCACGATGGGCTTCGGCCTGCCCGCGGCCATCGGCGCGAAGATCGCGTGTCCCGACCGCGAGGTGTGGGCCATCGTCGGCGACGGCGGGTTCCAGATGACACAGGCCGAGCTGCAGACGATCGTGCAGGAGGGCGTGAAGGTCAACGTCGCCATCATCAACAACGGCTATCTCGGGATGGTGCGGCAGTGGCAGCAGTTCTTCCACGACCGCCGCTATTCGGCGACGCCGATGTCGTCGCCCGACTACGTGAAGCTGGCCGACGCTCACGGGCTGCCCGGCGTGCGCGTGACCTCGCGCGCCGACATGCCCGCGGCGCTGCGGCACGCGCGCGCCTCGGCCGGCACGGTGGTGATGGACTTCCGCGTCGAACAGGAAGACACCGTGTATCCGATGGTGTCGCCGGGCGCGGCGCTGAACGACATGATCCGACGGCCCGGGTCGACGTCGCTGGCCGAGACGGGAGCGGACGTGTGATCGCCGAGCCCGCCGCGAAACCCCGAACGATCGTCGTCCGCTACGAGCACGCCATCGACGCGCTCGATCGGGTGGCGTCGATCCTGCGCCGGCAGCGCGTGCGCGCCGAGGCCTTCACGGCCGTGGCCTCGCACGACCGGGCCACCGTGCAGGCGACGATCATGTTCGACAGCACCGATAAGACCGCGGCGCGAATCGTGGCGCTGCTGGGACGGCAGGTCGGCGTCCTCGCCGTCGAAGATTGGACTTCACAGACCGAAGACGAGGCTGACAATGGCGACGATGATTCACGACTCTGATGTCGATCTTTCCCCGATTCTCGGACGGCGCGTCGCCGTCATGGGCTACGGTTCGCAGGGGCACGCGCACGCGCTGAACCTCAAAGACAGCGGCGCCGACGTGCGGGTGGGCGTGCGTCCCGGCAGCCGGGGATGGCAAGCGGCTGAAGCGGCGGGCTTCACGCCGCTCGACCCGGCGGCCGCGGCGGCGTGGGCCGACGTGATCATGCTGCTCGTGCCGGACCTCGTGCAGCCGGGCCTGTTCAAGGATGCCATCGAGCCGCACCTGACGCCGGGCAAGATGCTGATGTTCGCGCACGGCTTCGCGATCCGGTTCGGCTGGATCACGCCGCCCGATGGTGTCGACGTGTCGATGGTCGCGCCGAAGGCGCCGGGCCATCGCGTGCGTGAAGTGTTCAAGGAAGGCGCGGGCGTGCCCGGGCTGGTCGCCATTCACAAGGACGCCACGGGAACGGCGCGCGCCGCCACGCTGGCTTATGCCAAGGCGATCGGCTGCACCCGCGCGGGGGTCATCGAAACCACGTTCTCGGAGGAAACGGAGACGGATCTGTTCGGCGAGCAGGCCGTGCTGTGCGGCGGCGTGAGCGCGCTCGTCACGGCCGGGTTCGAGACGCTGGTCGAGGCGGGCTACCAGCCCGAGATCGCCTACTTCGAGTGCCTGCACGAACTGAAGCTGATCGTCGACCTGATGTATCGCGGCGGTCTCAACTTCATGCGCTACTCGGTGAGCGACACGGCCGAACACGGCGATTACACCGGCGGGCCGCGCCTGGTCACCGACGAAACCAGACAGATGATGCGGCAGATGCTCGCCGAGATCCGGTCGGGCGCGTACGCGGACAAGCTGGCGCGCGAGACCAAGAACGGCTGGTTTGCCGGCGAGCGCGAACGCCTGCGCGATCACCAGATCGAACAGGTGGGCGCCAGGCTGCGGGCGCGGATGCCGTTCCTCGAACCGGCGGCAAAGCCGGAAAGCGAGCCGGCGCTCAGGAGTTGAGGCTGGGGCCCGGCGGCGAGCTCGCGCGTCTCCGCCGGGACTCAGTTGGCGTCCTTCGGATCCTTCTCGGGCGTGCGAGGACCCTGGTTGCGCATGTCTTCGGCCGTCTGGCGCGCGTGCTCCGCGTTGCGCCGGACCTGTTCGGCCGCGTTCCGTGTCCCTTCCGCCTTGTCGCGCTGTTGCTCCGCCACCTCACGCTGCCCCTCGGCCACCGCGCGCTGGTTCTCCGCGATGGCGCGCTGCTCCTCCGCCACATGACGCTGCTGCTTGGCCACGGCGGTCTGTTCCTCGGCCAGCGCACGCTGCTCCTCGGAGCGGTCAGGCTCGCGGGCGGGGTCGCCGGGTTTGGTGGGGTCAGAACCCATCTTCGTGCTCAAGCTCAAGAATATCAGACCACCTCGGCCGGGCTATTGTCCATCTGTGTGGCCGTGCTGATAGGCTGGGATTAGCACGATCGTGCGTCAGACCTCCGACCATGCCGCGACGATCGTCGACCTGGAACCTCGGAAGGTCGTTAGCCGGACCCGTCTCAATGGATGAAGCCCCGCACCAGGCCGACGCACATCCACCGCGCGAGATTGCCCGCATGGTTGAGCGCCTCGGCGTGGCGAAGGCGCAGACCGATGCCGTCACGCTGGTCGTGCTGGCCGTACTCGCCGGCGCGTTCATTTCACTTGGCGCCTTGTTCTTCACGGTGGTGGTGACAGGGTCCAGCCTGGGCTTCGGCGTGACCCGTTTGCTGGGCGGCGTGAGTTTCTCTCTCGGACTGGTGCTGGTCGTCGTCGCCGGCGCGGAGCTGTTCACGGGCAACAACCTGCTGGCGATGGCCTGGGCGAGCGGGCTGATCGGCACCCGGGACGTCCTGCGGAACTGGCTCCTCGCCTACCTTGGCAACGTCATCGGCTGCCTGGGGACGGTGCTGTTCGTCGCGTGGGCCGGCATCGGCAGCCTCGGCGGCGGCGCCGTGGGCGACACGGCGATCCAGATCGCTGTCGCGAAGGCCGGCCTGTCGGTCGGCGAAGCCTTCGCGCAGGGCGTGCTGTGTAATGCGCTCGTGTGCCTGGCCGTCTGGCTCGCGATGGGCGGGCGCAGCGTGGCGGATAAGATCCTGGCCATCCTCTTCCCGATCACCGCCTTCGTCGCGATCGGACTCGAGCACTCGATCGCCAACTGGTTCTTCCTGCCTTTCGGGCTGGCGCTGGATCAGCAAGGCGCCGTGTCGTTCGCCGGTGTCGGCAGGAACCTCGCGGCCGTGACCGCAGGGAACATCGTCGGCGGAACCCTGTTGGTCGCCGGCGTCTACTGGGTCGCCTACCTGCGGGGCGGGCGCAGGCGCGAAGGCCGATTGTCCTGAATGGGGCGGGAATCAGATCCCGTGGCCGTAGCCGGAATCCTGGCTGAAGCCCGAATCGAACACGTCGACGTACACGGGCACCGGCGTGTGCGCTGGCTCCGCGGCCTGCGGCCGCGGGGTGGCCGGGGGGTCCACCATCAGGATCACGGCGCGGACGCCCGCCCCCTGATTGGCGCGCACGGCGCTCTCCACGGCCTGGCACAGCGAGGTCAGGGCCGCGTCGCCGCGGTCGGCCTCCTGCAACCGGCCATCCTTCCAGACTTTAGTGCTGCTACTGGCTTCCATGATCCTTGCTCCCCTATATCGGCTCGATCCCGACAAACCTGAAGGTCTGTCGCCACCACTGAAGGTCTACCGCCCCAAAACAAAAGGGCCACCACCCCGGCGGGTGATGGCCCTTTGTGATTCGTTTGGTTACGGGCTACATCATCCGCCGGTGGCTGGCTGTCCAAGGCCGATCAGGCTAATCAGCAGCCAGAGCCCCAGACCGACGCCCGCAAACACCGCCAGCGCATAGCCCAACGCCACGACGCCCGCGCGGACGACGACCGGGCTGGCAACGTCCAGCGCGGAGCGGCGAGCGGCAGCGGCCATGGCCTTCATGTGAAAGTAAAGCTTATCGAGAGGGCCCACCGATGGTCAAGGGCCTTATGGCTGGGGGTAGCGCCGGAGGATCTCGCGGACCCGCTCGATGGGCAGCGCCTCGGCCTTGCCCGAGCGGCTGGTGATGGGGGTGGCCCGCAGCAGCGAGTTGTAGACGGCCTCTTCGGTGGCCTCGAGCGCCGCCTGGAACAAGGGCGAAACCCCGTCGGTCGGGAGCAGGGTTCGCGACTGTGGCGCGGCCGCGCCGAACTGCGTCCGCAATTCGGGCGCGGTCGAGAAGGCAATCGCGAAGTCGCCGCTGCCGTTGCTGTACGACGAGCCGGTCCGCCCGAGGCCGAAGACCGCGCGCGCCGCGATGCGCTTGAGGTCGCGCGCGTCTACGGGGGCATCGGTGGCGACAACGATCATGCAGGAGCCGTCACCGTAGTCCGCGTTCTCAGCCTTCTGCCTTCTGCCTTCTGCCTTCTGCCTTTGATATGCGTAGCGCCCCAACAGCCTTCCCACCGGCGCGCCGCCCATCGTCAAGACGCCGCCGAAATTCGACTGCACGAGCACGCCCAGCGTGTAGCCGCCTTGCGCGGGCGACAGCTTGCGCGACGCCGTGCCGATGCCGCCCTTCCAGCCGAACGCCTGCGTCCCGGTGCCGGCGCCGACGCTGCCCTCCTCCACGGCGCCGCCCGTCGCCGCCGTCAACGCCGCCAGCACGTGCTCCGGTCGCACGTGCCGGCCGCGAATGTCGTTGAGCCCGCCGTCGTTGGTCTCGCCGACCAGCGCGTTGACGGATCGCACGTTGGTGTTGCCGGGCTGGTCGAGCGTCCAGCGCACGAGCCCATCCATGGCCGCGCCGACGCTCAGCGTGTTGGTGAGCGCGATCGGCGTTTCAATCGTGCCGAGCTCGTCGACCTGTGTCGATCCGGCCAGCTTCCCGAACGCGTTGCCGACGAACACGGCGCCAGGCGCCTTGTCCTGGAACACGTTCCCCGCATGCGGGACCACGACCGTGACGCCCGTCCGCACTTCATCGCCCTGGATCAACGTCGCGTGGCCCACCGTCACACCGGCCACGTCCGTGATCGCGTTCAGCGGGCCCGGATCGAAGACTCCCGGCTTCAGCCCGAGGTCGCGGGCCCGCGGCCGCGCTTCGCCTTGAGCCAGGAGCGCGCCGGCAGCACCAGCGATCAGAAGCACACATGCGGGAATCGATCTCATGCTTTTCACACGGCACCACCTTTAGTTTAGGCACCCCAGGCACGGTACGCACCCTGGGCACCTGGTTTTTGATGATACGATTTTCCCGGCGCGCATGCGGCAGATCCCCATTGAAGCAATCGAAGAGGCCGCGCGGCATGTCTACCAGGCTGCCATCCGCACGCCTCTCATCCGGCTCGACCTGCCCTTCCCGGCCGATCGGCCAACGCCCGAGGTCTATCTCAAGCTCGAGTCGCTGCAGCCGATCGGATCGTTCAAGATCCGCGGCGCGTGGAACGCGGTGCGCCAGCTGACGCCGAGGGAATTGAGCGAAGGCGTGTGGACCGTCAGCGCCGGCAACGCCGCGCAGGGCGTGGCCTTCGCCGCGCGGCGTGCGGGCGCCTCGTGCTCGGTGATGGTGATGGACACGGCGCCCGACACGAAGCTGCGGGCCATCGAGCGGCTGGGCGCCACCATCGTGCGCGCCTCCTACGACGAGTGCTGGCAGACCGTCGAGGCGCACGGCTCGCCGCGCATGCGCGGGCACTTCGTGCATCCGTTCGACGACGATCGCTTCATTGCGGGCAACGGCACGGCGGGTCTCGAAATCCTGGAAGACCTGCCGGAGGTCGACGCCGTGGTGGCCGCGCTGGGCGGCGGCGGGTTGCTGGCCGGCATCGGCTCGGTGATCCGCGCGCGCCGGCCGGGCGTGAAGATCTTCGCGGCCGAACCGGAAACCGCGGCGCCGCTGAAGACGTCGCTGGCCAGGGGCGAGGCCAGCTACTTCGAGGGATGGACGCCGTCGTTTGTCGACGGCGCCGGCGGCAAGTCGGTGCTTCCGACCATGTGGCCGCTGCTCAAGGACCTGGTCACCGATTCGATCGTGATGCCGCTCGACAAGGTCGCCTCGGCGATGCGCTACACGGCGGACCGCGTGCACGTGATCGCCGAAGGCGCCGGCGGCACCGCGATTGCGGCGGCGCTCAGCGGCCACGCCGGCCTGGGCAAGATCGTCGCGGTCGTCTCGGGCGGCAACATCGATCTGTCCCGCTTCGCCGAAGTGGTCGGCGCCCGTCAATAGACCAAGAGATCAACCGACCAACAGATGTCAGAAGAACGATTCTCCGCCGCTTCCCCGCTGCCGGATCGCATCCACCGGCTGCACGAGCTTGCCCTCGACCTCTGGTGGAGCTGGGACAATCGCGCGCGCGAAGTGTTCCGCCAGCTGGATTACCACTTGTGGCGCGCCACGGCGCACAACCCCGTTCAGATGCTGCAGCGGATCGCGGCCGATCGGCTCGTGGCGGCGGCCGCCGACCCGGCGTTCCTGCAGGCGTACGACCAGGCGATGTTCGGCCTCGACCAGGCGCGCAGCGTCGCGCACCCGTGGTGGAAAGAGCGCCAGTCGATGATCAACGGTGGGAGCATCGCCTACTTCTCCGCCGAGTTCGCGATTCACCAGTCGCTCCCGATCTATGCCGGCGGCCTCGGCGTGCTGGCCGGCGACCATTGCAAGGAGGCGAGCGACCTCGGCGTGCCGCTCGTGGGCGTCGGCTTCATGTATCCGCAGGGCTACTTCCACCAGCGGATGACGCACGACGGGTGGCAGGAAGAGCGCTACCAGCGGATCAGCTGGACCGATGCGCCGATCGAAGCCGCGCTCACGCCCGATGGCAAGCCGTGCATCACGGCCGTCCCGCTGGGCGATCGCACGGTGCTGGCGGCCGTCTGGCGCGTGCGCCTCGGCCGCGTGCGCCTGTACCTGCTCGACACGGATCTCCAGGAGAACGCGCCGTGGGACCGCGAGCTGTCGGCGCGGCTCTACGGCGGCGATCGCGAGACCCGCATCCAGCAGGAGATCGTCCTCGGCATCGGCGGCGTTCGCGCGCTGCGCGCGCTCGGCATCACGCCCACGGTCTGGCACCTCAACGAGGGGCACGCGGCCTTCGTCGCGCTGCAGCGCATCCGCGAGCGGATCGAGCAGGGCCAGTCGTTCCAGGATGCGCTGATCGCGGTGCGGCAATCGACCGTGTTTACGACGCACACACCGGTGCCGGCGGGGCACGACGCGTTTCCCTTCCACCTGGTCGAGAAGCACCTCGCCAGCTCGTGGGGCGAGATCGGGCAGCACCGCCCGGACTTCCTCGCCCTCGGCGAGCACGACAACGGCAGCGGGCCGCAGTTCAACATGACGGCGCTCGCGCTGCGCACCGCGGCGCACATCAACGGCGTGAGCGCGCTCCACGGCGAGGTCACGCGCACGATGTGGCGCCCGATGTGGCCCGACACGCCGGCCGACCAGCTCCCCGTGCGCAGCATCACCAACGGCGTGCACGTCTCCACCTGGATGGCCACCGCGGTGTTCGATCTGCTCAACCGCCACTTCGGCCCCGGCTGGCTCGATACCGTGGACGACCCCGCGCTCTGGGAGCGGCTGCTCGACATCCCGGACGCGGAGATCTGGGGCATGCGGCAGGAGCTGCGCACCAATCTCTTCTCGTTCATCCGCGAGCGAATGCGATCGCGATGGACCGCGGAACAGGTCAGCCCGACGCGCATCGTCTCGGGCGGGAGCATGCTGGATCCGGCGGCGATCACCATCGGCTACGCGCGCCGCTTCACCGCCTACAAGCGGCCGGAGCTGATCTTCCAC
>Ga0156330_1011_pt1 | contig 13089 bp, 10 predicted proteins | sample RifCSPlowO2_12_FD_107978 | JGI IMG/M metagenome (GOLD analysis project Ga0156330, IMG submission 107978) | Acidobacteria bacterium RIFCSPLOWO2_12_FULL_67_14b | reverse complement strand
TCGAGCACGTCGGCGACACCGCGTTCGCCGGAACCGGGAACGACGGCGCCAACATCATCCGCGGCAACGCCGGCAACGACACCCTGAACGGCGCGGGCGGCGCGGATCGATTGATAGGCTTCGCCGGCAACGACACACTCGATGGCGGTGCGGGGGCCGACCGCCTGGAGGGGGGGCTGGGCGATGACACCTATGTGATCGACAACGCGACCGACGTGGTGGTGGAGAAGCCGGGCGAGGGGACCGACACGATCCAGACGGCGCGCGCGAGCCTGAGCCTGGCGGGGCTGCACCCGGTGACGCTGGCGCTGCTGTACGCGAACGTGGAGAACCTGACCTATACGGGCGCGGGCAACTTCGTGGGCACGGGCAACGCCGCGCCGAACGTGATTACGGGCGTGGCGGGCAACGACACGCTCTCGGGCGGCGGGGGCGACGACACGCTCGTGGGCGGGGCGGGCTCGGACCTGCTCAATGGGGGGCCGGGCACGCTCGATGTGGCCCGCTTCGCGGGGCAGCGCTCGGACTACAGCGTGTCGCTGCTGGTGGGCGACATCGCGCAGCTGGCGGTGGGCGAGGTGAAGGACCGGCTGATCGGGGTGGAGCGCATCGTGTTCGACATGGGCACGGCAGCCCCCGAGGACGACGTGACGCTGGGGGTGCTCGCGCCGCTCGATGCAGGCAACCCGAGCACGACGTGGCTGCTCTACAACGTGCCGACCTACAAGAACGACACGCTCAACGGCACGGCGGGCGAGGACACGCTCAGCGGGCTGCAGGGCAACGACACGTTGAACGGCGATGCCGGCAACGACACGCTCTTGGGCGATGCGGGCAATGACACGCTCGACGGCGGTGCGGGCGACGACAACATGGCCGGGGGTCTGGGCAACGACACCTACCTCGTCGACAGCGCGGCCGACGTAGTGACCGAGCTGCTGGCCCAGGGCACCGACGCGGTGAAGACGGCGCTCTCGGCGATGACGCTGGCGAACAAGGACAACGTCGAGCGGCTCGAGTACACGGGAAGCGACGCCTTTGCCGGCACGGGCAACGCGCTGGCGAACACGCTCGTCGGGCGTGGCGGCAACGACACACTCGATGGCGGTGCGGGGGCCGACCGCCTGGAGGGGGGGCTGGGCGATGACACCTATGTGATCGACAACCCGCTCGACAGGGTGATCGATACCGGCGGCAGCGACACCGTGCAGACCGGGCTTGCGAGCTTGAGTCTGGCTGCGGTGGACGCGCTGGGTGCCGCGCTCTTCCCCACCGTCGACAGGCTCGTCTTCACCGGGACTGGCGGTTTTGCCGGAACCGGCAACGCGCTGGACAACACGATCATCGGAGGGGACGGCGCCGACCGGCTCTCCGGCGGCGGGGGCGCGGACACGCTGATCGGCACCGCCGGGGGCGATCGCTACACCGGCGGGCTGGGCGCCGACCGGTTCGTGTTCGACGATCTGCCGGAAAGCGGCGGCACCAGCACGATCACGGACTTTTCATCCGTGCAGGGCGACCGCATCGTGCTTGCGATGGAAGTGTATGGCGGCCTCGGCAGCTCCGGTCAGCCGCTCGCGGAGGGGCGGCTCGCGCAGGGAACCGCGGCCCAGGATTCGGACGACGTCTTCGTTTACGATCAACCGACCGGTCAGCTCTTCTATGACGCCGACGCCGACGGCGCGGGGGCGCAGGTGCTGATCGGCGTGCTGTCCAACCACGCCGCGTTGAGCGCCGCGGACTTCGTGTTCGCCTGACGTAGAATGGGGCCGCGAAGGAGCGGCGAGGGCCCCGCATGGCGGCGAAGAAGAAAGGATTTCTGCAGCGACTCGCCCTTGAGGGCGTGCACCGGCGCGCGCTTGGGGGCGTCGCGGCGGTCGGCGTCGCGACCAACCTGCTGATGCTTGCGGTGCCGCTGTTCTCGCTGCAGGTGTACGACCGCGTGCTCTCCTCGCGCAGCGCCGACACGCTCTGGCTCCTCGCCCTGGGAGTGCTGATTGCGCTGGTGGCGCTGGCGGCCCTGGAGACGCTTCGCTCCTGGCTCCTCATCCGCGTGTCCAACCGCTACGCGCTCGATCTCGAGCCGAAGGTGCTTGAATCCGGCCTCGTCCAGGCGGCGCTGCGCGGCGTGCAGCCGGTGCAGTCGCTGCGCGACGTGGGCACGGTGCGCAACTTCCTCGGCACCGGGCACGGGCTGGTCGCGCTGATGGACGCGCCGATGGCGCCCGTGTTCATCGCGATCGTCGCGCTGCTCCATCCCTGGCTGGGCTTCCTGACGCTCGTCGGCGCGCTGGTGCTGCTGGGGCTGACCCTCACCACCGAGGCGCTCACGGCGCCGCAGGTGCGCGAGGCGGGCGAGGCCGCGATGCGCGCGCAGGGGCGCGCCGAGGCGGCGATGCAGAACGCCGAGGCGATCGAGGCGATGGGGATGCGCCGCGCCATGCTGCGGCGCTGGCGCGAGGCGCAGAACGGGCACCTCGCGCTCGCCTCGCGTGCGAGCGACCGCGCATCGTTGCTCGCCGCCGGGGCGCGCTTCACGCGCATGATCCTGAGCCTCTCGCTCACGGCGTTCGGTGCGTACTTCGCGATCAACGACCAGCTCACGGTGGGCGGGATGATCGCGGCGTTCATGCTCTCGGCGCGCGCGCTCGCGCCGATGGAGGTGCTGATCGGGGCGTACCGGCAGCTCGTTCAGGCGCGCGCGTCGCTCGACCGGCTCGACGCGCTGCTGGAGCGCTTCGGCCGCAAGGAGAGCGCGATGCAGCTGCCGGCCCCGCTCGGCGAGGTGGCGCTGGAGGGTGTCGTTTACGCCCCGCCGGGGCGCGACCAGCCGACGATCCGCGGGGTGTCGCTCGCCATCCCCGCCGGATCGGTGATCGGGCTGATCGGCCCGAGCGCCGCCGGCAAGTCGACGCTCGCCAAGCTCGTCTGCGGCGTGTGGCTGCCGCGCTCCGGAAGCGTGCGCCTCGACGGCGCCGACGTGTACGCCTGGAACCGGGAGGACTTCGGCCGGCACGTCGGCTACCTGCCGCAGGACGTCGAGCTCTTTGCCGGCACCGTGCGCGACAACATCGCGCGTTTCGGCGTCGCCGATGACGCCGCGGTCGTGGCCGCCGCACAGCTTGCCGATGTGCATGAGATGGTGCTCAAGCTCCCCGACGGGTACGACACCGAGATCGGCCCCGGCGGCGCCACGCTCTCGGGCGGGCAACGGCAGCGCATCGCGCTCGCCCGCGCGCTGTTCGGCGGCCCGCGGCTGGTGGTGCTCGACGAGCCGAACGCCTCGCTCGATACCGAGGGCGAGCAGGCGCTCGTCGAGGCCATCGCGGCGCTCAAGGCGGGCGGCGCAACCGTGATCGTCATCACGCACCGGCCTTCCATCCTCGCGGGTGCCGACAAGATCGCGGTATTGATCGGCGGCCGCATCGAGCGCTTCGGGCCGGCGAAGGAACTCATCGGCATGCTCGCTCCCGGGGCGACCAAGGTGAAGCTGGTGCACGGCGACAAAGCCCAGGAAGGCGGCTATGCCAGGCCCTGACGCGGCGGCGGTCCCGGTCGAGCTGCGGCGTTACGGGGTGGCGGCGGCGGCCGTCGCCGCGGCGTTCTTCGCCGTTCTGCTCGTGTGGGGGTCCCTCGCCGAGCTCGACGCGGGCGCGGTTGCGCCCGGCGAGGTGATTCCTTCAGGTCGCGTGAAGACCGTCCAGCACCTCGAGGGCGGGATCATCGCGGCGATCGGCGTGCGCGACGGCGACAGCGTGGCCGAAGGCCAGGAGCTGCTGCGCATTCAGGACACCGAAGCGAGCGCGCAGCTCGCGATCAACGAAACCGAGCGCGTCGCCCAGGAGGCGCTGCTCGCGCGCCTCGTCGCGGAACGCGACGGCCTGCCCGCGGGCGCGATGAAGCGTTCCGGCGTCGCGGGCGTGGACAACCAGGTGCGCCTGTTCGAGCAGCGGCGGCGGGCGCTCGCGCGCGAGGAGACCGGAATCCGCGCCCGCGTCGACCAGGCGCGCAAGGAACTGGGCGCCTGGCAGGCGCGCGGAGAGTCGCTCTCGAAGTCCCTCGAGCGCCACGCCGACAACCTCGACATGAACCGCAAGCTCTACGAGCAGAATTTCATCGCCAAGCCGCGGCTCCTCGAGCTCGAAAGCCGCGAGGCGGAGACGGCGGCGGTCCTGCAGGAGACCCGCGCCGAGCAGCTGCGGGCGCAGACCCGCATCACGGACGGCGAGCTGGCGCTCGACAAGCTGCGCGCCGACTGGCTGACGAGCGTGCTGGAGGAATTGCGCAGGGCGCAGGAAGCGCTCGCCGCCGCAAAGGAGAAAGAGGCCGTGTCGCGCGACCGGCTGGCGCGCACGCGCGTTCTCGCCCCGCAGGAAGGGCGGGTCCAGCAGCTCAGGTACACGACGGTCGGCGGCGTGATCCCCCCCAACGGCGCGATCATGGACATCGTGCCACGCAACGACGACCTGGTCGTCGAGGCGAAGGTCGCGCCCGACGACATCGACGTGGTGCAGCCGGGCCTGCCGAGCCGCGTGCGGCTGACGGCCTACCGTCCGCGCACGCACGTCGCGCTGCACGGCACGGTGATCCAGGTATCGGCCGACGCGGTGCGCGACGAAAAGCAGCCCGGGCGGATGTGGTACCTGGCGCGGGTGCGAATCGAGGACGATCCGCAGCTGAAGAAGTACCAGATGGTGCTCGTCCCGGGGATGCTCGCGCAGGTCGAGATCGTCACCGGGCGCAGGAGCGTGCTGCGCTACCTCATGGACCCGATCGTCGACAGCGCGCGGCGCGCGTTCTGGGAGGACTGACGGCGCGCGAGCTGCTGCTGCATGTCCTCATCGGACCGCCGGGAGCAGGGAAGACGACCTACGCGCGGCGGTCGTATCCGGCGTCGTGGGTCGTTTCCGCGGATGACGTTCGCGAGCAGCTGACGGGCTGGCGGCGCGACGATCCTGCGGCGACGTGGAAATACGCGGCGCCGCTCAGGTCGCGGGTCGCCCGGCAGATCGCGAAAGCGATCGTGGAACGCCTCCGCCGGCGGCTTCCCACGGTCTACGACAACACCAATCTCCTGCGTCGCAATCGCCGCAGCCTGCTCAAGCTGGTGCCCGGGTTCGTGCGCGTGAGATACGTCGTGCTCGACCGCTCGCTCGAGGTGAAGCTGGCCGAGCGCGGATGGCGGCCGGCCAGGCTCATCGAGCGGCAGCACGCACTGTTCCAGGCGGAGCTGGAGGGCATTCTCGCGGGCGACGGCTGCGTTTTCGTGGAGGTCGAGGACGTCCGCGAACTTAGTGCGCGGTCCCCGGCAGGCGCGAGGCCTCCGACTGCTGGAACACCGCCATGAAATCGATATCGTCCAGCTCCAGGGGCGGGAAACCGGCGAACAGGCTGTTGCCTGCCAGCACCTGCTTCACCAGAGGCAGCATCAGCCCGGGGACGGTGACCGACAGGACCTGCGGCATGACCGGTTCCGGGATCCGGTGCAGCCGGACCATGGACGCGTAGGTCAGCTCGCACAGCAGGATCGTGCGCCCTTCGAGCGTCCCGGTCACGAACAGCCCGAGGTCGACCTCGTGCACGCCGTCCCCGCTCACGCTGACGCCGACGCGCAGGTCGCGCTTCAGGTCGACGCTCGCGAGCTTCTCGGGCGGGCAAGGCCCGAACGGCGTCTCGAACGACAGGTCTTTCAGGTAGTGCGCGACGAACTCGACGCCCGGCTCGGTGGCGACATCGGCCTGGTTCACTGGAATCTCCTTTTCAGCCCGCGCACCGTCAGCGGATATCGGAAAGGCTGAATACCGCGAGCAGCATCGATACTACGACGAAACCGATGACGCTTCCCATTACCACGATGACGACCGGCCCGGCCGCCGCGACGAGCGCGCGCACGGCGGTGCGCGCCTCGGCCTCGAGCAACACCGCTGCGCGCTCGCACATCTCGGCGACCTTCCCCGTTTCGTTGCCGATGCGCACGAAGCGCTGCGCCAGGCGCGGCCAGAACGGCACGGCTTCGAGCGCCGCGGGAAGCGCGACGCCCTTGCGCAGCTGCCGGATCGCCTCCTCGACTCCCTCGCGCTGGACCGGGGTCCGCAGCGCCTGCTGCGCGAGCTCCATCGCCTGCACCAGGTGCACGCCGCTGCGCACGGTGATGCCGATGACGCCGAGCGCGCGCGCCGCTTCGAATTTCGCCGTGACCTCGCCCAGGAAAGGCAGCCGCAGCCACAGCGCCTGGAGCCGGGCGGACAACGCCGGTCGCAGCCGCAACGCGAGGTAGAACCCGAAAATGAGCGCTGCAAGGCCGGTAGCGAACCATGTCCCGAATTCCGACAGCCAGTCGCTTACCATGAAGATGACGACCGTTCCCAGCGGCAGGTCGATTTTTTCCGTTGCGAACATGCCGCGGAAGACCGGCACGACGTACAGACCGAGCCCGATCAGCGAGGCGACGCTTACCGCGACGAGGATGATCGGATAGGCGAGCGTCGCCACGAGGTCCTTCCGCAACGTCGCCCGGCCCGCGTAGTAAGTCTCGAGAGACTCGAGGATCGTCCCGAGCTGGCCGCTCGCCTCGCCCACGCGCACCAGCGCGATGAGCACCGGGTCGAAATCGCCGGCGCGCCTGAGCGCCTCGGAGAACGCCTGTCCGCGCTGCACCGACTGGCGCAGCTGCTGCCCGAGGGCCGCGAGCCTCTTGTCCCGGCTGTCCTCGCCGACGATCTGCAGCGACCGTTCGAGCACGATGCCGCTTGCCACCAGCCGCGACAGCTCGGCGACGAACTGGCTGGCGAGCGCGAACGGCACGCGCGCGCTTTTCGCCTGCTTTGCGTCGACGAGATGGAGGTTGCGCCGGCGCAGCGCCGCGCCCAGCGCGTCCCGGTCGATCGCCTCCTCGGCGCCGCGCACCTCGCCGCCGTCGCGGCCGAGCGCTACGTACTCGTAGATCGGCATCGGGAAGATTTTAGCCGGCGACGCGCAGCACTTCGTCGATCGTGGTGAGCCCCGCCACGACCTTCGTAATACCGTCCTCGAGCAGCGTGGTGAACCCGCCGGCGCGCGCGGCCCGCATCAGGTTGTCGTTGCTCGGATCGTGCAGGATCTCGTGCCGCAGCGCGCTGGTGAACGGCAGGTGCTCGGCGATCGGCAGCCGGCCCGCGTATCCGGTTTTGGCGCACGCCTTGCAGCCGCGCGCCTCGTGGATCACCGTGCCGAAGGCGATCCCGTAGCGTTTGCACAGCAGCTCGTCGGGTTCGGACTGCGCGCGGCAATGCGGGCACAGGCGCCGCACCAGCCGCTGCGCGGAGACCGCGATCAGGCCCGAGGCGATGAGATAGTCGGGGATCCCCATGTCGATCAGGCGCCCGATCGCGCCGGTCGCGCTGTTGGTGTGAATGGTCGAGAGCACCAGGTGCCCGGTGAGCGAGGCCTGCACCGCGATCTCCGCCGTCTCGCGGTCGCGGATCTCGCCGACGAAAATCACGTCCGGGTCGTGGCGCAGGATCGAGCGCAGCAGGTTCGCGAACGTCATGCCTGCGGGCTCGTTCACCTGGATCTGGTTGACACCCGGGATTTCGTACTCGACGGGATTCTCGACTGTGATGATCTTCTTGCGCCCGTCGACGATCTCCTGCAGCCCGGAGTAGAGCGTCGTGGTCTTGCCCGAGCCGGTCGGGCCGGAGACGACGAAGAGCCCGTGGCTCTTGCCCAGCGCCTCGCGGAACCCGGCGACGACGGACGCGGAAAGCTCGGTCGCTTCCAGGCCGAGCGCGCGTTTTTTCTGGTCGAGCAGCCGCAGCACCACGTCCTCGCCGTGCAGCGTGGGAATGGTGCTGACCCGGATGTCGACGTCGCGTCCCGATCCTTTGATGCGGATGCGCCCGTCCTGAGGCACGCGGCGCTCCGCGATGTCGAGCCCGGCGAGGATCTTGACGCGCGAGACCACCGCCGGGTAATCGTCGAGCTTGGGCGCCGGCCGGTTGTGCAGCACGCCGTCCATCCGGTAGCGCAGCTCGATGCGGTTCTTGAAGGGCTCAAGGTGGATGTCGGACGCGCCCATCTCGATGCCGGTGCCGATCAGGTCGTTCACCTGGCGGATGATGGGCGCCTCCAGCGCCATGTCCTTGAGCGACTCGACGTTGATCGCGGACTGCTCCGCGCCCGGCGTGCCGTCGTCGGCGGCGCCGAGACCGGCGTCCATCGCGTACGAAAGGCGGCTCGGCGGCGCGATCGCGAGCTCCATGTCCGGCGCGAAACGCCGCAGAAGCTCGATCAGGCCGTCGTCCTCCGGGTCGTCGATCACCAGCAGGCGCCGCTTGCCGGCCGCCACCGGCAGCACGTGATTGAAAAGCAGGAAATCGCGCCCGAACCGCTCGTCGTCGGCGAGCGCCTCGCCCTCGCCATCCCAGATCGGGAGCCGCGTCACCTTGGCGTACGCCTGGTAGATCTGCTCCTGGGAGACGACGCCGATCTCGGCGAGCACCTTGCCCAGGCGCTGGCCGCTCGAGACCGTGAGCTCGCGCGCGCGCTCGAGCACCGTCTCGTCGACGAGGCCTTCGTCGCGGAGCGCCGTTCCGAGTTGCGCCTGTACCGAGTTCACTTCCAGTTCCCGATGTCGGCGTTCTCGCCATCGCCGCCCGGCTGGTTGTCCGCGCCGAACGAGTACAGGTCGTAGTCGATGCCGCCGCGCTTGGGCGGGACCTCGTAATGGAAGGGGTAACCCCAGGCATCCATCGGCAGCTCGCGCTTGCGCAGGTACGGTCCGTTCCAGTTCGCCATCTTCGCGGGGTTCTCGACCAGGGCGCGCAAGCCCTCCTGCTGGTTCGGATAGCGCCCGACCTCCAGCTTGAAGCTCTCCAGCGCGGTCGCGAGCTGCTCGATCTGCACCAGCGTCGTCTTTTCCCTCGAAGACGCCAGGTGCTTCATCACGCGCGGGCCGACGAGCGCCGCCAGCAGCGCGATGATCACCATGACGACCATCAGCTCGATCAGCGTGAATCCGCGAACGTCGCGGCGCGTTTTTCTATTTCGCATCTTGCCCCACCATGACCGGGTCGCCGTTCAGCTCCCGCACCACCGGATAGTATCGCAGCGCGCAATACGGCTGCGGCTTGCCGTCGAGTTCGAAGCTCGCCACGCCGGGCACGCGGCTGCGCACCGCGACGTTGCCCCGGATCGCGGGGAGATAGCGTTTCGAGATGAAACTTCGCATCGCCGGACGGTCGAAGATCTGCGGCGGATCGGAACGGATCACGTCGATGTTCTCGACGGTGCCGCCCGGTCCGATGTAGACCATCACGAGCACGCAGCCGGTGATGCCGTCGCGGAGCGCCTCGGGCGGATACTCCGCCGCGCGCGTCTCGTCGAGCGAAACCGCCTTGCGGTCCACCTGCGATTCGGACAGGTAGCGCGGATCGAACTTCGCCTTTTCGGCTTCGGTGAGCGCGGGTTCGGGCGCCGGCGGCTCGGCTTCGGCCTGCGGCGGCGAGTCGGCCGCCTTCGGCTTTTCCGCGATCACGGGATCGGGCCGGGACGCCGCCGTGAGCACTTCCGGCGCCGCCTCCGGGGCGGGCGTCCCGCGATCCGGCAGCGGCTCGCGCGCCGCCTCCACCGGGGGCGCGGCCTTCGCTTCCGGCGGCACGGTCCCGGCAGCCGGCTCGAGCGCCGCGGGCGGCACTTCGACCAGCCGTACGTCGAGCGAAGGCAGGAGCGTGCGCGGCAGGACGGAGATCGCGGGCAGCGCCGCGAACAGCGCGAGCGCATGCGCTGCCAGCGAAACGGCAAAGCACGTCGCCGTGCGCTGGTCGCTGCGCCAGGGCGAGGACGCGAAGGCCATCGAAATCAGCATCGGCTGCCGGTCGAGCGCGGACTCGCCCTCAGGTCGGGCGTCCCGCTTCCCGGGGCAGGGGGAACTTCACCGTGAACCTGTCCGTCTGCTGCAGCCGGTATGTCGCGATCGCGTCGGCGGGTACGCCGTGCGCTCCCAGCCACTCGGCCGGGCGCGCACCGACGCCGGTGATCTTGAGCTCGCCGTTCTTGAGCTCGATGCTGGTGACCGCGTGACCCGCAGGCGTCGAGCGCAGGACCGCCGCCACGACCTCCAGCGCGCGCGCTCCCGGGCTCTGCGCGAACTGGCCGAGCGCGCGCTGCGCCGCGAGCATCCTGAGGATCGACCGGTACTGCTGCTCCGGCTCCACCGCCCGGGTTTCGGCCTCGGCAACGCGGCGCGACAGCCGTTCGCTGCCCGGATAGGTGGCCGCCACGAGCCAGGCGCTCGCCGCGGCGACCGTGGCGAACGCAAGCAGCGCCCCGGCGACCGCGATGCGCGCCGCCGGGATGAGGCGCGCCGGCGCCGTCGCGAGATCGGCCGCCGCGCCCAGCCGGTGCCGGCGCTCGATCACCTCGAGCAACCGGCGCCCGTCCGGTTCATCGGGGCCGACCAGCAGCGCCTGCACTTCGCCGACGTCCGCCTGGATTTCCTTCAGGCGCTCCTGCGGTAGCGCGCACAAGTACAGTCCGTCGGCATCCTCGAACGCGCAGTAGTTTGCCGGCTGCAGCCCGGCGGGGAAGTAGTCGCGCGCCGCGCGAAGCAGGTTCTCGATGCCGCGCCGCGCGCGCGGGCGCGACTGCAGGCGGCGGCGGTACACGAGCGAGCGCGCAAGCACACAAAGATGCGGACCGGAGGCGGAGCGCGCCGCACGCGGCTCCAGACGCGACGTGCCATCGAAGCGCTGCCGGAGGCGGAAACAATGAGAGCTTCCCTGCGGGTCGATGAAAACGACCGAGCGCGCCGCCGCCTGCCAGCCGGCGAGCTTCACGACGCTTTTGCCGGCGCGGCTGCGGGCGCAGGGCGCTCGAGCGGGACGCTCTCCGTCGCCGGCGCCTCCGGCTGCGACGCGGGACTCTCGCCTGATTTCACCTCGGGGGTCTTTTCCTCGCCGGCGGGTTGCACTGCGCCCCGCGTTCCGTACGGCAGCGGCAACTCGGCGTCGCGGCGTGCGTTCAGGATCGCGCGCGTAATGCGGTCGGCGGCCGTCTGGTCCGAGACCACCGTCGGTGTCGCGAGCACGATCATCTCGGTGAATTCGGCGGTGTCGCTCTTGTTGCGGAAGAGCCATCCCAGGCCCGGGATGTCCCCGAGGACCGGCATCTTGGCCACGCTCGTCTGGTCGCGTTTCTGCCGGATGCCGCCGATGAACACGGTCGAGCCGTCCGCGGTCACGAACTCGGTCTTGATCTCTCGTGTCGCCAGGCGCGGCTGCGTCGTGCCGTCGGAGAGCGTCTTGTCCTCGCCGAGGCGCGTGTCCTTCAGCAGCATCGTGAGCTTCACCTCGCCGCTCGCGCCGACCGTGGGCGTCACCTCGAGCTCGAGCCCCACCTTCAGGTTGGCGTACTCCGTCTGCGGCAGATTGGTGCCCCCTGCCTGCTGCGTCGTCGTGAGGCGCGACTTGATCACCGGTTCCTCGCCACCGACCGTGATCTTCGCGGTGTAGCCGTTCTTCACCACGAGCTGCGGGCTGGAGAGGATCGAGAAATCGGTCACAGACCCGAGCATCTGCAGGATCGCGAAGCGGCTGCCCTTGGTCACGAACAGGTCGAAGCTGTTGGCGAGCGTGCGGCCGACGTTGAAATTGGAGCTCGTCTGGACGCCGGCGCCGCCGAGCGAGTTGCGCAGGAACCACTCGACGCCGAACTGAACGCGGTCGTTGAGGGTCACCTCCGCGATCGTCACGTCGACGTGCACCGCGCTGGGCCGCGCATCGAGCCGCTCGATGAGCGAGCGGATCTGTGCGTACTCCTCGGGCGTGGCGAAGATAAACACGCTGTTGGAGTCCTTGTCGGCCACCGGGTCGATCGGCGGCGTCGTCACGCCGCGCATCACCTGCGTGACGAGCGCCTTCAGCGTGACCGAAACGTCCGCCGCCTTCTGCGTCGAAAGGGGATACTGGAACACCTGGCGTCGGTTCTGCGCGCCCGGGATGTCGGCCCGGTTGAGAATCTCCATCGCCAGGTCGCGCGCCATCGGATTGGAGGTCACGATCACCACGCGGTCGTGCTCGGGCACCTCGCGCGCCTCGATCTGACGGTTGGGTGCCGCCGCGGTCGAGCCGAGCTGCGCCTGGTGCTGGTCGAGCAGCGTCACGATCGCCTTGGCCGAGAGATAGCGCGGCGCGTAGACCATGACGCTCTTGCCCTCGAAGTAGGGAATGTCCAGCTCCTCGGCGAGGCGCCGCACGGCCCGGATCTCGCTCCCGGTCGAGACGAGCAGGATGCTGTTCAGCGCCGGCAGCGGCGTGGCGCGCTCGGGGGTCTGCATGAGCTGGCGCGCGATCGGCAGGAACTCCTTGGTCTCCATGAAGCGCAGCCGCACGAGCCCGGTCGTTTCGCCGATGCCGGCGCCCGGAGGCGAGGGCTGCGCGCGGCGCGCCTTGTCGTCGGTCGATACCAGATAGATGCCGTCGAGGTACTTCAGCTTCACCCCTTCTGCCTCGAGCAGCGCGTCGAACGTCTGGATCAGCTGCTCGTGGGTGCCTTTGGCGGTGAAGAACAGCCGCACCTGCTTGTCCTTGAAATCGTCGGCGACGACGTACGGCACCTTGAGGACCTCGCCGAGCATCACCTCGACGATGCGCCGCAGGCTCGCGGGCTCGAAGAACTGCAGGGTCACGTCCGGTTCCTGCTCCGCGCCCTGCGCCCCCGGGGAAAGGGCGGCGCGCGCCGAGTTGCCCCGCCGATCGAACTCGATCTGCGCGAGCACTCCGGTGTCGGGCCGCGGCGGGACCCTCATCACCGCCTGCTTGTCGTCGCGCAGGACGCGGTGCGCGAGGTTTCCGGCCGCGACTTCCCGCGACGAGAAGGGCTGCGGCCGCTCGCGGGCAAGCTGCGCCGCCGCCGGTCGCGCCTTGGGCGGCGGATCGAGGACGGCGCACGCCGGCAGGAACATGCCGAGGGCGATGGCAAGCGCCGCCCTGCACCAGGCCTTGAGCGCGCCCCGGTTCATCGCGTCCCGGCCTCGGCCCAAAATTCGAGCAGCCGCGCGCGCACCTTGTCGTCCTTTTCCTCGCGTTGGAGCAATTTCGTGGTTCCGTCGGG
>Ga0156330_1123_pt1 | contig 13139 bp, 9 predicted proteins | sample RifCSPlowO2_12_FD_107978 | JGI IMG/M metagenome (GOLD analysis project Ga0156330, IMG submission 107978) | Acidobacteria bacterium RIFCSPLOWO2_12_FULL_67_14b | reverse complement strand
TGTGGGCTTCTGCATCCGACCGAAATCCTTGATATCGGGACGCCACGTAAGCGGCCCCCGGGGCGATTGTCCGTCGTCCATGTCCATGAAGACTCCCTTCGGCGCGCACACATCCTCGACGGGTCAGTGAATCACGTCCAGGCCACTCTTTGCAACGGCGGCGGCCGCGGCCGGCGACGCCAGGAACTTGATCAGCGCTCTGGCCGCCGCCGGCTCCCCGGCGCCGGCGCCGATGCCGGCGGAGTACACCGTGATCTTCTGAACGGCGGACGGCAGCGGCCCGACGTAATCCGTCCCGGGCACGCGAAGCAGCTCGCTGATCTGCTGAAACCCCAGCTCGGCCCCCCCGCGCGCGACGACGACGCCGACTCGCTCGCTTTCGATTCTCCGGCTCTTCGCCTTGATCTGGTCCGCGATGCCAAGGCGCGGAAACAGCTCTGTCGACAAGTAGAGGCCGCTGGCGCTCGCGGAATACGCGATCGATTGTGCCTGCAGCAGCGTGCGTGTCAGCGCCTCGACGGAGCTGATGTCCGGTTTGCGCGCGCCCGCGCGAACCACCATGCCGATGGCGGATCGCGCGAGGTCGACGCGGCTGCCGGCGAGCACCCTGCCCTGCGCGATCAGATCGTCCAGGGCCGATCCGGCCAGGATCACGACGTCCGCTGGCTCGCCCCGCTGAAGCCGAACCGGAATGGAGTCCGGGGCATTTCCCATCGACGCCCCGAATGAGGTCACGAGCTTGTTCCCGGTCGCGCGTTCGAACTCGGGAACGACGTCAAGATACGCCGCCGTGAATCCGCCGGAGATCATGACCTTGACGTCCTGTCCGTACGCGGCACCGGCAAAGAGCACGAGGCTCGCGGCGAACGCCACTCTGGTCCTCAGCCGCAGGCTGTTCATGACGATCCCATCCTCTCAGACGCGCAAACTCTCCCTGGCATACTTGACGAGCGCCGCCGTTCGATAGATGCCGTGAACGAACTTGCCGTACGGCAGGGTGAGAAAGAGCGCGAGCACCACGCCCAGATGCACGATGAGCAGCGCGCTCATGACGGCCCGCTCGCGAAGCACCAGCAGCAGCAGCCCGGTGAGAGCGGCGAGGAACAGCAGCGCGATGAATGACTGGTCCAGCCCGTCCTGAGCGGGATCGCCCAGCGCCGGGTCACGCCGGCGTCGCTCCATCAGCAGTCCGGCCAACCCCACCAGCAACCCTGCACCGCCGGCGGTTCCGAGGAGAACCGGCAGGCTGGTGTACGCATACGGCGCCTGCCAGCCGAACACGGTGTGATAGATCGCCGCCACGGACGTCGAGGCGAAACAGGACAGAAAGCCGTAAAACGTGCAGTGGTGGAACCACCGCCGCCACGGGGTGCGTGTCTCTTCCGCCGATGTGCAGTCCGCTCCGCTGCCATGCAGGTGCCGAAGCGTCAGCGCGTCCCGGAGCGCGCGGCCGAGTGCACGGAAGTCTCGAGCCAGCGTAGCGACACCCTCCATGTCCAGGTCGCGCCAGAATCGTACCGCCCCTATCCAGAGCGCCGTGAGGGCGAACAGAAAGACGCCCCCGAAAAGCACAACCATGACGTCGTGGGGCACGACGGCGTAGAAGTCGCTGTCGCCGGCGGGCCGCGGCAGCGTCCCCCCGTTCCCGACGAGAGTGGCCGCGAACATCAGCGCGATCAGTCCGGCAGCCAGGCCCGTGCCCGTGAGCAGATTGTGGCGCCGGAACGCGACCGCGAGGAACGGTGGCCAGCCGTAGTCCTCGTACGAGCGGGCGCGAATCTTCGCCAGCGTCCTCGGCACATCGATGCCGAACTCGTGGGGAGGGGCGTACTGGCACGCGTAGAGACATTCACCACAGTTGTGGCACAGGTTCGCGAGGTACGTGAGATCAGCCGTCGCGAATGTCAGACGCTGCTCCATCGCCGGAAACACGGGGCAGTACTGCTCGCAGTACCGACAGGCATTGCAGACGGTCATCACGTGCTGGCCGTGCCGGATCAGCTCATCGGCTGGCATGCCGCGCCGCCTCCTCACCGGCGAGCCGGCCGAACACCGTGCCGATGGTCATGCCGACCCCGGCGATGTACCCCTTGCGGAGGATATTTCCCGCCATCACCTCGCCGGCCGCGTAGATGTTCCGGGCGGGCTCTCCGCCGCGCATCAGCACCTGCGCGCGCTCATCGACCTTCAGCCCGAGGTACGTGAACGTAATTCCAGGGCGGAGGGGATATCCCCAGAACGGCGGCGAGTCGATGCGCTGCGCCCAATGGGTCTTCTCAGGGGTCAGGCCGTCGGTTCGGCAATCATCGAGGACGGCGTGATCGAACCGTCCCGGGCGCACCGCGGCGTTGAACGCGGCGACGGTCGCGTCGAGGGTGTCCGGCAGCAGGTTCAGCAGCAGAGCGAGGCCGCGGATGGAGTTCGCCGCCATTGGCGGAAACACCGACGGCATGAACTTGTCGGCGGTCTTGGCATCGACGATCGAGAACGCAATCTGATCCGGCTGTCTGGCGACCAGGCTTCCCCAGATGGCGTAGCGCTTCGGCCAGAAGTCCTCGCCCTCATCGTAGAAGCGCTCGCCATGTTTGTTGACGACGATACCGAGCGACACGCAGTCGAGCCGCGTGACAATGCCGCCGTCGAACTTTGGCGCGCGTGCATCGACGGCGATTGCGTGGCAGTCACGCTCATTGCCGACCGATTGCGCACCTGCATCGAGCATCAGTCTGAGAAGCGTGCCCGTGTTGTACGGCGTTCCGCGGATGATGAAGTTGTCAGCTGCCTCACCCCAGACCTCGCGCAGCCAGTCGAGATTGGACTCGAAGCCGCCGGCGGCGATCACTGCGGCCTTGGCGCGAATGGCCAGGGAGCGGCCACCGGCGAGCGCCGTGGCGCCGCGGAAGCGGCCATCAAGCACATCGAGTCCGACAACCTCCGTGTCGTACATCACCCGAATTCCGAGGCGCTCGGCCGCGGCGTAGTAGCTGTTCATGAGCGCCTTGCCGCCGCCCAGGAAGAACGCATTCGTGCGGTCCAGATGCAGCGTGCCGCGCAGGGAGGATTGAAAGCGGACGCCAAATCGCCGCATCCACTCCGGACAACCTGCGGACCCGCGAATGACGAGACGCGCCAGCCCTTCGTCGGTATTGTTTCCGGTCACCCGCAGCAGGTCCGACAGGAATTCGTCTTCCGCGTACGATTCGGTCAAGAGCTGGCTGGGTCCGGCATGCATGCACCGGAGGTTGCGCGTGTGGCGGCTGTTGCCTCCGCGATAATGACGCGGCGCGCTTTCCAGTACCACGACGCTGGCCCCTGCTTCGCGCGCGGCGGGAGCCGCGCACAACCCTGCGTTGCCGCCGCCGAGCACCGCGACGTCGTAGAGCTCCTGCTCGTCGCCGACAAGAGGCATCGCATCAATTATATGCGTCATCCGGCTTGCGTACGCCGGCGGATCAATCGTTCGAGCAGGCGTGGCGCCACCAGGACGGTCAGCGCCAGGAACAGCAATGCGGCGCTGATTGGGCGCGTCAGAAACACCGAGACGTCTCCTTCGCTGATGGCCACGGCGCGGCGGAACTGCTGCTCGGACAGTGGGCCGAGAATGAGACCGATCACCGCCGGCACGAGCGGAATATCGCGCACGCGCATCGCGCATCCGACCGCACCGACGACGTACAGCAGAACGAGATCGAGCACCGATCGGTTGAGACTGTAGGCCCCGAGCGACGCCAGGACCATGATCACGCCAAAGAGCAGCCGTCGCGGCACCAGCATGACCCGCGCCCACACGCCGGCGAGCGGCAGGTTCAGGACCAGCAGCATCGCGTTGCCGATGTAGAGGCTGGCGATCAAGGTCCAGACGAGATCGGGACGCGAGGAAAACAGCAGCGGCCCCGGTTGAAGTCCGTACTGCTGGAAGGCGGCGAGCATGATCGCCGCCGTGGCCGACGACGGGAGCCCCAGCGTCAGCAGCGGAACGAGAACGCCCGCCGCGGCCGCGTTGTTGGCGGCTTCCGGGCCGGCCACGCCTTCGATCGCGCCGTGCCCGAACTGCTCTGGATGGTCGCTCAGTCGCTTCTCGACCATATACGAGAGGAACGTCGGGATCACCGCGCCTCCGCACGGCAGCACACCAAGCGGAAAGCCGATCGCCGTGCCGCGCAGCCACGGCTTCCACGATCGCTTCCAATCCTCGCGGCTCATCCCCGTGAAGTCGTGCAGCGTCACGACCTCCACTTCATCCCGGCCGTGACGCCACGCCTGATACAGGGTCTCGCCCACGGCAAAGAGTCCGATGACGAGGATGACGACATCGATGCCATCGAGCAGTTGCGGAATGCCGAATGACAAGCGCGCCTCGCCGGTCAGCTGGTCGATGCCAATCAATCCGAGCGCCAGGCCCAGAAAGAGACTGAACAACCCCCGGACGGCGGACGTGCCGAGCAGCACCGACACGGTGGTGAACGCGAGCACCGTCAGGGCGAAGTACTCGGCGGGCCCGAAGCGCAACGCAAAGGACGCCAGCACCGGGGCGAAGAAGGTCAGCGCGAGGGTGGCCAGCGTGCCCGCGACGAACGACCCGATGGCCGCCGTCGTCAGGGCCGAAGCCCCTCGTCCCTGACGCGCCATCATGTGTCCATCGATCGCGGTGACGATGGATGCCGACTCGCCGGGTGTGTTCAGGAGGATGCTGGTCGTCGAGCCGCCGTACATCGCCCCGGAGTAGATGCCGGCGAACATGATGAAGGCGCTGGTGGGCTCGAGGTTGAACGTCACGGGGAGCAGCAGCGCGACGGTCAGCGCCGGTCCGATGCCGGGGAGGACACCCACCGCCGTGCCGAGCGTCACGCCGGCCAGCGCCCACGCGAGATGCGGCAGCGTGATTGCGCTCGCAAACCCTTGGCCGAGCGCCTGCAGAATATCCATGGTGATCCCCGAGAGCCCGGACGCGTCCGCGCCTACAACCAGCGCGCGAGCAGACCCGCGGGCAGCGTCACGTTCAACACGCGAACGAAGAGCAGGTACGAGCCGGTCGAGACGCCGACCGCGAACAGCGCATCGCGCGCCGGATGCCGCTGGTCGAATGTCCGGGCCGTCAACCAGAACAGGGCCGCGGACGTGATCACGAAGCCCGCCCGCTCCATGAGCGCCAGGTCGAGCGCGACGCCGGTCGCCATCAGCGCAGCGGGACGCCATCCCGGTCCCGAGGGGGGCCGATTCGACGCACCCCGTGTGCGAATGGCCGCCAGCAGCGCAGCGCCGCCGAAGAACAGGAGGCCGGCCAGCACCAACAGCGGGTACGCGCGGGCGGTGGCAAGCGGGGCGGTGTTGCCCGGCCCCAATCCGAGCTTGGTCAGGACCGAACGCACGCGCGCGTCTTCGGCCTCCATGAAGCGATCGAACTCTTCGCCAGCGAGGTACCGATCGATCCAGCGATAGCGCTCCAGGGCCTCGCGCCATTCCGCCGATCGCACCATCGCTTCGGCCGTGTTCTCGACACGCGCGAGGTCGCCTTGGCTGATCCCCGGCGGCGCGACGAGCGAGCGCCAGTTCTCGAATTCGACATCGACCCCCTGCTCCCGAAGCGTCGGTGCCTCCAGGCTTGGCAGACGCTCGGCACTCGAGAGCCCGAGCACGCGCACGGTGCCTGCTTCGATCTGGGGCGCGAATTCCGCGAGCCCGTTGATGCCGACCGACACTTGCCCGCCGAGGATCGCAGACATCGCTTCGCCTCCGCCCGAGAAGGCGATGTAATTGACGCGCCTTGGCGGCACCCCTACGGCGTCAGCGACAAGCCCGGCCAGGATTTGATCGCTGCCGCCCGCGGATCCGCCTCCCCACGAGATCGACTCGGGCCGTTCCTTGAACGTCCGGATGAGGTCCTGCAGCGATCGGAACGGTGACGCCGCGGGAACCACGATCACCTCGTACTCGCCCGTCAGTCGGGCGATGGGCGTCACCTCGCGCAAGGTCACCGGCGATCCATTTGTAACGATCGCGCTGACCATGATCAGCCCCGAGACCATCACGACATCGCCCTGGCCGCGCTCCGCGCCGATGAACCGCGCGAGGCCGATCGTTCCCGCCGCACCTGAGATGTTTTCAACCGAGGCTGTGTGCACGAGCCGGGCTCGTTGCAGCACCTGCTGCATGACGCGGGCGGTTTGATCCCAGCCGCCGCCCGGTGCGGCGGGGGCGATGATCCGCAGGTGCTGATACGCGGGTTGCGCGACCGCCGGCGCGGCGCCTAGAATCAGTGCCGCGAGAACACGCGGCGCGGCGGCGAGATGCGTCATTGTTCGCTGGTCCCCGGCTTTCCGCGTGCGGTGAGGAGTCGTCCATTGTATCCTCATGACGACAGATTCACGTCCGCGAGAAGAGGTAAGCGCGATGGCACGACCGAAACCACCGAAGCAGCGGACGCCCGTCTCGATTGAGCGGCGCCGTTTCCTCCGGACCGGCGGACTCGCGGGTGCGGCTGCGCTCGTGGCCCCGACCGAACTGGTTGGCGCCCAGCAGCCGGCCGCACCGCCACCTTCACGCCCGGTCGCGCCACCGGTCATGACGATGGCCGCCGAGGGGACCGCGCCGGCCGAAGAGACGTTGACGACCGACAGCAGTGGATCCGACTTCATGGTGGACGTCGTCAAGTCGCTCGGGTTCGAGTACATCTGCGCGAACCCGGGGTCGAGTTTTCGCGGCCTCCACGAATCGGTCATCAACTACGGCGGCAACCAGAAACCTGAGCTTCTCACGTGCTGTCACGAGGAATCGGCGGTAGCGATGGGCCATGGCTATTTCAAGGTCGAAGGCAAGCCGCTGGCTGTCATGGCGCACGGCACGGTTGGCCTACAGCACGCCGCGATGGCCATCTACAACGCGTGGTGCGACCGCGTGCCCGTGTACATCATGCTGGGCAATTACGGCGACGCGGCGATTCGCCGTGGCGCGGACTGGTACCATGCCGCCCAGGACGTCGCGGCCATGGTTCGCGATTACACGAAATGGGACGACGCCCCACGGTCGCTCACGCACTTTGCCGAGTCGGCGGTGCGCGCGTACAAAGTGGCCATGACGCCGCCGATGGCGCCGGTCGTCCTGGTCCTCGACGGCGGTCTTCAGGAGGACGGGATCGAAGGCCAGGGAAAGCTTGCAGTGCCAAAGCTCACCATGCCGGTGCCGCCACAAGGGGACTCTGCGGCGATCGCGGAGCTGGCACGTCTCCTGGTGGCCGCAGAGAATCCCGTTCTCATGGCCTACCGACTCGCTCGAACACCGGCCGGGATGCCGCTGCTCGTGGAGCTCGCCGAAACGCTGCAGGCGGCCGTCATCGATAAGGGCGGGAGGATGAATTTCCCCTCGCGCCATCCGCTCAATCAGACTGAACGGGCGAACGCCGTCATCGCGAGCGCCGATGTCATCGTCGGCCTCGAAGTCACCGACTTCTGGGGGACCGTCAACTCGTTGCGCGATCAGCTCCACCGGTCCACCCGTCCGCTGACGAAAGCCGGCGCGAAACTCGTCACCATCACGACCGGCGATCTCTACATCAGATCGAACTACCAGGATTTCCGGCGCCAGGCCCAGGTGGATCTCGCCATCGCCGCCGACGGCGAAGCAACACTCCCGGCGCTCGTCGACGCGGTGAGACGGCTGGTCACGGGCGATCGCCGGCGCGTCTTTCAAGAGCGTGGCGCGAAGCTGGCGGACGCGAAACGCGCCGCGTTCGATCGTGCGCGGCTTGCGGCCAGCTATGCGTGGGAGGCCAGTCCCGTCAGCACCGCACGCCTGTGCGCCGAGCTCTGGGCGCACATCAAGCAGGAAGACTGGTCGCTTGTCTCGAGCTATTACAGCGACGGCGGCGGCTGGCCCAGGCGGCTGTGGGATTTCAGCAAGCCGTATCACTGGCTCGGCGATGCCGGTGGCGGCGGGATCGGCTACGGCGCACCCGCCTCAGTTGGTGCGGCGCTTGCCAACCGGCGGCACGGGCGACTGTCGGTGGCCATTCAGACGGACGGCGATCTCATGTACGCGCCTGGCGTCCTGTGGACCGCGGCTCACCACCGCATTCCGCTCTTGAGCATCATGAACAACAATCGGTCGTACCACATGGAGATCATGCACGTGCAGCGCATGTGCAACCGGCGCAACCGCGGGATCGATCGCGGGCAGATCGGCAGCACGCTCGTCGATCCCAACATCGACTACGCGAAGGTCGCTCAGGGTCTCGGCGTGCACGCCGAGGGGCCGATCACCGATCCGAAGGATCTCGGGCCGGCGATCGCACGAGCCGTGGCGGTGGTGAAGCGCGGCGAGCCTGCCCTTGTCGACGTCGTCACCCAGGTCCGCTGAGGAGGCGATGAAATGAGAATGAAACATCTGCGGCTGGTTGCGATTGGCCTCGCGGGCGCGGCGTTATCGGCGGGCTCCTCGTCGGCGCAGACCAGAACCGCGCCTCGTCCGGAAGCGTCGGCCGCCGAGCCGGCCGGAAACGCCGACAAAGGGAAGATGTTCTATCGGAAGGCCGGCTGCTATCAGTGCCACAGCGAGCAGGCGCAAGGCGGCACCCAGGGGCCGCGGCTCGGGCCGAATCCGGTTGCCTTCCGAATCTTTGAACGATACCTGCGTGCGCCCACGGGGGAGATGCCGCCGTACAGCGTGAAGGTGATGTCCGACCAGGATGTGGCTGACGTGCACGCGTTCCTGCGGGCGTTGCCGCCCGCGCCGCCGCTCAGCGGTCTTCCGCTGCTGCAACCGTAACCGGGCACTGGACGTGAACACTCAGATCAGCCGGAGGCTTCAATGAAAACCTGGTTCTTTGTCTTGTTCGTGCTGCTGGCTCCGCGGTCGTTCGCTCAGCAAAGCGCACCCGACATTCCATTCGACTCCGTTCCGGATTTCCTCAAACTGCCCGCCGGCATGAACTTCGGTGAGGTTCCCGGCGTGGCCGTGAATTCCAAGGGCCATGTGTTTGTGTTCACCCGCTCGAACAGCGCCGGCGGTCCGGCGTACGCGCCCGCGGCGGCGCAGCTGCTGGAGTTCGGTCCCAAAGGCGAGTTCCTCCGCGAGATTGGCAAGGGCCTCTATGGCTGGTCGTTCGCGCACACCGTGCGGATCGACAAGGACGACAATATCTGGGCCGTCGACAAGGGCTCGGACATGATCATCAAGTTCAATCAGGCGGGCCGCGTCACGATGGTCTTCGGACGTCGGAAGGAATCGGCCGACGGGGAAAGCAAACCCTGGGAACATGTGAACCCGCCGCTGCCTCCCCGGGACGGGCTCTTCCGCCAGCCGACCGACGTGGCGTGGGACTCCGCCGGCAACATTTATATCAGCGACGGATACATCAATTCCCGCGTTGCCAAGTACGACAAGAATGGAGACTGGGTGAAGTCGTGGGGCGAGAAGGGGAGTGGACCGGGTCAGTTCAGCACGCCGCATACCATCGCGGCGGACCGCGACAACAATATCTATGTGGGCGACCGTGCGAACCGGCGCATTCAGGTATTCGATACCGACGGCAAGTTTCTGCGGATGTTCACGATCGACGTGCCGCCCGATCCCCAAACGCGCGCGGTCAACGGCGCCACGCCAACCGGTCCGCGTCTGGCCGCCGTGATCGGTGCGCCGAATTCGATTTGCATCACGCCCGGTTCCAACCAGGTGATGTTCGTGGGAGAAAGTACCTACCCGGGACGGATCTTCAAGGTCTCGCTCGACGGCAAGGTGCTGGGGGTCATAGGCCGCTCGGGGCGCCTCCTCAAGCAGTTCTCCGGCGCGCACCAGCTGGCCTGCCCGTCGGAAAGCGAAGTGTACGCTGCGGAAAGCTCGAATTGGCGCGTCCAGAAATTGATTCTTCGTCCGCAGACGCAAACGTCAGCGAGGAACCTTCCTTGACGGCCTCTTCGGGGCGTGCCTAGAGCACACGAAGCGGCCCCCTTGGGCCAAGGCGTGTGCCGGCCTTTACCGCACCGCTGGCGTCCGGCTCTTCGGGAGCAGCAGGACCAGCGCGCCTGCTGCGGCTGCCGCTATCAGCCCGACGAGCGCCGGCGTCAGCGAGCCGTAGCCCTTGCCGCCGGTAATCACTTGCACGGCCAGCGTGCCGCCGACGCCGGCGGCCATGGCGGCCAGCGCCTCGCGCGTGCCGGCCCGCTTCACGTACAGCCCGGCGACCACCGGCACGAACAGGCTGACGCCGAGCAGCGTGTAGAAGACCTCCAGCGCGCTAATCACCGACGGCGACGCGATTGCCAGCGCGGTCCCGATGGCACCCGCGGCGATCGTGGTCCATCGCGCGACAGTGAGCACGCGCGCTTCGCCCGCGGCGGGGTTTACGAACCGCTTGTACAGATCCTGTGACAGCGAGGTCGTGAGCATGAAGAGGACCGCGTCGGCCGCACTGAGTTCGGCTGAGAACACCGCAGCCAGGCCGAGCGTGCCGACGGCCGCCGGCAGCCCGTACATCAGGATCATCGGCAGCGCCAGGTCTGGCGTGGCCAGCTGCGGGAAGCGCACGCGCGCGATCATGCCCAGCACGACCGGAATGATCGCGTAGAGCAGCAGCCCGGCGGCGTTGAAGCCGACGCCGAGCCGGACCGCGCGGTCGTCGCGGGCGCCGTAGAGCTTCTGCAACAGCCCCGGCGAGACCACGAACGACGGGCCGAGCAGCGCCAGGTAGACGACGCCCGAGGGGCCGCTGTGCCAGAAATTCCAGTAGTCGGCCGAGGGCACCGTCACCGCCCCCACCGCAGTCCAGCCGCCGACCGCCGACAAGGCGAGTGGCAGCGCAATCATGAAGCCCACCAGCTTCACGGTGAGCTGCACCATGTTCACCCACGCACCAGACTTGAGCCCGCCGGCCGACGAGTAGATCGTGATGAGCAGGCCGCCGATTGTGCAGCCGATCCACTTAGGTGCGCCGGCCACCACATTGAGAATCGAGGCGATGGCGATGAGTTGCGCCGCCAGGATCGCCAGCGAGCCTACCCAGAGCAGCAGGGCGATGATCCCGCGGACGCTCGCGCCGTAGCGCATCTCCAGGTAGTCACCGACCGTCCGCAGATCGTGCGCGGCGGCAAGCCGTCGGATGGCGGGGCCCACCCACAGCGCGAGCGCCAGCGATCCTACGCCGGCCGACCCGACCCACCACCACGCCGCCAGTCCGTCCCGGTAGCCGAGTCCGGTCGCTCCGACGGTGGATCCGGCGCCGATGTTGGCGGCGAGCAGCGTCGAGAAGACAAGGCCCGGCCCGAGTCCGCGACCGGCCACGAAGAAGTCCTTCGCGCCGCGCACGCGGCGGCCAATCCACAGACCGATCCCGATCAACGCGGCCGAGTAGGCCAGCAGCAGCGCGAGGTTCAGGTTCACGGCTTGAGGTTCCGAACGGCCATCGATTCGCAGGCTACATCGCTCGCGCGACGCCGCCGAGGCGATCCGGCGGGCCGGCGTGACGCTCCGCGGCAGGGTCGAGGTGAGCGGCGAGGTTGTCAATTCTGTCAACCATCACTCCGCCTTTCTGCGAGTCTACCATCGTCCTCAGCGGTGAGGAGGGATTGTGCCTGACGTCGAGAACCCATCGATGTATCGTCGGCCAGCGAGCCCGGCGATGACACGGCGACGACCGCGATGCCGATGAGGGCAGCCCATCGTACGGCCCATACGCGCGACCGGCTGATGCGTCGCCACTCCGCCTGCTGGCGCTCGCTGAGTCTCTGCGCTGCGGCGCGACATCCCGTGTTGCACGGGCAGTCAAGGGGCGGTCTGCGATCGCCACTGGTCGCAGATTCGCTGCCGGTTCCGCATGATGCGTGCCGGAAAGCCGGCAAGAGGTACCCGCCAGCCTGACGGTGAATGAACTGGCGTCGGTGGAAGTGGGTCCCTGACTTGGTACGCGACGTGCGTTCTCTTCTGCCAAAAGCTCCCTAAGAGCAGGTTGCAGAATTAACAGGTCGCGGGTGGCGCCGAACGGGGCCGCCCCGCCCGGCGCGGAGCCCAGAGCCGTCACACGCGCTCTTGTGGCGAGCACCGGGATGGGGCTGTTCGGCGACAGGACCCGCCTGAGGTTAATTCTGCAACGCACTCTAAGCGGCTGACGAAGAAAGGCCCGGTTCCGCGATGACCGCCGCTGCCTCGCTCATCATCACGTGTCCTGTCTGCGGATCACATGGGGCGATGCTCCACCACGATATCCGCGCTCCGCTGGTCTATTCCTGCCAGCAGTGCACACACGAGTGGCAAATCGATCCCGCAGAGGAACCGCCGCAAGCGGACTCTATGGTGGCCGAGCGTCCGCGAACGCCTTTGGCGCGCAGCAAGCCGCCTCGCAAACTGTGACGTGTCCAGGAGTCAGACATGGGATCGCCCGTCGAGACGCTCGAACCCGCTCAGGATCTCCAGTCGGGAAGCGCGACACAGTCCGCCCCGTTCCGGCGAATTATGGTGTGCGTCGACGGTTCCGAGATGGGCGAAACCGTCGTGCTCCACGCGACCATGGTTGCCGCAGCGTTCGGGGCACCGCTGACAATTCTCCACGTCCTCGAGACCGAATCGCACGGGGACACACCTCCGTCCGACCCGCTCGACTGGGGGGTTCGACAGCGGGCGGCGCGCGCGTATCTGGACCGGCTGGTCTCGCTGGCAGGCCACATCGATGTCCGGGCCGAGCTGATTCAGGGGCGCGCCGCAGAGCAGATCTGTTGCTGGGCCTTGCAGCACGGCGCGGACCTGACCGTTCTTGCCAGCCACGGCGAGCACGGGCGATCCGAATGGACACTTTCGAGCACGGCCCGCAAGCTCGTGGATGGCGTGCCCGGCTCGCTGATGCTCATTCCCGCAGATGGCGACCGCCGAGAAGTGAGTGCCGTTCGCTACCGGCGGGTCATGGTGCCGCTCGATGGCTCCGCTCGGGCCGAAAGCGTGCTACCGATTGCGATCCGTCTCGCGACGGCCCACGAAGCCGACCTGCTGATTGCTCACGTCACACCGGCGCCTGACCTGACCAAGGTGGGTCCACTGACCGCCCAGGATCTCGAACTCGAGCAGCGCATGATCGCGCGCAACGAACGCGTCGCGCGCAGCTACCTCGATCAGATTCACGCACGTGTGTCGGAGGCGGGCATCGAGGCCCGTACGATCAT